>Ga0075431_100007835_pt1 | contig 10644 bp, 8 predicted proteins | sample RhiMetdeltSRZDD5_FD_75297 | JGI IMG/M metagenome (GOLD analysis project Ga0075431, IMG submission 75297) | Populus rhizosphere microbial communities from Tennessee, USA - Rhizosphere MetaG P. deltoides SRZDD5 | ecosystem: Host-associated > Plants > Roots > Rhizosphere > Soil | place: USA...
GGCATCGGCCTGCGCCCGCGCGAAGGCCGGGACCAGGAACGCGGCGAACGCTACCAGAATTCTCGGGGAACTGGACAGCGAGGAATGCGGCATCAATGAGGTGACTCCACCGTCGCGGCGTGCCCGGGGATTCTACATTCACAGGGCACCGGCGGAAGAGGGCATGACAGCGAGAGCCGATCCGCCTAACCGTTCGCAAAAAAGAAAGGGTCGGCGGGCGTAACTCCCGTCGACCCCATTGATCCCCCTCCGCCCCTTCGATCCCCTGGGGGGTTAGAGCCCCACCCAATAATTCACCTTCACCAGGAACACGTTGTCCGGCCTGGCCTCGAAGAGCGCCGAGCGATCGCGGCTGAACTGAAAGTCCCCTCGCTGGTCGGACGAGCTGCGACTCTGGGTCCACACGAGGAACACCGTCGAGCCGGGCCGATACTCCCACCGCAGCACCGCGTTCCCCCGCAGCGAACGGAAGTTGAAATCGGGGTTCCCGAACGTGAACGTCCCGGTCCCCGGGTTCGCGTCGGGGTCGAGCACATAACGAGCGACCACTCCGCTCTCGGGGTTCCTCACCGCCGTGAGCTGGGTCGTGTCGAACAGGCGCTTCCCGAGCGTGCGCGGACCCACGAACTCCTTGAAGTTCTCGTAGTCCCCGCTCGCGATCAGCGGCTGGGCGAACAGCTCCAGGGTCAACGTGGGCGTGAACGTCACGTTCAGCCGCGTGCCCAGCTCGAAGCTGTGTTGCGTGAGCTCCGAGAACACGACCCGACGCTCGTAGAAGTGGTTCGCGGTCGTGTCGGGAAACGACGTCACGAACTGGGCGCTCTCCTCGTTGTAGCTGTACGACGGCTGGAGCGAAACGGAGATGTTGGAGGCGGGCTTGATCCGGATTTCGCTGAAGATGCCGTACTCGACCGCTCCCTCTGAATTGCGGCCATAGCTCGGATTGAACGAGACGACGACGCGTTTGCGCCCGTCGGTGTTGACGTTGAAGAAGGTGTACCACCCCGCTGGCCGCCTCACGACCGGACCCCCTCGCGTCTGGCGATCGTCCCACACCTCGGGCCGGTAATTCGCGAACACGTTCACCCACCAATAGTTCGGCAGCTGAATCTCGGCGTAGTTGTGGAACTGCACGTCGGTGCGGTCGCCGTCGAAGTTGAACTGCTGCTGCGCTCCGACGATCCAGTACGCCTGGCGGAATCGCTTCGTCGGCTTCGTCCACTGACGGAAGGCGTTGACGTGCATCCACGTGTAGTCCGCGCGCGTGAGGAACGCGAGGTCGTTCACCTCGAATCCCGGACTGCGGAAATTCAGCGACGACTCGAACAGCCAGTTGCCCGTCTCCTTCGACCCACGCAGATATCCACCGTACCCACGGAGTGCGGTCAGCGTCGGATCATATCGGTCGGAGAAGAACCCATTGTCTCCGTGCGACCGGTCGGGACGGCTGAAGTACCGCGCCGAATTCTCCTGGAGCGCACGAATGACCGCCGGCTCACCGGCGACGTTCGAGAGGGCGAAGTTACCCATGATCCGGTACTTGCGATTCCTGAAGAACCGTTCGCCATCGATCCCGAACGCCTCGGCGTGGCGTGACATGGAAAGCGAGAGGGAATCGTACTCGAAGCGGCGAATCACCGACGTCGCAATCGCGCCGATGAAGCCGCGTCCACTCGCGAAGATCTTCCGTCCACGACCGACGAAGTAGTTGGTGAGCGGCTCCACCTCGCGCTCGGTCAGTGGGCGAGACAGTCTCGGAAGAAGCCCCGGCGTCGTGACGTTCGACGGGAGCACGGTGCCATCGTTGAAGGCGAGGACCGCATCCTCGGACCTCGTTACGGCATCGAGCAAGCCGACGTGATAGTTGCTGCGCGTCCGGCCGGTGACCTTCGCGGCCCCGATGATGGTCGCGTTCTCTGGCCGGTCGAGGAACGCGTATCCCGACGGCGGATTTCCTCTCGGCTGACGCCCAATTCGCCGCGAATAGTAGAGCGACATGCTCGAGACGTTGCTGCAGACATAGCAGTTGAAGCCGCCAAAGCCGAAGAGGCCACTCCCCTCCACGAAGAACGGCCGCTTCTCGGAGAATGACGTCTCGAACGCACTCAGGTTCACGACCGCCGGATCGACCTCCACCTGGCCGAAGTCAGGGTTCACCGTCAGGTCGAGCGTGAGATTCGAGGTCAGCAGCGCCTTGACGTCGCCGCCGACGCGCATCGTGTACTCACTCGCATCACGGAACGGATTTCCCCGGTCGAATTCACGGATCGGCACGTAGGCCGCGCGCGAGACGACGTACGGAAGCAGCTCGATCCCGCGCGGCCGCTCCGTCACGCGCAGACTGTCGAGGTGCCCGAACTCGGCGGGGCCTCCGGAAGCGGTCTTTGCCCAGAACGACCACATCGACGTCTCGCGGATGCGGTCCACATACCGCCAGATCTGCATCCCCCAGGTTTGCGCGCTGTCGCGCGAGAATCGCAGCTGCGCGAACGGGATGCGGATCTCGGCGATCCAGCCGAGTGAATCGATCGACGTCGCGACTTCCCAGATGGGATCCCACGAGGGATCGGCGTTCGAGCTCGCCTGGCCGGCATCCGTCTTCACGCCCGAGGGATTGACCTGGAAGATCGTCCGCCCGGTGTGGTCATGGAACGTGTCGAAGATGATCTCGAGATAGTCGCCGTCCTCCTGCTGATCACGACGCGACAGATACGTCCGCACGCCGCGTCCGCCAGCGGTGTCGAACATCCGCGCGCCGATGTAGAGCGCGGCGTCATCGAAGACGATGCGGACCTCGGTCTGCTGCGTCGCCGGCTGGCCCTCGTGCGGCTCGTTCTGGCGGAAGTCCCTCGCCGGTGTCGACGCGAACCACGCGCGTTCCTCGAGGCGGCCGTCGAGTGTGATCTCGGTGGTTCGCCTCGCGGCGGTCATGCGAGGCCGCGTGGACATGTGGGCTTCGTGAACCGACTGCGCCCCGCCGGCGGGTACGAACAGCAGCCACATCGCACCGGCCAACACGAAGGCGCTCGTCCGTAGCTGTGACATGGAGATGGCGCTCGCGGAAATGAACGGGATGGCGGACACCCGTTGGATGCTACGAACCTGAAAAGAGTTTACGTCCTCGTTAAGCGCGAGTGGTTTACAGTTATTTTACCCGAGGCTTCGGCGCCTTCCGCACCCACGCGCGGCCGATCATCGATCGAGCCGCGGTGGTTGACGGATAGCGGTTCACGAGCCACTGTGTGGCGACCGGCGAGGGTGTACTTCCTCTGCCTCGCCGCTCGGTCCACAGGGGGGTTCCGGGGAGCATTGGGAGGGGTTAAGGCCTGACGTTGCCTTCACTTCGTTCGATCGTGTCTCTGAAGGAAAGTCTTCGGCGCGAACACCTACCTCGGAACGGGCCACCGTCATGTATTCCCCGTCGCAGCCGGGTGCGACCCCTGACCCGCGCATCATTACACCCGGCGACCTCAAGCGTGAGCGACTGAAGTTCACCGACTTCAAGTTTCGTCGCACGCCTGGTGGAAAGTGCAGTGCCGAGGTCGAGCTCGAGTGGATCGATGGGATTCGCGTTCGCGGCACGTCCGCGGGGCAGTCGAGCGCGACGGTAGATCTCCGCGTCGCCGCCGACGCCGCTCTGAGAGCCATTGAGACTTTCTCCGACAATTCCCTCGAGTTCGAGCTGGTGGGTGTCAAATCCGTGCGGGCGTTCGACGCGACGGTCGTCATCGTCTCCGTAAACGTCCGCAAGGGCGAGGGCCCGAAGAAGCTGCTCGGCGCCTGCCTCGCCGAAGATGATCCCGTTCGTGGCGCGGCCGTCGCCGTGCTGAACGCCACGAACCGGGTGCTCGGGAATTTCATCGCCACTCGCTGAGCACCACGGTGCCTGGCATTACCAGAGTGATTTCAATGCTGTCGATTCCCCGTGGCTTCTTCGAGGTGCGCGCATGACGGGTTGCCGCGCGCGACGTGTGCTCGCCGTCGCGCTCGTGGCGCTCGCCGCCTGTCACCGCTCCTCCCCCGTTCGATCCGCCCCAACTCCCACAACTGAACCACCCGCTGCTCCCGTGGCCGTCCGCGGCGATGCGGCCGGGGACAGCGCGAGCCCAACCGGCGCGCAATCCGCGGTCTCGCCGAACGACGTGGTGAGCGAAGCGGCTCGAATCTTCGGAGACTCCACCGCTCCGCGCGTCGGCGCCGACGGCCCCAACGGCGGCGGGGACATCGCCCCCGACGAGCCGACGTGGGACATCGACGTCCAGTCATACGAGACGCACAAGCGGGTCGAGTATTATCTCCAGCGCTTCCAGGGACCGGTACGCGCAACGTTTTCGGAGTGGCTGAGTCGCGGAACACGCTACGAGCCGATGATCCGCGCGAAGCTACAGGCCGCCGGGCTGCCTGGGGACCTCACGTATCTCGCGCTCATCGAGAGCGGCTACAATCCACACGCATACTCGCGTGCGGCCGCGGTGGGCATGTGGCAGATGATGACCGCGACGGCCAAGGGCGTGGGGTTGCGCGTGGACTGGTGGATCGACGAGCGGCGCGACCCGGTGCGCTCGACTGACGCGGCGATTCGCTTCCTCAACTACCTCAACGACCAGTTCGGCTCGCTGTACCTCGCCGCGGCGGCATACAACGGTGGCCCGGGACGCGTGGCGCGCGGGCTCTCTCGTTATGCGGAGCAGATGGAGGGATCGACGGGCGAAGACCGCTTCTTCGCCCTCGCCGAGCACAACTACCTTCGCGCGGAAACGCGCGACTACGTTCCGAAGATGATCGCGGCGGCCCTGATCGCGAAGGACCCGAGCCGCTACGGCGTGCCGGTCGAGCCGAGGAGCGTTCTCGCGTACGACACCGTTCGAGTCGGGCCGGAGACTCCTCTGGCCGCGATCGCCAAGGCCGCCGGCGTGAGCGTGGACGACATCCGCGACCTCAACCCCCACGTGCTGCGCGGCGTCATCCCGCCGAAGGACTCCATGACTGTGCGTGTACCGGTGGGCGCTGCTGAGGGATTCGACACGGCGTACGCGGCCTTGCCCGAGGAGGACCGGAAGGCGTTCACCCGGGTGACCACGAAGAAGGGCGCGACGCTCGTCTCGGTGGCTCGGAGCGGCGGCATCACGACGAAGCAGCTCAAGTGGTACAACCCGAAGCTCAAGCCGGCGAAGAGCGGCCGGCTTCCGGTCGGTCGGGTCGTCCTGGTCCCGTCCCGCGCGGTGGTTGCGGCGGCGATCGACGTGCCCGACCCGGCGATCGAGCGATACGGCTCGAGCCGCGGCCGCACGCACGTGGTCCGGAGGGGCGAGAACCTGAGCGTCATCGCGAAGCGCTACCGGACCACGACGAAGACCCTGATGCGCCTGAACGGCCTTCGGAAGAGCGTGATCTATCCGGGACAGGTCATCGTAGTGAGAGGGCGGCGGTAAGGCTGACGTCCGAATCCGGAATCCGGAATACGGAGGGTTGTAAGACCGTAAGCGAAAGAGGGCTCCGAGCGATGCCGCCGGAGCCCTCTTTCGCTTACGGTGTTACAATCAATCCGTATTCCGCCTTCCGCATTCCTCCGCATTCCGCCTTCCGCATTCTTCCTCAGTCGACCACGCCGCTCCCCCGATACCCGCCAGCCACCATTCGATCATATCCGTTTGCCGGGTCCAGTCCGGCGGCGCGGGCGCGTTCGACGGCTGCTGGGCCGCGGTTGTAGACGAGCAGCGCGAGCTTGAGATCGCCGTCGTACTGGTTGATCAGCGTGCGCAGGTAGCGGAAGCCGATGCGCAGGTTGGTCTCGCGATCGTACAGCTGCTTCTTCGTGATGCCCTTCTGGAAGTAGCCTGCCGTCGCGGGCATGAGCTGCGTCAGGCCGACCGCGCCAACGGGACTGGTCGCCTTTTCATTGAACTGGCTCTCCACCTTCACCAGGCGGAACGCCAGGTCCGGCTCCAGACCCTCGGCCAGGGCTATGTCGTAGATCGACGTGGCGATGTCGGCCGAAATGCGGTAGCGCGTCGAGAACGCGAGGATCTGGTTCGCCCGCTCCAGCTGGGCCTGGGCGAGCTCGAGCTCACCGCGGGCCGCGTCCAGCTCATCGCGAAGCCGCCGCGATTCGCCGGGGAGACCAAATGAGTAGGTGCTTGCGACCGCCATGCGCTCGTTGGTGATCTGAGCACCCAGCAGCAGCACCACCGCCCCTATCGCGCCCGAGGAGAGCAGCATCCGCCAGCGGCGGACCTTGGCTCGACGGCGCTCCAGATCGCCTCGGTGTACGTAGCGAGTTTCGTGTCGCATATGACCTCGTCACGAGGATTTCATGGAGGGATCGAGCAGACTCCCCCACTAAACTCCCCGGATAAAAGCAACGGTTGTGCCTCTGAAGGGCTACGGCCGTTTCCAATGTCCCGACCGGCCACCGGCCTTCTCCACCAAACAGATTCCGGAGATGACCATGCTCTTATCTAGTGATTTCGCCATGTCATAGACGGTGACCAACGTCACGCTGACGGCGACAATCGCCTCCATTTCCACCCCTGTCTTCCCGGCCGTTCGTACCGCCGATTCGACGCGAATACCAGGGATCGTATCATCAATTGTGGCATTGACTTGTACGTCGGACAGCGGGAGCGGATGACAGAGCGGAATGAGCTCCGCCGTTCGCTTGGCGGCCATCACTCCAGCGATCCTGGCGACGCCGAGGACATCGCCCTTTTCCACGGTGTTTGTTCGGATCGCCTCGAGCGCCGCGGGGGACATCGAAATAACCCCTGTCGCCCGGGCGAAACGCTCGGTGATCTCCTTTCCGGACACGTCGACCATCCGTGCCTGACCGGAGCGGTCGACATGACTGAGGTCGCTCACGGACGCAAAGCCGCGAAATCCCGCAGCAGCGAGGAGCCAATGAGCTGGGGGCTGACGTTGCCGCTGGCGCGGAGCTTTGCGTCCTCTACGGCGGCGATGGCCAGCGCGGCCCGCCGGGCGCCGTCGTCGTCGGCTGCCTCGGCATACTCCCGCATGCGGTCGTGGAGGAGCGAGGTCAGCGCGTCGAGCACCTCGCTGAAGAAGCCGCGTGCCTGCGACGCGCCAAACCTGAGCCCCATCCGGAACCGATCCGAGGCGGGTTTTCGCCAGGATGCGAGCATGGCGGTGGCGACCGACGCGGCTTCCGCCGCGGCGGTCGAATCGAGAAGGCGGCCGGGCGCGCCCTGCGCCAGCTCTACCCGCGCTTCTACGGTTTTGGGAAGCGGGGGAGACTTGAGCGTGGCTGATACCAGAGTGTCCTGGACGAAGGCCCTCACCTCGGCGTCGCTCAACGGCGAGGCGCGGACGCCAATGACCCTCGACCGAATCGTCGGCAGGAGCGCGGCTGGCTCGCTGGTCGTGAGGATGACGGTCGTATCGGACGGCGGCTCCTCGAGGAGCTTGAGGAAGGCATTCGCCGCCTGGTCGGCTCCTTCCTGCGCGATCATGCGGTCGGCGTCGCCGATGATGAAGACCTTCCGGTTCCCAACGGCTGGCGTCATCGCCGCCTCGTGCACGATCAGGTGGACCGTTCGGATGAAGATCCCATCGAGACCCGATGGCGGCGCGTAGAGCCCGTGGGAGTCCCGTCGATTCTCGATTCCGGTCACGAAGTCCTTCTGAACGTCCTCGAGCGACAGGTCCTCCTTGAGGCGTCGCTGAGGAAAGTACCAGCGAAGGTCCGGGTGCCCGAGCACATCCACCCACCGGCACGACCGACATTGCCCACAAGGCGCCTCGTTCGATGGAGAGCGCTCGCAGAGCAGGAGCTGCCCGAGCCATAGGGCGAGACGCTGCTTGCCGATACCTCTCGGGCCGTGGATCAGCAGGCTCGACGGAAGCGTCCCGCGTCGGACGGCCGCTCGCAGGCGCTCGCGGAGGGCGTTGTGCCCGTACAGGGGGACGAGGGACATGGTCAGCTAATGATGGAGCGCGTCGGCGGCCAGGGGGAGATGCGCCGCGGACGGCGTCTCGAGACGGAGCTCCTTCCGAGCACGCCGAATCAGCCGCCGCAGATACGAGTCGTACGTCTCGAACTGAGCGTAGTTGGCGTGCCTCGTCGACGCGACATAGCGCACGCCGCCGCTGAGATCGGGGCGCCGTTCAGACGTGAGCCGCTGAACCCACCGGTGCGCCGCGACGGGATCGGCGGCATCGGCGCGCGCCAACAACGCGACCAGGTCGGCCTGCTTGCTGACGAGGGGGTACGCACCGCCGTCCGATTCGAAATGGCCGAGGACGAAGAGGTTCCGGGCTGTCGTCGGAAGGAGGGCAGCGAAGAGCTCCGGTCCGAGCCCGTCGCGGTGCGAAACGGCCGACGCGAGAAACGGGATCGTCGGCCGATAGCCGGTGGCCCACACGATGAGGTCGACGTCCTCGGCCGTCCCATCGGCGAAATGGACGCGAGCGCCGTCGAGCCTAACGACGTCTGCTTTGGCTCTCACGTCGCCATGCGCGAGGTAGTGCAGGATCTGCGTGTTCATGATCGGGTGCGTCTCGAGCACCCGGTGATCGGGTGCCGGCAGCCCGTACCGTCTCAGATCACCCACCAGGAGGCGAAGCAGTCCCGTCAACAGGGGCTGCGCAATGAGGGGAGGCAGCTGGGGGCCGCTGCGGAAGAACGCGTCGGTCGGCTTGCCGAAGACGTGCTTCGGAAGAAAGTGATATCCTCGTCGCAGCGAGATGAAGGTCCCGCGTGCTCGCGTGGCCGCGTCACAGGCAATGTCGCATCCGGAATTTCCACCGCCGACGATGAGGACGCGCTTTCCCTCGAACTCGGTCGGTGAGCGGTACCGCACGGAGTGGTATGACTCGCCCTCGAAGCGTCCGGGATACGTGGGGAGAATCGGGTCCCAGTTGTGGCCCACGGCGGCGATCACCCCGCGGTAGCGCCGCGTCTCACCAGTACCGAGCTCGACGTCCCATCCGGTTTCGCCGGTCGGTGTCGCGCGAACGACCTCCACGCCGAGCTCGATGTGCGGACGCAGCTGAAACGCGTCGGCGAACGCGTGGATGTACTCGAGGATGAGCGGCTGCGAAGGGTAATCGGGATACGACGCGGGCATCGGGAAGCCGTCGAACGCCGAGCATGTCTTCGAGGAGATGAAGTGAGCGCTCTCGTACATCGCGGTGCCGGGATTGTCGAGATCCCAGAGCCCGCCGACGTCGCGGTGCCGCTCGACGATGTCGAACGGAACGCCCGCCTCGCGGAGCGCGCGGCCGGCCGCGAGCCCTGACGGTCCGGCGCCGACGATCAACCAACGATTGGGGCGGGACATGTCCGAACGCGGAATGAGGATCGAGGACGTCTGGTTATTGGCCGAGGAACCGCAGGTGGACGCAGAGGACGCTGAGGACGCAGAAACTGTAACGGCAACGTCAACAGTCAACGTCAACAGTCAACGTCAACAGCTTATCACGGATGACACGGATCTTGAACGGCGAAACGGCATGGATGAACGGCAACTGCGAAAAGCTTTGTGAGAACCTAACGGATAAAGGTCGCGGTCGCCTATTGAGTTGACACTCCTTCAGGGCTGTTGCAGTTCCAAAAGGTTTCGCAGTAGATGTATCCGTGATAAGCTGTTGACGTTGCCGTCGCAGTTTCTGCGTCGTCTGCGTCCTCTGCAGCCGTCCATGCCGGGACATGCCGAAACACAGAATCACCAGGTGCTGGCTGGGCGGTCCCTCAAACCCTTCAGGGTTGTGCGGTACAGCTCGGCGCTCGCCTCATCGAAGAGACAGGCCGTGATCGTCTCGAACTCGCCTTCGTGCGCGATCATCGACCGCAGTGCGATCTCGGCGGCGGCTCCCTTGGGAAAACCGTAGACGCCGGTCGAGATCGCCGGAAAAGCGATCGAGCGGATGGAGCCTTCCTCGCGGGCGAGGCGCATCGAGGTCTCGTATGCGCTGGCGAGCAGCTCGCGCTCCCTCTGATCGCCGCCGCGCCAGATCGGTCCCACCGCGTGGATCACGAAACGCGCGGGGAGGCGATAGCCGCCCGTGATCACCGCGCTCCCCGTCGGACATCCCGAGTACTTGCGAAGCTCGGCGGCGAGCTCGGGCCCGGCGGCCGCGTGGATGGCGCCGTCCACTCCACCACCGCCGGCAAGCGCGCTGTTCGCGGCGTTCACGATGGCGTCGACCGACAGTCTCGTGATGTCGCCACGCACGATCTCGATCATGGGCTCCTCGGCTCGTGTCCCTCGGCTGGCATCAAGAACCCAGGGGTGCATCACGGATGACACGGATTTGACGGTAACGGCCTGATCGCTCCGGGCGGCGATCACTCTCCGCGCGCATCAACAAAAGCTGCTTTGGACCTGCGCCTGGAAAGTGATCGGCGTGAGGAGCGATCAGCAGCATCCGCCCAATCCGCCTCATCCGTATCGCCCCTCCGTTCTTGATGCCTGCCCGGCTCGCGCGAACCGGCATCAAGAACAGAGGGTCCAATCGGATGAGGCGGATGGAGCGGATGCTGCGGATCGTTCGCGGTGCATTGGACCCTCCTCGCGCCACAACAAAGAGCTGCTTTGGACCTGCGCGTGGAGAGTCATCGCCTCATTGAACGATCAGGCAGTTACAAGTCCTCTCCGTGTCATCCGTGATGCACCCCTTCGTTCTTGA
>Ga0075431_100007839_pt1 | contig 10642 bp, 6 predicted proteins | sample RhiMetdeltSRZDD5_FD_75297 | JGI IMG/M metagenome (GOLD analysis project Ga0075431, IMG submission 75297) | Populus rhizosphere microbial communities from Tennessee, USA - Rhizosphere MetaG P. deltoides SRZDD5 | ecosystem: Host-associated > Plants > Roots > Rhizosphere > Soil | place: USA...
ACGCAGCCGTGAGGCCGCAACCGAAAGAAGAAAAAAAGCACCGCAGAGACGCTGAGGGCGCAGAGACACGCAGAGTCTTTTTTTTATGCGCCCTCTACAGAGTTGGGGGTGCAGAACGCAGAGCCAGGAAAAGAATAAATAAATCTCTGCGTTCTCACATCTCTGCGGTGAAAAATGTTGTCAAAAAAACAAGAATTTACGATCCAGTAATACAAAGACACGAAGCAACACTAGGAGGTTTTGGGCGCTTCGATACCCAGCTTCTTCATGCGGGACCAGAGCGTCGAGCGGTTCATGCCGAGGAGCGCGGCTGCGCCCTGGGGACCGGCGAGAACCCAGCCCGTGCGCTCCAGCGCCCGCAGGATATGACCGCGCTCGGCTTCCTCCAGCGTCTGGAATGAGCCGGTATGTGCGGGCGTCATATTCGTAAGAGCGATGTGTGCTTCTTGCAGGACACCTCCCTGGCAGAGGATTACGCCGCGCTCGATGATGTTGGCAAGCTCGCGCACATTGCCAGGCCAGTCGTAGCTCTCGAGCCGGTCCAGAGCTGCACGATCGATACTTTGGATCCGCTTGCCCATTCGTTGAGACGATTTCCGCGCCAGGTCTTTGGCAAGAAACCGGATGTCCTCCTTGCGTTGACGAAGCGGAGGGATCTCGATCGGAAATACGTTCAGGCGGTAGAACAGATCGGCCCGGAAGGCGCCACGCCGCACTTCTTCGGCGAGGTTCCGGTTGGTGGCCGCGATCACACGCGCATCTACCCTGATGGTGTGAGAACCTCCAACGCGTTCGAATTCCTGTTCCTGAAGCACTCGCAACAGCTTGGTCTGCGTCTCCAGCGGCAGCTCGCCGACCTCGTCGAGAAAAATGGTTCCCTGGTGCGCGAGCTCAAAACGTCCTTTCTTCTGCGAGACTGCGCCCGTGAAAGCGCCCTTCTCGTGGCCAAACAACTCGCTCTCAACCAGGCCTGCCGGCAGCGCCGCGCAATTCACCTTCACGATTACATTCTGCTTCCGCCGGCCAAGGTTGTGGAGCGCACGGGCGATGAGTTCCTTGCCGGTCCCCGTTTCGCCCAGCAGGAGGACATTGGAATCCGTCTGGGCCACCATCTCTATGCTGCGAAACACCTTCTGCATGGCGGCCGAAGCACCGACCAGTTCTTCAAAGTTGACCTCGCTCTGAAGCTCTTCCTTGAGATAGACATTCTGCCGTCGCAACTGCTCGAGCATTTCCTCGGCTTGTTTCCGCTGGTTGATGTCGCGGAGGATCAGGGTGAACAGCGTACCGCTGGATACCACCGTGCGCGACACAGTCGCTTCGATGGGAAAACTCTCGCCGTCCTTGCGAATGGCCCTGAGTCCTTCTGGAATCCAGAGCCGGCCCTCCCCGGTCTGGGATTCCGCCACGGCAATGTAATTTCCCAGCAGCTTGATCAGATCCTCTGACAAGAACCGGTGGATGGATTGCCCAATGACCTCGGAGGAAGCGCAGCCGAAGGTGTTCTCCGCCGCCCGGTTGAAGATGACAATCATGCGCTGCTGATCGATGACCACAATGGCGTCCATGGCCGACCGGAAGATACCGGCCAGACGGTCCTCGCTTTCCCGGAGGCTGGCGTTCGCTTCCGAGAGCTCCGCCGTACGCTCGGCCACTCGCTGCTCCAGTTCCGCGGCGTGACGCTCAATCTGACGGTTGAGGTGCGCGTGCCGGATCGCGACCGCCAGGCTGTCGGCCACTTCCTGTGCGATCTCGATGTGGTCCGATGAGAAGGCGCCGGTGTTCTCGGAACCGAGATTGAGCACTCCGATCAGCTCGTTCCGGGCTACGAGGGGTATGTTGACGAAGGACCGGATGCCCTGTTGCCGCAGCAGAGTGGCCGGCTCTTCGACCGCAAGGTGATCGATATTGGCGATTGTATGTGGCTTTCCCTGGCGCAGGTCGTCAAGGCTGCCGAAGATCCCCAGCGGGACCTCTGAACCAACATCCGGTTGTGTGGCGCCCGGCGCATAAACGCCAATGACGTGCCCCAAGCCTGCCCCCGGATCAAATACCACGACGCTGGCGCGCCGGCACGGGACAAGTTCGTGGATGCGGACTATCGCGGCCTGCGCAATTTCCTCGAGCGAGTGCGCCGACAGGATGGCGTGATCCGTCTGTTGGAGAAGCCTCAGGCGCCGGTTGAACCTCAACAGCGCCTCTTCAGCCTGTTTGCGCTCAGTGACGTCGCGCTGGATGCCAAAGTGGCCGGTGATTCTCCCTTCGGCGTCGTAGAAACAGATGTAGTCGCCTTCGACCCACATACGGCTACCGTCGAGTCTGCGCTCGTCGCTTTCCACGTGCAGGCGGCCGGCTTCGAACATACGGCGCCACAGCTCTCTTCCATGAGCCAGATCGTGAGCGAAGAGATCGCTCGGCGTCCATCCGATGAACTGCTCGCGCGTCGCGCCGTATTGCTCGAGCATGGCGCCATTGATCTTGGTGATGCGTTGGTGCTCGAAAACGTAGTCGAGGATCTGGTCTTGATTGACGTCGTCGCCCCACCGGATCGGCTGGTCGAGCATCATAAAGAAGAAGCCGTCGAGCGACTGCGAAAAGAACAATTCCAGATTGTCGAGCGACTCACGCAGTTCGTACTCCGCCAGGCGCCTCCGGTTCGTCTCCAAAGCGAGGGCAGTCAGGTCGGCGAGGGAGGCCGCGAAGTTCTGTTCATCGAGCTTCCAGCGACGCGGTTGGCCGGTGTGTTCGTGACACAGCACACCGATCGGTTTTCCTTCCCGGCGGATGGGCACGTCCAGAACCGACACCGTGCCGCGGGCGGCCAGATAGTCCGTTAGCTCTGCCGTCAGGGGGTCGATGCGGGCGTCGCACGCCGCGATGGTGCGGAAATCCCTGAGGGCGCCAAAATGGCGCGGGTAACGCTCGACTTCGAGCGCCGCGCCGCTCTCGTGAAGGCCTTGTTCGCGGTCAAAAAGGTGAGCGCATCGGATCTCGTCGTAGGTTTCGCTGTAGACCCAGACGCTCACGCGGGCCACATCCAACGTGGCCGCACTTAACGCCGTGACATGAGTCAGAAATTCTTCGAGGTTACTCGATTGAGACTGGCCAAGTTCGAGAAGGGCAACCTGAAACTGGAGTGTTTGAAAGTCCGCCCGGCGCCTTTCCTCGTCCAGGAGATGGCGCTCGGAAACGTCCCGGGCAATTGCCACAAGGGTTTGTGAGTTGTTGCCCGCCAGCCGGCTGAGGCTCACCTCCAGCCGGCGCGAAGAAAGGTCGGGACGCAGGATGTCCAGCTCGATCAGCGCGGGCGCCCCTCCCGGGGGCCGTTCCGAACCCAACACAGGTTCGACAATCTCTGAGGAGCGGGGGGTCAGGATCTCGGTCAGCCGAAGATTGACCAGCGACTCCGCATTGCGACCAGCCGCAGCAGCCGCCGCCTGATTCGCCCAGAGAATCTTGCCGCTTGGATCAAGAACGAAAACAGCGTCGCGCAGATGGTTTGCGGCGAGCTCAAACGACAATGCCTCGACGGTCATGCCCGCCTCCATGCTGCTTCATGCCGCAGGCCGCGCCCGCTCTCCCGGCTGATCGCGCCGATGACGAAGGACTCGCGCCAGACACCGGCATCTCGACGATCTCCGGGATCGGTAGCGTTGAAACATCCATCTGTTTGAAACATAGTCAGCAACCGTTTCGCGCACAGTGCAAGCGGCGCTCGAAGGACGCCTGAAACCCGGAAATTCTATCATGACGGTCCGCGTAGCGAGCCGTCTGATTGGCATCCCATTCGCGTGCTCGCTCGTTTTGATTGCGACCGCGATTGTCTCCGGGTAGGATTGGCATTTTCCGTCGCATGGCAGGATGTGGCGGCATTGAAACACCCGGCACAAATCGACAGGAGGCCCAGTCATGTACGAGGATTTACTCAGCCTGTTACCCGAAACCGAGTGTTCCCGAAGACAGTTTGTCGTCACGGCGCTCTCGGCCGGATTCGCGCTCGCGGTGCAACCGGTCACCGCGCAGACGATCACGACCGACGCGACCGGTCTGACGGCCGGCGAAGTCAAGATACCGGTTGCCGACGGAGAAATTCCCGCCTACAGGGCCATACCCGCTTCAGGCGGACCTTTCCCGGTCGCCCTCGTGGTCCAGGAGATCTTTGGAGTGCACGAACACATCAAAGACATTTGCCGCCGGTTCGCCAAACTGGGCTTCCTGGGAGTGGCGCCGGAGTTATACGCCCGGCAGGGAGATGTTTCCAATATCGCCAATATCAATGAGATCATCTCCAAGGTGGTTTCGAAGGTTCCGGATACTCAGGTGATGTCGGACCTCGACGCGACGGTCACGTGGGCTCAAAAGTCGGGAAAGGGAAACATCGACAAGCTGGGTGTGACCGGTTTCTGCTGGGGCGGCCGCATCGTCTGGCTCTATGCGGCCCACAATCCCCGGTTAAAGGCCGGCGTGGCCTGGTACGGCCGGCTCGTCGGCCAGGCCAACGAATTGCAGCCGAAGTATCCCATCGAGGTGGCGGCAGCCCTGAAAGCGCCGGTACTGGGACTGTACGGAGGGGCCGACCAAGGAATTCCCAATGAAACCGTCGAGCAGATGCGTCAGGCTTTGAAGGCTGCCGGCGGCCGCTCTGAGATCGTGCTGTACCCTGATGCGCCCCACGGTTTTCACGCCGACTACCGTCCAAGCTATCGCAAGGAAGCTGCCGAGGACGGCTGGAAACGCCTGCAGGATTGGTTCAAGAAACATGGCGCTGCCTGAGGACAAAGAGACTGCATTCGCACGTACTTTTCAGATCTGCACCCGGCCGATCCAGGTCGCCCAGTTGTTGCCGGCAGTCGCGAACTCGTTCATGAACCAGACGGTGCGGTTGTCGTTCGGATCTACGGCAATCCCGTTGTAGTCGCCCCAACGGTTCAGCCCGTTGTTGTCGAGCGCTACGTAGTTGGCCGTCCCGGCCTTGAGCGGGACGCTCGGCTGCTGCAGCGATCCTGCCGAGTCAGAGGCCTTGCGGCCCGTGTAGTAGATCGAAGCGAACTCCGTCGTTGAACAGCGCGAGAAGCAGAGGATCATGTTGCCGTTCGTGTCCGGCATGAGCACGGGGTAGAAGTAGTAGCGCCCATCGATGCCGAACAGTCCCTGCTGTTGCAGCGCGCCCGACGTGGCGTTGATCTGAAACCAGAAGAGCGCAGCTATCGGCGGCCCCAGCCACTTCGTCGTCAGCGCCGTCCAGACCGATCCGCCGCGGAAAACCGCGTTTAGCAGCCGCACATCGCCCGTGTCAATCGCCGTTCCGCCGCCCTTCTGCTTCGCCGACGGCGGGATCGCGAACGAGCCGGTCGTGATCGTGCGCTTCGTGAGCGAGGGTACGCCGGCCGTGTTGATCGCCCAGAGTGTAAGTTTGTTCCTGGTCGAGCTGCCGCCAGACGGGTAGTGCGAGTTGACCAGATACTCGAAGCCCGGCGCGCCGTAGGTCTGGCAGGGCTGGACGGTGAAGGACATCACGCCAGCGCTGTCCTCCAACCGGGTGAAGTCCCACCAGGTGGCCGCCTGACCGCTGTAGACCACTGCCTTCGGCACGACACGCACCTTGGCGTAGGCGAAATCGCCGCCGAATTTGAACATGTTCGCCGTCAAGTAGAGGTTGACGGCGTCCACGCCTACGGCCGGATAGTCGGCCCAGTTGTCGGTCCTGGTCGCGCCATCGACCATCGCGTCGAGCGCGTAGACCGACCAGCCTCCCATCGGGTCGGATGTCTTCGAGACCGAGAGCAGGAACCACGAGCCCTTCTTGTTCTGGTCCAAGGGGAGCGCGACGGCGAGCAATACCCAGCGGCCGCTGTGCTGGTCGTAAAGTGTCTTCGGGTCGAAGACGAAGACCTGCTTGATGGCGTTGCTGAACCAGTTTTCGAGCGTCGTCTGGAAGAGCGGCGCGCCGCCGGTCTTGTTGTAGATGGCGAACGAGCTGTTGACCGCCGCGATGACGTGGTTCGGCCCGGCCGAGAGCGCGGAGTCGGCCGGGATGAACCCGGTCGCGGGGATGCCGGCGAAGTTGCCGAACGCGACCGGCACGGCGGCGGGAGCTGCCGCGGCCCGCGCGGACTTCTTCCGCCCTCTGTCGAGGACGGCGGTCGCGGGGTGCTTGGCCACCAGCTCGCGCGTCGTGACCGTGGCTTCTTGCTTGAGCTCGCGGAAGGTTTCCAGGCTGACGGGGTAGCGGGTGCGCGCCGGGCGTGGGATCTTAACCGGCTCGCCGACGGCCCTGGTCAGAGGTAGTGCGGCGGGATCGAGGCTGACGCCACGCTTGCCGGTTTTCCCTGCTTTCGCCTTGCCCTTGTGCGGGACGAAATCGTCGGTGACTTTCTTCTTCGCCATGCCAATTCTCCTTTGAAAATGTCCGACAAGCTGACTGCTGTCGTGGTTCCCGCGAGCGGCCCCTCACGCAGGCAGCGACGAGTTTGCAACTTGTCGGACCTCGCCTGCAGCGTTTTCATCGCTTCTGGGGCGGCAATATCGCCGCCCTGAAGGACTCCTTCATTCATCGAGCCGGGCGTCGGCATCGTTTTCGTCGTCGCACGGCGGCTGATCCTCTTCCGCCATCTTCTTGAGGCGTTCGTACTCCTTCGGCGTGATCGGGCGGCCGATGGGGATGGATCGTGGCATTGCCGGCGGCGACGGTGACTGAGGCGGACTTGACGGGTCCACGCCTCGACCAGGCTGCCCGCCGCCCCGTTCGGCCTTGGGACTCGATGGTTTGGTTCGCTTGCGTTTCATGGCTCTAACTCTTCGATGAATTACTCTGGCAGCTCCCGCTTGCCCGCCCACCGCGTGCGCGCGAACGACAGCAGCGCGCTCACGGCCAGCCAGGTGAGTAAGAAGGCGACGCACTCAAGCGTAAAGCTGTGAAACTTGTAGGCGACCTCCGCGATCAACATCGATATCAGCAGCGCGGGGCCTTCGAGCAGGGCCGCCCGGCGCAGTTCTGTGTTTCGGATGATTGTGTACATTTGTTCACTCCTCGCAAAGTCGTTCTGTGCAGCCTTCAAGCGAAGGGTTTCGGCCGGAGAAATATTCCGGCTGAAGGCGGAACTCCCAACTCTTCCTCCTCCGGACTGACTTACTATCCGATTGAGAGGCTATAACCCATACTATCCGCATAGCTCAAGCTCCGTTCGACCCGCCGCCTGGAAAGCCTCCGTTCCGTCCTCGAAGAACGGCTCAAATTCCTTGACGACGAGCCGGGTACTCTTTGAGCCGATCGCCCGCGGCAGCGTGAACTTGCCTCACTCGAGCAACTGCGACCCGATCTCACGGCACGGGTCTGCCGTGTGACGGTCACACTGCCTCCGGCCCACAGTCCTCTCGAACGTCTGCGTTTCGACGAGAAGCGGATGGTGTAAATAAGGCGCATTTTCGATTCGAGGCTCGCTTACGCCGCCCCCTCTGCTTGGGCGAACGGGGTTATGTCAACTTTAGCGACCGTGCCAGCGCCTGCGTTTCTGCGAATCATACACCCAGAAGTAAGCCGCGGGCATTGAAATTTGCCAAGAAGTCCCCCCATTGTCGGCACCGCCCGCTCGCGACCTCATCGATTGCTAGCGACTGCGAATGCCGCACGCTGAAACGGCCTGCCGACGAATCGGTTTGGAAGCCTGGAGCTGGACATGCTCAACAAAAGGCCTCAGCCGCCGCTGCTGGATGCAGATAGTCGGAATCCACCTCACTTCGAGCAGCATGCTCATTCGAAAGGCTATCAAGAGCTAACCGAGCGACCAGGGCTCCCGGTATTTCTTGGAAAGAAAACGGGAGGCTTCCTGATCATTGATGATCTGCTCCTTTTCCGGGTTCCAGAGAATCTTGCGCCCAGTGCGGTACGAAATATTTGCCAGCTGGCACGCCGTCGAGGAACGGTGCCCGTCCTCGATGCTGCAGACGGGCGCCTGGCGCGACCGGACGGATTCGATGAATCCGAGCTGATGACGTCCCGCTCCGTTGTCCAGATCCTTGCTGCTGACGACGGGCTCGCCCTGCTCGGCTTCGGGCACGATCTGGTAACCAAACCGGTTGACCAGCAAGGTCGCTTGATCGCCGAGAAACTGAATCCCGTGATCCGCCCGGGGGCTGCCCGCCGGAAAGCTCGTGGCGTGACGACAGGAATAGGTCAACACGAAGTCGGAAAACTCGAACAGCATTTCGGCGGTGTCCGGCGTCTCGCGCGGGTCTTGGATTGCGAATTTCCCCCCGGCCGTCACGACAGCGCGCGGTGCTTTCGCTTTCATGGCCCAGAGCACGATATCGATCAAATGAACTCCCCATGCCAGCAGCATTCCACCGGAGTAGTCCCAGAAATAGATGTAATTCCAGTGGAAACGATTGAGGTTGAACGGCCGCTTCGGGGCCGGCCCCAACCACATATCATAGTCAACACCCGAGGGCGGAGGCCCGTCCGGCAGATTCTCCAGCGTCTCCGAGCGGCCGCGGCCCGAGCCCGACGCGAGGCTCCAGGCATTGAAACAGTGAACCCGGCTCACCTTGCCGATCTTGCCGCTCTGCACCAGTTCGACCGCTTCCCGAAAAATGGTTCCGCTGCGTTGCTGCAGCCCAACTTCTACATGGCGTTGATGCCGGCGAACGGCCTCCACCAGGAGCTGACCCTCTCGGATGGTGTGGCCCACCGGTTTTTCCAGGTAGATATCCTTCCCGGAACTGAGTGCTTGCAACGCCGGAATGGCGTGCCAGTGGTCCGGAGTGGCCACGATCACAGCGTCGATGTCGTTTCGGTCGAGCACACGACGGAAATCTTTATACGTATCGAGCTTTCCTCCGATCCGCTTCACGGCCTGGCCCAGCCTGCTTTCGTCAACATCGCACAAGGCCACTGCCTGTGCCTTCGGGTCCTTCAGGCACCGCGCCAGATCTCCTGTCCCCTGAGGTCCACAGCCGATCAAGCCCAGCCGCACGGTGTCATTGGCACCCCGGGGTGAAGACCAGGCGCGTGATTCGACTGCCGCCACTCCAGCCGATAGGCCTGCGGCAGATGACATGAAGAACTGTCGACGAGTCAACTCTTTCAGGTCTGGCATAGATTTCTCCCTTGTTCCACCAAGATGTCTCGCGGTCATCGATTCGTGGGGCCGAATCTACCAAGCTCGCATGCAGAGCACAAGGGCTGATTGCCTGCAGAACCTTTTTGAAAGCCAGGTTGATCTCCACGAAAAGGGTTGATAATGTACGCCCCCATGTGACCTTCACGATTGCTGGTGTGTTTTTTCGTGTCTTCGTGTCTTGGTGGTTAGCGCTGCGAAACAAATACCACAAGGACACGAAGAAACACTGAGACACTTCTAAACAAAGGGTGATAGTCATGTCCAGAGCTTGCCGGCTTTTCTTGTGGGTGCTGTTTTTAGTCGCTGGCGCGGGATCCGCCCTGGCTCAGACCGGGCGCATCCTGGGGACGGTTTCCGACTCAACCGGCGCCGTGATCCCCGGTGTAACCGTGACGGTCACGAGCCAGGAAACCAAGGGCGCCCGAACTTTCTTGACCGACAACACGGGAAACTATGACTTTCCGGGCCTGCCCGTGGGCAACTACACGATTCGGGCAGAGCTAGCCGGCTTCAAGACCGCCGAGACCCAGATGCGGGTGGAGATAGGGCAGATCGCGCGCCAAAACCTGCAACTGGCGGTAGGCGAAGTCGCGGACGTGGTCCAGGTGCTGGCTGAAACTCCGCTGCTGCAGGCCGACAATGTGGAAATCGGCCAGGTGGTAACCAACCGGCAGATTATCGAGCTTCCTCTCAACGGAAGGAACTTCACAACCCTGGCTCTGCTGGTCCCGGGAGTGACCACGCGAGGCGGCGGGCTGGACTCCTTCGGAGAAGCCGGAACGGTCTCCGTGAACGGCTCGCGCGGGGGCGCGGAGAATTACATGGTGGAAGGCGTGACGACCAACGCGTCTAACACACGCCAGCCGCAGATCGCGCCGTCGGTCGAGAGCATTCAGGAGTTCAAGATCCAGTCCAGCACTTACAACGCCGAGTTCGGCCGCGGCGCGGCCGAAGTGAACCTCATCACCAAAAGCGGCACCAACAGTTTTCGCGGCGTCGTGTACGACTTCTGGCGCAACAACAGTCTGGCGGCCAACGATTTCTTTCAAAACCAGCTCCCCAATCCCGATTCGATCGGGAGCACGCTGAATCGCCATCAGTTCGGCGCCACCTATGGCGGTCCGATTTTCAAGAACCAGACATTCTTCTTTACCAACTACGAGGGGCAGCGCGTTCGTGAGGGACGGACGGTGACGTACCGGGTTCCCACGGATCTGGAGCGGGCCGGGGATTTCAGCCGATCGCCCGGCGTACAATCGATCACCGATCCGGAGACGGGATCGCCTTTCCCGGACAGCAAGGTGCCCGCGAGCCGCTTTCACTCGGCCTACAAGTACTTTCAGGGCTGGTGGCCCAGCCCGAACACGACCGACGGGTTTCTGATTTCGGCGCCCAAGAACCGCTCCGATTCCGATCAGGTCGGGGTCCGTGTCGACCACAACTTTTCCAAGAAGGATACCCTCTTCGTCAGGTACTTCCGCGCGCGCCGCGACCTGCTCAACCCGGGCGTGGGCACCGAGCCG
>Ga0075431_100007840_pt1 | contig 10642 bp, 11 predicted proteins | sample RhiMetdeltSRZDD5_FD_75297 | JGI IMG/M metagenome (GOLD analysis project Ga0075431, IMG submission 75297) | Populus rhizosphere microbial communities from Tennessee, USA - Rhizosphere MetaG P. deltoides SRZDD5 | ecosystem: Host-associated > Plants > Roots > Rhizosphere > Soil | place: USA...
TGAAGGTCTGGCAGCATGGGCGCGAACAGACGGTCGACGTACAGCTCGACGACGAGCCCGACCTCGACGCCGTCGGTGGCGTGCGCTGGCGCGCTCGTGCGGTGCTCGGCGCGGATGTCGACGGCATCACCTCGGACATGGGCGTCGTCGTGGCGGGCGTCGACTTCGAAAGCCCGGCCGCGCGAGCCGGCATCCGACGCGCCGATGTGATCCTCGAGGTGAACGGCCGTGCCGTCCGCATCCTGCGCGATCTCGACGACGCACTGCGCGCGATCGAGTTCGACCGGCCGATTGCGATTCTCCTTCAGCGCGGCGCGACGACTGTGTACGTCACGCTACGACCGCCCATGTGAAGAGCCCGGAAGGATTAGACGTTGGCCACGGCACCCGGCGGACCTCGCTGGTCGACGAGATCGGCCCGCGCGTCGTGGAGCTCGTGGCGAACGATTGAGAATGCGTGCGGCGTCCCGGCCCCACTGGCGCGCCGGCGCCCCACCGCAGCGTGAGGGCGCCGCGCGCAACTCCGCGGCAACATTCGTTTGCTGCGCGAAAGAGCTCGGCACCCGCGTTGCACCTCTCCGAGGCGTTTTCAAGGGCGGAGGAGAGGACCATGAAAGTTCGAGAGCTGATGACTGAAGGTGTCACGACGATCGACGATGGCATGACGTGCCACGACGCGGTCGAGCGGATGATCCGCCGCGGGGTGCGTCATCTGGCCGTGGTGGACAAGCGCGGCGGTCTGTGCGGCATGGTGACGGACCGAGATCTCCGGCATCGTCTGTTCGAGCCGGGGATCCTGAAGCAGGTCGGGGCGGTCAGCGTCGAGTCGTTGCTCAAGGCGACCCCGGTGGCGCACGTGATGTCGACCCCGCCCGTGACGATCGACGCGTCCGAGCCGCTGGAAAACGCCACGCGGTGTATGCTCGATCACAAGATCGGCTCGCTGCCGGTCCTCGAGCATGGGAGATTGGTGGGCATCCTCACCGAGACGGATGTCCTTCGTCGGATCGTCGGTGAAGATGCCTGCTGCCACGACGTCGCAACAATCGTGGTGTCCTATCCATGATGCGCGTTCTCATCGCGACGGATGGCTCCACGAATGCCCGCACAGCGGCGGAGTGGCTGGCCGCGTTCCCGTTGCCCGATGATGCGAGCGCGCTCGTCCTGGCGGCCGTGGAGCTGCCGCCGGCGGCGCTCGACATTCCGACGATCGCGGAGTTCAAGCAGAGCTTGCTCGACGAGGCCCGGAAGGCGGCCGACGAGCTCGTGCCGGTGCTGAAGGGTCGCATGGTGAGCGTTGAAGCCCGCGCGGTCGCCGGTGACCCGCGGACCGAGATCGTGGGCGTCGCCGAGGACTGGAAGGCCGACCTCATCGTCGTCGGAGCGCGCGGACTCGGCACGATCGCCACGGCGCTGCTCGGCAGCGTGTCGCTCGCGGTGGCGCGGCATGCGGGCTGCGCGGTGCTGGTGGTGCGTCCCGATCCGAAGCCGTTGCGCCGCGTCGCCATCGCGCTCGATGGCTCGGAGCACTCGCGTGAGGCCGCGCGCTTCGTCGCGCGCTTGCCGCTTTCGTCGTCCGTCCGCGTCCGTCTGGTCGGCGTGGTGGAGCCGCCACCAGTGCCGAGGACGGTGCCGGCGAGCGCGCGGCCGCTGTGCCAGCAGGCGGTGGCCACGATTGTCGGCGAGCGTCGGCGTGGTCTCGACGCCGCCCTCGAAGGGGCCGCAAAGAGCTTCGATGTGGTGACGCGTGAGCTGCCGCTGGGGTCGGCCGCCGAAACGCTCGTGGATCTTTCCACCGAGGTCGACCTGCTCGTGCTCGGTGCACGGGGCCTTGGAGCGCTGAAGCGGATACTGCTCGGGAGCGTGTCAGAAGGTGTTCTGCGGCACGCCGCCTGTCCGGTGCTCATCGTGCAACGCCGGTGGGCCTCGGCGTGAAGACGATGCCGGATGACGGATACCTCCCCGCCGCCGCGTGGGATGAGGTGCGTCGGGGGCAGCGGCAGGCCGGGCGGAAGAAGCTCTTGGATCCGTCGCCGCCCGCGTTGTCGCCGGCTCACGGTGTCCGGTGGTGACCGTTCGAGGGAAGTGAGGCGCGACGGGTGTCTCACCGGAGGGAGCGCCATGAATGAGCTCGAGCGTGTCGTGCGGAGAGATCTCGAGCGACTGATCGGCCGACTGGCGACGTCGGTGCCCGAGGGCGCTGTCGGCCCCGCACTGCGAAGTCATGTCGACGGCGCCGAAGCGCGTCTGGCGGCCGCCTATGCAGCGCTCATCGACGACTATGCGGCCTGGCAGCTTGCCCTCGACGAGGTCGAGAACCTCTGGGCGCTTGCCGTGTGGCGCGCCGCGTTCGCCGACGAGCCCGCAGCGCCGCCCGCTGTGGCACGTGCGGCCTGACGTACGACAAACCGGAGGCGGAGGCGCGAAGCAGCCAAGTCCTTCGAATCAATTGCTCGCGGGCTGTTTGTCTGGTCGCGCTGGGATGGCGATGCCCCACAGCCGTTGTGTGACTCGGAAGGCGGCGGGCGGCTTCGAGGCAGTATCTTCTTACCATCACTATGGCACAATCGCGTCGTTCGCGGCTCGGCCCGGCAAGCTCGGGGACCGGCCGCACCGGGGGCGGGAATGCTACGGAGATCAATGCTTCTGTCAGGTGTCTGCCTCATGGTTTCCGCGGCGGCGACCGCACAGCCCGTCGACGTCAATGAAGCCGGCCGCGCAGTCTTCTTCTCCCAGGGCTGCTATGGATGCCACCGCCTCGGCGCCGCCGGTACTCCAATCGCCCACGACCTTTCTCGCGTGGGGCGGAAGTACACCGAGGCGGAGCTCGAGAAATGGCTCCGTGATCCGAGGAGCCAGAAGCCGACCTCACACATGCCACGGCTCGCGCTGACGGATGACGAGATTCGCGCGCTCGCGCGGTATCTCGCTTCACTTCGATAACGGATGCAAGGGCCCGGGTCCTCGCTCGACACTCTGCTGGTCGACGGGCTTCTGCGTGCGAGTGACGGCGTGTGCGTCGCCGACGAGGCGGGCCGGATCGTCCTCTGGAACGCGGCCGCCAAAGAAATTCTCGGGTACTCGGCCGCGGAGGTCCACGGCCGTGTGTGTTGCGCGGTGCTCCAGGGCGACGGCTCGAAGAAGTGCCTCCCCTGTCGCGACTGCGTGGGCACGACCATCCGGGGACGTCAGCCGCCCGTCCCGACGTTCGACATGGAAACGGTGACAAAGGCCGGGCGTGCCGTGGCGGTGAATGTCTCCGTCGTGGCTCTGTGCGACGCGCGCCGCCGTGTCCGCTATGTCGTCCACCTCTTCCGCCACGTCGCGTTCGGCCCTGACCGTGCCGAACCGTACGACGAGACTGGTCTGACGCGCCGAGAGCGCGAGGTCCTCGGTCTGATGACCGCCGGCCTGAATACCGCCGCCATGGCGGGCCGGCTCTGTGTGAGTCGCGCGACGATACGGAACCACGTGCAGAACATCCTGCAAAAGCTCGGCGTACACAGTCGCCTCGAAGCGGTGTCGACCGCTCTGGCGCATCGTCCCGGTGCGGCGACGCCTCCCCAGCCGGCCCCGTCGTTACCTATCCCTGTCGCGGCAACGAGAGACTGAGCTAAGCGGATCCACACACATGCACGCATAGGGGGTTCGGCAGCGGCATTGCATGCTGCGCCACCCTCCGGGTGTCGTGACGTCCGTGGACCTCGAGGAGGCCGTCGGAATGCTCGTCCGGGACATCATGCAATCGCAGGTCGTTACGGTCACGCCGCAGACCGCCGCGCGCGACGCACTGCGGCTGCTCCGCAGCCGGGGGATACGACATCTCGTCGTCCTGAATGCCGATGACGTCGTCGGCATCGTCTCGGACCGAGACGTCAAGCAGGTCGCCGCGCAGCCCGAGCGGTTCAACGACTGGGTCGTGGACGACGTCATGTCAGGCGCGGTGATCACGGTCGATCCGAGCACGGCCGTCGAAGACGCCGCACGCCTGATGCTGAAGGAACGGATCAGCGCGCTGCCGGTGACCGAGGCCGGCAAGCTGGTCGGCATCGTGACCGAGACCGACGTCATGCGCCTCTTCGTCCGGGCTCTGGGGGCCGGGGTGCCATCGAGCCGGCTCGATGTCGTCGTCGGCGCCAGTCCCACTGCGCTGGCCGATATCGTGGGCGCCATCCAGGCGACCGGCGCACCGATCTCGAGCATCGTGACGCTGCCGAACCGCGAGCGCGTGAGCGAGGCCGTCATCCGGATCGCGACAATCGACCCTCGAGCGGCAATCGCCGCCATCATCGCAAGAGGCTATCGCGTCAAGACCATCCAGCGGCACGATCAGTCTTTCGAGCCCGTGGTGTGAACGCGGCCGCGCGCGCCGCCGATATCGTCCTGCGCGACGGCTCGACACTTCATGTCCGCCCGGTGCGTCCTGAGGACGAGCCGGCCTTGCGCGCCTTCTTCGGCAGCCTCTCCGAAGACTCTCGCTGGTTCCGGTTCTTCGGCGGCAGCGGTCAATCGTTCCTTACCGACGCCGCGCGCCGCTTCGCCGCCGGCAATGGCGGCACGGTCGGGCTCGTTGCGACCACGGGCCCTGCCGCCACGATCGTCGGGCACGCGATCTACGTCCCGACAGGCGGCGATCATGCCGAGATCGCGATCGCCGTCGCCGATGCGTTTCACGGCAAGGGATTGGGGACGTTGTTTCTCGCGCATCTCGCCCGGGCCGCCGACTCGAACGGTATCCGGACCTTCGACGCCGAGGTGCTGGCCAGCAACTATCGCATGCTCGAGCTCGTCCGCGAATCCGGCTTTCCCGTTGCCGTGCACCCTGAGCCGGGGCAGCTTCGCCTGACGTTTCCCACGTCGCCGACGCCGGAGGCCGTGGCCCGTTTCGAAGCGCGCGAGGAGCGCGCGGCCGCGAACGCGCTCCAGCTGTTCTTCGCGCCACGCTCTGTTGCAGTGATCGGCGCATCACGACAGCGAGGCACCGTCGCCGGCGAAGTCTTCCACAACGTGATCACGTCGGGGTTTCCAGGGCCCGTCTATCCGGTCAATCGCGCGGCCCCGGTGGTGCAGTCGGTAACAGCATATTCAACGGTTCTCAGCACGCCCGGGCCGGTCGATCTCGCCGTGATCGCGGTGCCCGCGAACGAGGTCCTGGCCGCGGCGGAGCAGTGTGCCAGCAAGGGTGTGCGCGCGCTCGTCGTGCTCTCCGCCGGGTTCGGCGAGGTGGACGAGGCGGGCCGGCAGCGCCAGGCCGAGCTTCTCCGGATCTGCCGTGCCGGGGGGATGCGCCTCATCGGCCCGAACTGCATGGGGTTGGTCAACACAAGCCCGGAGAACCGACTGAACGCGACGTTCGCGTCAGGCATGCCACCCGCCGGTCGAATTGGGTTTCTGTCTCAGAGCGGGGCGCTCGGCCTTGCGATCATCGATCGGGCGAGCGAGCTCGGCCTCGGCCTGTCCACGTTCGTGTCGGTCGGCAACAAGGCGGATATCTCGAGCAACGACCTGCTGCAGTACTGGCACAGCGATCCGCGAACGGACGTCATACTTCTGTACCTGGAATCGTTCGGCAACCCACGAAAATTCTCGCGCATCGCGCGCCGGGTGGGTCGCACGAAGCCGATCGTGGCGGTGAAGAGCGGCCGCTCACGCGCCGGCTCTCGGGCCGCGAGCTCGCACACCGGTGCGCTCGTGGCCGCGTCCGATGTTCCGGTGGACGCACTCTTTCGTCAGTCCGGCGTCATCCGGACCGACACGCTGGCCGAGCTCTTCGATGTGGCGTCGCTCCTCGGGCATCAGCCCGTGCCGCAGGGACGGCGGATCGGCATCGTCACGAACGCCGGCGGCCCCGCAATTCTCTGCGCCGACGCGTGCGAGGCCGAGGGCCTCGAGGTCCCGGTGTTGACCGCCGCCTCGCAAGCGACGCTGCGGACGTTCCTCGCGTCACAGGCGAGCGTCGCGAATCCGGTCGACATGATCGCGACCGCGTCCGCCGAGCAGTATGAGCGGACGATTGAAGTCGTCGCCACGGATCCCAACATCGATGCGCTCGTCGTGATCTACATCCCCCCCGTCGTCACGCGTCCGGAGGACGTCGCGCGCGCGATCGTGTCCGGCGCCCTCGCCGTAAGGCGCTCGAAGCTCCAGAAGCCGGTCGCGTCGGTGTTCATGTCCGCCGCCGGTGTGCCCGATGCCTTGCGTGCACCGGATGTGGGGATCCCTTCGTATCCGTTTCCGGAAAACGCCGCGATCGCGCTCGCGCGGGCCGCGCGGTACGGAGAATGGCGGACGCGGCCCGAAGGGCGGCCGCCGCACTTCGCGGATATCAAGACAGATGCGGCGGCCGCGCTCGTGGCGCGGGCCCTCTCGCGTGGCGAAGGATGGCTGCCGCCCGAGGACGTCCAGGCGCTGCTCGCCTGCTATGGCGTACCGATGGTCGAAACGCGGATCGTCGCCGATGCTGCGGACGCGGAGCTTGCTGCGCGTCAGATCGGGGGCGCGGTGGCACTGAAGGCCATCGCGCCGGGGCTTCTCCACAAGACGGAGGCCGGCGGCGTGCGCCTCGGACTTCCGGACGGCGCAGCCGTGCGCGAGGCCGCGGAGCAGATGACGGCCCGGTTACGCGGCGCAGGGCATGTCCCGACCCGCTTTGCGGTGCAGGCGATGGTGCCAGCGGGCGTGGAGATGATCATCGGCATCGCCGAGGACCCGCAGTTCGGCTCGCTCGTCGTCTGTGGCGCCGGCGGCACGCTCGTGGAGCTGTTGCACGACGTGGCGGTTCGTCTGACGCCGTTGACCGCCGGCGACGCTTCGGAGATGGTGAGAAGCCTGAAGAGCTATCGGCTGCTCACCGGATTTCGCGGCGCGCCGAGGTGCGATGTGGCCGCGGTCGAGAGCACACTCTTGCGTGTCGGCACGCTCGCGGACGAGCTGCCGGCCGTTGCCGAGCTCGACTTGAATCCCGTCATCGCGAGCGAACATGGTGCCGTCGTTGTCGACGCTCGAGTACGCCTCAAACGACCAACGCCGGCGCCATTGCCGGGTGCGCGCAGCTCATGACCGAAGACCCGATGACCCGAAATCCTCTCGACGTTCGTACGGGAACGGAAGCTCGCGTCTCCATCTGCGGCCACCCGGAAGCACAGCACGACGCCAGCGGCGCCTGTCGGGCGCATCACTGCTTCTGCGAGGCGTTCCAGCCGATTCCACAGTGAGGCGATCCTGCCTCAGGTTCGCGGACGGCGCCGGCTGAATCTGCTCGATATTGCTGATCTCGGCCATGGCACCCGACTTGCGGATCGTGTGCTTGGCATTCATACGCCAGGGAGGGGAGAGCCATGAAGCGACGTGCGTTCGTCATGTTCGTGGGAGCCTCCGTCCTGGCCGCTGCCGCAGGGGCGAGAGCGCAGACGCCCTCGGGCGGTGGTCGTGGGATGTGGGGGCCTGAGGCTGAGAAACAATTCCGTCTCGGCCGCGGAATGGGCCCCAAGCTCATGACCGAAGAGGAATGGAAGGAGCACCAGGAGAAGATGCGGACACTCAACGCGACCGACCGCGAAGCGTATCGGCGGGAGATGCACGAGAAGATGGTCGCGCGCGCCAAGGACCGAGGGATCGAAATGCCCGCGATGCCGGGTCGGGGATCTCGAGCGGGTGGTCCGCCCGCCCGCTGACTGAACGCCAGCATGGACGGGTCCGACCAATCGCGAGTCGTCTTTGTCATCGCCGACCTTGCGGGGTATACCGCCCTCACCGAGGCACACGGCGGAGGTGAGGCGGCGACCATCGTCGGACGGTACCGCCGGCTTGCTGAGGATGCCCTTGCCGATGGAGCCCGTGTCGTTGAACAGGTGGGGGATCAGGTGCTCATCGTGTCGGCCGATGCACGGACCGCGATCATCACCGCCGATCGCCTCCGCGCCGCCGTCGGCAAGGAGCCTCACTTTCTCGCGGTAAGGGTCGGCATCGCCGATGGACCCATCGTCCAGCGCGACGGGCGTTACTTTGGTCCGGCCCTGAATTTGACGGCGCGTTTGGCGGCGCGGGCCGCCTGCGACGAGATTCTGTGCACAGCCGAGGTCGCGCGAGCGTGCGGTGCCGTCGACGGTCTGGCGTTCCGAGATCTTGGCACGCAGCGCTTCAGGAACGTCCCGGAGCCGGTGGCCGTGACGACGGTGGTGTCGGAGCGGGCCGCTCATCATGCGGCCGCGTTGGATCCCGTCTGCTGGATGCACCTCGATCCGAGCGCCGCACCCGCGCGTCTACCGTTCCGGGACAAAACGTACTATTTCTGCTCGCTCGTGTGCGCGCGTGCATTTGCCAAGAATCCAGAAAACTACGAGACCGCGGTGTGACATGTCGGCTCGCAGGACTTCGCAGCCATCGAGGAGGCACGCCATGAGATGTGCATGGAAGCTGTTCGTCGCGGTTCTGGTGATGGCCACCGGGCTGTCATGTGCCGTCGCGATTGGAGGCGCGGAGGCCCAACAAAAGAACGTGCTCGTCAGCAAGAAGGTGGGGACGGCGCCTGCCACCGACGGCTCGCTCGACGCGACATGGAACGGCGCCGCGCCTCTTGTCGTGAAGGCGCTCGGCGGCAAGAACCTCCCCGGCAGCTCGACGGAGGTGACGCTGCGCTCGGTCGTCTCGGGCGACACGATCTACTTCCACATGCAGTACAAGGACCCCACGCAGAGCTTCACACGCGGTCCCTGGGAGAAACAGGCCGACGGCGCATGGAAAAAACTCAAGGATCCGCAGGACAAGGGCGGTGACAACAACGCCTACTACGAAGACAAGGCGGCGCTCATCTGGAACATCTCGTCGCCGGCATTCGAGCAGCGCGGCTGCATGGCGGCCTGCCATACGGGTGAAGGCAAGCCCTTCGGAAACAAATATCTGCCCGGGGCCAACGAGCGCGCCGACATCTGGCACTGGAAGAGCGTCAGGACGGGTTCGGTCGGCCAGATCGACGATCAGTACCTCGACGGCACGCGCTACGACAAGGACAAGGCGCCGGAGGCCGGACGGAAGAGCGATCCGAAAACCGGTGGTGGCTACACCGACAACGTCAGCGATGACAAGAAGGGGCCGAAGTACGCGCTCGGAGGTAACAAGCCGGCGCCGCCATACTGGATCGTTGACGCCGAGAAAGAGCCATTCGACGACTCCAAGTACAAGGCCGGTGACCAGGTGCCCGGGATCATCGTCTCGCCGATCACCGGCGACCGTGGCGACATCTCGGTCAAGTCGACGTGGAAGGACGGAACGTGGACACTGGTCTTCTGGCGCAAGCTCGTGACCGGTAGCGAGTTCGACGTGCAGTTCAGCGAGAAGAAGGAATACGCGTTCGGAGTAGCCGTGTTCGACAACGCGCAGGTGCGGCACGCCTACACGCCCGGTGTGTTGAAGCTCGTGATTGAATAGCCTCTCGGCTTTCTGGAGATGGGGCATCGCCGCCACATGTCGGGGTACCGCTGCCGCAGTGCGTGTCTCGTACTCAGCCTGCGTCAACGGTTCCAGTCACTTACGCGGCCGGCGTTTGGTTCCCGCCTTGCACTTCATCCAGGCGCCATGAACGCGCGATATCGGACGGCAGGCACCGCCGCCAGCCTCCTGGCGATGCTGGCGATGCTGTTGGTCCTTTCAACGGCTGCCTGCCTGTTCGATGAGCACGGCGACCACCATGGGGCTCCCGCGCACGACCTCTGCGCGGGCCTCGTGGCGGTCGCCGTTGTCTTCGGTCTGACCGTGATGCTCGAGACCGCCGGTCGTGCCTCTGCGATGTCCCGCTCGGCCCTCGTGACCGTGAGCGGCGCAGTTCTCGACCCTCCGCCCCGCCCCGTCCTCTTCTAGCGTTCGCTCACGCAGTTAGCGGAAGCGTGACCGGAGCCGGCCTTTGTCTGCGCGGGCCGGGCGGAGGACCCATGTGGGACACGGGGAACCACGGATCGTGACTGTCGAGCATGACACACGCGCGGGCGGCGGGCTGACACGGTGGTCCATCGAGCACCCGTGGACCATCGTCGCCTTCTACCTGGGCGTGGCCGTGCTAGGCGTGCTGGTCATCTTCTTCCAGATGCCGCGGCGCATGATGCCCTACGTGGAGAGCCCGATCGTCGGCGTCGTGTCCATGATGCCGGGCCTCAGCGCCGAAGACATGGAGACGTACTTCTCGAAGCCGATCGAGGAGCGGATGGTCGACCTCAAGAATGTCCACTTCGTGCGCTCGACGTCGCAAGAAGGCTTCTCGATCGTCTCCGTCGAGTTCTGGTACGGCACCGACATGAAGAAGGCGCTGTTCGACGTCCAGTCGCTCATGAACGTCGTACAGGCCGATCTCCCGATGACAGGCGCCAATCTGAAGCCGTCGTGGGTCCTTGCCATCGACCCGCTGAATCTGCCGGTGCTGTCGCTCGCCGTGACCAGCGGCCGCCACGATCCCGTGCAGCTCCGCACGCTCGTCGAGAACGAATTCGTCAACCGCCTCAAGGTCGTCAAGGACGTGTACTCGGTGGTGCCCTTCGGCGGCCGGAAGCTACAGATGCAGGTCGTCGTGGACCGCGAGCGGCTGGCGGCGTATCGCATGAGCCTGCTCGATGTGAAGAACGCGCTCGACATGCAGAACGTCTCCCGGCCGGCC
>Ga0075431_100007844_pt1 | contig 10640 bp, 9 predicted proteins | sample RhiMetdeltSRZDD5_FD_75297 | JGI IMG/M metagenome (GOLD analysis project Ga0075431, IMG submission 75297) | Populus rhizosphere microbial communities from Tennessee, USA - Rhizosphere MetaG P. deltoides SRZDD5 | ecosystem: Host-associated > Plants > Roots > Rhizosphere > Soil | place: USA...
TAGCCGCGCCATCCGGCGAGGCCCGACAGCCCCATCACGCGCTCGACCGCGGCCGGCGCCTGCGGCCCATGAACCCACACGCTGGTCAGCGTGCCGGCGAGCGACTCCACCTGAACGTCCTCGGTGAAGATGAACTGCTCGAGCCGTTCACGCGTGGCCTCCGTCGTCTCGGCGGGTACGTCGAGCAGAATCATTCCGCCGGACTCGAGCACATGCATGTCGGTGAGCATGCGTCCCTGCGGCGTGAGCCACGCGGAATAGCAGCCCGTCCCTGCTGAAAGCGACGGAATGTCGTTGGTCAGGAGGCCCTGCAGATACGTGGCGCGATCCGGTCCAGAGACAGCAATCTGCTGACGTGGCGCAATCGCGCCGATGGCGGCGTTTTCCCGGATGTGGCGGTAATCCTCGTGCAGAGCCATGCCATGCCCTTTGGGAGGCCCCATATAGGGGCCGCCTTTAGGCGGCCCATCGTTCGGACCTGATACGATCGCGATAGATGCACCTCGTCGCACCCTCGCACCGTCGCACCTGGATCTATTTTACTTGTGCGCTGGTCCTCATCCTGGGCCGTCCCGCGGCCCTCGACGGCGCTCGGGCCGACGCAGCGCAGCAGCCCTCGAACACGCCCAAACCAACCGGTTACACGATCTTCCTGCGTGGAGTACCGGTCGGTCGCGAAGAGCTCACGGTTCAGGAAGACGCCACCGGAACGACCATCACCACCCAAGGCCGGCTGGGCGCACCGCTCAATGTCGTCACTCGCCGCGCCGAGATGAAGTACACGGCCGACGGCTCTCCCGAACGGTTCTCGCTCGAAGGCACCGCCAACGGCAGCGACGTCTCGGTGCGCACGTCATTCGCCAATGGCACGGCACAGACTGAAGGCAATCAAGGCACTGCCAAGATCGCGACCTCACATCCGTTCTCGCCGCAGACCGTCGTGCTGCCGAACGGCGTCTTCACGTTCTACGCGGCACTCGCCGACCGGCTCTCGAGGGTCACCGCCGGCGCCCAGTTGCGCGCGTATATCCTCCCGGTCGCCGAGATCGGCGTGCGCGTCGTCAGCGATCAGCCGGAGCGCATTCAAGTCGGCACGTCGTTCCTCAACGTGCAACGCTACGACCTCCTGTTCAGCGACCCAGGCGGCGATCTCGCCGTGAGCTTGACGGCCGGCGACGGCGGCAGGCTGATTCGTCTCAGCGTCCCGGCGCAGGCGCTCGAGGTCATCCGCGAAGACGTCGCGTCGCCGACATCACGGACGCAGATATTTTCGAATCCCGGCGACGAGGCGGTGATCATTCCCGCCGCCGGCTTCAATCTCGGTGCAACGATCACCAGGCCCGCGTCACCCGCGCCACGAATGCCGGCCGTGATCCTGCTGCCAGGGTCGGGCGTCAGCGATCGCGACGGCTTCACGCAAGGCATCGCGACGCTTGCCCAGCTCGCGGGACGAATGGCTGAAGCGGGCTTCATGGCCGTGCGCTACGACAAGCGCGGATTCGGGCAGAGTGGCGGACGATCCGAGTCGGCGACGATTCAGGACTCGTCGGAAGACGTCCGCGCCGTTGTGCGGTGGCTGCTGCAGCGCAAGGACGTCGATCCGAAGCGCATCGCTCTCGTCGGCCATGGCGAAGGCGCATGGGTCGCGCTGCTGACCGCGGCGCGCGAGAAACGCATCAGCGCCGTGGCGTCGCTTGCCGGACCCTCGACGACCGGCTCCGAGCTCGTGCTCGAGCAGCAGCAGCAGTCGCTCGACCTGCTGAAGCTGACTCCTCAGGAGCGCGAGCAGAAGATCGCCCTTCAGAAACAGATTCAATCAGCGGTCGTGACCGGCAAGGGCTGGGAGAGCATTCCGCGCGACGAGCGCCGCGCCGCCGATACGCCGTGGTTCCAGAGCCTCCTGACCTACGATCCGGCGAAGGTGCTCAAGGACGTGCGGCAACCGCTGCTCTTCGTTCACGGCGAGCTCGACCGGCAGGTGCCCGTCTCGCACGCCGATCGCCTGGCCGATCTGGCTCGCAAGGACAGCGACTCGAAGTCGGTGGACGTCGTCGTCGTGCGCGGCGTGAACCACCTCCTCGTCCCGGCGATCACCGGCGAGGTCGCCGAGTACGCATCGCTTCCGGATCGCACCGTCAGTAAGGACCTGAGCGGCGCCGTCTCGGCGTGGCTGGCCAAGACCTTCGCTGCGATCAAGTAGGGCCGCCTCCCGGCGGAATGTAGGGGCCGCCTTCTGGCGGCCCGTGAAAGGCATTCGATGAGCGGCCGGCGCGTTCGGATTCCAGATTTCCGCCAGAAGAAACTGGCCGGCGAGAAGATCGCCGTGCTGACGGCATACGACGCGACGATGGCGCGGCTGTTCGATCGGGCCGGCATCGACGTGATCCTCGTCGGCGATTCGCTCGGCACCGTCATCCTTGGGCGTCCCGACACGCTGACCGTCACGCTCGACGCGATGACTCACCACACCGACGCGGTGGCTCGCGGCACCGAGCGCGCGCTCGTCGTCACCGACATGCCGTTTCTCAGCTACCAGGTCAGCGTCGAAGAGGCCGTGCGGAACGCGGGGAGATTTCTGCAGAGCGGCGCGTCCGCGGTGAAGCTCGAAGGCGGGAAGCCGGTGCTCGACGCCGTGCGCCGGCTCGTCGACGTCGGCATCCCGGTGATGGGACATCTCGGCCTGCAGCCGCAGTCGGTGCATCAACTCGGCGGCTATGTGAGACAGGCCGTGGAGCCTCGGTCAGCGGCGGTCGTCGTCGAGGATGCCGTCGCGCTCGAGCAGGCCGGCGCCTTCGCCATCGTGCTCGAGGCGATCCCGGCAGAAGTCGCGCGGACCGTCACGAACCGCGTGAGCGTGCCGACCATTGGCATCGGATCGGGACCGGACTGCGACGGGCAGGTGCTCGTGAGCTACGACATGCTCGGGCTGTTCGAGGGACCGGTGCCGTCTTTCGTCAAGCAGTACGCCAATCTCGGCGCGACGATCGCCGCGGCCGCTCGCGCGTATGCCGACGACGTCCGCAGCGGAGCGTATCCGCCGGCGCGCACACCCGTCTCCCAGGCCTGACACATGCTCGCGGTCCTCGACACGATTGCCGCCATTCGCGCGGCGATCAGTGAGCGCCGCTCGCGCGGACCAATCGGTCTCGTCCCGACGATGGGCGCCTTGCACGCGGGGCACGCCAGCCTGATCCAGCGCGCGCGGCGCGAGTCGGTCACGGTCGTCGTCAGCGTCTTCGTGAATCCCCTGCAGTTCGATCGACCGGACGATCTGGAGCGATACCCGAGGTCGCTCGACACCGACCTCGAACTGTGCCGGCGCGACGGCGTGGACATCGTGTTTGCCCCCGGTGTGAGCGAGATGTATCCGCGTCCAATGGAGATGGCCGTCGACGTCGGACGCCTCGCCGACCATCTCTGCGGACGATTCCGGCCCGGCCACTTCCAGGGCGTGGCCACCGTCGTCTTGAAGCTGCTGCAGATCGTTCAGCCGGATGTGGCGTATTTCGGCGAGAAGGACGCCCAGCAACTCGCGGTTGTGCGCCGTCTGGTTACGGACTTTAATGTTCCCGTGCAGATTGCCGGAGTTGCCACGGTACGAGAGCCAGACGGCCTGGCGCTCAGCTCGCGCAATCTGCGTCTGAGCGCCGAGGAGCGCCGGCTTGCGCCGTGCCTCTATCAGGCGCTGCGGCGCGCGGCCGCGAGCGTTGAGGATGGCGCCACGAACGGTCCGGAAATCGCCCGCGACGCAGCGACGCTCGTTCCAGCCGACGAGCGAGTGCGTCTCGAGTATCTGGAGCTGGTCGATCCCGAGGATTTTCAGCCGGTCACGAAAGTCACTGGCGCGGTGATCGCGGCCGGCGCACTCTGGGTCGGGAATACGCGGCTCATCGACAACGTTCGCTGCAGGCCACGGGGGAACGGTCCGGCTGAAGCCGGACACTACGCATGAACGACGGTCCGGCTGAAGCCGGACACTACGCATGAACGACGGTCCGGCTAAAGCCGGACACTACGTATGAACGACGGTCCGGCTAAAGCCGGACACTATGCGTGAAGAGCTGAAGGCGGAGACGACGTATGAAGACCGCGCTTGCGTGGACGGTGGCTGGGCTGGTCGGCGTCGCCGCGATCGCCGGCCCGGTCGTGTCTCGCGCACAACGCGCTCCCGCGTCTTCGAGTATGACGAACAAAGGCCTCACCGCCGTGGCGGGCATCAGGGTTGGTCATCACACGCTGACCGAACGTCCGACCGGCTGCACGGTCGTCGTCGTTGACGGTGACGGTGCGATCGGCGGCTACGCGCAACGCGGCGCCGCGCCGGGCACACGCGATACCGAGCTGCTCAATCCGCAGAACACCGTGGAGCAGGTCAACGCCATCTTTCTCACCGGAGGGAGCGCCTACGGCATCAGCGTCGGCGAGGGCGTGACGCGCTATCTGGAAGAGAAGAAGGTGGGTTTCAAGATTGCCGGCACCGTCGTGCCGATCGTGCCGGGTGCGGTGCTGATGGATCTCGGCTTCGGCGGCAACTCGAACATCCGTCCGAATGCCGATTGCGGCTATCGAGCGGCTTCGACCGCGACCGATGGATTCGTCGCTGAGGGCAACATCGGGGCCGGCGCAGGCGCCACCGTCGGAAAGCTGCTCGGCAATCGCGGTCGCGCGATGAAGGCTGGAGTGGGCACGTCCGCAATCGCGCTGCCGAACGGCCTCGTCGTCGCGGCGCTCGTCGCGGTGAACGCCGTCGGCGACGTGATCGATCCGTCGACGGGCGCGGTCGTCGCCGGTGTGCGGACGCCGGACGGCAAGGGCCTCGCCGATGCGCGGAAGCTGCTGCGGTTGGCGCAGCCTTCAGCGGACGCGACCGCCGCGGGCGCGAACACGACGATCGCCGTCGTCGCGACCAACGCCCGGCTCACCAAGGTCCAGGCCAGCCGCATGGCCTTGATGGCCGACGATGGCCTGGCGCGAGCGATCAGTCCGGCGCACACGCCCGCGGACGGCGATACGGTGTTTGCGCTGGCAACGGGCCGCTGGGACGGACAGGCCGACGTCTTGACGATTGGCGCGCTTGCCGCCGATGCGCTCTCCGAGGCGATCGTCCGAGCAGCCACTCAAGCGACTGCTTCCGGTGGCTTGCCTGCTGCCCGCGATCTCGGCACCGTGCCGGCGCGGTTCAAGTGAGTCTTCATCTCACGCTTCTCATCGTCTATTCCTGCGGCATTGTCGGACTCGGGATCTGGACTGCCCGTCTCGTGCGCGGCAGCAGCGAGTTCTTCGTCGCCGGCCGAAGCCTCGGGCCGGGGCTCATTCTCGCCTCGATGCTGGCCGCCAACATCGGCGCGGGATCGACGGTGGGCGCCGCAGGTCTTGCCTATCGAGACGGGCTGAGCGCGTGGTGGTGGGTCGGATCGGCCGGCCTCGGCTCGATCGTCTTCGCGTTTCTCGTCGCGCCGCGTCTGTGGCAGTTCGCAAAGGATCACGATTTCTACACGACCGGCGACTATCTCGAGTTTCGCTATGGGCCGGCGGTTCGCGGCGTGACCACGGCCCTGATCGGGTTAGGCGTGCTCGCACTGCTCGCGGGACAGCTGATCGCCGGCGCGACGATCCTCAATGTCCTCACCGGCATGCCGCGCTGGGCGGGCGCCCTCACCGGCGGCGCCATCATGACGATCTACTTCACCGCCGGCGGTCTGCTCGGCTCGGCGTGGGTCAACACGCTTCAGCTGATCGTGATGCTGGTGGGCCTTCTGCTGGCGCTGCCCACGGCAATGGGTGCCGTTGGTGGATTCGCAGCGTTGACTGGCGGAAACGCACCAGCGCATTTCGGCGACATCTTCTACTCCTCGGGATCCGGTTCTGGATGGACGCTGCTCTTCCTGCTCGGCCCGGCGTTCATCATCTCGCCCGGTCTGATTCAGAAAGCCTACGGAGGTGCCAGCGCCGGCGCCGTGCGCACCGGCGTTGCGCTCAACGCGATCGCGCTGCTCTCGTTTGCGTTCGTTCCGGTGTTGTTCGGCATGATGGCCAGGGTCGCGATTCCGGGCATCACCGACGCCAACGCCGTGCTGCCCACCGTCTTGACGCGCGAGCTTCCGCCGTGGCTTGGCGCGATTGCACTGGCGGCGGTGTTCTCGACGGAAGTGGACACGTGCGACGCGATTCTCTTCATGCTCTCGACATCGGCGTCGAAAGACCTCTACAAACGATTCATCAATCGCGACGCATCCGATGCTCAACTGCTGCGCGTCGGACGAGGCGCCGCCGTTGCCGGAGGCATCGTCGGCGTACTGCTTTCGATCTGGCTGCAGACCGTGATCGGCGCGATCACCGTGTTCTATTCGCTCCTCGTCGTCACGCTGTTCGTGCCGATCATCGGCGGGCTGTACGTGCGGCGGGCCGGCAGCCGTGAAGCCATCGCAGCCGTGGCGGCGGGTGTCCTGACACTCATCGTGGTACGCTTTGGGGCTGCCGGAACCTACCCGTGGGTAGACCCGGCGCTGAGCGGGATCGCCGCGTCCGCCGTTGCGTTCTTCGCGGTGCTCGCGACTCGTAGAGCGGAGGCTTCAGCCCCTGCGGAGACCAGATGAACACATACCGTATCGCAGTCATCGCCGGCGACGGGATCGGCAAGGAAGTGATTCCCGCCGGCATCGAGATCATCAATCTCGCCGCCGAGCAGGGCGGTTTCGCATGCGAGTTCACCGAGATCCCGTGGGGATGCGACTACTACCTTCAGACTGGTCGCATGATGGATCCCGACGGCGTCAGCCAGCTGCTGAAGTTCGACGCCATCTATCTCGGCGCGATCGGCGATCCGCGCGTCGCCGACCACATCTCGGCACGCGAGCTGATCCTGCCGCTGCGCCAGAAACTGGGACAGTGGGTGAACCTGCGGCCGATGCGGCTGATGCCCGGCATCTCGTCGCCGCTGGCCAATCGCAGCGCCGCCGAGATCGACATGATCTGCGTTCGCGAGAACTCCGAAGGCGAGTACTGCGGCATGGGCGGCCGTCTCCACGGCGGTACGCCGTTCGAGTTGGCGGAGCAAACCGGCGTCTTCACCAGGAACGGCATCGAGCGCATCGCCCGCTATGCGTTCCGCCTGGCGGAATCGCGTCCGCGCAGGATGCTGGCGAGCGCGACCAAGTCGAACGCGCTGCAGCATGCGATGGTGTTGTGGGATGAAGTCGTCGCCGGCGTCGCGAAAGAGTTCCCGCGAGTCGAGTTGAAGAAGTATCACGTGGACGCGTTGTGCGCGCGCATGGTCACGCACCCCCAGACGCTCGACGTCATCGTCGCCTCGAACCTGTTCGGCGACATCATCACCGACATCGGTTCGGCAATCTCGGGCAGCCTCGGCGTCGCGCCGGGCGGCAACATCAATCCCGATCGCACGACGCCGTCGATGTTCGAGCCCATTCACGGCTCGGCGCCCGACATTGCCGGCAAGGGCATCGCCAATCCCATTGCCGCCATCTGGGCCGGCGCGATGATGCTCGACCATCTCGGCGAGCGTGGCGCCCACGATCGCATCCTGGCGTCGATCGAGAGTGTCCTATCAGAGGGGCAGGTGAAGACGCCCGACCTCGGCGGCCGCGCAACGACGTCGGAGATGACGAAGGCGGTGACAGCTGCGATGACCGCCGCCAGCCGTCAGCCAGCGTAGAGCATCCTTCTCTGTAGGCACGTCCTTTGCTCCGGAGGGCGCGTCCTGTCGGACATGCCATCGCGAGGTGACATATGCTTCGAGTGTTCGCTATTTTTCTCGCTGCGGGTTTGAGCACGGGCGCACAGCTCGCGCAGTCGTTCCCCCACACGAGCAAGAACGGGCGTGCCACCGTGGTGTACCGGCACGAAGGGCTGACGGTAGCCGCCAATTACGACTACTCGCAACGGAATCACGACCGCCCGTGGCTGCTGATCGACGTCGCACTTGGCTCGAACACCCGGTTCGTCCTGCATCGAAGCAACTTCACATTGGTGACGCCCGGCGGGCAGACGGTCAGGCTCGCGTCACAAGCGCAGGGCGAAGCAGACCCCAACGGGATCAACACGCTGATCCAGAACGCAAAGATTCACCGGCGGAATCTCGACGGCTACTTTCCTCAGCGCAGTGCTCGGGAATCAATCCACTTCGTCTCGCTTCCGTTCAGCCGCTCGATCTCGGACGAAGCGATCGTCGATAACGACCGCGTGACCCTGGGTCCGCTGCTCTTCCGATCGCCGGACGGCAGCTGGCCGGAAGGCACATACCGGCTCGTGCTCGACAACGAGCGCGCGAAGGCGGAGCTGCCAATCTCATTGCAGTAGGCGTAGAGGGCGGCGTCAGCCCGCCTCAGGGAGACCTCACCATGCGCAATGCAATCGCAATCGCATTCCTCGCGTTGAGCGCTTCCGTCGTTGTCGAAGGCCAGCAGACCGCGGACAAGTACCTCCTGCTCGCCACGGAACGGACACGGACGATGCAGCAGGAGATCAATGACGCAGCCGCCAAAGGATTCCGGGTGGTGGCCGCGAGCCCAGGCGACGGTTCCGAGGTCGTCATCCTGCTCGAACAGACCACAGTCAAGTATGAATACCGTCTGCTGGCGGCCACGAGAACCGGAACGCTGCAGCGGGAGATCAGCGATGCGGCCGAGGCCGGGTATCGAATCGTCGATCGCGGGGTGGCGCACAAGGGTGACGAGCTGCTGGTGCTGATGGAGAAAGGCCCGGACGACGGCGCGGCCAAGGCACAGTACCAGGTCCTCGCGACCGAGCGCACCGGTACGCTGCAGAAGGAGATCAGTCAGGCGTCCAGCGACGGCTACACCCTGGTCGCGCTCGCCAAGCGCGGCGAGCACATCGCGATTCTGGAGCGAGGGACGCGCTAGCTACGACCCTGCGAAACACGGCCAGCCGGTCGTCTCGTCGCGACCGCTCGAGGCGCGGCCGCGTTCGACGGAGATCTGCAGCCCGCGCGTGCCGGGAACCACGACGTGCGCCAGCGGCTCGTAGTGCGAATCGACGTAGGCGGCGACGAGCGGCAACGAGCCGCGAAATGCGTCTTCTTCCTCGAGCGCCACGATGACAAAGGGCACTGACTGCGACTGCATCCGGGCGATGGCCGTGCGCTGATCCTTTTCGCTCGCGTAGAAGGCCGGCCGATAGGCCATCTGTCCGCCGGCAAAGCCGCGGTTGGCCAGCACGAACACGTCGGGAGATAAACCGGTCATGACCAGCCTCTCCCGAGGCGATGAACAGCGCTCGACATAGGCGTAGAACGGCAGCAGCGCTTCAGAGTTCCTGCTCGGCACGTGATTCCCCTGGGGCATCGTTCTGCGGAGCCGCGTGCCGAGGTCTTCAATGCGATCGCTCAGCGCTCCAGGACGATTCAGGATCCCGGCGCGATTGAGCTCGCCAGGCACATCGGCCACCACCGACACGGCTCGAGCCGTCAACGCACACACCACGACGGCGGCCGCGATCGCGATGCGACGCGTGAGCGTGACCCGCGCGTCGAAAGCGACGCCGATCAGCCACGCGCCCAGGAGTGCCGCCGGCACGCTGGCATCCGGAAGGCGAGCAGCCAGCGGCGTGCGAATGAATCCGACGTTCGTCACGATCGCCATCACCGCAATCGCGGCGACGGCCGCCGACTCGCCACTCCAGCGCTGATGACCGCGCCTGGCGCGAAGCCAGGCGATGACGAGTGCCGCAGCCGGCATCGCGTAGAACAGATAGAAGAGCCAGATCTCCCAGTTCACCTGCGCCGCCAGCGGACCGCCGGACAGATCGATCCTCGGCAGCGACCGCAGCACGGTGCCCTCTGCCTCGGCGCGCGAGAACTCGAGCGCCGGCTTCAAGTACTCGATGAGGCCGACGTGGTACTGAACAAAGATGATCCACGGCAGCAGTAAGAGCGCCAGCGCCACCGCGAAGATCGCGACGCGCCGGATGATGAACGGCGTGCCTTCCCCCTCGCCGGCCGCCGCGATCGCGATGAGCGAGCCAGCGCCGATGTACAGCCCGTGATCGTGACGAAACAGAAACGCGACAACCGTCAGCGCGGCGAGCAGGACGGCCCGGCGATTGGTCATTCGCGCGGTGGCGGTGACGAACGCCCAGCCAGCGATCGCGTACAGAAGGATCTTCGGATAGCCAAACGATCGCGGATTGATGGCGATCTCGAGCAGCGTGACGAGGAAGGCGACGGCAATCGATCCCGACAAGCGTGCGGCGGCCCCGAGCGTGAAGCCTGCTCCGATCGCGAACGCGCTGCCGACCACGAGCAGCTCGACCCACAGCTCTCGGCCAAGGAGTAACCGCGCGATGGCCGACACGCCGTACATCAACGGCCAGCCTGGATCGACGAAGTCACGAATCGGCCATTCTCCAAGCACGATCTGCTGCGCCCCGGCCAGGTAGATGTAGTGGTCGTTGTTGAAGCCGGGGAACGTCAGAAACCGCCACGCCGCGGCCAGCAGCGCGACGCCGATCGCGGCGCACACTCTCGCCGTCCGGAACGCCTTGACGGCGCTTCGCGGGGCTCGAGCCGCCTTCGCGCTTTGCGCGTCGGCGTCCAGGGTCTGAAGCATGAGACGCGGGGAGTATAGCGTTGTCCCGGAACGTAGTGTCCGGCTTTAGCCGGA
>Ga0075431_100007846_pt1 | contig 10638 bp, 10 predicted proteins | sample RhiMetdeltSRZDD5_FD_75297 | JGI IMG/M metagenome (GOLD analysis project Ga0075431, IMG submission 75297) | Populus rhizosphere microbial communities from Tennessee, USA - Rhizosphere MetaG P. deltoides SRZDD5 | ecosystem: Host-associated > Plants > Roots > Rhizosphere > Soil | place: USA...
GGTCAGGCTATGTACATCTTTAATCTAGTACTGTGCCATAAGCCTCCGCCCTAATGTCTCCTGATCACCTGGAGACTGCCACTGCAGATTAAAGACTTGCTCGCGCGGCCTGATGAATTTTTCGGGATGACGATGGCACATGAGACACCACTCCATCGTCAATGGCGTGGCCTGCCATATCACCGGTATGCGGCTGTCCAGAGGAAACTTCTGCTCCAGAGGCACCATCAGGTCTACACGACCGTGGCACGTCACGCAGCCGACCCCCTTATAGACATGGATACTGTGATTGAAGTGCACATACGCCGGCAGGTTATAGACATGCTTCCACACCAATGGTCGGCCGGCCCGAAAACTGTCGCGCACCGGGGCAAGCACCGACGCCTGTGGGCCAATCTGAGAATGGCAGTGCATGCAGGTTTCCGTTGAGGGCATGCCAGCAAAGGAGGACGTCTCGACAGACGTATGACAGTAACGGCAATCGATCTCGTCCGATCTGACATGACGCGCATGACTGAAGGGCACCGGCTGCGCGCGAGCCACACCAACTCCTGTGGTAAGCGGCGAGCGCATGACCGTGTAAGGTACCCACACAAGGGCGGCAATAAGGGGCACAAAACCAAACACCATGGCTCTGGCCAGTGTATTTGTGCAGCGCGGGAACACTTGAAAAGGCATGGCTTCAATTCATCGCAGGGTGTAGAGATAGCTGGCCATGTCGCGTGCATCAGCCTCCGTTACCCCAAGATTGGGCATCGCGGTGAGCGGATCCACGGCTGGAGGATTTTGCAGCCACCGGAGCATATTCTCGGAGGTATTGGGCAGCACGCCGGCTATATACATGCGGCTAGCAATCTGCTCCAGGGATGGTCCTACCAGAGCATTGGCTCCGCGAATGCCAGGAATAGTGTGACATGAGGTACAACCGTACTGCTGGATCACCTGTTTGCCTCTCCTAGGCTCCCCATCTGTCATAGCGGCGGCAGTGTGCTCCGCCCCCTGCTTACAGGAGGAAAACCCGATGAGGAGCGCGACAAGCAGGCCCAGCCAGGCCCCCTTGACCATTCTCCTACTTGCCTGACGGCGCATCTGTCGCTCGATGGCGCGCAACCACCCGGCACCGAGCGCCAATGCCGCAAGTAGATAGACAACTCCAGCCGGTATCCACATGACGAGTCCCCCTAATTGCTGATCCTCGAGTGGCGTGAGACCCCACGCTGCAGTGGTGTGCGCGTATGCCGGATACCAGGGCGTAGGAGCAAACGTCAGCAGGGCTCCAAGCAGGCTGCTATGGAGCGCGGTGGTAAACACCGCCAGGACTGCAACTCCGTAGCCTTGCAGCTCCTGATGTCTGTAGAGCAGAGCCCACCAGAAGCACAGCGCTGTACCAAAAAAACTCAGGTGCTGCCAGGCATGCGCCAGCTCACTCGTCAGCGTCGCTTGAAACAGGCGTGGTATGTGCCAGACCCAGAGTGCAGCCGCATGCAAAGCCCAGGCTACCAGGGGCTGAGTCAGTATCCGCCAGCTACCCTGTAGGCTTTTCCCCAATTTTCCAAGCTGACGCCGCCACGGCAGGGGCAGTGCCCGGAGGAAAAGCGGCAAGGGTCTACCGAGCACGAGGAGAGGCGCGGCAACGAGCATCAGCACTTCATGCTGGATCATGTGCGCGGAGAAGAGCCCAGCTCCCAGCGCATGTAAAGGGGAGACGAGTGCCGCCACAAGCACGCACCATCCGCTCCAAAAAGCCACGCTCTCTCTCCGGTGTATCCCACGTGCCCGCACCGCGGTATGCCACAATGCTCGCCCGCCGCGCAGGTAGAGACAGGCGGCTAGGATAAGGCTCTCTATGACCCAGGGATTCCAGCTCCAGGTCGTCCAGGCTATAGACGGCGTTGTCTGCGTGAGAGAATGCGCCAGCGCCGCAGGAGTAGGCGCAAGGAGGACAAGGCAGAGGAGGGCAAGCCACCTGGAACATCGCGTTATCGTTGACATGGGGTCAGGATAAAGTTGGGAAGCCATTGTGCCACAATCGCTAAAATAAACAGACCACTGGTGAGCAGCCCTATGCCTGCCATAAAGCGGCTGCGAGGTAGCACGCCTGCGGCTATACTGGACTCTACTTGTCCGGTCCGCTGCCAGTTCCGCCAGGCGCTCACACCACCACTCGCCGTCAGCAGTAAGGCTCCGGCGGGCACGAGATGGAGAATAATGTGATGCGCCGTCACGCAAACTGGTTGCACGAGCATATAGCTGAGCTGGAGGTTAAGCAAAAAAGCCAGCGGACCGGCGAGGATGCCAAACCATAGCCAACCTATACCCTGACGCTGAAAGAATGCCTGCTCTGTGTCTCCCGTCATTGCCTACTTGCCTTCCTGCTCAATAGCCCTCTAGAGAACGCGCGGCACTACATACAGCACCGCATAGATTGGCACCCAGATCGCCGCCACAAAATACCAGAATGGCGCGCTGTCACTGATATCGAGGAACAGGTGGTCTGTCATCGGGCCAGTGAGCGCAAACGCCATAAGCAGCATAGTTTCTAACACCTCGGCCACGAGATCAAGGGTATGCAGTCCCAGGAGCGTCCACACCACCGAACCATACGCATGGCTGTCCCACTGCGTGTGCACGGCGCGGAACTCAAAACCTCTGAGGACGCTAAATCCCAGGCCCGTGACTACACAGAGTACCAGAACTATTTATACTATACGCCGCTCTTTGCGCCGCGCCGCACGATCGACCCAATACATCGGTACCACGCTGACCAGCATCAGCAGCATATTCACTGTGGGCAAGAGAAGAGCAGGCAGAGCAGTCGGGGGCGGTGGCCACAGGGGAGCCAGCGTGCGCAAATAGAAGTAGCTGACGATGCCAATGGCCAGAATCGTCACTTCGATGAGGATAAACCCCATGACACCCCACCAGAGGGGGTCACGGCTCCCAAAAGCGACGCTAGGCAGATGCGAGACATTGAGAGTGGCAGACGATTTCATGGTTGCTGCTCCGCTGCAAGCTGTTCTTGCTCGGTTTTCTTCCAGTATGGCCAGCCCCAGCCAATAAGCGCAAAAAAGCTCAGGAGGGCGCTCACCGGCACGGCTTTGGGGGTAAACACGGAGCCGATAAAGCCGGACGTCACGGCAGTAGCTAAGGCCAAAGGCCAAATGGATGGGCCAGGCAATTCGGTCCTGTGGTCCGGCTCAGCATCAAGCACTCTGGTCACCAGCACCTCGCGGCGGTCGCTATGCAGGCCTGTCACTACCGGGGCCTCGGCGGTGTGCGCCCACAGGGCTTCGCGCCCATGTACCACTGGGAGATAGAGAAAGTTATAGCTGGGCGGAGGAGAACTGGTCCCCCATTCCAGCGTGTCCGCATCCCAGGGATTGCTCCCCGCTCTCTGGCCATGACGACGGCTCCAGAGAACATTGCCAAGAAAGACCAGCACGCCACACGTGAGAATAATGCCCCCTGCAGTGGCCAGCAGGTTGAGGGTGCTCCATCCCATGTCTGGAAGATACGTGTATATCCGCCGTGGCATACCTTGCAGCCCGAGCTGGTGCATGGGGAAGAAGGTCAGATTGAAACCAAGGAACATCAGCCAGAAGTTCCAGGTACCGGCCCGTTCACTCAGGAGGCGTCCGGTGATTTTCGGAAACCAGTAGTAGATGGCGCCAAACAACGGGAACAACGCGCCGCCAATCAGCACATAGTGGAAGTGGGCCACCACAAAATACGTGTCGTGCACCTGCAGGTCCAGGGGTACGGACGCCAGCATGACGCCGGTGAGCCCCCCCAGCACGAAGATACAGACAAACCCCAGGACAAACAGCAGTGGCGTGTGCAGACGCGGCCGGCCGTGCCAGAGCGTGGCAATCCAGCAAAAGATTTGTATCCCGCTAGGGATGGCGATCATCATACTGGCCGCGGTAAAAAAGCTCAGGCCAAGCTGCGGCAAGCCGGTGGCAAACATGTGGTGCACCCACAGCCCAAAGCCAATGAAGCCGGTGGCAATCAGGGACAGCACCATGGCCGTGTAGCCAAAGACAGGACGGCCAGAGAACGTCTGGACAATGGATGACACCATGCCGAGCGCCGGGATAAAAATGATGTACACTTCAGGATGCCCAAAGAACCAGAAGAGGTGCTGCCACAGAAGGACATCACCCCCTTCTGCTGGATTGAAAAAGTGCGTGCCAACCAGCCGGTCCAGGGTCGCAAACAGGCTGGTCATCATCACCGCTGGCATGGCAAAGATCACCATGAAAGACACCACGAGCATCGACCACACGTATAGTGGCAGGCGGTTGAGCGACATGCCCGGTGCCCGCAGCTTGAAAATCGTCACAATGAGCTCCACCGAGGCGGCCAGCGCAGAGAGTTCCGTGAAGTTGATGAGCTGTTGCCAGATGTCAACGCGTTTCCCGGGTGAGTAGTCTGGGCCAGCCAGTGGGACATAGCTGGTCCAGCCGGCGTCCGGACCAATATTGAGGACAAACAAGACGTAGAGGGCAATACCGCCGAAGAGATAGATCCAATAGCTAAAAGCGTTCAGCCGAGGGAAGACGATGTTGCGTGTACCAATCATGAGCGGGATGAGATAGACACCCATGGCCTCCATGACAGGCACCGCGAACAGAAACATCATGGTGCTGCCGTGCATGGTAAAAACCTGGTTGTACAGGTCAGGCCCGAGCAGGGTTTGTTCGGGGCGTGCCAGTTGCAGGCGCATGAGCAGCGCCAGGATGCCGCCCAGGAAGAAAAACACAAAAGCCGTAATAATATAGCGCTTGCCGATAGACTGATGATGCACATGCGTAAACCACCTGAAAAACCCCCGCGGCGGCTGCCAGGTTTGCTCCAGGAGAGAGTGCTCGTGCAGCTCAGATGCGTCCATCAGGTGTGTGTCGTCAGCCATCACCCTATCCCTTACTTGAGACTCGTCAGATAAGCGAGGAGGGCCTGGAGGTCACTCCCCGTCAGGCTGTTTGGCGGCATTTTATTGCCTGGTTTGAGCTGTTGCGCATCGACAATCCAACCGGCCAGATGCCCAGGCGTGTTGTAGAGGGTCCCAGCCGCAAGCATTTGACGGCTAGCAAGATGCGTCAGGTCAGGGGCCGCTTTGGCGCCCGCTGGCGTACCACGAATGGTATGGCAGAGGACACACGCCGAGGACAAAAACACCTCCTGCCCGCGCTGCTGTAGGGCATCACTCGGCGCTCCTGCAGGGTGTTGCTGGGCCTCGCGCCAGGCGGCGAATGCTTCCGGTGGCTCGGCGATCACCAGGAGGGCCATATGGGCATGCTGGTGACCACAAAACTCAGCGCATTGACCGCGAAAAACGCCTGGCTGGTCTGCCTGTATCCACAGGGTAGTGACGTAGCCAGGGATCAGGTCTTTTTTGCCATGCAGGTTTGGAACCCAGAAGCTGTGGATCACGTCGTGTGACGTCAGCTCTAGCAGCACCGGTCGGCCAACAGGGATGTGTAACTCGTTGGCCGTGGTCACCATCTGGCTCGGGACTGTCGCCTCATACTCGACGTCCCACCACCATTGGTGTCCTGTGACCTTAATCTTCAAAGGTTGCGAGGTCGACAGTGCCGCCAGTGCCCTATCAGTCCAGAAGTCTGCAACTAGAAACACGAACAACACGAGCCCAGTAATAACCACGGCAGCAACGACGGCTCTGGCCGTCCGCCGTTCAGTCTGTGGTGCGGTGACAGTCTGGCCCTGCGGTCGAGGGCGAAAGACGGCATAGAGGAGAAAGCCCATGACGAGCACAAAGATCACTGTGCAGACCCACAGCATCAACCACCACAGATGGCTGATGTGGGTCGCCCTATGGGCCAGCCGGGTGCAGGGCCGACTGTAGCCCCGCGCAGCCAGCGGAGAGCACGCTCATAACCAGGAGGCATGCCCGCACGAGGGCAGCGCTCCACCATCTCCATCCGAGCCTCATTGAGGATGCTCCGCTTTAGTGGATGTGGGAATCTCCCGATCGGTTGCCATCTCCGGTTTCTTCACCTGCATATGATCACTACGTCCAGAGGCAGCGTCTTGACGTACCAGTCCGCTCAGCGACCGTACATACGCCATCAGCCGCCAGACCTGGTCATTCGCGAGTTTGCCGCCAAAGGCCGGCATGCCATTCGGACGCCCTTCGACGATGGTGGCAAAGATGTTGGCGGGCGCACTGCCATAAATCCACTTGTCGTCCATCAACGGCGGGCCCATCCCACCGCCGCCATTGGCATGGCAACCCACACAGTTGAACTGCGTATAGAGCCGCTTGCCTTCGGCAATCGCATAGGCATTGGCTTCATAGGGACCAGTGGCCGGCGGTGTAGGTACAGCTGGACCGGGCTGGATCTCGCCAAGGCGTATGTTGCTGGGAGAGACCCCAGACGGCGTTTCCCTGAACCGCCGTTCCTCACGCTCACAGGCAGCTATCGCCAGACCTAGAGCGACAGTGCATACGGCAACGGCTATCCGGTGCGCCCAATCCATGGCCTTCTCCTTCACTGGACCGCGGAACGCGGTTCCGACATTTCCACGCGCGGCACACCGTATTCGTCGAGAATACGGTTAATATCCGGTCGCCGCCGTTGCAGGATCGCGTCAAGTTCAGCGCGGAATGCCTCCTCGCCCCGCCGCACGCCAAGCGCAATATCAAACACAAAGGGTAGTGTGGGTGTATCCCGAGACGGGGTGACCGGCACGACAACAAGCGGGACAGGCTGAGAACGCGCAAAATAGCTGGCGATGGGTCCCCAGACCACCGCGACATCGACCGCGCCCGTCGCCACGGCCTCGATAATCCGGGCGGTGGGATTCGGCTGCGCATAATCGCCATAGACACTATAGCCAACCACATTTTCGATAATATGACGGCGGGCCAAAGCGTGCGCTGGTGGGCTGTTGGCACCGTCGTTGCCAATGAGCTGCACACCAATTTTGACCGTGCGCAGGATCGGATCGTCCAGGGAGCGCACAGTTAGACCGTTCTCTGGCCGGTACACGAAGACATACGTGGAGCGATAATACGGACTGGTCGTGAGTACGGCATCGAGCCGCTTCGGAACCCCCATCAACAGATCACACGTGGTGGCCTTCAACGTATTACGGATAAAGCCGCGGCGCTGCGCCCACCAAGTATAGGTCAGCGTCGCGTTGAGTTCGTGAGCAATCAGCTCCGCCAGCTTGTTCTCAAAGCCTTCGAGCCGCTCGTTCGAAAACGGCAGGTTGTTCGGGTCAGCACAGACCCGCAGTTGCCGCTGCGGGAGAGACTGCGCCTCGCTCCCAGATGCCACGGCTATTACCAGCAGCAGAAAGAGCCCACCAGCCATTCGTACACACCGCAGGGTGGCTTTCTCCACTATGTGTCTTTCATGGGAGTGCAAAAACATAGAGCATGCCTCCCTTGGTCGTGTGGGCCGGCAGGTCGGTCATGGCATTGACAAACCCCAGGGCCGCTGTGCCGTCTCGGGGATCGAGCCCAGCGGCTACAATGGCGCCAGCCCAGCCCCCGACACCGGCCAGCACGGCCACGTATTGCTTGCCGTCAGGGCCACGGTAGGTGATCGGCTGCCCGATAATGCCCGAGCCAGCTTTGAACCGCCAGAGTTCCTCACCGGTGCGCGCATGTACGGCCTTGAACCACCCCTCCATCGTGCCATAGAAGACCACTCCGCCAGCCGTGGCCACAGCGCCGCTCCAGACGGGAAATGTTTCCTTGATACTCCACACCTGTTTGGCGGCAACGGGATCCCACGCGGTCAATGCTCCACGATGTCCCCCTGGGCCGGCGTACATCTTCACATTGGTGCCCACGAAGGGCGTACCGGCAATATAGCTGACCTCGACTTCTTCCCAATCCATACAGAGATTGTTGTGCGGCATGTAGAGGAGGCCTGTCTGCAGCGAGAAGGCTGAGGGTTGCCAATCTTTGGCGCCCGGCGCCGCGGGGCAAATGTCACGGATGACCTTACCGATCTCTGGCTTCTTGTCTTCCGCATAGATGAGCCGTCCGCTCTTGAGGTCTACGCCCTTCGTGGACGTGATGTGGACATAGGGGGTAGCCGACAATACCTCACCGGTGATGCGATCGAGGACATACAGATAGCCGTTGCGCTCAGGACGCACGAGCACCTTCCGCATCTGGCCCTGGACTGGCATGTCCAGCAACAGATTTTCGTTGATGCCGTCATAGTCGTGTATGTCATGCGGACTCCACTGGTAAAACCAACGGGCCTCGCCGTTGTCGGAGTTGCGCGCAAAAATGCCGCTCGTCCATTTATTGTCGCCCGGACGCTGATCGGCGTTCCAGGGTCCGGGATTGCCTGTACCGTAGTAGATGAGATTCAGCTCCGGATCATAGGAAATCCAGCCCCACACTGTACCACCACCAATCTGCCAGGCGTCAGGTGGCCAGGTGGATACCCCCAGATCTTTCCCCTGATCCTGAGGATAAAAAGGTTTGAAATGTGGGCCGATAAGCACATCCGTATCCGGTCCGGTGTTGTAGGCTTTCCAAGCAATCTGGCCGTTGTCGGTCGAGAGTGCCGTCACCCAGCCCCGTACACCCATTTCACCGCCGCTATTGCCTACCAGCACCTTATTCTTCACGACCAGCGGCGCCATAGTGATCGTTTCGCCCTTATTGATATCGCCCAGTTTGGTTTTCCAGATCTCCTTGCCGGTCTGCGCATCGACGGCAACCGTGTGGCCGTCTAGCGTGTTATAGAAGATTCGGCCATGAGCATAGGCTGCACCACGATTGACCTGATCACAGCAGGCGACTCCCTGGGCCGCGGTGGCCGGCTGAGGCTCATACCTCCACTTTACTGGGGCCCCAGGCTGAGTGAGATCAAGCGCATAGTGAGATCAAGCGCATAGAGATAGTTAGGGTAAGGGGTAACAATGTACATCGTGTTGTCTACTATCAGCGGGGCAGCCTCATGGCCCTGGGTCACCCCTGTAGAAAAGGTGAAGGCGACGTGCAGATTTTTGATGTTCTCTGGAGTGATTTGGTCGAGTTCACTGTAGCGGAGATTCGCATAGTCTTTGGGAGCCATGCGCCACTGGCCATCGTCGGACACGACCGGCGACGGCATTTTGACCTGGGGCAGGTTCTGCGCCTCAGAGACCTCCCCCTGATGGACACAGAGCAGAGACAAAAGCAACAGCCTGTACAGCATGACGAGAAAAAACCGCTTCCAAGGGACCCGTGTCTCAAGACGAGAACGTACCATACGCTTTCTTTCGCGATGATGCTCCGAGTGTATCTTGCATCAGTGCAGAGGAGACACGATGACTTGAGGCAGTCGAAACGATACTGCTCCTCTATGAAGTATGAAGGCAAATTTCGTGCCATGCGAGGTGAAGGTCAGTATGATGGTATGTGCTTTGGATATTCCTAGAGTGCCTGGGCGTGTCACTGGTGGCGCACCCTCTTCATAGAGCATGGTATCTCTCAAAATGACATAAGGACCGGCAGGCCCCTTTCGATATGAGAGCTAGGCAACCTGACCACGCCTTATGCTCTACAGGCGTACTGGCGGAGGGGGTGGCGGCCGTGTCGGATCTGGAATAGGCGCTGGAGGCGGCTGCGGTGGTTCTGGTGGCCTGGGTGGCGGCTCCGGTGGAAGCGGTGGTTCTGGCGGCTCGGCCAGGACAGCCATGACAGAGCTAGCATCGGTGAGAGAGCTGTACATCACAGGCTCCTTCCTCTGTTGGTCGCTTATCCTCTACTATGGTGCTATTTCATTCCCCTGCAAGGGAGATGCCAGCCACTCGCCACTGGTACTGGCTTTTTCGGTGATTTGGAGAAATTTCGGGCGCTAGAGCGCTTAACTCTTACGAAATAAGTATTTGTGATGACTCGCAAGAGTCAAAGGATAAATGAGAAGCCTGCATGGGCCACGTACGAGTCCACAATGCAGAGAAAAGTCTCTCATTTTGTTATCTCACTAAACAGCGTCTCATCAATGAGTTAGAAGACGGAGTAAATGAGAGACACGGCCGGCATGACGATGCATCACCGGGCTACCGCCCGAAATTTCACGTTTTCACCGAAAAAGCCAGTAGCGTTACACCCTGTAGCCGCAGTGGTTGGGGCTGTGGTGGCTTGTAGCGCAGTCGCTGGCGCAGTGGCGAAGCTTTGTGATGAATAATCGCTAGCGTGAAATTAAGTGTCAGTATATTGATGCCTTAGAGGATAGCAGGGGGTGGGGCAACCCATCTCCTGCCCGTCTCCGATGGCTTCCCCTCACTACCGGCCTTGTCGACCTGTTCAGCTACGGCTGGTGACACTGGTCACGGGTGGCATAGGCGTGAGCAGCTCACGTATTGGTACCTGATCTCGTCACCCTGCTCACTGCAGTGGGGTGACCCTCACCCCACTGCCTCACAGCACCGCCTGCTTCGGGTCCCCATACTTCGGCCGGCGGCCGCCCCGCGTGCTTGACGGTGTCAGACGTGCAGCATACCAAGCTGCCCAAGCCGCAGAGCCACCAGGATAACGCCCGGATACTGTTGGTCATTCTCTTTCCATGCCACACCGCTGCTGTCACTGTGCCAAATTCTCTACGCTTTTGGGCCTGCAACGACGGCCTATGGGCAGCATGATTTGCGGCACTTTGGGGT
>Ga0075431_100007850_pt1 | contig 10634 bp, 9 predicted proteins | sample RhiMetdeltSRZDD5_FD_75297 | JGI IMG/M metagenome (GOLD analysis project Ga0075431, IMG submission 75297) | Populus rhizosphere microbial communities from Tennessee, USA - Rhizosphere MetaG P. deltoides SRZDD5 | ecosystem: Host-associated > Plants > Roots > Rhizosphere > Soil | place: USA...
TCGCGCGCGAGCTGACGGGTGTCCTCGGCGTCGAGTCGGTCAAGGCCCACGTCGACGTCCGCGCCGAAGCCGTGGTCGCCCTCCGGGCGCCGCGTGACGACGATCAGAACGGGCGCGGCCGCGAGCCGACTCTGGAGCACGCGCATCAGCTCGAGCGTGGAGGCGTCGCTCCAATGGAGGTCCTCGCCGGCGACCACCACCGGCCCTCGGCTCGCCAGGTCGAGCAGCCAGCGATACAGCGCTTCCATCAGGTCGCGGCGGAACTTCTCCGGGGCCGGGATGTCGGCCGTGCCCACGTCGAGCAGCGTCGCGATCGGCGTCTCGGCATCCCTTTGGGCATCCGGCAGCGCCGCGCGGATCATTCGCCGCTGCTGGTCCGGCGGGTCGGTCAGCCGGATTCCGACCGTGGCCCGCATCATTCCGGCGACCGGGTGGAACGCCGTGTTGACACGCAGCGGCGAGCAGCGCAGCGCGAGCCAGCGGTGCGGCTCGTCCGCGAGCGTCTCTTGCAGGCTGGCGAGCAGCCTGGACTTGCCGACGCCGGGCTCGCCGGTGATCACGACGGTGCGCCCGCGCCCGTCGCGGGCCTCCCTCCAGGCGTCCATCAGCAGCTGCCGCTCCTCCACGCGGTTGACCAGGGTGGCGCCGAACGCCGCCGCCGGGGCCTCGTCGTCGGGGGTGCGGGCACCGTCGACGCGGTGCACACGCACCGGGTCCGCCACGCCCTTGAGCTCGTGCTCGCCGAGGTCCTCCGTGTGGAACCGAGCGCCCGCGAGCTTGTGCGCGGTCGAGCTCATCACGACGGTGCCGGGCTCCGCGAAGGACTCGAGCCGAGACGCGACGTTCAAGGTCTCCCCGAAGGCGGGCGAGTCGGGACGGTCCGTCCGCACGACCACCAACCCGACATGGATCCCCACACGCGCGGCGAGACGCACTCCGTGCTGGGCCTCGATGCCGGCGTTCAGCTCGGCGAGGCCCGCGAGGATGTCGAGGCCCGCGTGCACCGCCAGCGCGGCGTCGTCCTCGTGCGCGACCGGCCAGCCGAACCAGGCGGCCACGCCGTCGCCGGCGTAGACGCCGACGCGCCCACCTAGGCCGGTGATCGTCTCGGTCGCGAGCTCCTGGAAGTCGAACATGACCTGCCCGAACTCCTCGGCGTCCATGCGCTGCGACAGCGGGGTGGACTCGACGACGTCGCAGAAGAGCACCGCGAGCTGCCGTCGCTCGCCCTCCGGCACTGGCTGGCCGTCGGCGTCGAGCCGCCGAGTCCGCGGCATGGAGCGACACTAACCGATCAGTTGTCGGCGAATGCAGCGAAGCTGGCGGCTCTGGCGTACAGCTTGTAGAGCCTGAAGCTGCCGGCGAAGTCCTTGCCGCACATGTTGTGGAGCACCTGGTAGGCGGCGTGGTCGGACAGCTCGGGCGTGTGGACCGCGCTGTCCTTCAGGTTCACCTGCTGGCGGATGTCGTGGATCGTGGCCAGCCGCTGCGCGCGGGTGCCCGCGTTCCAGTCCGAGCACTTCGCCATCTGCGCGACCGAGCCGACCAGCTCCTCGCCGACCGGCTTCGCCGCCCGCGGCTCCGACTCCGAGCCGGACCCGCAGGAGGCCAGCACCAGCGCCGCCAGCAGCGCCAGGACGCACCAGTGCCTCATGGTCGAGGCACTGGGATCCCGGTCAGCTGTCCGATGCGGTCCTCCAGCTGCTTCGCACGGGCGGTCTCGAGGAACTCGCGCGCGCCCTTCGCGAACGCCCGCTGCTTGCGCGCCGCGGACAGCGACCCCGGCTTGGGCGGGAGCGTGTACCAGTCGCACTGCTCCGGCGGGAGCTCGCCCTCGCGAGCGAGGAAGCAGGACAGCAGGTACTGGACCTTGACCGGATCGCCGTTGCTCTTGCTGCCGATGCACGTGCGCGGCAGCACGTCGTTGCCGTCGCCGACGCCCGGGCCGGTCACGCTGGCCTCCGTGCCGTCGGGGCCGAGGTTGCCGAACCAGCAGTTCCCGACGGTCGGCCCGGTGCCGCCCTCGTCCCACCAGAAGTCGACGCCGTTCGGCGCCGCCCCGCGAGTGGCGCCGACGTGGTTGCCGAACGCGTACAGCTCGGGGAACGCCTTGAAGCCCTTCGGCACGCGGCCGAGGTGATTCCAGAAGAACCGGTTGCCGCACGACGTGGACAGGCCGGGGTCCTCGCAGGAGACGCCCGGGTTGACGTTGCCCTCAGGCGTGACGAGGAAGTTCGGGATCGAGAGCAGGAAGGCGGCGTTGCGCCAGTTGTCCCAGATCCAGTTGCCCCACACGTTCCCGTTGTTGTGGCCGGCCCAGAAGATGCCGACGCCGACGGGCAGGATTCCGACGGCCGGCGGCACCGGCGCGTTCGCCTTGAACAGCTCCAGGTTGTTGGAGTAGATGTAGTTGTTGTCGATCTGGACGCTGTCGGCCGGGAAGCCCGGGTGGCCGGCAGCAGAGATCGTGTCGGTCGAGATGCCGGCCGTGTTGCCGTAGATGTTGTTGTGCGTGATGCGCACGGCGTTGCCCATCGAGCCCGAGTAGGCCAGCACGCTGCCGCGCATGTCGCAGTCGCGCACGGTCGTGTTGAACCGCGGCGCGTCCGGATAGAACGACTTGTCGGCCTGCTCGCCGGTTTCGGGGGCGCCGCCCGGGTAGAGCACCGCGTCGCCGGCGCCCATGCCGTCGCAGTCGGTGTAGAGGCCGTGGTCGGAGGTGAAGGTCAGGTTGCCGTAGTCGGCGTTCCAGAACATCTTCACGGTGTCGACCCGGTAGCCGTCGGTCTCCTCGATGTAGAGCCCGTGCTCGAGCGCGCCGCGCACGGTGAAGTTGTGGGCGACGAACCCGTCGGCGCGATCCGCGCGCACGATCACGTGCTTGTGGAACGTGTGCGGGCGGGCTTCGGGGTCGTTCGACTCGTAGTCGGAGGCCCCGTCGATGATCACGTCGGTCGGCTCGACGCCGGTGCCCTCGAGCTGCAGGTTGCAGCGCACGCACGGGCCGAGGTCGGGGATGCCCTGGCGGTTCTTGAGCGGCGGGCTGGGCGGCGGCGTGTCCGGCACGGCGCGCCCCTGGACGTGGATCAGGTTCTGGTCGTTCGGGCAGGTCACCTGGTACTTGTAGCTCGGCGTCTTGGCGCCGCCCGAGTCCTCCTGGGTCATGCCCGCGCAGCGAGGATCGTTGAGCGGCTGGGCCCGCGAGGTCGGCTCGGTGTAGACGCCCGGCATGACGACCACGCGGTCGTTGTTGCCGGACGCGCTCACGGCCGGCTGGATCTCGGAGTAGGCGCAGCGGCGCGCGAGCAGCACGTTCTGCCAGAGCAGCCGGAAGGCGGCCCACTTGGTCAGGCGCAGCTTGGGCTGGCTGGGGCGCAGCCGGTAGCCGTGCTTGCGCGCCTTGTCGATCGACGCCGAGAGCAGGCTGAGCGACTTCGAGCCGCCGTTGCCCTGGCAGACGACGCGCACCTTGCCCGGGCCGTGGCCGGTGACGGCCGACTCGAGCGAGCGCAGGGCGGGCACCTTGCCGCCGGCGGGTGGAGTGACGGCCGTGTCGGGCGCCGGATCGGGCCAGTACGAGGGCCGCTCGAGGTGGGCGTAGGCCGCCGCGGGCAGCGCCAAGCCGACGATCAACGCGACGAACACCATCAACCTCGACATGCAGTCCCCTCCCCGTTGCCGGATCCCTAGCGGGAAGCTATCCGATCCGGCGTAGTCTGCGCAGCATGTCGGGAGCCGAGACCTTCCGCGTCGCGGCCGAGACCTACGACCGGCACGTGGGTCGTTACGCGCCTGGCCTCGGGTCGGCGCTGATCGAGTTCGCGGGCGTCGAGCCCGGCATGCGCGCGCTCGACGTGGGCTGCGGGCCGGGAGCGCTGACGGCCCAGCTGGCGCGTCGGCTCGGGGCGGCGAACGTGTGCGCGGCGGAGCCGTCCGAGCCGTTCGCCGAGGCTTGCCGAGAGCGCGTGGGGGTGGAGGTCGTGTCGGCGCCCGCCGAGGCGCTCCCGTTCGACGACGGCGCGTTCGACGCGGCGCTCTCGCAGCTGGTCGTGAACTTCATGAGCGACGCGGAGGCCGGCGTGAGCGAGATGGCGCGCGTGACCAGGTCGGGCGGATTGGTCGCGTCGTGCGTGTGGGACTACGCAGGCGAGATGACGCTGCTGCGCGCGTTCTGGGACGCCGCGCGCGAGGTCGACTCCGAACGCGCCGCGACCGCCGACGAGGGCGTCGTCATGCGCTGGTGCGCAGAGGGCGAGCTGGGCGAGCTGTGGCAGGCGGCGGGCCTGCGCGAGGTGCGCACCGGCGCGCTCGTGGTGAGCGCCGCCTACGCCGACTTCGACGACCTGTGGGCGCCGCTGCCAACCGGGATCGCACCGTCTGGGGCGTTCTGCAAGTCGCTCGACGCGGAGGGCCAAGCGGAGCTGCGCGACGCCTACCGGAGCCGGCTGGGCGTGGGCGACGGCCCGTTCGAGCTGAGCGCGCGCGCCTGGGCGGCGGTCGGGACCGTCAGCTGACCAGCCGCTCGTCGACGCGGTCGAAGAACTTGCCCCAGCCGCTGCGGGCCCGCTCCTGTTGCTGCGGCGTCTGGTCGTCGCGCTGCTCGAACTGCATCTCGGTGCGACCGTCGCCCATGTCGGTGAGCACCACGGTGATCAGCGCGTAGCGGTCACCGCCCTCGGGCTCGTCGGTCATGGTCAGCACGAGGCGCTCGGGCGGCGCCACCTCCTGGTAGGTGCCGTGCCAGTTCGACTCCACGCGGTTGGGGCCGAAGAACATCTTCAACCGCCACTCGCCTCCCTCTCGGACGTCCATCGAGACGGTGGCCAGCGGCACCTCCCCCTCCGCGCCGAACCAGTCCGCGAAGCGCGCCGGCTCGGTCCACTCCTGCCACACCCGCTCGCGCGGGGCCTCGAAGACCCGGGTGATGGTGAAGGCGTTACTCATCGCGCTTCAGCCGCGCGTCGAGCATGTCGAAGCTGCCATCCCAGAAGTGACGGTACTTCGCCAGCCAGTCGGCCGCATCCTTGAGCCGCGCGCCCTCCAAGCGGGACGGCCGCAGCTGCGCCCGGCGGCCGCGCGTGATCAGCCCGGCCTGCTCGAGCACCTTCAGATGCTGGGACACGGCCTGCACCGTGATCGGGAAGGGCTCGGCGAGCTCGGTGACGTTCGCCTCGCCCTGCTCGGCGAGGCGCCCCAGGATCTCTCGCCGGGTCGGGTCGGCGAGCGCCGCGAACGTGCTACTCAAGTGATCGCTTGCCAAAGTGATAGCTTGAATATATGCGTCTCCCCGGACGCGTGCCAGCGGCAAAGAGAAAGGAACCCCCAGCATGGGCAGGATCGTCGTAACCGAGTTCATCTCCCTCGACGGCGTCGTGGAGGACCCCGGCGGCTCGGAGGACTTCAAGTACGGCGGCTGGAGCTTCGAGTTCAACCGCGGCGACGAGGGCGACCGGTTCAAGCTCGACGAGACGATGGCGTCCGATGCCCTGCTGCTGGGCCGCGTGACCTACCAGGGGTTTGCCGATTCCTGGCCGCAGCGGGACGGCGAGTTCGCCGACAAGTTCAACAACATGCCGAAGTACGTCGTCTCCTCGACCCTGAAGGACCCGGAGTGGACCAACACGACGGTGATCGAGGACGACCTCGCCGAGGAGGTGGCGAAGCTGCGGGACAGCCACGACGGGGACGTGATCGTCCACGGCAGCGTCCAGCTCGCGCAGGCGCTGATCGACAAGGACCTCGTCGACGCGCTGCACCTGATGGTCTTCCCGGTGATCCTGGGCGCGGGCAAGCGGCTGTTTGGCGAGACCGGCGACAAGAAGACGCTGAAGCTGACGGACTCGAAGACCGTCGGGGACGGCGTGTCGATTCTGGTCTACGGGCGCGCCTAGCGGATCGTCCGTGCGAGCGCCTCGCCGGCGAGCGCCACGGCCTCGAGGTCGTGCACGTCCGGCATGTTGACCACGAGCCCGTCGAGACCGGCGTCGAGGTGGGCGGCGACCTGCTCGGCCACGCCGTCGGCGTCGCCGACGATCGCGAAGCCGGCGATCCGCTCCTCCGGCACGCCGCGGTCGCGCATCGGCTGGATCTTGGCCTGCGCCTGCTCGTCGGTCGGCGCGATCGCGAGCGTGCCGAGCTTGGTCTTGGTGATCTGCGCGGGGTCGCGGCCGGCGTCCTCGCAGTGGCCGGCCAGCACGCCCATCAGGTGGCGCACCTTCTCGACGTTGCCGAACACGTTCGAGGCGTCGGCGTACCGCGCCACCAGCCGCAGCGTCTTGCGCTCGCCGCTGCCGCCGACCATGATCGGGATGTCCCCCCGGATCGGCCGCGGCCGGTTGAGGATGCTCTCGACGCGATGGTGCTTGCCGGTCACGGTGGGCTGCTCCTCGGTGAACATCGCGCGGGCGATGCGCAGCGCGTCCTCGAGCCGCTCGAAGCGCTCGGCGATCGGCGGGAACTCGTAGCCGAACGCCCGGTGCTCGTGCTCGAACCAGGCGGCGCCGATGCCGAGCACCGCACGCCCGCCGGAGAGCACGTCGAGCGTGGTCGTCACCTTCGCCATCAGGGCGGGGTTGCGATAGGTCACCCCGCCCACCATCAGGCCGAGTTGGACGTTCGAGGTGCGGGCCGCGAGCGCCGCAAGGGCGGTGTTGCCCTCCAGCATCCAGTTGTCGATCGGTCCCACGCCCGGGATCTGGTTGAGATGGTCCATCACCCAGACCGAGTCGAAGCCCGACGACTCGGCGGTCTGCGCGATCGCGGTCAGCTTGTCGAGCAGCTGCTCCGGCTCAACCCCGGGGAAGTTGAAGTTGGGGATCTGCAGGCCGACGCGGCAGGGAGCTGGGGGCACTGGCGTTCAACTTAGCGCCGCGCGGCTAGTCTGCACGCCGCCGCCCGCCCCTCAGCCCGCCTCGCCGGTCGCCCGACGATGACCGTGAGAGCGCAACTCCACCATGCACCTCACCGCCCGCAAGACGATCGTGCTCGCCCTCGCGCTGACCCTCCTGGCGTCGGGCTGCACGATGCAGACCAAGCCGCCCACGAACGTCACCTCGTCGTCGGCGATCCTGAACGCCCAGGTCGGCTGCACCTCCGCGCCGTACGGGCCTGTGTGGTGGGAGCTGCGTGAGTCGGGCGGCTCGACGTGGCGGCTGGTCGGCGCCGAGCAGAGCGTCACGTGCCCAAGGGGCGTGCAGGGGTCCAGCACCGTCGGGATCTCCGAGCCGGTCAACGGGTTGCAGCCAGGCGCCGCATACGAGTTCCGGGTCGGTATGAACCCGCCGTCCGGCGAGGGGCCGCCGGTCTACTCCACGGTCACACGCTTCTCCACCGGCGCCGACCGCCGGCCGGTTGTCGTGGGCTCGACGCTGCGAGCGGGCGGCGCCCGCCTGCAGCTGCGCGGCGTGAACGTCTGGGGTCTGCAGGACTCGATCACCACGAGCTTCGGCGCCGGCCAGTACGCGAACCGCTCCAAGGTCGCCGCGACGATCAAGTCGTGGGGGGCCAACCTGGTCCGCTTCCGCGTGCTGGCCGACGACTACAACTCGGCTCCCAGCGCAGCCACCGGAAACCTCACCAAGGCCCAGATCATCCAGCGCATCAAGGACTGGCGCGACGCCGTCGTGAGCCGCGGGATGTACTTCATGCCGTGCTCCTGGGACGCGCTCGACGGGGCCCACTCCGACGCCGGGTGGGCGGGCAACGGCAGCCGGGTGCACCAGATGTTCGCCGACATCCACGCGGCGCTGGGCGACGACCCGATGGTGGTCTACGAGGTCACCAACGAGCCCAACAACGTGACCTGGGCTCAGTGGGACGCCAACATGCAGGCGTCGATCAAGTACTTCCGCGAGACGATCGGCTACCGCGGCCTGCTCGTGATCGACCCGATCTGGTGGGCGAACTCCGGCACCGGCGGGCAGGGCTACGACGACGCCCGCTACTCGGCGCTCGAGGCCTACGACGCGGCGCGCCCCCGCATGGGATCGCACCAGCTGGCCTTCGCCAAGCACGACTACGCCAACGAGTACGCCGGCAAGGCCTGGAACGCGGGCGCCTGGACGGCCGCACAGGGCGGCGGGCAGACGAAGCACCTCATCTTCGAGACGGAGTTCGGCAACTACAACGGCAGCCCGTCGACGGTGAGCGCACCCTGGGCCGCCGCGGCGGCGAGCTTCTTCGGCAGCCGGTTTGCCGCGCAGCCGAACTACGCCGGCGCCGCCGCCTTCGTGTTCGGGCCGTGGTACGACGCCAACGCGCTGACCGGCGCGGACAATGTGACCCCGACCGCGTGGGGCACGGCGGTCAGGGACAACCTCTTCTAGGCGGGCTGCGCCACGGCCGGCTGCACGGTGTCCGCCTCGGCGTTCTGCCGCCGGGAGAGGGCGATGAACGGCAGCGCGAGCGTGGAGATGCCGGCCGCGATCAGGTAGGACGGGGCGTAGCCCCAGGCGTCGGCCGCCCGTCCCAGAGCGGGCTGGGCCCAGACCCCCCCGCTCGAAGTCATCATCGAGTCGAAGGAGAGGATCGTCGCGCGCTGGCGCGACGGGATCAGTCCGTTCAGGTAGGCCTGGCGGATCGGCATCGTCGCCGCGAACAGGAGCCCCCAGACGACGACGGCCGCGATCACGACCGCGAAGCTCTCGATCGCGCCCATCACCGCGAGTGACGCGGAGCTGAGCGTGGCTGTGACGAGCAGGGCCGACGTGCGGCGCTTGAACATCCGGCGGATCCGCGGGGCGGCCATCCCGCCGACGATCTGGGCTCCCGCCACCACGGCTGCCACGAGGCCGGCGACCTGGTACGCCTCGGGGTCGCCGTACAGCTCGAGCAGGTAGGGCTGGAGCGCGTAGAAGCCGTAGATGCCCACCCCGCCGGTGAACAGCGCTTCGACCATCAGCCACTTGACCGCCGGGACGCGCCAGCCGTACTCGATCGACGCCTCCGCGATCTTGCGCATCTCCGCGAGCGGCCGGCCGCCCTGCTCGGGCGTGAAGCCGACGTCGTGCATCATCCTGAAGGCGACCGCGAACATCACGGCGAGCACGATCCCGCGGAGCACGAAGGGCGCACCCAGGCTGACCTGAGCGGCGATGAACCCACCGGCCACCGAGCCGGTGAGCATCCCGGCGCCGGTGACGATCTGCCCGCGCCCGAAGACGGTCTCGATCTCGCCGGTGAAGCCGGTCGCGGCGAGCGCGTCGACGAGCCAAGCCTCGACCGCTCCCGAGAAGAACGTGAAGCCGAGCCCGAGCAGCATCGACGCGATCGCCCACTCCCAGAAGGGCGCCTCGATCTGCCACAGCAGGACGTAGAACAGCGTCGACGCGGCCAGCGTCACCGTGCCGAGCAGGTACGACACGCGCCGGCCGATCGTGTCGGCGACGATCCCGGTGGGCACCTCGAAAACGACCATGCCCACCGTGAAGAACGCGTTGGCCGCGAAGGCCTCCAGGTTCGTGAGCCCGGCGTCTAGCAGGAAGATCGTGTTGATCCCCCAGATGAAGGACGCCGCCAGCGTGTTGCCCAGCATGAGCAGCAGGTAGGTGCGCTGGATGGAGCGGGGGCTTGGCATCTGGCCTCGTCTAAGAGACCAGGCTAAGCGACCGAACTAATCGGCTTGGGCGCGCAGGCGCGCGAGGGAGGCGACGTCGCCCTTGCGCTCGAACAGCTCCAGCGCCTCCGCGAGCGAGGCCTCGGCCTCGTCGCCGTACCCGCCCTGGCGCTGCACCTCGGCCAGGTCGACGAGCGCGTCCGCGTGGATCGTGAGGAAGTCGGTGCGCTCCGCCAGCCGCACCGCCTCGGTGGCGAGCGCGTACGCCTCGTCCCAGCGCTCCGCGGCGAGCAGCTTGGCGCGTACGGAGCGCCAGCCGATCTGGGCCGAGATGTCGTCCGCCGCGGCGGCCTCCTCGCTCACGTCGCAGACCTGGGCGGCCTCGTCGTGGCGGCCCTGGGCGTAGAGCGCCTGCGCGAGCATCGCGGCGGTGCTGGCCAGCAGCGCCTTCTCGCCCATCTGCTCGAGGCGCTCGTAGCCCCAGCGCAACCGCGCCTCCGCGGCGGCGGGCTCGCCTGCGAGCATCTCGACGAGCGCCTCCTGCTGCGCGACCGCGGACTGCAGGTCGCCCAGCTCGCTCAGGATCTCGTCCGCGCCGCGGACGAGCCCGCGCGCCTCGTCGAAGTCTCCGGCCATCGCGTGCAGGGCGGCCGTCGGCTGGCGCGCTCGGGCCTCCGCGACGGGGCTGGCGCGCACCTGCTCGCGGATCTCCTCGCACAGGCGGATCCCGTCGGGCACCGGCGTCGGCCCGAACAGGGCGCCGGAGGCCCGCCAGCTGAGCAGCTCGAACAGCGCCGCCTGGTCGCCCGCGCAGCGGGCGTGCTCGGCGGCCCGCCCGAAGGCCTCGTCGGCGTCGGCGCAGCGGCCCTCGATCCAAGCGCACAGAGCCCGCAGCCACAGCGCCCGGCACTGGCCGAGCTCGTCGCCGTCCGCCTCGAGCACGGCGAGGGCCTCGTCGGCGACGGCGTCGGACGCCGTGGCGGTCCCGGCCTGGAGCCGAACCAGCTGCTGCTCCACGCGCGCGCGAGCCTCGAACGGCGAGCCCGCGGGGGCGCGCTCGATCGCCTCGATCAGGACGGCG
>Ga0075431_100007852_pt1 | contig 10633 bp, 7 predicted proteins | sample RhiMetdeltSRZDD5_FD_75297 | JGI IMG/M metagenome (GOLD analysis project Ga0075431, IMG submission 75297) | Populus rhizosphere microbial communities from Tennessee, USA - Rhizosphere MetaG P. deltoides SRZDD5 | ecosystem: Host-associated > Plants > Roots > Rhizosphere > Soil | place: USA...
AACATCGCCTTCTCCAAGGTGTTCGACAACGCGGCGGTACAGGGCATCGACATCTACCCGGCGAGCACCTCGCTGGACCTCACGAGCCCGGTCTTCGTCGCCATACCCGAGCCGGAGAACGCCACGCACACCACTCCACCCACGGTGACGCTCAACATCGCCGACGACCGAAACCTCAATGACGGTTACTGGCGAGTCGATGACCAACAGCCGCAACCGCTGTTCACAAGCCTGTCCGGCACCTCCCACACCGCTCAGTTCACCCTTCCGCTCGAAACGTTCAATGCACTCTCACTCGGCTCGCACACGTTGAGCTTCGGCGCGAACGACGACGCCGGCAACGCCTCGACGCAGCGGTGGCGCTTCCGCAAGCTCGCCAGCGGTGGCGGGTCGGTGCCGATCGCCTTCAACCGCCGGGTGCTGGTCAGCCCAACGACACCCGGTGCGGCGTCGCTCAAGCACCCGACGTCGATCCAGTTCGGCCCGGACGGCCGACTCTACGTCGGGCAACAGGACGGCTATGTCCACGTCCTCACCCTCGACGCGAACCGCAACGTCACCGCCGTCGAGCGCATAAACACGATCCGCAACACGCCTAACACCAACCCGGACGGTTCGCCAGCCACCGTCGTTGGCCGACATCTCATCGGGATAGACTTCGACCCTAAGTCCACACCAGACAGTCCCATTCTCTGGGCGGTGCACAGCGATCCTCGCTTCTGCTTCAACAAGACTCCCGAGACATGCCCGGTCAACACCGACTCGGGCGTCCTGACCCGCCTGTCCGGCCCGTCGTTCGACGCCCCGGCCAACCGTGTCGACTACGTGACCGGGCTGCCCCGCTCTCGGGAGAACCACTCGCCCAACGCCATCCATTTCGGTCCCGACGGGTGGCTCTACATGACGATAGGCAGCAATACCAACTACGGGGCGCCGAGTACCGCCTTCAGCGGCCTTCCTGAGGACTACCTGACGGCGTCGGTTGCGCGGATCAACGTGAACGGCGCGGCGAGCCGGTTCCCGATCGACGTCAGGAACGTCAACAGCGCCTCCGATCTCATGCCCGGGGTCTTCGAGATCCACGCCACCGGCTATCGCAACGCCTATGACTTCCTTTGGCATTCCAATGGAAAGCTGTATGTGAATGTCAACGCCGGCAACTTCACGGCCGGCACCACACCTGGACCGGAGCACGGCTGCCCCGACGGCTTCGCGTTCGATCCCGGTACGCGGGCTGACTTCCTCGCGATCGTGAACGCTGGCGACTACGGCGGGAACCCTAACCCGGCACGTGGCGAGTGCATCCTCGACGACGGCGCGATGTATACGCCACCGAAAGCGCCCGAGCCCAACTATCGCGCGCCGATACTCCACTACTCCAACGGCACGTCATCGGACGGCGTGGCCGAGTACCTGGCGCCGGCCTTCGGTGGTCAGATGAGGCACAACATCATCTCGGCCACGTTCGCTGGCAGCCAGAGCGTGCGTCGCGTCGTCTTGTCCAACGACGGCACCAGCGTGCTGTTCGAGGAGGACCTGGCGATATTCAACCAGCCACTCGACGTCGCGGTCGGCAGCGAGGGCTCGATCTACGTCGCCGAGTACGGCGCCAACGATCTGCAGATCATGGAACCCGATCCCGCCATGGACGGCAACTGGGATGTCCAGACACCACTGCCGGTGCCGACCCAGGAGGTTGCAGTGACTGCCTGCGCAGGCAAGGTGTACGTCCTCGGCGGACTCATCGGGCCGGATGCCGACACCAACGGCGTGTGGGTGTATGACCCGGGTACCAAAGTCTGGTCGGCGGCCGCCCCCTACCCGGGGGAGTCTGTCGACCACCCGGGAGCGGCGTGCGTCGACGGCAAGGTGTACCTCATTGGCGGCCTGCACCATGTGGGCAGCGCGTTCAAGACCGTACTGCAGTATGATCCGGCGACCAACTCCTGGACCCAGAAGGCCGACCTGCCGTTGCCACGCGGCGCGATGGGCGTCGCGGTCTACAACGGCAAGATCTACGCTGCCGGAGGGCTCGGGTACCCGGCGAAGGCCGACCTGTTCGCCTATGACCCGGTCGCGAACACGTGGCAGACGCTCGCTCCGATGCCGACGCCCCGCGACCACCTCGTTCTGGAAGAGGCCGGCGGCAAGCTGTACGCGATCGGCGGTCGCAACGTAACACTCGACACCGTGACCGCGGCCACCGAGATGTACGATCCGGCGACCAACACCTGGTCGGCCCGCGCCCCGATGCCGATCGCCCGGGCCGGGATAGCGTCGGCCAACCTGCACGGCCACATCCAGGTATGGGGTGGCGAGGGTCCCTCGGGCACTCCAACTGGTACCTACCCGCAGGGCCACGACTACGATCCGAAGACCAACACCTGGAACACGATCGCGGGCGAGCCGACGCCACGGCACGGCACCGATGCGGCCGTCATCGGCGACGTCGCCTACATCCCGGGCGGCGGACCGCGGATGGGCAGCTCCGTAACCGACGTCAACGAGGTCTTCTCGTTCGTCTCCACGCAACCGCCGTCCTCGTGCATCCCACCCGGTAGCGACCCACGCACCACCGATAGCGATAACGACAGGTACACCAACCAGGACGAGATAGACAACCACACCGATCCGTGCAACCAGGCATCCGTTCCGCCGGACAACGATCAGGACGCAGTGTCCGATCTCAACGACCCCGATGACGACAACGACGGCACCGGGGACCTCCTCGACCAGTACCAGCTCGACCCCGCCAACGGCACCGCCACTCAACTGCCGTGGGCGCGCGAGTGGAACCCGGGCGACGCACCAGCCGGCAAGTTCGGCAACAGCGGCTTCCCCGGCTACCAACTCACCACCCACGGCACCGGGTTCATCGGCGACAGGGTCCACGTCGGCGGCGCCGGCGGCTTCCTGACGCTGAACGCCACCGCCGGTACAAACCAGGCGAGTACCAACTCCCAGGACAACGCGCTGCAGGTCGGCTTCAATGCCACGCAGCCTGTCACCATTGCGGCGCGCGTCACCGATCCGCTCAACGGACAGGTCGTCGAGCCCGGCAAATCTGGAGGGGTCTACTTCGGACTCAACGAGGACAACTACGTCAAGCTCGTCCTTGCTACCGACGCCGGCGGCGGCACACCGGGCCTGGTGCTGGGGGTGGAGACTGGCGGTTCCTACGTCGCCAACCCATCCATCAACCCGGTCCCGCTCACCTTCGCCGGGCTGAGGACGCTTGACTTGTTCCTCGTGCTGGACCCGGCGACACGGGCCATCACCGCCCGGTACCGCATCAACAGCGATGCCGAGGCCGACATCCAGCCACTGGGCACCGTCTCCGCGGGCGCGTTCCCCGGGCTGGCTGACCTCTTCCGTCCCGGCGCAGCGGCCGGCGTCCTGACCACAAATGCCGCGCCGTCGCCGTTCGGACTCGCGTACGACCACTTCCGCATCAACCCGTCTGCGTCCCCGGCCGCGCAGCCGACCAAAGAAGGTAAACCGAATGCCGGCGGTGGCGCCGTTCCGCCGTCGGCGTCGCCGTCGGTGTCGCCGTCGACGGCTCAGTCGCCCGATCCCAGCGAGCCGCCGACCGCCAGTCGCACCCCAGCCCCGGCCCCAGCCACCAGCGGTCGTCGATACTCGTCGGGAAGCAACCTGTCCGCTGCTAGACGAAGGCGTGCTCGCCGGCGCGAAGGCGCTCTCTGATCCTGGTCAGGAGCGGAGCCTGACCGCCCCGTCGACTGGAACGTCACGGGGCGGTCAGTTCTGCTACGCCGACGAGCCGAAGAAAACGTTGCCTGGCTCGTTCTGAGCGAGGAGGGGAATGATGGCGGCCGATCGCCCAAACACGACAAACTCCCAGGCGGTTTGGCTGGTTCGGGTCGCTCGGGCCTTTCAGCGCAACGCAAACGAACACGTTGGCGGTCAGCCGTTCGCGCGGTTGCCAAGTAGTGGCACCGCAGGGTATCGATTCGACCGCAATGTCCGACTTGGACTGCCCTAGCCAGCCATTCTGGCCAGTCAAGAATGTCATACGATCAACCGCGCGGGCCGCCGTCACCGGCCAGCTCGTGGGGGTTGGCGCAGTCGAAGGCCACATTTCTCGCCCTGAATCCCATCCGGCAAGATTACGGGAGTCTGAGATGTGACAGGGGGTTTTACCATGCTCTCCATGGGCCGCGATGGCGTCTTCCTGACCCTGTTCGTGATCGCCGCACTGGTGGTGTGGGCGGTGCTTGCGTCGCGGACAGCGCCCCAGATGCAGCACGAGCAGACCGACCACGACGTCTACATCGTTAGCCATGGTGACCCGGAGGACGGCCCGCTAGCGGCGATGTGCACCAGATGCGAGTGGAACGACCTGTCGACGGAGCGCGACACGTCGGCGCAGGAGCACGACCTGCGCGCCAAAGCGAAGCGGCACAGCAAGAATGTGGCCCCCAGGATTGTCGTGCTGGACGCTGAGGCGCAGCCCGGCGGTGGCGAGTGGGACCCCGGCCAGTACTACACCTACCCGACGGAGGTCACGCACGCCGGAAACACCTGGCGGGCACGCTGGCTCAACCGGGGCGAGGAGCCGGGCGTGTCGGAGGCGTGGGACGAGGTCAACCCGTAGCGGGCCGCACGATGTCGTGCAGGCGTTCGCGGTCGACCGGCCCGCCGGGCCGGGAGACGAAAAAGGCGATCCAACCAGGCAGTCCACCCGACAGTCCAAAATCGACGGCCACGTCGTCGGCGGCCAGCCGGTGCCGACGAAGGCGTGACTGACCAAATGATGGCGGCGCGACATGATCTCGACGCGCGCAAACGCTTCCCGCTCAAGCCTTTTGGCCGCCAGTGCCTCGGCGCCCCGGCGTAGCCGTGCGCCGTGCCGAGGCGCAGCAGATCGAGATGCCCCCGAAGGTCCGTACCTGAGTGCGGTGTCCACTAACGTTCACCGGGTTTGCGGTGGTGTTGTGGATCCTCGCTGTTGTTGGCGAGCGACTCCCCACGTTGTGGGGCGGGCCACCGCGGGCCAACCGACCCTCGCACCGTCCGTGGATGTGGTGGGCGGCGGGGGTCACATCGGGACTGGCCGGCGCCGGGTAGGTGCCGGCCGGCTCGACGGTGCGTGACCACCTGCGGCAGCACGACCGCTGCCGTGGTGGTGGGTCCGCCGCCCGGGTGACGGGTGGCGATGGTGGCCGCCGCGACCAGGTCACGGTGACCGCAACATGCACAGTGCGGGCAGGACAGGGTCCGTCCGCGGGGTTTGGGGATGCGCCGCCGGCAGCCGGGGCAGGTCGAGGAGGTGCCCCGCTCGTCCACCAGCCGCACGCTGATGCCGGCCTGGGCGGCCTTGTCGTGCAGCAGCTGGAGGAGACGGCCGATCTGCCACTGCCGCAGCCGCAGGTTGTGCCGATGCCCCGCCTGCACGGTCAGGACACCGCGGGGGTCACCGACGTGCAGGGTGCCGACCTTGTGGGCTACCGCCCAACCGATGACGGTCTTGGCGGCTTCGTGTTGGGCTTGGCGGATCCGGCGGCGATGCCGGCCCTCGACCAGGCGCAGGCGGCGGCGATACTGGCGCCACCGCCGCGACCCCCGCTGCCCTGGCTTGGGTGAGCGTGCGGCGACCGCGCGGCGGCGGTGTTTGCCGTCGGCCAGGTGCATCCGGTGCTCGGCGCGTATCGCTCGCCCCGACACCAGCAACCCATGCCCGTCACCATCAGCGACGGCGTAGGGGTGGATGATGCCCAGATCCACCCCCGCGATGCGGCGCGGATCTGGCCGGCTGCCGGGCTGGTAGGTCGCCACCGCGATCTCGGCGGTGACGTCCAGCCACAGCCGGCCATCCTCACACAGCAGCGTGATCGAGCGGATCTGTCCGGGCGGGTACGGCACCTGCCGGGCCAGGCGCAGCCACAACCGTGGTGTGCCTTGGGCGGTGGGGATGCGCACCCGCTGGCCGGCGATGGTGAAGGTGCCGTGGTACCAGCGCACCGGCATCAGATGGCGCCGCCGCCGCGGAAACCGCGCCGACCCGTCACCATTGTGGCGGCGTTTCGCCGCCGCGAACCACCCGTCGGAAAACCGGCGCAACACCGACCGGGCACCCGTGCTGTCCAGCTCGCCGAAGGTGCCCGGCCCGCACGCCGCCAACTCCCGACACAAATCCTGGTAGCCGACCAGCGGCGCAGCCCCGCGGCCGCGCCGCCACCCGTTGACCTCCAACACACACGACCAAACGTCACCGGCCGAACGCAGCAGCCCGAAACAACGCCGCCGCTGCCCAGGCGTCACCCGCAGCCCGATGCGGGCGGTGCGGTGCACCACCGGCGGCGCGGCAGGATCACGACGGCGAGGCATACACCGTACTCAACACCACCGGTACGACACTTCCCCACCACGATCAACCCGGCAAACGTTAGTGGACACCGCACTCAGCAATCAAAGGCCGCCGAAGAACTCGGCGATGTCCTGAGCGACCAGCAGCGGCTCCTCGGCCGGGGCGAAATGCCCACCCCGCGGCATCACCGTCCACCGCCACACGTTGTACAACCGCTCCATCCACTCGCGCGGAGGCTCGCCCTCCGGCACGAACTGGTGCCCGAAGACCGCGAACGCCGTCGGCACCTCCACGTAACCGGGCGACACCGCATGCCAGCGGTTGTCGTAATAGTCGCGCAGCGAGTGGGTGATGGTCTGGGTCGCCCAGTAGATCGTCAACATCGTGAGCAGGAAGTCCCGCCCGAAACGGGCGTCGAGATCGCCGCCGGAATCGGTCCAGGAACGCCACTTCTCGAGGATCCAGGCGGCCAGTCCGGCCGGAGAGTCGTTGAGCCCGATCCCGACCGTCTGCGGCTTGGTCGACTGGATGGTGCTGTAGCCGCGCTCGACCGCCGCCCAAGCCTCATTCGTTGCCAGATAAGCGCTTTCCGCATCAGACAACGGCCCGGAGACGGTCGGTGGGATCTCGAAGTTGGTCAGATGGATCCCGATCACCGGCTTCGCGATGTCGGCCGCCATGAACGTTGCCACGCCCGCCCCGAAGTCACCGCCACCCGCCCCGTAACGGGAGTACCCCAGCCCGCTCATCAACCGGTGCCAAAGCTCGGCGACGACACGGTAGTTCACCCCCACACGGGCCGGGCGTTCGGAGAAGCCGTAACCGGGCAGCGAAGGGATCACCAGATCGAAGGCGGGCCCGTCGATGCCGTGCGCCTGCGGGTCGGTGAGCAGCGGTACCAGCGGCAGATACTCGACGAACGTGCTGGGCCAGCCGTGGGTGAGGATGAGCGGGATGCCCTGCCCCCGCGCTGCGCGTGCGTGTACGAAATGGATGGCGGTGCCGTCGATGGTCATGCGATCGTGCGGGAAGGAGTTCAGCCACGCCTCCTGGGCACGCCAGTCGAAGTCGCCCGCCCAATGGTCAAGCAGCTCCCGCAGGTACCCAATGTGCATGCCCTGCTCCCAAGAGACCCCCGGGATCTGGTCGGGCCATCGGGTGCCCGTGATCCGGGACCTCAAGTCCGCGAGCACCTCATCGGCGATACTGATCGAGAACGCCACAGCCCTAAAATATCTGAGCCCCAAAACAACTGAACTAGCATTGCGCCGGTGTCCCTGTGGAGGAACCGAAACTTCACCACGTTCTGGGCGTCGCAGACCCTGTCGGTCGCGGGTGACGCCTTCTCGCTGGTCGCCGTGCCGCTGCTGGTCCTCGAGGCCACCGGCTCGGTCGTGCGGATGGGCCTGCTCACGGGGCTGGCCGGGGTGGCGACGATCGTCTCGGGCTTCTTCGCGGGCGCGATAGTCGACCGGTTTGACCGGCGCCGTCTGCTGATCGTCGCCGATGTCGCGCGCCTCGTCCTCTACGGCTTGATCCCGCTCACTTGGCTTTTCGGGCCCCAGCTGTGGGTGGTTTACGCGACGGTGCCTGTGGCGGCGGCGTTCAGCATGATTTTCCAGGTGGGGTACGTGACCGCCGTGCGCAACCTGGTGGATCGGGATCAGATCACGGAAGCGAACGGGCGGCTCTTCGCCAGCCAGGCGGCGGCGGGTATCGGCGGCACCATCGCCGCCGGGCTTGTCTCGGGCGCGTTCGGCCCGGTGGCGGCGATCGGGGTCGACTCGGCCACCTTCGCCGTCTCCGCGCTGGGTTTGATGCTCGTGCGCCTGCGCTCTACCGATTACCCCACCGATAATCGCAGCGATAAGGCAACCGGAGGGGTGCGGGAGCGAGCGCTGGAACGCATGCATCCTTGGCGGGACTTCGCGATCGGCTTGCGGTTCCTCTGGGGTCATCCGGTGCTGCGGGCGCTGACCGTCCTGCTATGCTTCTTCCTCTTCTTCTACGTTGGGTTCACCGACATCCTCATCTTCTACACGAAGCAGGTGCTCGGGCAGCCGGACCGCACGGTGGGTCTCATCATGGCGATGTCGGCCCTGGGCGCAGTCGCCGGATCGCTTGCCGTCGCGCCCTTGAGGCGGCGTCTCGGGTTTGGGGTGAGCTGGATCGGGTCCACGATTCTCGCGGGCCTGGCAGTGGCCCTCGTCGGCTTCACCACGAGCGTGCCGGTCGTCGCGGGCCTGGCGATGGCGACGATCTTCTTCACGAGCATCGGCGGGATCAACTCGATGTCGCTTCGCCAGCAGATCACGCCGGATCACCTGCTGGGCCGCGTGACGTCCACGTTCTGGACGATCCAGCGGGCGCTGACCCCGGCCGGTGCGACGGTGCTTACGGCGGCGACCGGCCGGTTCGGTGTCACGCAGGTGTGCCTCGCCTCGGGGATCGTGCTCGCCGCGGTCGGCCTGGCCGCTGCCTTCACCCCGATCCGCCACGCCCGTCCCGAGAACGCACGTCCCGAGAATGCTCATCCTGGGGGGAGCTCCGGGGAGGCCGAGCTCGGTATGGATACCGCATAGTCTGGGTACCCACTTAACCATGGTGCACCTGGAGAGTTATGCGCTGAATGTCCTGCTGCTGGCTGCCTGTGCCATTCCGGCCGAGTCGGCGCTAGAGGGATCACCAGGCGAGGCGCCGTCGGGAAGCGACCCGATCGTTGTCGACGCGACCTTCTCGGCCGTATTCATCCCGGGAATCCCGGCCCTCACCTATGACCCGATGCTGGTCCCAGAATCCGGCAAGGTGCGGGTCACGATAACAGCGGACGGCACGGGAAATGGCAAGGCGCAGGAGGTCGTGCTGGCGGTCGCCGGCTTCCAGCCGAGCCGCCCCTTCGGGGGGCACCTGCACACCAACGGGTGCGGACCGTCCGGAGAGGACGCCGGTCCGCCCTACCAGCACACCGTCGATCCGGCGGCCACACCCGAACACCCATCGACGGATCCGGCCTACGCCAATCCGCAGAACGAGGTGTGGCTTGACTTCACGACCGACGGCAGCGGTGTGGCAACCTCGTCCGCGGCGCACCCGTGGCCGTTCGACCCCAACCGCCCCCCGCGATCGCTGATCATCGCCACTGATAAGGCCGCCGACAAGGCCGGTGCCAGGCTGGCCTGCGTCAACCTGCCATCACCGTAGGGGGTCGGAAATGCGTAGCCGTGCAACGTTTCTCGGGCACGCGGTCCATCCTGTCATGATCGTGCTGCCGCTCGGGCTCTTCAACACCGCAGTCATACTCGACATCGCCTATCTCATCACCGGACGGGCGGGATTCGCCGCCGCCGCCGGTTACGTCATCGGCACTGGCCTTGTCAGCGGCCTCGCCGCCGCCGTCTTCGGGCTTATGGACTGGACCGCGATTCCGCCCGGCACCCCCGCCAAGCGCGTCGGGTTATTACATGGGGCGGGAAATGTGTTGGTGCTCTTGCTGTTCACGGCAAGCTGGCTTCTCCGGATCTTTCATCAGTGGGTACCCAGTCCGGCCGCCCTCATCTGTGGCTTCGCCGGTTTGGCGCTGGCCGGGGTCACCGGATGGCTCGGCGGTGAGCTGGTGGAGCGGTTGGGCGTCGGCATCAACGATGGCGTAGCTTCCGATGCCGGCTGGCTGGACGGGCGAAGCTCGCTGCTGGCGCCGGCCACAGTGGCGCCTACGGTGCCGCGCCAGTCAAGGCGGCCGCGTCATGAGCTTCGCTGAAGGCCACGAGCTTCGCTGAAGGCCACGAGCTTCGCTGAAGGCCACGAGCTTCGTTGAAGGCCACGAGCTTCGCTGACGAAGAGAGGTTGTCCATCATGACCATCGCCTTGCAGCAGGGCGTCACGGAGGCCCTGACCTGCCACCGTATCTGCGAAGAGACCATCACACACTGCTTGCACACCGGTGGCGCGCACTCCGACCCGGACCAGATCGGGTTGCTCATGGACTGCGCCGACATCTGCCGCGTGGCTGCCGATTTCATGGTGCGCGGCTCCAGCTTCCACGCGGCGCTGTGCGCGCTGTGCGCCGACATCTGCGAGACCTGTGCCATCTCCTGCGAACGCTTCCATGACGACGCGGAGATGGTCGAGTGCGCGAAGGCTTGCCGGCGCTGCGCCCAGGCCTGCCGTGAGACGGCCAATGCCATTTGATCAGATGGCTAAAGCCCAAGACCGTGAAGTTAAGCCGGGTTGCGGTGTGTCAAGGGGTGTCTGTGCAATGTAGAGGGTCGGTGTGAGCAGGAAGCGGAGCCCGGTGTAGAACGGCTT
>Ga0075431_100007854_pt1 | contig 10632 bp, 11 predicted proteins | sample RhiMetdeltSRZDD5_FD_75297 | JGI IMG/M metagenome (GOLD analysis project Ga0075431, IMG submission 75297) | Populus rhizosphere microbial communities from Tennessee, USA - Rhizosphere MetaG P. deltoides SRZDD5 | ecosystem: Host-associated > Plants > Roots > Rhizosphere > Soil | place: USA...
GACTCCTCGATCGGGTCGAGCGCCAACTGGCCTGACGCATCGGCCCAACCACGAGAGCCATGCCCGTAGGTGCTACGAGCTGGTCGTTCACCGAAGACGATTTCGGGGCGATCAATCAGCTACTGCAACGGTTCCTGTACGACAGCAATGCCCGCTGCGCGCTTCTCGTCGATCGCAGCGGCCAGCTCGTCACGACGGTCGGCGAGCGGCCGAACTTCGACGCGACCGCGTTCGCGACGCTGACCGCCGCCGACTTCAGCGCGAACGACCAGCTGGCGAAGCTCATTGGCGAAACCGATTTCAACACGCTGTTCCACCAGGGCGAACGGGAGTCCATGCTGCTCGCGGACGTTGCGCGGCGGGTGATTCTCGTCGTCCTGTTCGACAACCGAACGACCCTCGGACTCGTGCGCCTCAAGATGCGACAGACCGTCGACGATCTGTCGAAGTTGTTCGACGCCGTCTTCAGCCGCGGCCAGTCGGGTGCTGGCCAGCCTAACGTTCTCGCCGATGCCGACGACGAGATCGACCGCCTGTTCCAGTAACGCGAGGCCGATGCGATGTCGATGATCAACTACGCCTCGCGCGAGATCAACTGCAAGATCGTCTACTACGGCCCCGGACTGGGCGGCAAGACGACGAACCTGGAGCACGTGTACGGCAAGGTGTCGCCGAGCACGCGCGGCAAACTGATCTCCCTCGCGACGGAGACGGAGCGGACGCTCTTCTTCGACTTTCTGCCGGTGGACCTCGGGACGATCCGCGGCTTCAAGACGCGGTTCCACCTCTACACCGTGCCCGGCCAGGTCTACTACAACGCCAGCCGCAAGCTCATCCTCAAGGGCGTGGATGGGATCGTTTTCGTCGCCGACTCGCAGATGGAGCGCATGGAGGCGAATCAGGAGTCGATGCAGAACCTGTACGACAACATGGCGGAGTACGGCTACGACCTGACGAAGATGCCGTTCGTCATCCAGTACAACAAACGGGACCTGCCGAACGCCGCGCCGGTGCGCGATCTGCAAGCACAATTGAACCCGGGGTGGGAGGTGACGGACGGGGCTCGCCAGCGCATGGTGCCCGACCCGTATCATGCCGGCGAAAACCTCGTCGAGCAGATTCCCAGCGGGGAGTGGGTGGAACGAGCGACATATTTCGAAGCCGTGGCGGTGAGCGGCGATGGCGTGTTCGATACCCTCAAGGCTGTCAGCAAGCTGGTACTCAAGTCGTTGGCGTAGCGCGCTCCTCGGGGCGTCGCGACACGGGACGAGGTGGACGTGAACCTGCCTAACGCGATCACCGTTGCCCGTATCGCCGTCGCGCCGTTGATCGCCGCCATGATCATCGTACCGTCGTGGCGCATCCGGCTCGCCGCGTGGATCCTGTACCTCGCCGCGGCGATTACGGACTACGTCGACGGCAAGCTCGCCCGATCGCGAAACCTCGTCACGGACCTCGGCCGGCTACTCGACCCGCTCGCCGACAAGCTGCTGCTCGTCTGCACGCTCGGCCCGATGTGGTGGCTCATGCGTGGCGTGCCGCTTTCCGCGCCGCTCCCCACCGCCGACCAGTGGGTGGTGCCCGGCATCGTCGGCCCGGTGGTCATCGACGACCGGGCCGCGTGGCCGCTCGTGACGCCCTTTGGGCTCGTGGGGCTCCCGCTCTGGGTGGTGCTCGTGGTGCTCGGGCGCGAAGCCGCAATGACCGTGTTCCGGCAGTTCGCCGCCCGGCGCGGCGTGATCATCTCCGCGATCGGGCCAGCCAAGTGGAAGACGGGATTCCAGTCGACCTGGGCGGGCGCCGTGTTCTTCTGGTTCTGCGCTGCCGCCGCCGCCGTCCAGTACCGTTGGACCACCGATGCCTGGCGGTACTTCGCGATGTTCACCGGGATCGTCGGCATCGTCACGATGACGGGTGCGGTCGCGCTCACGCTCTACTCGCTCGGACTCTACGCGCGACGATACGGCCATCTGCTCTGGCGCGCACCAGGGGAGGCGCGCCAGTAGTCACGCGCTGGGGGCGACCGCATCTTTCCACGATGCGAGTCGAGCTCATCACGATCGGGGACGAGCTGCTGCTCGGCCACACGATCGACACGAATGGGGCGTATCTCGCGCGTGAGCTCGCGGCCGTTGGCGTCTCCGTCGCGCGGCGCGCCAGCGTCGGCGACGATGCAGCTGACATCGCGACAGCCGTGCGCGACGCGATCGAGCGAACGGGCGCGGTGATCACGACGGGCGGGCTGGGCCCGACCAGCGACGACATGACGCGGCCCGCCATCGCGGCGCTATTCGGGCGCGAGCTGATCGCTGACGAGACGCGATGGGAGGCGCTGCGCGCGCTCTGGAAGGAACGCGGCCGCGGCGAGATTCCCCTCACGAATCGCGCCCAGGTGATGATCCCGCGTGGGGCGATCGTGCTGGAGAACCGTCACGGCACCGCACCGGGGATCCTCCTCGAGGACGACCGCGGACGCTGGTGCGCGATGTTGCCGGGGGTCCCTCGCGAGATGCGAGGCATGCTCGGGGATGCGTTGATGCCGTTACTCGCCGCTCGTTCGGGCGGCGCGCGCCACGTCATTCGATCGCGTACGCTACGCACGACCGGCGTGGCCGAATCTCACCTCGCGCAGCTGCTCGGACCCCTCTCGAGTGGCGTCAATGGGCTTTCGCTCGCCTACTTACCCGGCGGCGACGGTGTGGACCTGCGCGTCACGGTTCGCGACCAGCCGGCCGAGGAGGCGGACGCTGCACTCGCCACTGCGATCGCAGCGCTCCGAGAACGCGCGACGCGTTACGCATATGGCGAGGATGCCCAGGATCTGGCTGCGACGGTGCTCGACCTGTGCAAGGCGCGCGGCCTTCGCATTGCCGTCGGCGAGAGCTGTACGGGGGGCCTGCTTGGCGCGCGGCTCACCGCGATCCCCGGATCCAGCGCCGTCGTTCTGGGCGGCGTGATCGCCTATTCGAACGCGGTGAAGACCGCCCTGCTGGGTGTTCCGGCGGACGTAATCGAGCGGCACGGCGCGGTCAGTGAACCAGTAGCGGTCGCGATGGCGCTGGGCGCTCGGAGGCGACTGGGCGCGGAGATCGGGATTGGGGTTACGGGGGTGGCGGGGCCGGACGGCGGAACGCCGGAGAAGCCCGTCGGCCTCGTTTGGCTCGCGGTCGACGTCTCCGGGGCGGTCCAGGCCCGGGGGCCCCGCCTCGTCGGCGATCGCGCCGAAATCCGGTTCCGCGCGACTCAGGCCGCATTGGACATGGTTCGTCGAGCGCTGGCCGGCTGAACTGGTTTCTGCCGGATCGGCAGAGGGACAGGGCACGCGCGTTGCCCGAACCGCTGGTAACATCCGGACTTCCGCGTTTTTCGGTTGCACGCCGATCGCGGCGCGAAGACATTTCACCGATACTCAGCCGTACTTTCGAATGAGACACAAGAACCGTACTCCACCGACCGAGCCGAACGGGCCTGACGACACCTTCGACGGCGCCGTTGGAGCGGACGCCTCGGTTGGTGGCGATGAGCTCGACCAGGCGTCCCCGACCGAACAGGCTCCCTCGACCGAACAGGGCGACGGCAGCAATGCGCCAGACACCCGGAGCGACGTCGCGGAACTGTCCGGTGGGACCGAGTGGAAGCGTCGATTCGACGAGCAGCGGGACAAGCATCTTCGCCTTGCCGCCGAGTACGACAACTTCCGCAAGCGGGCGGTGCGGGAGCGTCAGGACGCGGGTTGGCGCGCCCAGGGCGAGATGGTGCGCGGGCTGATCGACGCGCTCGACGACCTGACCCGCTTTGCCCACGTCGATCCCGCGACCACCGACGCCGGGACCGTCGTGCAGGGCGTCGACATGGTCGAGCGAAAGATGATGAAGTCGCTCGCCGGCCATGGCCTCGAGGTGCTCGACCCCGTGGACCATCCGTTCGATCCCAAGGTTCATGAGGCGGTGGCGACGGAGCCGGCACTGTCGCCCGAGGACGACCACATGGTGTCGAAGGTCTACCAGCGCGGCTACGTGTTCAACGGGCAACTCCTGCGTCCGGCGCGCGTAGTGGTGAAGCAATGGAACGGTTGACACCGCCGCGACCCTGATCCATGGCGCAAACGAAGGACTTCTACGCCGTCCTCGGCGTCTCGTCGTCCGCCTCACAAGACGAGATCAAGAAGACGTACCGGCGTCTGGCCGCGAAGCATCATCCGGACAAGAACCCGAACGACGCGAAGGCTGCCGAGCGGTTCAAGGAGATCTCCGAAGCGTACACCGTGCTCGGCGATCCCGAGAAGCGGAAGCAGTACGATGAGATGCGTCGGCTCGGCGCGTTTACCGGGTTTGGTGGCGCGCGCTCCAGCGGTCCACGACCAGGTGCCGGGGCGCGCCCTGGCGCAGGCCCGGGTGCGGACGCGAACGGCTTCCGCTTCCAGGACTTCGACATCGGCGGCATTGGCGGGCTTGGCGACCTGTTCGCGTCGATGTTCGGCGGCGGCGCTGGCGAGCGCGCTGGCGGCGGCCGTGGACGTCGGGAGGAACGTGGCCAGACTGTCGAGACCATCCTCGAGGTTCCGTTTCGCGTCGCCGCGCTCGGCGGGAAGATTCCGATCGAGCTCGAGGTGAACGAGGAGTGCGACGTCTGTAACGGAAACGGCGCGGCACCGGGCGCGACGTTGAAGGTTTGCCCCGAGTGCAACGGACGTGGTGTCATCTCGTTCGGCCAGGGCGGATTCGCGGTGAATCGGCCGTGCCCGATGTGCCTCGGCAAGGGGCAGATTCCGTCCGAGCGGTGCCCCAAGTGCGGTGGGACCGGTGAAGTCCGAACCCGGAAGAAGGTGCTGATCACCGTTCCTGCGGGATCCGATACCGGTGGGAAGGTCCGGCTGAAGGGGCAGGGCGGCCGAGGCTCCGCCGGCGGTCCGCCCGGCGACCTCGTGATCACGTTCCAGGTGCAACCGGACCGCTTTTACAAGCGCGATGGGCTCGACCTGATCGCGACCGTCCCGATCAACATCGCACAGGCGACGTTAGGCTCGAAGATCAGCGTGAAGACGCTCGACGGAAAGCGCGTCGCGATCCGCATCCCGCACGGAACCGCCTCGGGCCGGCGGTTCCGCGTGCGCGGACAAGGCGTGGAGAAGGACGGGAAGCGCGGCGACCTGATCATCGAGGTGCAGGTCACGGTGCCTGAGAAGCTTTCCGAGGAGCAGGAGCGGATGATGCGCGAGTTCGCCGAGGCGGGCGGGCTGAAATACTGACCCCGGCAGCCGTTAGGCAGCCATCACGGGCAGCAGCGTCCGCGCTGCGGCACCTCCTCGCTCGATGAATCCGCCGCCGAGCACCCGTTCGTCGTCGTAGAGCACGAGCGACTGGCCCGGTGTGATGGCCGACACCGGCTCCTCGAGCGCGAGCTCGATCTCGCGCTCGTCGATGCGGACGATCTCGGCGGCCGTCGCGTGCGCGCGATGGCGCACCTGCACCTGCACCTGCGCGCCGATCAGCAGCGGGTCGACGAGCCAGTTCATCTCGCGCGCTACCACGCCACGGCCGAGGAGGGCCTCACGCGGGCCGATCACCACGGTTCGATCCGCTGGCCGAATGGCAACGACGTACATCGGGGTGGGGAATCCGCCTGGCACGCCGCGGCGCTGGCCGATCGTGTACCGCGCATAGCCGTTGTGCTCGCCCACGACGGTACCATCGGCCAGCACGATGGGACCGCGGGCCAGCGCGGGTGTGTCGCTTCCGAGCCGCCGTGCGATCACCTTCGCGTGGTCCCCGTCCGGGACGAAGCAGATATCCTGGCTCTCGACCTTCTCGGCAACGACCTCCAGGCCGAGGGCATGAGCCCGCGCCCGCGTCTCGGGCTTCGACATCTCACCGACGGGCAGCAGCATGCGCCTAACGACCGAGCGGTCGATCCCCCAGAGGAAATAGCTCTGGTCCTTCGAGGCGTCACGGCCGCGCAGCAGCTCGCCATTCCGTGTCCGGGCGTAATGCCCCGTCGCGATCCAGGCCGCATCCAGCGCATCGGCCTTGCGCAGCAGGTCCCGGAACTTCGTGAACGTGTTGCAGCGCACGCACGGAATCGGCGTTCTCCCCGCCGCATACTCGGCCACGAAGTTGTCGATCACATCGTGCCCGAAGCTGCTCTCGAGGTTCAGCACGTAGTGCGGAACCCCGAGTCGCTCACACACGCGCCGCGCGTCGTTGATCGAGTCGAGCGAACAGCACGGGCGATCCGGAACATCATCGCCATAGCAGAACAGCTTCATCGTCGCGCCGACGACGTCGTAGCCCTGCTCGACGAGCATCGCCGCCGCGACCGATGAGTCGACGCCGCCCGACATGGCGACGAGCACACGCTCGCCCATGGTCAGCCCGCGACCCCCGACAGCCGGCGAGCCTTCGCAATGAGTGCGGGAAAGAGCTCGACCACGCGCGCCACACACTCCGGCGTCGTGAGAGAGCCAAGGCTCATGCGGACGGCGGCGACGGCGAGGTCCGGGCGAACGCCCATCGCCGCGAGGACGTGAGACGGCGTGACACTCCCGCTCTGACAAGCCGACCCCGACGAAGCCGCAACGCCGGCGAGATCCAATGCCATGAGCAGCGACTCGCTATCGGTACCGGGCACCGAGATGTTGAGGACGTGCGGCGCGCGCGGTCCCGCGCGCCCGTTTACGATCGCGTCCGGGATGCGTTGCACCAACCCTTCCTCCAGCGCGTCGCGCAGCTCCCGGAGACGCTGGCACTCGGCCTCACGTTCCTCGACCGCCAATTCCGCGGCACGGGCCAGGCCGACGGCAAACGCCACGTTCTCGGTGCCCGGACGGCGACCGCGATCCTGTGAACCGCCGTAGAACATCGGGTCGAGCTTCGTGCCGCGCCGAATGAAGATCGCGCCAATCCCCTTCGGCGCGCCGATCTTGTGGCCGGACACCGTGAGGAGGTCGACCGGCGTCTTGCGCACGTCGATCTCGACCTTCCCGAACGCCTGAATGGCGTCGGTATGCATAACGCCACCATGTGCCTTTACACGGTCGGCGATCTCGGGAACCGGCTGGATCGCGCCCGTCTCGTTATTGACCCACATGACGGTCGCGATCGCCACGCTGTCGTCGATCATCCCGTTCGCGGCCTCGAGATCGACTACGCCGGCCGAGGTGACCGGTAGCATTCGCTCCGAGACGCCATCGCGCGCCGCGTGATGCACGACGGCGAGAACGGCCTTGTGCTCGATCGGTGTCGAGACGATGACGTTCCGTCCCTTCGCCCGCTGTACTCGCAGGGGCCCAAGCACGGCGAGATTGTCCGCTTCGGTGCCACCAGAGGTGAAGCAGACCTCGTCCGGCTGGGCCCCGATACAGCGCGCTACGCGCTCGCGCGCCTCGTCGAGCGACGCGCGCGCCTCACGCCCCCAACGGTGAACGCTCGACGGGTTCCCGAACCGGGGCCCAAAGAAAGGCTCCATGGCCTCGAAAACCTCGCGGCGAACGGGCGTGGTCGCTGCGTGGTCGAGATAGACTGGCTGTGGCATAAGTCAATATAGCAGTTGGCGATACGTCAGCAAACGGCGGTGCCCGAATTCGGGCGGCCTTCGCCGCTATCTATCTACATCTGCGGAGGGGAGCGCTAGTCAAGGACAAGCTTCCCGCGTCTGAACCTCGCGAGAGCCCCGGCTATCACAATGACGGATAGCAGGGTGAGTCCCGCAACGGCGTAGAGCTCGATTCTCGTCTCGCCAAGCGCTGCCAGGCGGGTGACGATGCGAAGTCGGGTGTCATACGACAGCGCGTTGTAGGCAAGTAACGGCCCCATGGTAAGGACGATGATCGCGATCCCGAATGCCTGCTGCGCCTGCTTGACGGTCGAGGCCCTCAACGAAATGAAGACCCCAATGCCTGCCATCAGCAGAGACGCCAGCAAGGTGAGCACGAGCGTCGCGCTTAGTCGCTGGACCGTAAACAGGATGGGCGCGCTTTGCGAGTGCGCGATGTTCACTGCCACGAGGCCAATCGCGAGGTTGACCACGGCAAACCCGACGCCGTAAAGCACCGCTGCGACGATCTTCCCGATCACGATCGACGAGTCAGACAGACGGCTCGCGAGCAACGTCTCCAACGTGTGCCGCTCCCGCTCGCCCGCCACCGAATCGGCGATCAGCGACGACACCATCGTCGCCGCGAGGAACGGCCAGTACGCCACGATGATCTTCGACCTCACCCAGTCCGGGCCAAGCTGTACCGGCGCAACGACGCCGAGAATCAGGGCGAGAATAAGCGCCGACAATCCGCCGCGGCGGAGCGACAGGAGCTGATCGCGGAACTCGCGCCATTCTTTCCAGACGACGGTGGAGGCGTCGCGAATCACAGTCCCCCTCCATTCGCGTCGTCCTCGAGGCCCATCAGGCCGAGGAACGCGTCTTCGAGCGTCGCGCGCACCTTGCGGACTTCCTCCACCGCAACGCCCTGCTCCACGAGCAGCGTGACAATTGGCGCGGTTGGCGCACCCGGTGTGAGCGCGAGCGTCAACGTTCCGTTTTCCGCGCTGGCCGACTCCACGCCGGGGCGCGCGCGCACCAACGCGACGACATCATCGAGCAGTCCGTGCGTGAGGATTTCCACGCGCCCCGTATCTCGGCTGGCTCGCAATGATTCGGGACTTCCGACCGCGAGCAGGCGGCCACCGCGAATCACGCCGACCTGCGTGCAGAGCCGCTCGGCCTCACTGAGATTGTGCGTCGTCAGGAACACCGTCACGCCTTCCTGCGCCGCGAGCGCGCTCAGGTCCTCGCGCAGGCCGACGGTGGAAACGGGATCGAGTCCCGACGTGGGCTCGTCGAGGAAGACCAGATCAGGGCGATGCAGGACGGCTCGCGCTACGGCGAGCTTCTGCTTCATTCCGCGGCTCCAGGTCCCGACGGGGTCGTCTCGCCGCTCCCAGAGCCCGAAGCGGTTCAACAGCTCGCGGATGCGATCCTCCCGTTCGCGACGCGATACATGCCACGCGCGTCCGTGGAACTCGAGGTTGTCGGCCGCGCTCAATCGCTCGTAGAGGCCCGGATGCTCGAGCAGGGCGCCACAGCGTGTTCGGATCTTCGTGCCATGACGCTTCGTGTCGTAGCCGAGCACCTCGGCGTGCCCCGCGGTGGGGTCCAGCAGGCCGAGGAAGACGCGAATGGCGGTCGTCTTGCCAGCCCCGTTAGGCCCGAGGAAGCCGAACACAATGCCCTTCGGCACGTCGAGCGTGAGCGTATCCAGCGCGCGCACAGGCCCGAAGTCTCGCGTCAACCCTTCGGCGCGAATCGCGAAATCGTACGATGTCGACACCGCCAGGGTCAGCCTCTGTCGTCCCTGAGGACGGCACGCACCGGGGCTGCATCGAGCGCCATCAGCTTGAGAGGCAGTGCGATCAGCTCGTACGTCCCCTGCGGGACCCGCCGCAAGTCGAGGTTCTCGAGGATGTACGCGTTGCCCGAAAACAGCATGTGATGCACCGGCAGTGTCTTGCTCTCACGCGGGTCGACGGAAGGGGCGTCGACGCCCAGCAGGCGAAGGCCCTTGCCGAGCAGCGCACGCACGCACGCCTCGCTCAACGTCGGCCAGTCGGCGGGGAACTGGCCCCCGGCGATCGTGCGTCCGGTCCGCAGCAGTAGTCGTTCTCCCTGGACCGACGGATCGAACGCCAGTGCCTCCGCCTCGATTACTCCAGAAAGCGCGCTCACGTCGACAACGGCGGCCGGGCCCAGAAATGCGTCGAGCGGCAACTCGTGCGAACCTGGCCACCCGTCGCGCACGTGAAGGGGCGCGTCCGCGTGCGTGCCGACGTGCGGGCTGCCGATGACGGCCGAGACGTTCACGCTCTCGCCTTTCGCGATCTGTGACGCCCACCGGCACGCGTACGGCGTGTCGCCGGGCCACTCCGGCGTCCCTTCGCGCAGTGCGATGCTGATGTCGCGAATCACCGCGCGAGCGTCTCGCCGGCCTGCGGCGCGCCGAAGAATCGGGCGCGCACCGCCCAGAGCTGCGGCAGAAAATGCAGCGACACGCGACGTTGCAGATACTTCGCGCCTAACGTGCCACCGGTTCCCCCAGTGTCGGGTCCGATGATCCGCTCCACGAGCTGCACGTGGAGGAAACGCCAGCGTGCGAATCCCGAATCGTATTCCAGCAACCCCTCCGCCAGCAGAAACAACGGCGTCGGCGCCGGCCCAGTATAAAGCGACTCCAGCGTGGCGCCCTCGCGGGCGACGAGTCGGTCGAACAGCTCCTCGAGCGTGGGACGCTCGAGCGCGTGGCGGATGAGGTCCGGAACCTCGCCATGCTCCTGAATCACCTGCATGAAGTGCGGATCGCGTGCGCCTGACGCGGCCTCGAGCGCCCGGAACTGCGCGCTCTGCGATCCACTCGAGCTGCCGAGGTACTGGCGGAACTGCGCGAAATGTTGCGGCGGCAGCGTATCGAGCGCGGCCAGCTGCGCGGCAACGATCTGCACGAGCGCATTGAGTCGACGCACGGCGAGAACGGCGTACATCACTTCGCCGCGCTCCATCGCATCGATCAGGTGATCCATTTCGTGAAGCATGCATTTGAACCACAGCTCGCTCGCCTGGTGCACCACGATGAAGAGCAGCTCGTCG
>Ga0075431_100007857_pt1 | contig 10632 bp, 9 predicted proteins | sample RhiMetdeltSRZDD5_FD_75297 | JGI IMG/M metagenome (GOLD analysis project Ga0075431, IMG submission 75297) | Populus rhizosphere microbial communities from Tennessee, USA - Rhizosphere MetaG P. deltoides SRZDD5 | ecosystem: Host-associated > Plants > Roots > Rhizosphere > Soil | place: USA...
GTCGCGGCGGTGGCGAAGCAGTGAGCGAGCAGCGCGCGGTCGCGGCCGCGGAGGCGCTCGGGCCCGCCTGCGCAGGCGTCGCCGTCACCCAACGCCTCGGTGCCGACACCATCAACATCGCCACCACCTCCGGAGTTGTGATCGCCCGGCACGGTTAGTTCGCGGCCTCGAACGCGGCCAGGACCTCGTTCGGTACCCGGCTACGTGGCTGGGCGAAGGTGCGATGGCACCCGCGATGGGCATGGCTTTGGGCATGAACCAGAGACAACTGGTGATGCCAGAGGCCTCTGGAGACCTGGCCGATGACACTCCTGCACGCTTGAGACTCCTCCTGCCTATGGGGAGCACGTGTCTTGTAAACAGGTGGTCGACTGATCGAGTTCTCGGCTCGGCTGCTGAGTGCGGCTCTTGCTGGCTAAGCCGGCCTCCGGCCCCGCTACGCGCGTCCTCGCTCTGCTGCGGGTCGCTTCCCGGCAGCCTCATCAATGTGGGGCCCACCAGCGTGATTGGAATCCACCGTGAGCCGCATGTCCCACTTTGTCGCGGCGGCCTGCCACCCGATGTCTGAATCGGGACGCCTTGAGATGGCCGCGCATCACGGCGCGCTAGGAGACCCGGAAGGCCCGGCGGTAGGCGCCCGGGGTGGTGCCTACGCGGTCGCGGAACCGGCGGCGCAGGTTGACCGCCGAGGTCAGACCGACGCGGGCCGCGATCGCGTCCACCGGTAGGTCGGTGCCCTCCAGCAGGGTGCGTGCTTCGGCCACCCGGCGGGCCAGCAGCCACGCGCCCGGGCTGGTGCCGAGCTGGTCGGCGAAGCGCCGGGCCAGCGTGCGGGGCGAGACGTTGAGGTGCGCGGCCAGCTCGTCCACCGACAACGGCGTCCCGAGGCGCGCGCCGGCCCACTCGAGGAGTCCCTCCAGCGCGTCCGCGGGTGGTGCGGGTGGCGCGTATTGCACCTGGCCGCCGTCGCGGTGCGGCGGCATGACCATGTGCCGCGCGACGAGGGCGGCATGCGCGGCCCCGTGGTCCTTCCGGACGAGGTGCAGGCACAGGTCGATGCCCGCACCCGCGCCGGCGCTCGTGGCGACGTCGCCGTGATCCATGTACAGCCGGTCCGGCTCCACGCGTACCTGAGGAAAGTCCCGTCTCAGTTGGTCGGCGCTCGCCCAGTGTGTGGTGGCCGAGCGGCCGTCCAGCAGCCCGGTCCGCGCCAGCGCGAACACCCCTGTGCAGATCGTGACGAGCCGCGACCCGCGGGCGTGGGCCCGCAGCAGCGCACGACGCACGCGAGTGGACAACGGCGCCTCCACCGGCGTCCAGCCCGGGATCAGGACGGTGTCCGCGGACGCGAGCGCCGAAAGTCCTTGCTGGACCAACATCGCATACCCGGCCGACGTCGGCACCTGGCCTGGCGTCTCCGTGCACACCTCGAACTCGTAATGCCGCGGCGTCCCGGGCGGCACCATACCAAAGACCTCGACGGCGCAGCCGAGCTCGAACGGCGACTGCACCGGCCGTACCAGGGCCACCACGCGATGCATGGCAGAAAAATACCCTATGATGTCTTTGCTGACACTGTCCGGGCTCGGCCCGCGCACGGCACCGTCGGAGCCATGCAGTCCGAGCAACCCCAGATCCTCGCCCAAGAGGGCTACACCTCCACATCCGTCGAGGAGTCCCCGATCCGCGAACTCTTCCCCGGCATCCGCCTGCGTCCGCTGTGGACCGGACCGTCCGGGGCGCACGCCAACATCCTCGAGATGGACCCGGGTACGTCGTGGCCCGACCGCGACGTCCACGAACCCGGCCCGGAGGAGGTGTACGTGGTCGCGGGCACGTTCAACGACGGCGCACGCGACTACCCGGCCGGTACGTTCCTGCACGCCCCAGCCGGGTCGTGGCACGTACCCGCGACCACCACCGGATGCACGCTGTTCATCTTCTACCCGGAGGGCTAGCCACGACGCTCCGTCGAGCGCGACCTGTAGGTTGCGTGGCATGGGAGGGGATGCGCGGGACCGTGGGCGAGCCGGAGGCAGCAGATTGGGTCGGCAGCGGTCATCGGCGGACTCACCGGTGCCGCGCCGACCGGACGCCGGGGTGCCAAGGCAGGTCTCGCGAGTGCGATCGCCGGGAGCCGTCGGGCTCGGGATCGGTGAGGCAATGGCGCGGGCAGGCAGCCGCAACCATTGCCGTAGGTGGGCGGCACCCAGTGTGCCAGCGGGTGGCCGGTGGTCTGTCCCGCTGAGCCGTGCCCAAACTTTTCAGATGGCGATCAGTTTCCGCTGCGACGGTGATCCGATTCAGTCGCGGTGACCGCAGACGACCGCCCCGCCAAGTGGTGGCGGGGCGGTCAGGCACGGCGCCCTTGCTTTAGACCGGGCGAGGCGCCGAATCGTGCGCTCGGCGGATCCGGTTGGATGCCACGAACGCGGCTCCGGTGACGGTGGCTCCGGCGAGTGCCCCAGCGGCGACCTGGGCCGGGTCGACGTGACGGCCGTTGTCTGGAGGCATCAGGACGACCGTGCCGCTGCTGTCGCCGCCGCCTCCACCTTCGTGTTTGTTGATGGCGTGTGCGGACGTTCCGATGATCAGCGGGAGCGTCGCGATGCCGGTGGCCGCGAGTTCGAGCCGAGGTGGGACGGCTACCTTCACTGGACTAGTCAAGTTCGCGCTCTGGACCGGCTCTATAGCGTCGTTCTGACCTTGGGGGTCAGTCGGTTGGCAGGAGCCCGAGCTGGGTGAGGCGTTCGAGGTTGTCTTCGAGGGTCCAGGTGTCGGTGATCCGGCCGTTGTGGATCCGGTAGAGGTTGACCTCGGCGATGTTGGTGAAGCGGCGCCCGGTAGGTGGGTGTCCTTGCCAGGTGCCGGTGTGGGTGGCGGTGCAGGTGAAGCGACCGATGACGGTGTCGTCTTCGGCGATCAGCTCGACGGTGGCCATGTGCACGTCGGGAAACGAGGCGCGAAACGGCGCGATCCAGGCGCGTGCGCCGGATGCGAGTTCGGGGGTGTAGAGCTGGTCGATCAGGTCGAGGTTGCCGCCGTTGAGGACGTCGTCGATGAGGCGCTGGACGATCGCCTTGTTGGCGTCGGTGTGCTCGGACATCGACTGGTGGTCCTTTCTGCTCGTGTGGTGTTCAGCCGCGGGGTGCATACATGATGAGGCCGACGCCGGCCAGGCAGGTGATCGCGCCGACAAGGTCGTAGCGGTCGGCTCGGAATCCGTCGAGGAGCACTCCCCAGGCCAGGGATCCGGCGACGAAGATGCCGCCGTAGCCGGCAAGGATGCGGCCGAAGTGGGGATCGGGTTGGAAGGTGGCGACGAATCCGTAGTTGCCGAGGGCGAGGATGCCGCCGGCGATCCACCACAGGCCGCGGTGTTCGCGCCAGCCTTGCCAGATCAGCCAGGCGCCGCCGATCTTGGCCATCGGCGCCGACCTGCCCACCCCGACCCGCAACCCGCGGCCGACACCGAGCAAAGGCACCGAGGAGGCCGCCCAGGGCAGCATCGTCAGGACAAGGCAGCCCGTGGCGGCTGGCGGATAGGGGCCGAGCCAGGATCACGGGAGGGACAGCGGTCGACTAGCCAAGGTCCCGCACCCTTCCGGCCCAGCGATCCATGGCAGTGGGGAACGAGGCTGAGAGGGTCGGCGGGACACGGTTCGTGGCCCGACGCTCACAGCGGGGCTGCACCGGCCGCTGCGTGGAGAAGTTGCCTGTGGCAACCTATCTGTCAATGGCTCTGTCAATGCAGAGGAGCCGAATCATGCAGAGATGACACGAGAGACAGCCGCTACGTCAACATTCTGAGCGTGCAGACAGCGCAGTCGGTACAGGCCGTGCAACTACGGATCAGAAGGCTGGGGGTGCGAATCCCTCCGAGCGCGCAAACCCGACCAAGCCCAGGCAGAGGCGCTTCTGACGTCGGCTTTTACCTCTTAGCGACCATGGATGAGCTCGCGCGCCGTGACCGCATGTCAGAACGTCCCCGTGCGCGTTGCGGCCGACCGTGCGCTTTACAAGGCATTCACGACTGCGGTAGCTCGGCGAACGCTATCGCGTTGCCGTCCGGATCCGGGACCTTCACGTGGCGGACACCGTTCGAGTAAGTCTCGATTGGTTCATGTTCGATGCCTGCGGTGGCCAGGCGCTCCAGGAGCGCGTCGAGTCCGGCAACGACGAGGGTGACACGGCCCGTGCCCGCCCGTGCTGCGTCCGGCTCGATGAAGAGTGTGGCGTGCTCGTCGATGTCCCAGAGGATCTCCTCGCCTGCGCGCAGGTCCGGCGGTCGCCCGAAGAGCCGTGTGTACCAATCGATTGCGGCACCCAGCTCGGATACAGGAACACCAGCGATGAGGTGGGTAATTGCGCCCTGCATGCGGCTCCTCGGTGGTACGCCAAGACTGGCACGGTAGCGCATCGGCCGTGGGCCGTCGGGGTGTGGAACGGGGCCAGCGGCGCTCGGGTCCCCACGATCGGCAGGACCGCGCGCATTGCGGCAGTTGCGGGCGTTTGATTCGACCCCAAGGATGTCGTGGTGCTGATCGAAGACATACCTGGGTGGGGCGACGTTCGGCGTTGCCGGCGCCTCGCCGCGGTCACGGGTAGCCGAGCCTGGCGGCAAGCGCCGCCAATTCGCGCCCCGATGACGTGCCGGTCTTGCGGAGCAGGTTCGACACGTGCACGCTGACGGTCTTCTGGCTGATGAATAGTGCCTTGGCGATCTCGGCGTATGTTCGGCCCGCGACCAGGTGGGCTAGGATCTCGCGCTCCCGTTGCGTCAGCGAACGGAATGCCTCCGGGACATCGACCACCACCACCGCCGACGGCTCGTCGAGCGAGATCTTGCCGAGCGCTGCCAGTTCTTCGACCTGGTGTTGTAATGGACTCGCACTCATCTCGGCAGCGAGGCGGTACGCCGATCGCAGCGGCACGGTGACTGCTGCGCGGCTCGCTCCCTCCTGGAGGAGGGCCTGCGCCCATCGGTGGGACGCGATCGCTTCTTCCCACCGCAGCCCGCATGCGGCGCACCGGTGTACCGCTTGTTCCCATATGGCAGAAGACGGTGAATCTGACCGGCAGCGGGCGGTCTCGGCGGTGTAGAGGGCCTCGATAGCTGGGAGGATCAAGTCCTCGGGTGCGATGGTCTCGAAGGGCGGGGGCTGTAAATCGTGGCGGAGCCTCACGATGTGTTCGAGCAGTCGTCGGGCGTGGGTGACGCCTTCGCCGTCTCGGCGGTCGCGCGCGTATTCGGTGAGGTCAGCGGCTGAGCGCGCGGCCCACATGAGCATCTCGTCGACGACCCGGGGGTCGGCGGACTGGACGATCAATGTGCGCGCGAGCATGTCGAGGGCGCGCTCTGGCCGGCCGGTGGCGATTAGGTATTCGGCGAGGATCGGCGGGGCCGACAGCCCTGGGCGGTCCTCGAGGTCTGGTATCAGCTCCTTCGCCCGCCGCAGATGCAAGCGTGCTCGATCGAGGTCTCCTCGGCGTACAGACAACTGGGCCGCGCCCAGCCGGACCTGAGCGCCGGCGTGCGGCACCCTGGCGAGGGTGAGTCCTTGACGGATGGCTTGGTCGGCCTCTGGGAAGCGTCCGAGTACGAGCAGGCCGCGGCCGAGGGCGCCGGCGTGGAAGGCGGCGAGGTTCGGGGCTCCTGTATCGAGTCCCTCGCTTAACCCGTCGGAGGCGAGCTCTACTGTCTCGGCGAGGCGCCCGTGCTGCTCCAGGTAGTTGTGTCTGGCCACGCGGGCAGACAGGACCAGGTCCGGTACGGCTGCCAGTTGGGCTTGACGTAAGGATTCGGCGGAATCGATGTCGGCACGCTCGTCCCGGATGTATGCGTGTGCCCGAGCCCGGTAGGCGCGTGTCAGCGCTTCGTGTGACCCTGACCGATGGGCTGCCTGGACCGCTTCCTCGGCATAGCGCTGCGAAACCTCAGAAACCTCGAGAAAGTCGGTCCAGTAGTAGCACTCGCTAAGGTCGGCGAGTGCGACGGCGTACTCGGGGCTATTCGGGTATGGCTTGGAGAGTTCGACAGCGCGCTGTGAGGCGTCGAACGGTTCGCCGGCGCTGTGGCCCGTTAGCCAGGCGTAGTACGCCTGTTCCCTCACGATACGGCTTGCGCGTAGTGGTGTCTTTCGTTGATCTACGAGTTCAAGCGAGCGGCTCAAGGCCGCGAATGGAACCTCGCCGTCGCCGACGAGATTGCCCACGTACGCCAAACGCTCAAGGAGATCCAGTTCGCCGTCCACCTGTTCGGCCTCGTCGTGGGGGACGGTCGGCCACAGGCGTGCTGCCCGGCCGAGGTGGACCGCCTCCTCGGGTAGCGCCTTCAGTTGGTTCGCGAGGTCGGCGGCTCGGAGCGAGGCCTCCAGGCAAGCGTGGGTATCGTGTGCACCTTCGTAGTGCAGCGTCAGGTCACCCATCCGCCTTAGCTCGCCGATACCGGTGCCGGAGCGCCGCTCCAGCGTCTTCGCCCAGGCCGCGTGGATCGGCACTGCCTCGCCAGGCACGAAGGTGGCGTCCAACACCTCCGCGAGCAGCGGATGGCGAAACCAACACATCTCGGCACCCTGCGCCACGCAGATCCCGCTGTTCGTCGCTTCGACCAGCGCCACCGTCACGGCCTCGGCGCCGATGCCACGCTCCACGGCGACTTCTATCAGATCGTCGACCGAGACCGGACGCCCGCCGACCGCCAGCAACCGCATCACTTCGCGCGACACGGCCGACAATCGATGCCAGGCAGCCAACAGGGCACCGGTCAACTCCTCGGGCAGATCAGGAGGCAGGTCGTTGTCCGCGATTGTGACTCCGTTAAGGAGCAACTCGCTCAGGTAGGGGTTGCCGTCGGAGCGGCGTTCCACCGCGGCCACCAGGTGAGGATCAGGGCGACCACCCAGGAGCTCCGACAACTGTTCCTCGGTCTCGTCACGGCTCAGCCTGTCCAGACGCAGGGACGAGACCGACGACAACCGCATCAGATCGGCCAGCCAGGCGTGCATCGGATGACCGACGGAGAGATCCTCATCCCGGTACGTCGCCAGCACCACCAGTCGCTGGTTGCGGAATCCGGCCACCAGATAGGTGATGGCGTCGCGCGAGGCCAGGTCGACCCACTGCACGTCGTCCAAGACCAGCACCGTCGGCCGCAGCGAGACCATCGCCTGGATCAACTGATCGACCACCGGCAGTAACCGGACCATACTCCGCGTTGTCTGCCCGCCCAGTGATGGCAGCAGTTCAGCCGCGGCCGGAACCGCGGCCAGCACGGCGGACCGCTCGGAGGGTTCGGCCGACTCAAGCCAGCCCTCCAATGCACCGACCAGCGCAACGTACGGCGTATCCACAGCACCGAAACGGACGCAGCGCCCCCACAGCACCGCCGTACCGTTCGATTTCGCGTCGTCACACACGGCGCGAACAAGGCGTGTCTTGCCAACACCTGCCTCTCCGTGCACGAACACCGCACACGGTCGCCCGTCAGCAGCACCCTTGATCGCCACCGAGAGGATCGCCTGTTCCTCGATCCGACCAGCGATACCGGGCAACCGCGTCACTGCCGACCCGCCCACGATATCCAGTCTCAGCCCAAACCACCCCGAATGTCTGCATCATCAAAGACGAGGCCGCCGCGAACCAAGGTGGCCGTGCCCCGTCGCTCCGTTGCTGAACGGCCATGCCTAGCGCGGCTTGGCTGGCGACGATCAGCATGCGCTGCCATCGTCTGGCCTGAGTCGATGTCAACCTGTCATCCGGTGTCCGGCGCTTGGCTGCGGAGGTTTCGTCCGACACTGCTTGTTGGCGAGTTCTGACACCGCCGGGCACGTGTCGGTGCCGCGGATGTTGGTTTGCGTCGACACCGCTTCCGCGCCCGACGGGTGTCAGGTTGTCCGCTGCTTTGTGGCTTGGGCCAGACGGTAGGAGTCGGTGCCGGTCTCGAGGATGGTGCCGCCGAAGGTGAGTCGGTCGACGATGGCTGCGCATAGCCGGGGGTCGGTGAAGGTCTTGGTCCAGCCGCCGAAGGACTCATTGGACGCGATCGCGACCGAGGCCTTCTCCTCACGCTCGGTGAGGACCTGGAAGAGGAGTTCCGCGCCGCGGCGGTCGAGTTGCATGTAGCCGAGTTCGTCGATGCACAGCAGGTCGACGCGGCCGTAGCGGGCGATGGTCTTCGCCAGCGTCATCTCGTCGGCGGCCTCGACGAGCTCGTTGGCAAGCTGGGTCGCCAGGGTGTACTTGACCCGGTAGCCGGCCATGGCGGCCTCGGTGCCGAGTGCGATCAGCAGATGGGACTTGCCGGTGCCGGAGTCCCCGATCAGACACAGCGGCTGTCCCTTCTGGACCCATTCGCACTTGGCGAGGGTGTGGATCACGGCGGGATCGATGTTGGGGTTGGCGTCGAAGTCGAAGGCCCGCAGGGACTTCTCGCGGGGGAACTTGGCGGCCTTGATCCGGCGTTCGGACCGGCGTCGGGCGCGATCGTCGCACTCGGCAAGCAATAGTTCGGCGAGGAACCCGCGGTAAGACATCTGCTCACGCCCTGCCCGGTCGGCGTAGTCGGTGAAGGAGTTGCGGATGGTGGGCATTCGCAGCATCCGGCACGCTTGGTCGATCGCGGCGTCGGCTGCTTCTTCGGTCATTCCACGGCGCTTGGTGGTCACGGTGCGGCTCCTTCGTTCGGGGTGTCACGTCGGCTGGCCAACAGCTGGTCGTACTTCTCCACGCTCGGCAGCGGCCGAGTGTCGGCCGGGATGTGGGCGCGGAGCCGGCGCTCGGTCAGCGATCGCACGGCAGGGATCTCGCCTTCTCCGCGTGCCCTGTCGCCGCTCATCAGGGACTGGTGGTCCGCTGTCGTGTCGTCGGCTCCGCCATCTGCTGTGTCGTTGTACTTGCGCGCTTCCAACGCGACAGCGTCCGCGGTGAGCGCGCCTGCACGCAGCGCCGTCGCGAGTCCGGCGACGACGTGGTCGTGTGGAAGGTGCCGGTGCATCATCAGGACCTCAATGAGGGCACGGGTGCCGTCGGCGTCACCGTGGGCCTTGCAGGCCGCGGCCCACCAGGCGTCGTGAACGGGCGTGAACCGCCCGGATGCCCTGGCCTGCTCCAGCGCTTTCGCACCGGGTAGCGCGCCCGGTTTGCGGAGGAGGACCTCGAGATAGTGGTCCAGGTCGACCCGGGTCGAGCCCTTGGTCATGAGCCGTTCGTGGCGGGCGATCTCGGTCCTGCCGTCGAACACGACCAGGTCGCTGGCGTTCAGGAGCACCCGGGCTTGACGGCCGACCATGCGCGCGGGCACGGAGTACTTGTTCATCCGGACCGTGACCTGGGCGTACCTGTCCACGCGCGGGGTGAACCAGCGGCCGGTCTCGAACGGCTCGGTCGGAAGGGGCGCGAGGAGTGGCTGCTCGGTGGCGAAGTGTTCCCCGACCGTGCGGGCGCGGGACCCGATCCGCCGGGCATCGTCGGCTTCGTCCCCTGCGTCGACCATAGCGTTGAGCTCGTCTAGGGAGTCGACCTCGGGGATAGGGACGAGGTGGTTGCGTCGGAACCAGCCGATCTGCCCCTCGACGCCGCCCTTCTCGTGCGCACCTTGGATTCCGGGCTGGCAATAGAAGGCTTCGATGCCGTAGTGGGAACGGACGGCGGTCCACCTGTCGGCCTCGACCCGCTGGCGGGAGAACCCGATCACGCTCGCGACGGCGGCCTTGAGGTTGTCGTAGCGGATCTTCCCGGTCGGCACCCCGCCGAGCACGTTGAAGGCGTGGACGTGACCCTCGAAGAAGGCTTCCTGCCCAGCCGAGGCACTGACCCTGTGCACGGCCTTGCCCGAGTAGGAGAGCCGAAGGCTGAACAGCGCGCAGGTTACGAGCTCGCCGCGCAGGCGGATGGCGACGTCGCCGAAGTCAACCTCGGCCTCGCGGCCCGGGAGGTGCTCTTGCGGGATGAACGCGTTGGCAGGTTCCCGTCCGACCTCGACGCGAATCTCACGGCGTCGGGTGGCGACGTACTCGCGGACCATCCAGTACGACACCACCCCGGCCCCGTCATGTTCGTCAAGCAGTCGATCGAAGATCCGCTTCGCCGTGTGTCGCTGCTTCCGCGGCGCGTCGAGGTCCGAGCGCAGCCAGTCGTCGATCACCACTCGGTACGCGTCAAGCCGTGAGCCGCGTTTGGGCGGTTGCTTTCTCTCCTTCGGCCATGCAGATTCCAGCGCCGCTGTCACGGTTCGGAAGCCGACGCCGTGCTTGCGCTGCAGCGCGCGGTTGGACATCCCAGATCGGGCATCCCGTCGGATCGCCGCGTACAGGTCGACCCGGGAACGCGGCTGCGTCATCGGTGGCACTCCTGACGTGAGCACGCCGTGGGCACGACTTTCGGCACCGGGCCACCGCCCGGGAACGGTGACCGCATGCGACCACAGCCCGGAATCACTGGCCCTACCGAGGTGCCTGGTCATGTGCTGCGCAGGGCTTCGGTGGGCGGTACTGAGTCGGCCCGGAGTGCGGGGTACGACCGACGACGGAGCCGATGAGCAGCGAGTAGGCCAGGTCGAGTCCCACTGAAGCCCAGGTCAGTACGACGGCCCGGCCTTGCGTGGTGACGAAGACGTTGGTGACGAGCACGCCC
>Ga0075431_100007860_pt1 | contig 10631 bp, 6 predicted proteins | sample RhiMetdeltSRZDD5_FD_75297 | JGI IMG/M metagenome (GOLD analysis project Ga0075431, IMG submission 75297) | Populus rhizosphere microbial communities from Tennessee, USA - Rhizosphere MetaG P. deltoides SRZDD5 | ecosystem: Host-associated > Plants > Roots > Rhizosphere > Soil | place: USA...
GCTCGTGTCGATCGCCCTGCCGTCGACCGACGCCCGCACCACCCGAGCACCACTCGCGCGCATTGCGAGAAAGCCCGTTCCGGGGGCGGCCCCCAGGCGGAGCAGTAAGTCTCGGCCACCCGCGGTGGCGGAGTCGCTGAGGACCGTCGCGGTCGGCGGCTCGATCGATGCCCGCGGGGCCGACGCGAACGCGGGAGCGCCGCCAATCCCTCGGAGCTCGTTCAGCCACGTGGGTATGCCCTCGGGACGCGTGGTATCGGCGCGCGCCTCCGGAGCCCGGGTGATCCCGCGTGACACCAGCCAGGCGCCCGCGGAGTCGGCGTCCATCGCATAGATGACGGAGGATGGTACCGGGTGCTCAGGCGAGCTGCGCACAGTGGCTGCTCCAATCCCGACGAGGCCTAACGCGACGGCGAATGTGCCCGCCGCTACCCGCCAGGGACGCCCGGCACCGAGTGCCTCGAGGTGCGGCACCAGCACCCATGCGAGGAGCGCCGTCAGCACCGCCGCGGCCGTGCCTCCCGGGCCTACAGCTCCGAGCAACACCGCGCTCACGGCGTAGACGACCGGTACGACCGTAGCCATGGCGATCGCCGTGGCCACCCAAAGCAGGACCGTGGCTACGGGCGACGTGTCGGACGGTTCGCGCGCACCAGCTCTCGAACGGATGCGTACGTGTGCCGCCACTGTCATGGCGAGGAGCGGCCAGACGAAGAGGAAGCTCACGCCGGGCAACCGAAGCGAGACGACGACCGTCAATACCGTCCAGACGACGAGCGCGCCGAGGTGCAAGCCGGGGGGAGTACTCCATCGTCGTACGGCGGCGTAGCAGGCCACCGCGATCGCGACCGCGAACATCGCAATGGCCGCCGCGTAGATGCCGCGAAACGCCGGCGCGCCACCCCAGCCCGTGGCCGCGTACACTCGGCCGATCACGTTCCCGACGACTTGCGCCGCCAGCGCACCGAGAACAACGGCGCCTACGGTCCCGAGCGCACCTATCGCGGTCGACCGAACCCATCGCTCTCCACGTCGCGAAAGACGGAGGAGACCCGCGACCACGAGCGTGATCGCGATCACGGCCAGCGGCAACGCCCATCCTTCGGGGTAGACGACCAGCCCGACCAGTGGGAGATCGAAGAAAACCGCATCGCCCGTCGCCGGCCGCGGGAGCGGGCCGTTGCCAAATGCTCGGGCAAGCGCGAGTGCCTGACTGCCATGGTGCTGCAGACTGCCGGGATCGAGGTGCGTGACGTCGTCGTGTGCGGTGTGGTAGCGGTCCACACCGTCGGCGAACGCGAAGTTGAGCGCCGGCCGACCGAGCACCGCAAGCTCCGACAGGTCCGTGTCGTTTGGCAGCGACCGGTATACCGTCACCGACAGCGACGTAGCCGATACGTGTGGGACATCACGCAACACGCGAACGACGTCGAGGTTTCCCGGCCCCGTCTCGAACATGTACGACCGTCCCCGCGTCCCGCGGGCCTCGAAGTTGAGCGTTACGCCGACGTCCTTCGCCCAAGGGTGCTCGCGAACGAATGCCGCGGCGCCGAGGAGACCGGCCTCCTCGCCGTCGGTGACGAGGGCGATGACGTCGTGCGCGAGCTGAGGACCGGCTTTGAGGGCGCGCAGGGTTTCGAGGATGGCCGCAGTTCCCGCGGCGTCGTCACCCGCGGCGGGTCCTCCCGCGACGCCGTCGTAATGCGCCATCAGGACGACGGACGGTCCGCCAGGCGTGCGACCCGGAAGCCGCGCCAGCACGTTCTTCACCCGGCCTGCTTCGGGGTATCGTGTCCCCACGCCGGTCGCTTCCTGCACTTCTGGCGTGAGTCCCAGGGAGCGAAGCTCCGCGAGCAGGTAGTCCCGAATCCGCGCGTTGTCGGCGCTGCCGACGGGGTGCGGCCGCTGCGCGATGGTCCGGACGTGTCGCAAGGCACGTTCGGCCGAGAACTCGGTCGCGGGCGCGGAGGCAGGAACGGGCGCTGGAGGACGTGAGGCGTCCCTAACGAGTGCGGCGGTGAGTAAGCTCAGTCCGGCAACGGTGAGGACGGCGTGGCGGAAGGGGGTCCAAAGCATGGCTCGATTCTACACGGATTCTCGAGGTTGTCATTCCTCGCTATCGCTCGGTCGCTCGGGATGACAAGTCGGAGTCATGGCGCAGCCGGCGTCGCCCATATAGCGTACGGTCGACTCGACATCCGCCTTGGAGCTCAGGGTGAAACGCTATTCGTTCGTTCTCTTTGTCGTCGCCGCCGGGGCGTGCGGCTCAGCGTCCCGTGAAGGGCCGGCGACCGCGGCGCCTTCGACTTTACCGCCCGGTGCGCAGGCGATCTCGTTCCTCGGCGACACGCTCCGAACGCTTCCGCTGTCGGCTGAGGTGAAAGCACGCTACGAGACGCAGCTGGCCACCGCAAAAGCAGCGTACGACCGGACGCCGACGAATGCGGACTCCATCATATGGTATGCGCGGCGGCTGGCGTACCTCGGGCGCATCCGCGAGGCCATCGACGTCTACTCGCGCGGCATTGCGCTTCACCCGAACAACCCGTGGCTCTACCGGCACCGTGGGCACCGGTATATCTCGGTGCGGGAGCTGGATCGCGCCGCCTCCGACCTGGAGCGCGCGACCGCGCTCACGCAAGGCAGGCCTGACGAGGTCGAGCCTGACGGCCAGCCTAACGCGCAGAACATGCCGATCGGTACGCTGCAGTCGAACGTCGCGTATCACCTGGCGCTTGCCTACTACCTGAAGGGGGATTTCGCGCGGGCGATCCCGGTGTATCGCCGGGAGCTGGCGGACGCGCGGAACGACGACCGGCGGGTCTCCACGGCGCACTGGCTCTACATGTCGCTCCGCCGGCTCGGGCGCGATGCGGAAGCGGCGGAGGTCCTTGCTCCGATCCGCCGGGACATGAACGTGATCGAGAACGACACCTATCACCATCTCCTGTTGATGTACAAGGGTGAGCTGCCCGTTGATTCCCTGCTCCGAACTGGCCCCGGTGGCGAGATGTCGGTCACCGATGCGACCGGCGCGTACGGGGTGGGGAACTGGCATCTCTACAATGGTCGGCGCGCCGAGGCGGAACGCCTGTTCCGTCGCATTCTCGCGGGCGGCCAGTGGGGCGCGTTCGGCTACATCGCCGCCGAAGCCGAGCTCGCCCGCATGCGTTAGGCAGTCATCCCGTGAAGACGCTCGGCATCATCGGCGGGATCGCTCCTGCGTCCACGATCGAGTACTATCGGCTCGTTGTCGCCACGTACCAAGCGCGACAGCCGGACGGCAGTGGGCCGCCTGTCATCATCAACAGCATCGATCTTCAGGCGATGCTCCAACTCATCGCAACCGATGCGCTGGAGGCGCTCGTCGCGTACCTCACGGCGGAGGTCGAGAAGCTCGCGCGGGCGGGGTGCGACATCGGGCTCTTCGCCTCCAACACGCCGCACATCGTGTTCGACGAGCTGCAGCGACACTCCCGGATTCCGCTGATCAGCATCGTGGACGCGACGTACCATGCCGCCCACGCGATGGGGCTGCGACGGGTAGGGCTGCTCGGCACGCGCTTCACCATGCGAGGGACGGCGTATCCGAACGTATTCGCGCCGCGAGGCATCGCGGTCATCGCGCCTGACGAGGCAGACCTGGAGTACGTACACGCGAGATACATGGGGGAGCTCGCGCGGGGCGAGTTCCGCGACGAGACGCGTCGCGGGATGCTCGATGTGATCGCTCGGCTTCACGAGCGCCATGGCGTCGACGCCGTGATCCTCGGGGGAACGGAGCTGCCGCTCCTGCTCCGGGATGTTGGTGACGTCGGGGTGCCGCTGCTCGATACCGGCCGCATCCATGTCGAAGCGGCGGTGCAGAGGATGCTTTCCTAGCGACGCCTGAAACAGAACGGCCGGCCAACCGTACAATCGATCAGACCAACATGGCCAGCAGGCCGCGAGCGCGTACTCGCGGCGGCTGGCCTTACCCTTCGCGTAGCGCCGACGCAACGTTGACGGCGCCGTCCGCGAACCCGCCCATGCCGCTCCTCGAAGCCGTCAGACTCGCCTTCGCCCAGATCCGGGTGCAGAAGCTCAAGAGCTTCTTCACCCTCGTCGGCGTTGCGATCGGGGTCATGTTCCTCATCGCCATCGTCTCGATCGTCGAGGGCATGGGGCGCTACCTCGAGGATGATCTCGTCGGCAAGCTCATCACGAAGAACTCGTTCGACGTACGGCGTACGCCGAACATCCAGCTCGGCGACGTCGAGGAATCGGAGCGGCGGACGTGGCGCAGCCGACCGCGGATCATGGAGGACGACGTGCCCGCCATCGTGGCCGCGCTGCCGCCCAGCGCGCGATGGTCCATGGAGGTGTTCGGGCAGCTCGCCATCGAGAGCAAGTTCGCTCGACCCCGCACCGTGGCGGTGCAGGCCGTGGACGGTGCCTGGTTCGACATTAAAAACATGGGTGTGTCCGAGGGCCGAGTCCCGTCGCCGCAGGAGTACGCGCTTGGCATCCCCGTGGCGGTCATTGGAGAGGAGACGCGGAAACACTTCTTCCCGGGGATCAGTCCGATCGGCCGCGAGCTCAAGCTAGGCCGCTTCCCGTACACAGTCATCGGCGTAGCCGAGAAGCAGGGGAGCGCGTTCGGGATCTCGTTGGATAAGTTCATCATCATCCCGTACGGCACGCCGGCGCGCCGTTCGCTCGCCCGTTGGGGCGTCGTGCACGGCATCACCGTCCAGTCGCCGACCCAACCGGATATGGTCGCGACGATGGAAGTGGTGCGGCAGGTGATGCGCATCCGGCACAAGCTGCGTCCAAACGTTCCGGACGACTTCACGCTCCAGACGCAGGACTCGGCGCTCGCGTTCTGGCGGAAGATTCAGGGGTACCTCGTGCTCGCGGGCATCGCCCTTCCGGCGATCGGCTTGCTCGTGGGTTCGATCGTCATCATGAACATCATGCTCGTCGCGGTGGCGGAGCGGACGCACGAGATCGGCATTCGTAAGGCGTTAGGCGCGAAGCGAAGCGACATCCTTTCGCAGTTCCTCGCCGAGTCGACCACGCTCGCGGTGATCGGTGCGTCCGTCGGTATCGCCGCCGGGTTCGGCCTCGCGGAGCTGATCGCGGCGATCTCCCCACTGCCCGCCGCGGTGGCGATGTGGTCGATCGTCGTCGGCGTCATGGTGGGCGCCGGCGTCGGCATCGTGTCCGGTGTATACCCGGCCAGCCGAGCCGCCCGGCTCGACCCGATCGCCGCACTGCGACAGGAGTAACATGCGCTTTCGTGATCGCGTCTCGAGTCTGACCGAGGGCGTCTGGATCGCCATCGATGCGCTCCGGGCGAACAAGGTGCGCGCGGCGCTGACGATCCTGGGCATCGCGATCGGCGTGTTCGTCGTCGTGCTCATGTCGGCCGTGATTCATGGGATCAACTCGGCGGTCGCGGCGGAGTTCGAGAAGGCCGGGCCGACGACGTTCTTCGTCTATCGGTTCCCGATCGCGCTCGAGGGGTGCAGCGACGCCGACGAGGAGTCGTGCAAGTGGCGGCGCAACCCGCCGCTCCGGCTCGGCGAAGCAGCGGCCATCGAGCGCCTGCCGAGTGTGCTCGACGTGACGATCCGGGCCGCCAGCGCCGCGCCCGCGAAGTACCGGGACCGGGAGCTCGCCGGAGCGCAGGTGAGCGCCTACACAGCGAATTGGCTGGAGGTGACGGGCGGCGACATCATCCAGGGTCGAAACTTCACGCCGACCGAGGCGATGACCAGCGCGCGCGTCGTGGTGATCAACGAGCCGATGGCGGATCGCCTGTTTCACGGCACTGACCCGTTAGGCAAGGACATCCTACTCAACCGGTCGCCGTTCATGGTCATCGGCATCTACAAGGCCGGCGGCGAATTCATGGACGAACCGCGCCCGGGCGCATTCGTGCCGCTCTCGGCGGGGCGCCGGTACCTCAACCTCTGGATCGACTGGATCGACTTCACGGTGCGTCCGAAGCCGGGCGTTGCCCGTGATGAGGCCATCGATGACGTCGTGGCAACGATCCGCGGGCTGCGTGGGCTGCGCCCGGGTCAGACGGACAACTTTGCCGTGATCACCCAGGACAAGCTGTTCGAGACCTGGGGCCGAATGACGGGGATCTTCTTCATCGTGATGATCGCGCTCTCGGGTGTTGGACTGCTCGTCGGCGGCATCGGCGTCGTGGCGATCATGATGATCAGCGTGACCGAACGCACGCGGGAGATCGGAGTGCGCAAGGCGTTAGGCGCGACCCGCGGCGTGATCCTCTGGCAGTTTCTGATCGAGGCGGCGACACTGACGGCGATCGGTGCGGTGATCGGGCTGCTCGTCGGGTGGGGGCTCGCGGTGGTGGTGCGGAACGCGACACCGGTCGCGGCGTCGGTGCAGCCAGTCGCGATTGCGGTCGCATTCTTGGCGAGCGCACTCACGGGAGTGCTCTTCGGATTGCTGCCGGCGTCGAAGGCGGCGCGGTTGGATCCGATCGCGGCGCTCCGATATGAGTAGCCGGCGTCCAGTTGCGATGCGGATCAACCCCGTCGGATGTATGGATGGATCGGATCCTTACTGGCCCGGCAGGGAGCCCGACGTGCTTTTCTGGACCCAGCCGCGATGAGCGCGAGCACTATCCGGCTGATCCGCCGCCGCGAAGGCCTGCGCGAGCAGCGCATGGATCTCGGCGAGGGTCAGGTGCAGGTTCGAGCTCTCGAGCACGACCCCACGCGCAGCCGGCCGCAGTACCTGAATCGCCTCCCGTGGCTGGCCTCGACGCAAATACGCCTTGGCCAGCTCGTAGTTCGTGCGATTGTAGCCGATGGTCAGTGAGTACATCGCGTTCTGGAAGTGAGCGATCGCGGCGTCGACGTCGTTGCGCAGCATCGCCGCCAACCCGCGCAGGTGGTGGTGCAGCCGACGATCGCGTTCCGTGTACGTGCGGGCGCCTAGCAGTTCCACGCTATCCGCGAGCGCGGCAACCGCCGCGGTGTCTCCCGACGCGGCGCGGGCGGCGGCTTCCTGCGTCAGGTTCCACACGCGATTCGCCAGATACGTGGCTTCCGGCTGCGCGGCGATGCGCCACGTCGCGATGGAATCGAAGAGCACTGCCGCCGCGCCTGGCTTTCCGCTCTCGAGAAGTACCTGTGCCTCGATCGCCGCGCTCAGTGGCGCCGAGCTTGGGCTGTCTCCCGGCTCGGCTGTGAGCGAACGAAAACGCCGCGCCGTCGCGAGGGCCTCGTCGAGGCGACCTTGGTTCCGCAAGCTCACCGCCAACCAGAATAGCGGAGTCGCTTGGGGGCCGCTGGTCGCGATGTGCTGATTCAACATCGGGTCCAGCCGGTCGAAGCGGCCGGCGCGTGTCCAGTGCCGCGACCACATGTTGATCGTTGGCGCCTGGAGTCCGGCGGCAGAGTCGATCACCGTCTCCGCTTCGGCAAAGCGCCCCTGATAATCGAGTACCTCGGCCAGCAGTGCGAACGAGATCACGTTCCGCGGCCAGATTCGTACGGCACGCCGCGCGACACGCTCCGCCGCCGCCATCGAATCGGCAGCCACCCAGGCACGAATCAGCAGATCGATGGCATTGCACCCGCCGCACCGTTGCACGCCGGTGCTGAGGAGCACGGAGTCCAGTCGAATCGCGCGCTCGAGTGGGACGATGGCGGCGCGAAAATCACCGGCGAGGATCGCGGCGGCGCCGGCCTGGACGTGACCCTCGGGCTCTTCGGGGTAACGCGTCGAGAGCGTGTCGGCGACCGCGCGAAGCGACGGCGAGTTGATGGCTCGAGCCCACCACGTGCGGATAATGAGCCGCTCGCGGTCGCTCACGCCTGCGGACAAGCGGAGTGCCCGATTGATGTGGGCGAGCATTGCGCGGCGCTCCGGCGATCGCCAGTCGTAGCTGATGGACACCGCGGCCCAGTACGCGGCCATCGCAAACGTCGAATCCTCGCCTAACGCGGCCTCGAAGAGCTCGCGCGCACCCGGCCCTTCGCCCGCCTGATACCGCTGTAGCCCGCGCATGTACAGCCGGTACGCCGAGAGAGAACGTGTAGTGACGTCGGCGATCGACCCGGGGATGGGCTCGGAGCCCAACGTGGCGAGCAGTCTCGCGCTGCCGCTATCGGCGAGGGCGAAGAGATCTGCGCCACGCACCGTCTGCGCGTCCTTGATCGTGCCGTCGGCCAGCGTCACGCGCCGCAGGTCGAGGCGATACCCGCCATCCTGCAGCGCCACCAGCCCTCCCTCGATCAACTCATTCGCCCCCGCGAGTTGGGCGGCCCGCGCATACAGCGTGGTCGTATCACCTTCGCTCCGGGCGCGCGTGAGCATCTCGAGCATGCGCGCCGAGCTGATCACGCGGAGCGACGACGTGCGCGCGAGATTGGTCGCGAGCATGTCGGTGAGTGGCGCGGTGATCTCGTCGGTCGCCTCGCCCCGATAGTCGGCGATGCGGCCGACGGCAACGACGGGTGGGGATCCCGAGATCAGCGTCCGGCGTGCAATCGCGACTCCGGCGACGGCGATTCCGATGGCGGCAACGCTCAGGCCCAGAGCTGCCGCACGTCGACTCCGCCAGGCGGGGCGTACGGTCGCTGGCGTCGCGGCCGGTGCGGGCGGCGGCGCAGCTGCGACGAGAGCTGATGGGTCGGAAGACGCCGCGATCTGCGTCGGCGCCGGTGGTGTCGGGAGGGGTGGCGAGGCAAGTGGCGCGGGCTGCGCCGACTCGTCGCGGAGCTTTCGCGCCATCTCGACGACGGCGGAGTCGGGCGCGATGTCGAGGTGTTCCTCGAGCAGCGCCTCGTAGATTCTCGCGTGCTGCAACGCACCTGGCCGGTCTCCGGCGGCGGCCAATGAGCGCATCACCTCGATCGCCACACGGGCATTCAGCGGGTCCAGCGCGGCCAACTGGCGCCACCATGTGGACGCGCCAAGCGCGTCCCCCCGCTGGGCGGCCGTGCGGGCCAGCTGCTCGAGTGCATCCGCATATCGGCGCACCAGTGTGTCGCGCTCGGTCTCCGCCCAGCGCTCGAATTCCGGCGCACCCGCGAGCCGGAATCCATCGAGGAATGGCCCAGCGTACAGCTTCACCGCGCCTTCGAGGTCGCCAGAGCTGTACCGGTCCTCGAACTCTCCCACGTCGCTCGACAGGACGGCCGGTTCCAATCGGAGCTCGCGGACACCAACGATCGCATCGGCCGCGCCGAGGTCGCGCCGAAGCATGTAGATCGCCTGGTTCAGGATGCTGCGCGTCGTGTCCTCGGTGGCGTCGGGCCAGAGGAGTGCGAGGAGTCGTTCTCGCGAAGCGCCTCGGCTTCCGGCCCGCGCGAGCACGGCAAGGATGGCCAGGCGACGGGGTTGTGCGGCGGCGCCGGAGAGCGGAACGCCGTCCCGCTCGACCGCGAGTCCACCTAACGAACGGAGTCGGAGCATGGTCACTCGCCTCGCATGCCAATGTACATCAGCCACCAGCCACCAGCCATCAGCCATCAGCCATCAGCTCACCCCGCTTCGCCGTGCAGGGATTCGAGCCACCACCTGCGAGCTCGAGCCACCAGCTACCCGCCAGCCTACGAGCTACCAGCTCACACGCTTGGACGGGTGAATACCTTCTACGGTAGAGCTATCGTCGCGAGGGTGACCGTTCAATGAAAGCCATACGTGTCCACGAGATCGGCGGTCCCGAGGTGCTGCGCCTCGAGGAGATCCCCGACCCGCAGCCGGCGGCCGACGAAGTGCTGGTTCGGATCGAAGCCATTGGCGTGAACTTCATCGAGGTGTACCAACGGAAGGGCCTATATCCGATGAAGCTCCCGTTCACGCCGGGGCGGGAGGGTGCTGGAAGAGTTGCCGCCGTCGGTCGGGACGTCACGACCATCAGGGTCGGCGATCGCGTCGCGTCCGAGCAGTTCGCTGGTGCGTACGCGGAACTGGCGGTCGCGAGGGCAAATCGTGTGGTAAAGCTTCCAGACGCTGTGCCGACCGAGGTTGGCGCCGCGGTCATGCTGCAGGGGCTCACGGCGCACTACCTCACGACCACGACGTATCCGCTGAAGCGTGGCGATCGTTGTCTCATCCACGCCGCCGCGGGTGGTGTCGGGCTGTTGTTCTGTCAAATGGCGAAGCGGCGCGGCGCGTGGATCATCGGCACCACGTCCACGGAGGAAAAGGCGGCACTCGCCCGGACCGCCGGCGCGGACGAAATCATCCTCTATACCAAACAGGACTTCGTTGCCGAGGTGCAGCGCCTAACGGGCGGGAAGCGGTTGGAGGTGGTCTACGATAGCGTCGGCAAGACGACGTTCGACGGAAGTCTCGATTGCATCGCGCGTCGCGGCATGATGGTGCTGTTCGGCCAATCGAGCGGTCCGGTACCGCCGATCGATCCGCAGTTGCTGAACCACAAAGGGTCGCTGTTCCTGACGCGGCCGAATCTGTCGGACTACCTCGCGGACCCCGAGGAGCTTGCCGCCCGCGCCGCCGACATCCTCGGCTGGGTGTCCGAGGGGTGGCTGCACGTGCACATCGATCGACACTGTGCGCTCGCGGAGGCGGCGGAGGCGCACCGCGCGCTGGAGAGTCGACGGACGGCGGGGAAGATTGTCGTTAGGCCATAGTCG
>Ga0075431_100007862_pt1 | contig 10630 bp, 8 predicted proteins | sample RhiMetdeltSRZDD5_FD_75297 | JGI IMG/M metagenome (GOLD analysis project Ga0075431, IMG submission 75297) | Populus rhizosphere microbial communities from Tennessee, USA - Rhizosphere MetaG P. deltoides SRZDD5 | ecosystem: Host-associated > Plants > Roots > Rhizosphere > Soil | place: USA...
GGCGCTTCTCTGGGTGACTTTAAAGCTTTGGCTGAACGGCTTGGTGTGCAGGATCGCGTGAAATTCTGGGGCAAGCTCGAGCATGGAGAACTGATGCGGGTCCTTCGTCAGTCGGACCTTTTTTGTTATCCCACTCGCGCCTCGGAAGGATTCCCCAAAGTTGTTCTCGAAGCCCTTGCCTGTGGACTGCCCGTCATCACGACCCGCGTTTCGGTACTGCCTCAACTGATGAGTGCGGGCGGTGGCTTTGTGATGAATGAGCTGAGTCCTGCGGCGGTCGCTGCGGCCGTCAGTTCCGTTCTGCGGGATCCGCAGCAGTACCTCGTGATGTCCGAGAAGGCCACCGCGACAGCTGCGCGATTTTCGCTTGAGCAGTGGCGCACTGAAATCGGCGGGTTGCTGAAAGCCGCCTGGGGAACGATTTAACCGGTGATCGCACTATCCGGTCTGAAAATTCGTTACATCGCCGGCACGCTGGGTCAGGGTGGTGCAGAGCGCCAGCTTTTTTACAGCGTTCAGGCGTTAAAGAGAAGTGGTGCAAACGTGCGAATCCTCTCGTTGACACGTGGGGAATTCTGGGAAGACCGCATCCTGGCTCTTGGCGTTCCAGTGACCTGGGTTGGCGAAAGTTCTTCTAAAGGTCAAAGACTGTGCCGAATCATCTCCGAATTGCGCAGCGAGCGCCCGGATTTTGTCCAGAGCCAGCATTTCTACACGAATCTGTACGCGATGTCCGCGGCGCGGTTTATCGGCTCCCGCGAGATCGGCGCCATCCGAATGGATCTGACGCGTGAGGTCAAGATGAACGGCCCGTTTTTCGGACCGTTGAGCCTCGGGTTGCCTCGAGTCCTGGCGGCCAATTCTTCCGCTGCTATCCGAAATGCAGTTCAGACCGGCATTCCCAAAGATAGATTGCGCTTACTTCCGAATGTCGTCGATACAGAGAAGTTCAAGCCTGGCTATTCACCGGCCTCCGATCGGATTCGCATTCTGGCAGTCGGCAGGCTTGCTGAAGAGAAGAATTACAAGCGGTTTCTTGCGGTTATTTCCAAGCTGCGACATTTGGAGGGCAAGTCAATCGCCGCCGCGATTGTGGGCGGTGGTCCATTAAAAGCTTCATTGCTGGAATACGCTCGCAACCTGAGCCTGTATCCTGGCGTGGTTGAGTTCCGGGATCCGCTTTCGGAAATGCATCCGGTGTACCATGACGCCGACATAATGGTGTCCACATCCGATCACGAAGGCACACCCAACGTTATTATGGAAGCGATGGCTTCGGGGTTACCCGTGGTTGCGACGAGAGTTGGCGGCATTCCAGACCTGGTCGTGCATGATGAAACCGGCTTCGTTTGTGAAACCGATACGGATTGTCTCGTCGAGTCGATTCTGAAATTAATTCGAAATCCTGAATTGAGGAGCAGATTCGGAGTCCAGGCACGCCGGCGGATGGAAAAGTTCCACTCCACCGAACGCATGCCTTGTTTTCTGCAGGAACTGTACGAGAGTGTTGCCTAATGAGTAGAGACGCTGCCGTCATCAGATCGCAACCGGTCCAGCAGGGAACTCGTGCGCGCAAGCAACTTGCGTTTCGTGAACCGTCTTTTGCTTTCTTCGCGGGATTCCTCGTTGCGAATGCCGCATTCGCTGTCCTCCTGGTGCGGTACTCCACACTTGCGCTGGCGCACATCGTTCTTTGTGTCGGCATAGGTAGTATGTTCGCGATGATGGGCCGCTATGCACACGTGGCCGCGGTTGCCGCCTATATCACCGGCGTCGAAGTGGCGTACAGAATGGTCGAGGCGCCAGCGCCCTACGAAGCTGGAAAGTACGCGGTAACGATTCTGTTTGTCTTTACGATCCTTCTGATGAAGCGGTCCAAACCCCATCTGGCCGCTATATCCTATTTCGGCCTGATGATGCCGTCGATCTCGATGACTCTGATGGCGGTCGGTCTAAGAGGATCGCGAATGCTGTTGACCAGCAGCTTGTCCGGTCCGTTGTCGTTGATGGCGAGCGTCTGGTTCTTCAGCAACATCAAAATAAAACGTCAGGAACTCGGTGTGATCCTTGGCTCTTACCTGGCGGGCGCCTTGATTCCAGCGGTTGTTGCACTGTTCGGTATCGTCACGACACAGGAGCCGATCCTCTTCAATGGAGAGTCGAATCCGCTAATGAGCGGCGGCTTTGGACCGAACCAGGTTTCGGCGATTCTCGGTCTTGCCGCCTTTCTCGGCTTTTACGCTTTTCTCGACACTTCGCGGTCAGGGGGGCTTAAAGCCCTGCTGCTTAGTTTGATCGTGCTCTTCACGGCCCAGTGTGTGCTGACGTTCTCTCGCGGCGGTATCTATAACGCCATTGGCGCATCGATGCTGGCGTGCTTTTTCTTCGCACGCATTCCGCGAATTCGAAACAATATTGCGCTTGCCGCGTGTGTGTTGGCTGTACTTCTAGGCGTGGTTGTTCTTCCGAGGTTAAATGAATTCACGGGAGGCATGCTGGCGAATCGTTTCGAAAACACCGACCCGACAAACCGCGACCTGATTCTTCTATCCCACTTGAATATCTGGATGCAGAACTTTGTATTCGGAATTGGTCCGGGGGTAACCGGAGAACTTGAAAACACTTCGACGTCCCACACCGAGTACGTGCGGATGCTTGCTGAGCACGGGCTGTTCGGCTTGTGCGCGCTCGGCTTGTTAGGTGTGATGGTTTGGGCTAACTACATGCGCTCACGCGGCCCGCGCCAGAAGGCGCTCTCGACTTCCATGATGACCTGGGCATTACTATTCATGGCGAACGCAGGTATGAGACTTGTCGCTCCGAGTTTGATTTTCGGTTTCGGCTTTGCAACCCTGGCCGCTGATGCAATGCCGTTAATCCAAAGACGACGGGCGGCGCCACCCGTAGCTTCCACGACTGGATGACGGCGCGGCAACCGGGCCTGTGTTTCGTCGGACCGATGGTCGGACGACACCCAGGCTATATCACAACGCAGGGTTTGATACTTTCGGATCGGTTCTCGTCCGCGAAGTACTCGGTCCTTGCGACCTCGGATGTTCGGAACCGGTATCTTCGGCTGTTCGACATCGTTCGCACTCTGCTCTGGCGCGGTCGTAAGTTTGAAATTCAGTGCCTCGAGGTGTATAGCGGCGCGAGTTTTCTGGTCGCCGATGTGGCGAGCTGGCTCGGAGTGCTGTTGGGCCAACGCATCGTGATGGTCTTGCATGGCGGCGGCCTGCCGGATTTCATGCGCCGCAACCCTTCGTGGGCCCGGCGGGTTCTCAAACGAGCCCATCAAATTGTCACTCCATCGAAGTTCCTTGCGCGCGCTGCTGAAGCGCATGGCTTTCAAGTGCGCGTCATTCCCAACGTGATCGACTTTGACGACTATCCTTTTCGCATTCGCCGTGAGGTCAAACCGCGTCTGTTCTGGATGCGATCTTTCGATCATGCCTGGAATCCGGCGATGGCCGTCCGCGTACTGGCGGCATTGAAGCAGCACGTCCCCGGCGCGACCCTGGTGATGGCTGGAAAGGACAAAGGACTCGAAGCTGAAACGCGCACGTTATCTGCCCAACTCGGCGTTATGGATTCCGTGCGGTTTGCCGGATTTCTCGATCATGCCGGCAAGAGCCGCGAAGGCCTCGAGGCCGACATCTTTATCAACACGAATCACATCGATAATATGCCCGTCGCGATTGTAGAGGCTTGGGCGATGGGATTACCCGTCGTAGCAACGGCTGTTGGCGGTGTTCCCGATCTGATCGAGGAGGGCCGGACCGGTATCCTCGTCGGTGCCGACGATGTCGACGCAATGGTTCAAGCAGTCCGCCGTCTCCTCTCCGATCCCGATCTGGCGGAGCGTCTCTCTCTGAACGGACGCAAACGAGCTGAAGAATCATCGTGGGATCGGGTTCGCCAGCAATGGGAACAGGTGTTCGCCGGCGTCCTCGCAAATCGGCTCGTCACGCAATGAATCGAAATCTCGTCAATCTGTATCACCGCGTGCCCGGTCCTGTGCGATCTTTTGCCGCGAGCCTCTGGGGGATCCACCTCCGCCGTTCCAGGTACGGACGTGACACCGACAAACTAATTACCGAAGCGACCGCCCGCGAATTCTGGACCGAGCAACAGTGGACCGTCTGGCGTGAGGATCGTCTCGCCCGCCTGCTCCGCCGAGCCGCGACACAGGTTCCGTTTTACGAGGAACATTGGAGAGCGCGCCGTGCAAAAGGTGACAAGGCGTCCTGGGAAAACATCGAAAACTGGCCCGTACTGCAAAAAGACGACCTGAGACAAAACGCTAGAGCATTCGTTGCCAGGGATTGCCGCCCCGAACGGATGGTGCACTTAACTACGAGCGGGACTACCGGCAAGCCGGTGAACCTCTGGAGAACTCTTGAAACCAATCATGCCTGGTATGCCTTGTGGGAAGCACGGCGGAACTGGTACGGAGTAACGCGCTTCACGCGATGGGCGAATATCGGCGGTCAACTCGTTGTGCCGGTCGGCGCAACGAAACCTCCGTTCTGGGTTTGGAATCTGGGTCTGCAGCAGCTCTATTTGTCCTCATATCACTTGGCGCCTGCGTTCATGCCGCACTACATCCGAGCGTTGAGACAGTACTCGATTGAATACGTCTTCGGCTATTCGTCATCTCTTTACGCGCTCGCGTCGCAGATCTTGCGGCAGGGCGAGCGGCTTCGAATGAAAGTCGCGATTACGAATGCAGAGCCATTATTCGATTACCAGCGACGCGTGATTGAGCAGGCTTTTGATTGTCCTGTCAGAGAAACCTACGGAATGTCCGAAATTGCCGCTGCGGCAAGCGAATGCCCTTCAGGTGTTCTGCATGGATGGCCCGATGCAGGATACATCGAGGTCCTGAACGACGGAGTTCCTGCGAAGAGTTCTGAGACGGGCGACCTCGTCGCCACCGGATTGCTGAATCCGGATATGCCCTTGATTCGCTACGCAACCGGCGACCGCGCGCGCCGATCCGCCGCAAAGGCAAATTGCTCTTGTGGGCGAACGTTGCCGGTAATGGATGCCATCGAAGGACGCAAGGATGAAGTGCTGTTTACGGCGGACGGCCGCCAGATCGGCCGACTGGATCCTGTCTTTAAGGCGGATCTGCCCCTTCATGAAGCACAGATTATTCAAGAGTCATTGACGAAGCTGGTTGTGAAGTACGTGCCGGCTGCGGGATTCTCATCGGCTGCCGCAAACGACATCGTCGCGAACATCAGGCAACGCATGGGGCAGGTCGACGTCGTCCTCGAAGAAGTGTCGGAAATCCCACGAGGAGCCAACGGAAAGTTTCGAGCGGTGATTTGCAAGTTGTCGCCCGAAGAAAAACGATCGGTGCTGGTGAACTAAGGTGTCGCCCTCAGTATCGATCATTGTCGCGTGTCGAGACGAAGTGGGGTACATCCAGAGCTTTCTCGACGTCGTCGAGCGCCAGGTGAACTGCGACTTCGAGGTGCTGATCGCGGACGGAATGAGCCGTGACGGCACTCGCGCGGTTCTCGATGAGTGGGCAAAAAACAATCCGCGTCATCGAGTCGTCGAAAATCCAGGACGGATCGTTTCCACCGGCTTGAATGCGGCAATTCGTGCCGCCCGCTGTGAAATCATCATTCGTATGGATGTCCATACGCAATACGCGCCCGACTACGTTGCGTCGTGCGTTCATTACCTTGAAAAGACCGGAGCCGACAATGTTGGTGGCCCCGCACGCACAAAGGCGATCGGGGTTGTGCAGCGAGCGATTGCTGCCGCATACAACAGTTCGTTCTCCTGTGGCGGGGCGCGGTTCCATGACGAGAATTACGAAGGCTACGTGGACACGGTCGTGTACGGCTGCTGGTACAAGAAAACACTCGAACGCGTGGGTTTGTTCGATGAAGCTTTGGTGAGAAATCAGGATGACGAGTTGAATCTCAGGATTCACCGTATGGGCGGCAAGTTGTGGCAAACACCCTCCGTCGTTTCCTGGTACGTGCCACGTTCGAGTCTCTACGCGTTGTTTCGACAGTACTTTCAATACGGGTTCTGGAAATTTCCGGTGATCCGAAAACATCGGATACCCGCTTCATGGCGTCACGTTGTTCCTGCCCTTTTCGTGTTTGGCAACCTATTCGGCGTTGCCGTCCTGATGATCGGCCTGGCATTCGGGTTCAGCAGCACCACTTCGCTGATTGTCGGCATCTGGGCTGCCGTGATGTCGCTTTACATACTGTCGTCGTTAGCGGCATCCGTGAGCACTGCGAAAAAACGAGGCTGGGATCTCCTGCCACTATTACCCGCGGTGTATAGCGTTTACCACTTTTCCTACGGCACAGGTTCGCTGGCTGGTCTCATTTATTGGTCAATATACGACCTGAAAGCGCAGCCGGACGCCCCATTCGCAAATATCACAAGATGAGGGCCGGCGCCGTCGCAGTCGATGCCGTATCCCGACTGGCCGGCATCCTTGCGCTACCAATTCTCTCTCCGCTTCTCTTGTTGACAGCCGCTGCTGTCGTGATCGAAGACGGTTTTCCCGTGTTCTTTCTTCACACACGCGTCGGCCGCAATGGAAAACCGTTCAAGATCGTCAAGTTCCGCTCCATGCGAAACGGACAGCCCGGACGCCAGATCACGGCCGGCGGAGATGTCCGCATTACCCGGGTGGGCAGATTCATACGAAAGTACAAATTGGATGAACTGCCGCAGATTTGGAACCTGATAGCCGGAGATATGAGCCTCATCGGCCCCCGACCTGAAGCGCCGGCTTTTGTCGACATGAAAGATCCGAAGTGGCGGACGATTCTCCAGGCCACGCCGGGGGTAACCGATCTCGCGACTCTGATTTACCGGAATGAGGAACAGATACTTGCCGGAGCAGCGGATCCCGAGGTCATGTATCGCAAGAAAATTCTGCCGAAAAAACTCGCTTTAAATGAAATGTATTTGCAATCGCGATCACTATGGAGTGACGCGAAGTTGATCATGCTTACCGCCTGGTATTCACTCCGCCCGGTCAACTTCGATCCGGAGCGCGTGAAAAAACTCATCTGCAAGGATGCGATATGAAGAAGAACGATATGTTTGTCCCTTTCAGTGTTCCAAGTATTGGTGAAGAGGAAATCGAAGAAGTCGTCGCCGTGCTTCGGTCCGGCTGGTTGACCAGCGGAGCCCGAACGGAGCGTTTCGAACAGGAGTTCCGTAAGTACGTGCAGGCGCCGACGGCTCTCGCAGTGAACTCGTGCACCGCGGGTCTTCACCTTGCATTGAGCGCGCTGGGAATTGGCCCCGGAGATGAGGTCATCACAACACCCATCACGTTTTGCGCGACCGTCAATACCATTCTGCATGTCGGCGCCAAGCCGATCCTGGCCGACATCGGAACCGATGGCAACATCGACCCTGAGTCGATTCTGAACCGCATCTCGAACAAAACGCGTGCCATCATCCCAGTGCACCTTGGCGGCTTGCCCTGTGACATGAAGTCGATCTGGTCGATGGCGAAGGAACGCGGCATCCACGTAATCGAGGATGCGGCTCATGCGGCGGGGACGTTTTACCACGGTCGGCCGATAGGTGCGTCGGACCTGGACGGTAATGAGCAGAGTGATGCCGTCGCGTTCAGTTTTTACGCCACCAAAAACCTCACCACCGGAGAGGGCGGCATGGTCACCACCGGCAATCAGAAACTGATGGAACGGATGCGTCGCCTTTGCCTGCATGGCATAAACAAGGACGCCTGGAACCGATATTCCGAACACGGTAACTGGTACTACGAAGTGACAGAAGTTGGTTTCAAGTACAACCTTAGCGACATCCAGTCCGCGATCGGAATTCATCAGCTGAGAAAGCTCGACAGGTTGGTCGAAATCCGAACCCGAAGGGTTGAGCAGTACAATCGACTTCTGGCCGACATCCCCGAAATCGAACTGCCGGCGATCGGCGAGAATTGCAAGCACGCCTGGCATCTGTACATGATCCGCCTGAATCTTCAAACTATTGATATTACAAGGGATGAATTCATTAAAAGGTTAAAAACCGGCGGTGTCGGCGCGAGCGTGCACTTCATTCCGATCCCGTTGCATGGATTTTTCGCGGCTCATGCCAACGACCCCCGGAACCAGGTTCCCAGGGCGTTGGAGTTGTATCCGCGCATAGTTTCGCTGCCACTTCATGCCGAACTGACGCCAGAGCAAGTCGAATATGTTGCGAAGGTATTGAAGGACATTGTGGTGGCTGCGAAGAAGAACAAGGCGTTTGTTTTGAAGTAAGAAGTGCGGCTTTTTGCAACTGCAATTCCGGGGAGCCGTCCTGATTGACTTTTTCATAGACAAAAATTCAAGCGGTTTGTAATTCAATGAGTCTGCGTTCGAGCTCAAAAAGGATATGAGGGCCTTGTTAAATCAAAGACGGTACTTGATCGGTGGCTGTCACGCCGCACTGATAGCGGCTGCTGTTTTTACTGCGTTCAACCTTCGGTTCGACTTCTCGGTTCCCGAAGATTCCGTAACGCTTCTTCATCTTTCCGTCGTTATAGCACTGCTCGTGAAAATGCCCATCTTCTGGCTGATCCGTCTGGATCGCGGATGGTGGCGGTACGCGAGTGTGTCCGACCTTGTAAGCGTTGCTCTGGGCAACGTCGTGGCGTCCGTGGTGTTGACCGGAGTCCTGTTCGTAAGTTTCGGCTCGGACTATCCGAAGTCCATTTACGTTCTGGATTTTGTGGTTTGCTTCCTGGCTTGCGCCGGTGCGCGATTTGCCGTGCGAGTCTACAACGAGACATTCGTTGCCGACACTTCGCATAAATCCAAAGGCGTACTCGTCTACGGAGCAGGTGTGGCCGGCATGACGATGGTTCGCGAAATGAGAGCGAATCCGGCGTTCGACTACGAGATCGTGGGTTTTCTCGATGATAACCCGCGAAAGCATGGTGCGACGATACTTGGTATTCCGATTTTAGGCCGTGGACGTGAAGCAGCGAAGGTTGTTGAAGCGCAGCGAAGAAACGGTCGTGCGATCGATGAAATCATCATTGCCATGCCGTCGGCGACCGGCCATCAAATGGGTGAGGCCCTCGCCTATTGCCGCGCCGCAGGCGTTCCCTGCAAAACCGTGCCCAACATCGGCGAAATCCTGAGTGGCAAAATTCTTACAACCCAAATTCGGGATATTGCCGTCACCGACTTGCTCGGTCGAGATCCGGTTCGCCTGGAAGAAGAGCGAATTCGCCGCAAGGTTACCCGCCGCATCGTTCTCGTGACCGGCGCAGCCGGTTCGATCGGATCGGAACTCTGCCGGCAGATCGCCCAATATCACCCCGCAAAGCTGATTGCACTCGACCAGGCTGAGAGCGAGCTGTTCAAGATCGATCATGAACTGCGCGCCAAATTCCCAGAACTTGAACTGCTTCCGGAAATCGCCGACATTCGAGATTACCAGCGCATCGATGAGATACTGCGCTTCCACTCGGTCGAATCGATTTTCCATGCTGCTGCGTACAAGCATGTTCCGATGATGGAAGTGCAACCACTCGAGGCCGCGAAGAACAATATCCTCGGAACGTGGAACGTCGTCCAGGCCGCACACCGCAACGCGGTCTCGGATTTCTTGATGATCTCTTCCGACAAAGCCGTGAATCCAACGAATGTGATGGGTGCAACCAAGCGAGCTGCTGAGTTGCTGATCTCGAGCATGGCTCATGTCGGTGCCGGTGGAACGAAATACGTGTCAGTGCGTTTCGGAAACGTGTTGGGTAGCAACGGCAGCGTTGTCCCGCTGTTTAAACAGCAGATCGCCGCAGGCGGTCCGGTTACCGTGACCCACCCCGAAGTGCGACGTTATTTCATGACGACGCGCGAGGCGGTGCAGCTGGTTCTGCAGGCGTCCACCATGGGCCGAGGCAACGAGACGTTCGTACTCGACATGGGTGAGCCAGTCCGGATCGTCGACCTGGCGAACAACATGATCCGCCTCGCGGGGCTCGTACCTGACAAAGATATCGAGATCCGATTCGTCGGACTGCGCCCCGGCGAGAAGCTGTATGAAGAGCTGATCACCGAAGGCGAGGATATCCTCCCGACCTATCACGAAAAAATTAAGATCTTCCGCGGCCCCAGTGCCGATCCGACCGTGATCGAAACCTGGCTGTTGGAACTGGAAGCAATTATCTTGAATCGAGACGAGTTGGGTTTTATCGAGCACCTGAAACGCCTCATTCCGGAATATCAGCCTGAAGATCGTTGGAAAATAAAGGACAAAGCCAAACCCCGAGCGCGCGCTGCGCGACAGGTTACGCGTCCTGCTTACCTCTAGTTAGCTCCGCTCCTGGCAGGGCGTGCTAAACGCCCTGTCCACCAACTTGTTGGAATTTTTGTAAAGCAAAAAAAATCTTGTCTGAATTTGTCTCCCTCATATCATCGTCGTCGTTCATACCCCGCCTAGGAAGGGTGGCGGGAGCGCGTCGACAGCAAGGTGGCTGGCTCCTCTTCGCGACTCAACGGAGTGGGAGGTTTGCTGATGGATCGGCATTCCGCGCGACGACGATGTCACCGCGCCATCTATGTTGCTCTTATCGCATTTATCCTGGCGAATTCGGTATCTGCATTCGCACAAACCGGCCCAT
>Ga0075431_100007867_pt1 | contig 10625 bp, 13 predicted proteins | sample RhiMetdeltSRZDD5_FD_75297 | JGI IMG/M metagenome (GOLD analysis project Ga0075431, IMG submission 75297) | Populus rhizosphere microbial communities from Tennessee, USA - Rhizosphere MetaG P. deltoides SRZDD5 | ecosystem: Host-associated > Plants > Roots > Rhizosphere > Soil | place: USA...
GCGTTTGGGATGTTGTCGCGAGAGCATGCCCTACGTCATCCCGGTCAATTACTTCTTCGACGGGGAGGACATCTACATCCACTCGATGCCCGGACGCAAAATACAAATCATGCGTGCTAACCCGTACGTTTGTCTTCAGGTGGATGAGATCGAAGACACTTTCAACTGGCTAAGCGTAATCGCGTTCGGCCGGTTCGAAGAGGTCCACGATACGACCGAGCGGGATCGAATACTGGCGGCGATGTTCCAGAGGTTCCCACACCTGACGCCGGTCGAATCGAAAGCCAGGGATTCAATGTCGGAGGTCATAGTTTTTCGCATTCGCATCGAAGGGATCACCGGGGTTAGCGAACATTGGCCGTGAGAAGGAAGAGGCCTCATAAATTAGTCAATCCGGCTTGCGCCTCTGCAAACACTTGTCTGACCGCCTCGCAAGCGGCCTTTTCAACTTCGGGCGATAGCCCGACGCCGGCGGCGAAGTTCTTTCCTTCGATGCCGTAGACCACCAGACTCCGGGGAATTTCGCCCAGGGCGCGCGATAATTCGATAGCTTCGGCCACGCCGAACGCATGTGTCGAGCAGCGGAAGGCATTCTTCGGAATCGGCCGCGTGATCGCGTCAAAGCGATGTATCGCCCCCGGCGCCGCGCCAGACGCCACGGCGTCAATGACAATCACCGTCTCCGCGCCCAACCAGGCCTCCATCAACGCCGCGCCGTCGCCGGTTTGTTCAAGGACCTTGACGGAATCCGCGAGACGCCCCTTCAACCGGCGGGCTACGATCAAACCTACCGCGTCGTCGCCGCGATATTCATTGCCGATTCCGATGATCAATGGGAGGGAATGCGGTTGTGACATCTCTATTCGCGCTCGATTTCGAGCCGCAGAAAATGGGTCGCGCAGGAGATGCATGGATCGTAATTCCGCACCGCCTGCTCACAGCGCCAGGTCAGTTGTTCCTTTGGCAAATCGAGATAGTGGGGCACGAACTGATGAAGATCGGTCTCGATGCGCTTCTGATTCTGCGACGTCGGCGGCACGATCTTAGCGTCGGCGATCAATCCTTGCTCATCAATCTTGTATCGGTGATAGAGCAGTCCGCGCGGCGCTTCGGTGGCGCCGTAGCCGACGCCCGGCCGCGGGACGATTTCGACCGCCGCCCTGTCCGGCGCTTCGTACTCATCAATGATCCGCAGAGCCTCATCGCAGGCATACAGAACTTCAACACTGCGCACGATGATGCTCCGGAACGGGTTGCGGCATTCGGACGACAAACCCGCCTCACGAGCGGCCTCACGCGCCAGTGGCGACAGCTTGTCGAAATTCAGGTTGTAGCGCGCCAGCGGCCCGGCCAGATACTCGCCGCGACCTTTGAGCGTCGAATGCAGAGCGTTCGAGTAAGACACCTGCTCCTCGATCACGTGTTCATCGAATTCACTCGCGGAAATATCCAGACCCCTGTTTGAGACAATCCGACCTTCATTGAAAGGATATTCGTCCTCGTGTCGCAGCGCGACAAATTCATAATCCTGCTCGAGCTCGAAATCGGGAAAGTCGAGCGTGGCCGTCCACCGCACGGTCTCCTCCGCTTCGTCGCGCGCCCGTTTCAAGGCTTCGGCGAGTTGGAGCAGTTCGCGCGGCGCCGGCAGTTTGTAAAACCCTCCGACGCGAATGTTGATCGGATGAATCTCCCGCCCGCCGAGCAGCGCCACGATTTCATTGCCCGCCTTCTTCAGCCTCAGTCCGCGCTCGACGACGGCGCGATGATCTTTCGCCATCGCGAACGCGTCCTCATAGCCAAGAAAGTCCGGCGCGTGCAGCAGGAAGATATGGAGCGAGTGGCTTTCGATCCACTCGCCGCAGTAGATCAATCGCCGCAGCGCGCGCAACTGCCCGTCCACTTTGACGCCGAAAGCGTCCTCCATAGCGTGAACGGCGCTCATCTGGTAGGCGATGGGGCAGATGCCGCAGATGCGCGACGTGATGTCGGGCGCCTCGCTGTAATGTCGCCCGCGCAGAAAGGCTTCAAAGAAGCGCGGCGGCTCGAAGATCTTCAGGCGAACTTCCTCGACGGCGCCGCCCTTTATCTTGATGTACAACGCGCCCTCGCCTTCGACGCGGGCGAGGTAGTCAACCTTGATTGTCCCGCTTTTCATGCGCTTCGCTCTCCTGGCGGAAATCCGGGGCCCATGCATAGAAGGTACGGTAGACGCGCGCCAGCTCCTGCTCATTCATGCCCAGGCCGCCAAACCATGCGCTCAATGAAGCCGTGTTCGGCGTCTCCTTCGGCCCGTAGCAGCCGTAACAGCCGCGATTGTACGTCGGGCAGAGCGCGCCGCAACCGGCGTGAGTCACCGGGCCGAGGCAGGGCGTGCCGTGAGCGACCAGTACGCACACGTTTCCGCGCCGCTTGCATTCCACGCAGACGCTGTGCGGCGGCGTGTTCGGCTTACGCTCGTTGAGGAAGGCGCTGATGACGTCGATGAGCTGTCGCTTGTTGATCGGGCATCCCTGCAGCTCGAAATCCACTTTGACGTTCGCCGAGATCGGCGTGGATTGGTCGAGCGCGCTGATATACTCCGGCGTCGCGTAAACGATATTGATGAACTCGCGCACGTCGCGGAAGTTCCTCAGCGCCTGAACGCCGCCGGCGGTGGCGCAGGCGCCGATGGTCACCAGATATTTCGACGCGCGGCGCACTCGCTGAATGGTCTCGGCGTCCTGCGGAGTCGTGATCGAGCCGTCAACCAGCGACAGGTCGTATGGCCCCTTGACTGTCGCGCGTGACGCCTCGACGAAGTAAGCGATCTCGATCTCTTCGGCGATGGTCAGCAGTTCGTCCTCGCAATCGAGCAGGGTCAACTGGCAGCCGTCGCAAGAAGCGAATTTCCAGACCGCGAGTTTTTTGCGTTTGCGCGCCATTTCAAATCTCCCGTTTGCTCAGCCATGGCCCGACGAGGTCGAATCGAAAGACCGGCCCGTCCTTGCAGATGAAAGTCGGGCCGAACAGGCAGTGCCCGCAAAATCCGACCGCGCATTTCATGTTGCGCTCCATCGAAATGAAAATGCTCTCTTTGGCGATTCCCCGCTTCTGAAGCTCGATCACGGTGAAGCGCATCATCACCTCCGGGCCGCAGATCATCGCGACGGCCCGCGCCGGGTCGAATTCCGCCCCGCCGACGAGCGTTGTGACGACGCCGACATGGCCGCGCCAGTCCTGGCCGGTGGGCACGTTGTCAACAGTCACTTCGACTTGCAGGTCGAATCTCCCGCGCCATTTTTCCAACTCGCTTTGGTAAAGAATGTCGCCGGGCGCGCGCGCGCCGTAGAGCAGCGCGATCCGGCCGTATTTTTCGCGTCGCGCGAGAATGTGATAGATGACCGGGCGCAGCGGCGCCAGCCCGATGCCGCCCGCGACTACTACGACGTCCTTGCCCGCCGCCTTTTCAACCGGCCAGCTCACGCCGAACGGGCCACGCACGCCGATCACATCACCTCGCTTGAGCCTGCTCATCGCCTTCGTCACCACGCCGACGGCGCGCACGGTGTGCGTCATCACGCCCGACTTCAACGGATCGCCGCTCATCGAGATCGGGACTTCGCCCGCGCCGAAGACGTAGAGCATATTGAACTGGCCGGGTAGAAACTGAAGGCCGTCGCCTGCGTTGACCGGTTCGAGATCGAGAGTGAACGTGTCGCGCGTGTCGCGCCGGACGCGCCGGATACGCCAGGGCGTGGGCAGCATCGGGTCGGGCAATCCTGCCGGCATTCCCGCTGTCATCGGTCTATCGTTCAATTATGCGCTCCATAAACGTCCAGCATTTGCAACCTCGTGGCGTGCAGCCGCTCGGTGATGATCGCGGCGATCCGCTTGAGCAATTCATATCCGAGGCGCGGATCCTCGTCGCATTTTCCGCGCAGGCATTTTCCGTCGAGCGCCAGCGCCCGCGTCGTCTCGATCGCGCGCGCGTCAAAGCGCCATTTGTACGGCGGGATCAGCCACGACCAACCCAACACGTCGCCCGCGCCCAGAGTCAATATCGGCGCCGACCCGCGCCCGGGCGTGAAGACTTCAAGCGCGACCTTGCCGTCGCGAACGAGGTAGAACTGATCGGCGTCCTGGCCCTCGCGAAAGATCACCTGCCCGGCATCGAATCGCGCATTCCTCGCGCAACCGGTGAGAAATTGAATGTCGCCCGGCGCCAGGCCGCGAAAGAAAGGATGCTCTGTCAACAGAGGCTCAAGCGTTTCCACCACTTCCCTCCTCCGATTGCGAACCGGCCGCTTCGGTTTCGCGGATGGCCCGCGTCTCTTCGGTGATGTCAATTCCCACCGGGCACCACGTGATGCATCGTCCGCAACCGATACAGCCTGACGTGCCGAACTGATCGATCCACGTCGCCAGTTTGTGCGTCATCCACTGCCGGTAGCGCGACCTCGGCGTCGCGCGCACGCTGCCTCCGTGAATGTAGGTGAAATCCACCGTGAAGCACGAATCCCACCTGCGCCATCGCTCGGCGTGCTCGCCCGTTAAATCCGTCACGTCTTCCACAGTAGTGCAGAAACAGGTCGGGCAGACCATCGTGCAGTTGGCGCAGGTCAGGCAGCGCGCGGTGACGTCGTCCCAGCGCGGATGTTCGTAGTTGCGGTAAAGCAGCCCTTTGATGTCAGTTGTGTCGAGCGTTCGGCCCATTTGCGCGGCCGTCCGCTCAATGACCTCTTCAGCCTTCCGCCGTTCAGATTCGCTCGCGGCGCGGTGGGGCGCGGCTTGAAGGATTTCTGCGCCGCTCTCCGTCCCGACCTCGACGACGAAGTAATGGCGGTCCGCTTCGAGCACCTCGGTCATCGCCAGGTCGAAGCCGAATGACGCCTTCGGCCCTGTTTTCATCGAGACGCAGAAGCATGTGCCGCCCCCCTTCCCGCAGTTGACCGCGATGATGAATGCTTGCTCGCGCCGCGCCTGATATATCGGATCGACGTATGGCCCGTCGAAGAAGACCAGGTCTTGAACGGCGATCGCGTGCAAATCGCAGGAGCGGGCGCCGATGAAGGCGAACTTCGGAGCGGGATCATTCTCAGCGACGAAGCGCAGGCTCCGCCCGTCGCGTGTGACCTGCGACAACCGCACGTCGGCCGGGTGCAAAAACTTCTTCCACGAGTGAGGCCCGACGTTGAAGCCGAAAAGCGCGCCGTCATTACGCCGCTTCACCCGGTATACCCCGCCTTCCTGTTCATCAGTCCAACCCTCTGGCAAATCGGCGACAGAAGTCATCTCATCGTAGATGATCGCTCCGTCACGCAAAATCGGACCGATAACGCGGTAGCCCTTTTCAAGTAATGCGTCAATTAGACGCTGAAGATCGCCACGCTCAACAATTAGCGACGTCCCTACCTCTGCCGCTTTACCTTGCATGCTTCTCCATTACATATTCGACGCAGCCATCCAAGGAAGCCACTTTCGGGTAATCGGCTTCGGGAACCTCGACGCCAAGTTCCTTCTTCAGCCCGATGGCAAAATTCAATAAGTCCATCGAGTCAATATCGAGCTGTTCTCGGAAGCCGACCTTCGGATTGATCTGGGTCAGGTCAGCTTCCGGCGCAATCCCTCCGAGGATGCGCAAGACCGTATTTTTAATCTCGTCTTTGGTCATATCTTATCAGACTCTTGCAATAATCGATCCACTGCGGCCAGAAACAGGCCGCCGCGATGTCCGTCGCTCGCGCGATGATCGGCCGCAAGCGTCGCGGTCATCACCTGCCTCGCGCCAAGCATTCCGTTTACGGCCCAGGGGCGCTCCACGACCTTACCAAACCCCACAATCGCGACCTGCGGAGGATAAATGACGCCGAAGACCGTCTCGACCCCTTGATCCCCCAGACTGGTGACAGTGACCGTCGGGTCGGTCAGCTCGGAACTGCGCAAGCGAAGAGTCCGGGCGCGCTGCGTCAGGTCGCGGAGGTTTTTCATCAATTCGTCCAGGCTCTGCTTGTCGGCGTCGTGTAACGCCGGGGCGATCAAGCCGCCTCCGCGCAGCGAAACCGCCATCCCGACGTGAATCTCTTTGCTCGGAACCGCGCGCCCTTCTTTCCAGAACCCGTTCAATTCGGGGACTTCACGCAGTGCGAGCGCGACGGCCTTGACGAGCAGCGCGCCGAGGAGCAGCCGGCCTTCGACAGGCCGTTTCTGATTTTCCTCGGCGAGCCACTTGATCGTCCGACTCATGTCAATCGTCTCGCTCAGGTAGTAATCAGGTTTGGTGATCTCTTCGACCTCTCCTACCTTGTTTTTTCGCACGATCCCGGCTTCGATGCCGGGCAGAGGTTTGCCCATCGAACCCGGGCGAACGTCCATCGCGGCGTAGTTGGCGACCATGATTCCGCCCGTTTCGGTCTGCCACCAGTTGTCGTGAAAATGCTGAATCTGGAGAATAACTATGGGGAATCTGGCGAAATGGCTATATCGCGGTGGGCGGCCCAATTGGGTGGCGACCGTACTTAACCGGCTCTCGGCCGCAGTCCACTCACTCGGGGTCGCTCCGAGCTATCTGGTCACCCTGGAGGTCCGGGGCCGGCGATCCGGACGCATGATCAGTCTGCCGCTAGTCATGGTTGTCATCGAAGGCGAGCGCTACCTTGTGTCCATGCTCGGGGCGGAGGCGGACTGGGCGCAAAACGTGAAGGCGGCAGGCGCCAATGTCACTTTACGTCATGGAGGTCGCGAGGAAGTGCGCCTTGAAGAGGTTCCCGCGGACCGGCGCGCGCCTGTGCTGAAGGCCTATTTGAAGCGGGCCCCTGGCGCGAGACCACACCTGCCCGTTGATAAGAATGCGCCGCTTTCCGAGTTCGAGAAGGTGTCCGAACAGTTTCCAGTGTTCCTGATCCGATCGCCTTGATAGTTTCTCTGGTCATCTTCCTACTTTTCCCCTCTGCTGGAGCGCGTCGGCGAAAGATATCAATCGGCCTTGATTCGCGGCGGCTGCCGCCTCGGCCTGCGATCTGTCTTTGAATGCGACCATGCCTCCACCCATCGGCGTATGGAAGTTGAGCGAGAATACGAAGACGCCCTCTTCAGACTTCAACCAGCGCTTCGAGTGAAAGTCTACGACGTAAAATGCGGCGACGGAATCTCTGACCTTCTTCTCCGCGACGTAGCCGGCCATACAGCCGATGTCGTCGAATTTGAACGCGTCGCCGTCCTGATTGAGAAACTCAGCGGCGTATTGTTTTTCAGAGATCGCCATCTTGCAGAAAACGCACATATCCTCCGCAGCAATCTCTACAGGTTCGATTTTCGGTTTGCCGCACCCCTCCAGCCATAACGCGCTGAGCAGCAGGGCGACGTAGAACAGCTTCAGATTACTTTGCATTTTCGTAGACAGTATTTTGTCCATTGATGTAGCGCAGGTAAATGTCTTCGAGAGATTTCTCTTGTGTGATGAAGCTTGCGATTTCGGCGCCGGCGCGTTTTAGCGATTCCACTGATTCGAGCGCGACCAGTCGCCCGCCAACAAGTATCGCCACGCGGTCGGCCAGTCGCTCGACGTCGACCAGCGTATGCGAGGTGAAAACGATCGTCTTGCCTTCACGTTTGAGCGAGAGCAGAAATTCGCGGAAGCGAATCGCGCCTTCAAGGTCGAGGCTCACTGTCGGCTCGTCTAGCAGCAAAATCGGCGCGTCCGGCAGACAGGCCACGGCCAGTCCCAGACGTTGAACCATTCCGCCTGAAAATTTCCCGACCGCTTTGTCAGCGAATCCGTTGAAATCGAACCGCGCCCCGCTCAGGGTCTCGTCAACGCGGCGCGGCGGAAGTTTTCGCAGCCGGCGATAAAATTCCAGAACCTCGCGCGCCGTCAGATTGTCCGGGAAGCTTACGCGCTGAGGCAAATAACTCATCCGGCTCCGCGCATGCTGCGGATTTTTCCACACGTCGAACCCGCCTATGAGGATTTTTCCGCACGACGGTTTGACTAGTCCGGCCATGCATTTCAGCGTGGTCGTCTTGCCGCTGCCGTTCGGCCCCAGAAGCGCAAAGGTCTCGCCGCATTCGATCTCGAAAGAGACGTCGTCAACCGCCGCGTGCTCGCCGAATGTTTTGATTAGATGTTCTACCTGGATCATCGCAATCTCCCGCGCCACATCGCTGCAATGGCCGTGCCAGCGAGCGAGAGCGAGAGCATAGCGAGGAAGGTTCGAGATGGCGCCGCAGGTCGGTTTTTTTCGAGAGAAAAATGAAGGGCGACCGGCTTCATCAAAGGCGCTCCGTCTTTCTCCGACGAGCCTTTAATGATTGGAAAGGCATGTTCAGCCGCGGCCAACGCCTGCGCGGCGGGGCTGCTTAGGTAGAGCCGCAACCGGGGATGATTGCCTTCGAGATATTCAAAAACATTTTGAACTTTATGCGCCACGTCGCCCACGCCGTCGCCGTCAAGGTCGTAGCCGCGATAGTCGCTCCAGTAATTTCCGCGCCCGTTTTCCTGCCAGCGCGTGTCGCTGCGTCTGCCGATCAGCCGCAGCGGGCTGAGGTTCTCGACGAAGTTGTTTTCGACGAAAAGATTCCGCGCGCAACTGCTGAAGATTTCGAGCGCCAGGTCGTTCTCGGCGATCACGTTGCGGCGAAATACGCTCTTGCGCAGAGCCTCGGCGAAGACGCCGGTCGCGTTGTCGATGATGAAGTTCTCTTCGACCACGTTCTCTTCGCAATCTTGAAAGAGAACGCCGAATGAGCTGAAACCACGATTGTGGATGAATGCGTTGTGGCGAAGCTCTATCTTGCGCGAATACATGATCGCCGCGCCCGCCACGTTGTCCGAAAAGACGTTCTCCTCGAATTTGTTCGCGTCCGAGCTCATGTAATGCAGGCCGTAGCGGACGCCGAAGACGCGATTGCGGCGGATGTTGTTGTCGGGGCTGCTTTGAATATACATCCCGTCGCGCGCGTCGGTGATCGTGTTCTCTTCTATCGTGTTGTCGGGCGAATTCCACAGGTGCAAGCCCGCGCCGCGCGAGCCGACTTCGAGTTCGCGCCGCCCGCGAACGGTGTTCCCCCGAATCGCGTTTCGCTGTGAGTGGTAAAGGTAGATGCCGTAAAGCACATCGCGCAGTTCGTTATCGGCGACCGTGTTTTCGTTCGATTTGAGCAGCAGACCGGAATCTTCGGCCTGCAGATCGCCGCCGCTGTGTTCGATCACGAGGCCTCGGATCGAGCAACGATCGGCGATCACGATCACGACGCTGCCTCGCCCCTCTCCGCGCAAGACGGGCTTGCCGGCGCCTTCGAGCGTGATTTGTTTGTCGAGAATGAACTGGCCCGTGTAGACGCCGGGTTGAACTCGAATCACATCGCCCGGCTTCGCTGCGGCGATGGCTTCCTGCAGCGATTGAAATTGCGCAGGCGACGGGCCTACGGTCAGAGTTTCCGCCTTTGCCGCGATGGCGAAAAGTCCGATTGCCAGAAAGACAAGAAGCGTTGACCACGACGCCATGGCCCCGCAGAGACGCAGAGAACGCCGCAGGCGAGCAGAGAGGTGTTGGAGGGCGTGAGCCAGGCTGAGTAACGGAACGGTGGTTACCACTTTCCTACTCTTCTGCTCTCCCGCTCTCCTCCGCGTTTCCTCCGCGTTCTCTGCGCCTCTGCGGCGCCACGGACTCGCAAGGTCGAGCCTTTGTTTTTGCCTGGCGCGCATCGTTACGCCTCCTGATTCGCCTTCCTCGAAAGAAAAACCGCGGCCAGCAGCAACAACGCGAACGCCACCAGCGCGTACGACGCCACGCCCGGAGAGCTTGTCACCGTGAAGTTGCCCACTACCTGCCTGCCGATGAGCGGCGGCGTGAACGTGGGAACTTTGATCGCCGCCGTCGGGTCGAGGTTGTGCCCGTAGGCGTAGAGTCTGTTGTAAAAGCTCCAGAACGAAAACAGCCCGAAGTAAGTGAAGATTACGAAGACGTCGACCAGGTTCGACATCTTGCCGATGACCATCGCGCGCAGCGCCAGCACGGCCAGCGCGCCGATGACGAAAGGAATCCAGACGAATTCGCTGAAATCGCTTTCGAGCAGCGGGCGCATGCCGATGTAGTGGTTGAGCGCGTTGATCTCGCGCAGGTCGTCGCGCGCCGGCGTCTTGCCGCCTTCGAGCTTGTGCGAGTAGATGTTGAGTGTCAGCCCGTCGAGATATTGGTTCGACGTGAACGTCATGTTCCAGAGCGGGAACAGGAACGCCGGGATCAGCGCGATGACAGCCACAAGGATCATCACGCGGCTCCTGAGCGTCAGTGGCAGCTCGAAGAATGAGTTCGCATTGTCCAACCATCTTTTCATTGCGCGCTCCCCCGTAGTAGCGCTTTCAGTCGCGTCTGCGCCCGACTTTATATGTTGCGCGATCGCCATAAATCACCTCGTTGAATCGGCGGCGCGGTCGGTACGGGGCGCCCGAGCGCAATGGAGTTAAGACAATGGATGATTTGGGGTGGTAGGCTTGTCTTAACTTAACGCCATTGCGCTCGCGTTCCCCGTGCCGTGTTACCCGTTTGCCGCTATTTTGCTTTGGCCACTACAGCGCTGCCGCCTTTGACCAGCAGATACCCTTGCATCTCCTGGTGCAGCGCCGAGCAGAAGTTGGTGCAGTAGTA
>Ga0075431_100007868_pt1 | contig 10623 bp, 12 predicted proteins | sample RhiMetdeltSRZDD5_FD_75297 | JGI IMG/M metagenome (GOLD analysis project Ga0075431, IMG submission 75297) | Populus rhizosphere microbial communities from Tennessee, USA - Rhizosphere MetaG P. deltoides SRZDD5 | ecosystem: Host-associated > Plants > Roots > Rhizosphere > Soil | place: USA...
AAAAATCCAATCACCTATGACCGAAACGACTCGCTACGTCTTCTTGTGACGCTGTTGAGACTCTCCGTGTGCATACTGGTCATTACACGTTAGACACGTAGATTGACCCACTCCCAGAGGTCAAATACTCACATAGGAGAAAGCAAATGAATTTCATCATATGGCTGATTGCTGGAGCGGTGGTTGGTTATGTCGCCAGTATCATCATGAAGACCAACGGGCGGCAGGGCTTGGTCCTCGACATCGTTGTTGGCGTTGTTGGCGCTTTCCTGGCGGGCTATTTCCTGACGCCATTCTTTGGAATCAGCACCATCAATCAGAACAACTTTAGCGTCCCGGCGCTGCTCGTATCCCTGCTGGGTGCAGTCATCCTGCTGGCAGTCGTTCGTTTGTTCAACACCCGTGGTCGCCGCGCCCGCTAACGGCGCTATGAGATACCATCCGAACCGATGATTACCCCGCTAGCGAGGCCGATTGTGCCGCAGAGTTTGCAGAACAGTCGGCTCTCTATCGCCTTCTAACGTTCAAACATATTCCCGTAAAACGAGGCCAATATGGCACAGCAACAAGTATCACAGGTTAGAACAACTCGACGCGAACCGGGGCAGGAACAACGCCTCTATACGTTCAAGGCCATGCAGTTGATCTGGCTAGGGCTGGGTGTCCTCGAAGTCCTTCTTGGGCTGAGGATCATCTTCAAGATCATCGCGGTCAACCCCGACAACACACTGGCGAGCCTGCTTTATAGCTTCACCAGCCTATTCCTGCTTCCCTTTTCGGGGCTGACCGGGACTCCTTCATCGGGTGGCATGGTGCTGGAAATCTCATCGTTGATTGCGATGATCGTCTATGCCCTGCTGGCTTGGGCTGCGGCAAAACTGGTCGAGGTAGTGTTCTATCGCCCGCGCAGCACGGTCGTGGATGTTACTGAATCGAGCAGCGAGCAGCGCAATCAGTAATTTGAGATGTGTTAGGCAAGCTCGTCAACACAGCAGTCTGTAACGAAGAAATAGGAAGGTGTAAACGATGGGATTATCAGGCTCAATGATTTTAAGGGCTGGGATTATCTGGGGGATTGTAGCGATACTGTTAGCGATTATCGGCGGCGCGCTGTCACCAATCCTACCGATAGTGGCCGGTCTCACCCTGGCAACCTTCGCCTTCACAATGGCGGGCGTTCACTATGCTGCCAAGACCAGTTCCGATACGTTGAGCGGCGGACTTGGCGGTGCTCTGGCCGGAATGGTAGCCGCGATTCTGCTTCTGCTAATCCGGTTTATACCCCTCAATCTCCCCGTTCCGGGGGGATCACCGACCGATCTCATTGGCGCGCTGATCGTCGGCTTGCTGGCAGGTGCTGCCGGCGGCCTGGCCTTCAAGGCTATCGTTCGATAGAGGAGGCATCACCTCCTCGAATAACCAAAGGATAAAACAAAAGAAATGACTGATCAAAACCAAACTTATGGAACTACAAAGTACTTCCTGGCCGGACTTCTGGTCGGCGGCTTCGCTGGCACAGTCGCAATGCTGCTGATGGCCCCCCAATCGGGCAAAGCGACCCGCGATCAAATTCAGGCAAAGGGCATTGAGCTTCGTGACGAAGTAACAGAAACCGCCGAAAATACGGTGGCAAAGGCGCGCCTGAAAGGGCAGCAACTCTCAGCCGATGTCCGTGAAAAGGCTGAAGAACTTCAGCAGCGCGGTCAAGATATGCTCGACGAGCAGCGTGAGCATTTAGCCACACTTGTAGCGGGCGATGACAACGGGAACAAGGTTTCCTAGTAATCCCTATTCAGCCAGCGAGCGGATGGTCGAAATTCGCTTTCTGGCTGGCAACTCTCACCGCACGTCGCTGATGAAACAGACACACCATAAACGACAGGATAGGTATAGCTGTAAGTAATCTGGAGGCACACCATGTTCGCAAATGTTGGTACAGGCGCATTCATTACTACCGCGATTTTTGTAGTCATATTGGTGGTCGGGCGCTTCGCTATTCAGAGCTATGGGCAGCGCATCGGCGCAAATGAGATGGATTTCGAGTATCGCCCGGAGCTTGAGCGCGAGCGATCTCTGTATCAGACCTTGAAAAAGGGATACACCGTCGCCACCGTTCTGGTCGGTCTCTGGATTATTGTGCTCGGAATCCGGCTGATTGCAGGTGCTCAGGCTGATCTCTTCGAAGCGAGGCGGTTTGGTCACGGCCTTACCTCAGGTCGGATGCTTGGGGCGCTTGGCGCAGCCGTATTACTCGCGGGGGTCGGTGTGATGTTTGTACCGCAAACACTCCGCTGGGATTCTCGACCTGTGCCAATCCTTGATCCGCGTCCTGCCGTTAAGATACGAAGCACATTAGCCAAGGCCAGTCAATCAGGCGCAGATTTTTCTGTCCTTACAGATTCTATCGGTCATAATGCCTACGACGAGCGGCGGCCTGCGGTGCGCTGGTATAACGCTCACCCTGCGATCTTATGGTTCATGCTTGCCTCTACTGGCATGATATTTGCCTGTTATTTTGCACTGTTCATAGTAGGGCTGCCGGGGCGTTATCCATAGCCCCAATTCTGAGTTGATTGATCATACAGCTACAAGGAATAGTTACGAGCAGGAGACTATCACTTCCTCGGTAACGTATTTTTACACGATACATTTTTGGTGATGGGAAAAGCGCCACAGCCAACCTCCAAACCTCGAAGAGAACGATGTGCTTGCCGTCGTTCCCGCTTCTCGTAAACAAACAGTGGTACATATGACCACAGAATGGAATTAGATATGGCAAAGCAAATCGTATTCGGTGAAGATGCACGCAGACAACTTAGACGCGGGATGGATAAGCTCGCTCAAGCGGTAGGAACTACTCTCGGCCCCAAAGGTCGCAACGTGGCGCTCGGCCAACAGTGGGGCGCGCCAACTGTGACCCATGACGGCGTGACAGTCGCGAAGGACATTGAGCTAGCTGACCCCTTCGAGAATATGGGTGCGCAGTTGTTGAAGGAAGCTGCCACCAAAACCAACGATATTGCAGGGGATGGCACTACTACCGCAACCCTGCTGGCGCATACGATGGTCATTCAGGGATTGAAAGTTGTAGCAGCAGGCGCAAACCCGATGCTGGTTAAGAGAGGCATTGAGGCAGCATCTCAATGCGTGGTTGAGACCATTCTTGAAATGGCGCGGAAGATTGACACCCGTGAAGAGATTGCCAATGTAGCTTCGATCTCGGCGCAAGATCGTGAGATCGGCGAGCTGATCGCAGACGTGATGGAGAAGGTCGGCAAAGATGGCGTAATCACGGTTGAAGATGGCAAGACGCTCGCCTTCGAGACAGAGTTCGTTGAAGGGATGCAGTTCGACCGGGGTTATCTCAGTCCGTACTTCATCACCAACCCCGAATCACTGGAAGCTGTCATCGCTGAGCCTTACATTCTGATCTACGAGAAGCGGATTTCCTCAGCGCAGGAGCTTCTACCTCCCCTTGAGAAGCTGTTGAGCCTCGGCAAGCGCGACCTTGTGATCATTTCCGAGGATGTGAGCGGAGAGGCACTGGCAGTTCTTGTTCTGAACCGGCTGCGCGGCACGATCAATGTGCTGGCAATCAAGGCTCCCGGCTTTGGGGATCGGCGCAATGCGATGCTTCAACACCTTGCTGCCTTGACTGGGGCCATCGTTATTTCCGAGGAGACTGGCCGTACCCTTGAGAGCATCACCCTTGAGGATCTGGGCCGGGCAGATAAGATTATCTCAACCAAGAACGATACAACGGTCATTGGCGGTGCAGGTTCCGAAGAGGCGATTCAGGGACGCATTGAGCAGATCCGCATCGAGATGGATCGAAGTACATCGGATTATGACAAGGAACAGCTTCAACAGCGCTTGGCGAAGCTGATGGGCGGCGTTGCAGTGATTAAGGTTGGTGCTGCCACCGAAGTAGAGCTAAAGGAAAAGAAGCATCGGGTGGAAGATGCACTCAGCGCAACCCGCGCGGCAGTTGAAGAAGGCATTGTGCCTGGCGGTGGAGTTGCTCTAGTAAATTCTGCTGTCGCCTTGAACGGCTTCAAGATGGATGACCCTGATGCCCAGACTGGCATCAATATCGTTCGGATGGCGCTGGAAGCGCCCATGCGCAAGCTGGCAGCTAATGCAGGTATGGATGGGGCAGTGATCATCGACGCCGTGGGTCGCATGCATGCCGAAGGTTCAAAGAATAGGAACATTGGGTTCAATGTCATGAACGGCGAGTATGTCGATATGCTCAAGGCGGGTATCATCGATCCGGCAAAAGTGACGCGGGGTGCGCTCCAGAATGCCGCTAGTATCGCCGGAATGATCCTGACTACCGAAGCACTAATTGCTGATATTCCGTCGAAGCATGAAGCTGGTGGGATGCCCGGTATGGATTTCTAGCTTCAAACTTGATACCGAAATAGGTAGCAATTCTGTTTGGTTTCGTTAGAGGTTAGATGTATGAGCAGGGCGAGTCCAATAAACTCCCTAACAGGGCCTAACACGAACCGTAATTAATGAGGAATTGAGTACAAAATCGAGAAAAGAAAACCCACTAATTGTTAACAATTAGTGGGTTTTGTACTGAAATAGCGGGAACTGGACGTGTTCCGAACCGCTTGTACTCAAATCGAGTGAATTATTTTCTGTATTACGGGAGCATCTCCCTCACAGCACTTACTATAATGCTGTTCGATTCAAATTGCAAACGAAAAGGATGAGGATTTGATTTACCAGCGACACTAAGTCAGGTCAAACCTGTCTTTAATTTGCTTAAGTCTTATACGGGACAAACTTTCTTGCCCCGTAATGTGCTCTAATATCCTTAGGCGGGCATATCCTCTGGGAACGGTGGCGGACCTAGTGTCTTCATCGCACCTGTTCCCTCGCCCACCGACCGCAGGCGCGCCATGTCGATTTCCGTTGGGGGGAGTGTCCGGCCCAGTGCTGCATCTCCCGCTTGGCGGAAGAACGCCTCCATCGCTGCGCCGGGCGTAATAGTACATAGCGAACGCGCTATCTCGGAAGTGACCAGCATCGCATGCGGCATGCCTCTCGGAACCCACACGACCGCACCGGGGCCAGCCGTGTGCTCGATGCCGTCAATGTTGAAGAGCAGCTCGCCCTCCAGCACATAAACCGCCTCGTCGTGATCGGGGTGGAGATGCAGCGGAGTCCGCTTGCCCTGACTTGCGGCGTGTTCTATCAGACAGAGTACACCTCCTGACTGTTCACTTGTGACCTTGAAGGTCACGAGGCCGCCTCCAAACCAGACGCTTTCGCCTGCTTCCTGCGCGGTGACCGCTGGCATTGCACTACTCATAATTTACCTCCTTATGGGCACTATGATACCGTTATGGTAACCTGAATACCATGATATAATACCTTGATAGAGTTGTCAATCCCGCTTTGCTTACGTGCTTGACATATTGGAAAGAGCATGGCGACTTTGTGCCCAACCTTACCACGCTACTGAGGAAGCGGCAGCCATTGGAGGAATTATGAGTAGTTCTCAGGGATTCGAATCGACCGGACGCACCGCGCAGAAGATGCGGACGCGCAATGCCCTGATCGATGCCGCACGCACCCTGATCGTTAGCGGGGTCACACCGACCGTCGAGGATGCTGCGACCGCCGCATCGATCTCCCGCACGACTGCCTACCGTTACTTCCCGAATCAGCACGATCTGTTGGTCGCAGCGTATCCAGAGATTGAGCTAAGATCGCTGCTCAGGGACAATCCACCAGACATAGTCGAAGCGCGTCTGGACATGGTCGTGCGCGAGTATCTGCACAATACTATCGACAACGAGGTTGCGCTTCGTGCTGCCTTGCGCTTGTCCCTGGACCCTCATGGGGCCTACCATGAGGAACTGCTCTTGCGCCAGGGGCGAGTGATCGGGTGGCTAAAGGACGCGCTTGAGCCACTGCGTGGACGGCTGTCCGAACAAGCAGTGGAGCGCCTCGTCTACGCGATCAGAGCGGCGGCGGGGATTGAGGCTCTCATCTGGCTGTGCGACATCGCCGGTCTGTCCCGCGATGACGCGAAAGACCTCATGATGTGGTCGGCGCAGGCATTGCTCCGGTCTGCCCTCGCCGAAGCAAGCTCAGACCCAAAGGGACTTGCCCATAAGAAACTGTATCAAGCGCCTGAGTCATAAGCAGCGATAGGGCGCGTCCACTTTGTGACAACCCCTGACGAGGACTCGAACCATTTTGAGCACAAAACTAGAATCGAAAACGCCCCATTGGGGCGTTTTCTACTGAAATAGCGGGGCCAGGACTCGAACCTGGGACCTTCGGGTTATGAGCCCGACGAGCTGCCACTGCTCCACCCCGCATCGCAAGGGATAATATACCCCGCTCTCAAACCATTGTCAAATATTTCACACGCGCACTTTGGCGTATAGTCCCTACTCACCCGCTCTATCAGAGGATAGCAAAATGCACCCTCAGAGTAACTCACCATAGGGTGCATTACAGATAGTTCTACGCCGCGCGCTGTGTCCGATCTCGTCCGCGCAGTGCCAGTGAGACGTAGTATAGAAGCTGGAAGAGTGCAGTCGCCATCCCGGCTATATAAGTAAATGCTGCGGCGCGCAGCACCTGCCTCGCGCCTTGACGCTCTTGCTCCGACGCAAATAGATGCTGCTCATCCAGCATCTTGATGGCGCGAGTCGATGCATCCATCTCGACGGGTAGAGTCAGTACCGCAAAGATAAACGCAGTGGAGAACAACACGATGCCAATCCATGTCAGCCACTCGATATTGGAAAAGAATCCAGTGATGAACAGCAGAGGCCCAAGCTGTGATCCGAGGTTCACCAACGGGACGATGCCCATGCGGGCCTTCATCAACAGGCTGTTATTCGTATCTTGCTGAGCGTGGCCGACCTCATGGGCCACCACCGCCATCGCCGCTACACTGCTATCTGAGTAGCTGGCCTGCGAGAGATGCAGCGTGTTATCGGCGGGATTATAGTAATCAGTAAGCTGTCCTTCCACCTGACCGATCCCCACATTGCTGATACCCTCAGTCTGGATGAGACGTTGGGCAACATCTGCTCCGACTAGCCCTGCGCCCGAGGGAACTTTATCCCATTTGGCAAACGTCGATTTCACCCACCACTGCGCAAACAGCATGATCAGCATGGCAGGCCCCATGATACACCAGTACACCGGGTCTAGTTGAAAATATGCATTAGGATCTGCTGGCATTTCAAAACTCCATGATTGTTATGTGAAATAGCTTTTCTAATTAGTATCGCAAATGGGTGGTAGAGAAGTGTTAGAACTCTCCACAATTGGCAGGAAATCCCCCTTGACTCTCATGTTACGTCATAATCTATGCTTCATTGATTCGAGCCAGACGATTGAGCATCTGGCGAGGCGCATCGCGTAACATGAGTTTGATAACATGTGTTTCGCAAACGAATTTCCGACGCCCTCCCTCCGACGCTCCGTTCGCCATTGACACTCTCTTCGAGAGCCGCTAGCGTATCCCGATCTTTATCCTCGTAAGCGAAGGAGCAGTCAATGCGGATTGCACTTCTAGCCGATATTCACGCCAACACTCTAGCCCTTGATGCGGTGCTTGCCGACATCGAAGAACGGCGCGGCGTCGATGGCTACTGGATTCTAGGCGACATCGCTGCCAACGGCTTCGATCCGTCAGGCGTGATAGATCGCCTGCGCGCATTGCCGAACGCCGTATTCATTCGCGGCAACGGAGATCGCCAGCTAGCGACCCACCAGAATCCGCCGCCCACCATTGAGGATGCGGCTGCTAACCCTGCTCTACTGCCGCAAGTCATGGAGATCGCAGGCAACTTTGCTTGGACACGCGGGCATCTCGCGGCGCGAGGCCACTTCGGATGGCTCCAGACTCTCCCGCTTGAGCAGCGTCTCACATTGCCAGATGGCACGCGAGTGCTTCTGGTTCATGCCGAACCCGGTGAGGACGACGGGCAGGGCTTGAATCCCGGCCTGAGCGACGATCAAGTACGTGCATCACTGGCAAGATGCAACGCCGATTTTATTTGCGTGGGGCATTTCCATGTGCCAATCGACCGCACGCTCAACGGCTGGCGGATCGTGAATCCGGGGAGTGTCGGCTTTCCCTTCCGGCCTGATCTTCGTCCCGGCTACGCAATTCTCACAGCGACCGAGACGGAACATGATTTCGCCTTTTATCGTGTTGAGTATGATCGGCAGGCAGCCATCGACGCGATCAGGCGGTGTGGCAACCCCGCAGAGGATTTCCTCATCTGGTTCCTGAACGGCGACTTCCGTGCGTCGTGGCTCGATCATTGGGATGGAGTAACTTATTCTCCCACAGTTGTAGCCGAAGCTGGCTGATCGAAGCATTGAACCAGACTGCCGTGCTGGGGGGTATAACTACGATCTACTTCAGGAGGCACATATGGCAACAGCGCCGCAGGTGACAAATACGGATGACATCCTTACCGCGAACGACCCTGACTTTTACCAAGCCTTCGATAAGCTGTACGAACAGACGTGGGGCGAAGGCGTGATCCCCGCCAAGTACAAGCAGTTGATCGGTGTGACCGCCTCAGTGATTATCCGATGCGAGCCGTGCCTTAAGTACCATATCACGATGGCTGTCGAGGCAGGCGCAACCCGCGAGGAGATCACCGAAGCGCTGCGCATCGCAATCCTGTCGGGTGGTTCAGCAGGTGTGCCGACTGCGCGGCATGGCGTCAATGTGATGAAGGATTTAGGACTCCTCTAAGCCTCCAGCGCTCTACAACTGAGACCCAGATGACTAACTGTAATCTTATAAGTAGGGGCGAGAGGCTTCTCGCCCCTACGAACTAAATGCCTATCCCAAATTCTCCTTGAAATACCGGATCATCTGCCCGAACGCATCATTCGCTACGTCATCCGCTCGAAGCTGCCCATCGACGAGCATAAACCCATGCGGCTCGCCCTCGTAAACCTTTAGCTCGTAGCTTTTGCCCGCCGCCTTGAGTTCGTCGGCATAGCGGTTAATATCCGCGATGGGGCTGGCTTCATCCGCCGTACCGTGAATGATCAACATCGGCGCATCCAGATCACCGATCAGGCTGGCGGGCTGCGTGCTGCCGCTATAGGGGAATCCATACCATGCCACGCCCGCGTTAAACTCCTTGATCTTCGGCAGAAGCAGCATCGTATACCGCCCGCCTGCACAGAATCCCGTTAGCCCAAGCCGCGATGTATCCACGTCCCCGCGTGCTGTTAGGAATGTAATGCTGTCGCGCGTCAACTGCTCGACCACGTCGTCCGGCGGCTGGCGCTCGAAGGTTTGCCAGCCAATCGCCAGCACTACGAATCCCTCCGCCGCAAAGTGATCGGTCATCGTGCGGTAGCCTTCTTCCAGCCCTCTGATCGAGTGGATCAGCACAATGCCGGGGTAGGGGCCACCCTGATCGGGCGCGGCGAGATAGCCCGTGTAATCCTTACCACCGCTCGTAACGATGACATCCTCACCTTGCGTGCTCAACTTTGCTGGTTGCCCCGACTGATCCCCTGTAGCCGCTTCGGTAGGTGCTGCTGCCGAATCAGTTGGCTCGGCGGTGGTGGGATTGCCCGGTTCAACAGAAGGCGGTGTTGTTGCTTGTGACTCTGCTGCGGGTGTTGAGTCGCTAACACAGGCTGCAAGAAGAATTGCAGTTATCGCAGCGATGGTGAGCCGGAAAATGTGATTCTTCATGAGGCTTCTCCTCCATTCCAAACAGAATGCTGTGATGACCTTAGCGAATTATCACCCTAAGATCACCCCATATTTCACGACACCCGATATTGGCACGTTATACTCTCTGGGCTTTGATCCTCGCATCCCCACCGGATAGCCCATGACGCTCCCCTCACACGAACTTGCCGCCGAAGCCGATGACATCCCGCCGATTCTTGCACCCACGCCGGAGCGCGCCTCACTGACCACAACCTATCTAGCGCTGGCAGGTGGGGTGCTGTGTATCGGATTCTCGGCGATCTTCGTGAGGCTGGCCCATACAACGGGTGACATCGTGAGCGTCTACCGTCTCGGCATTGCGGCGCTGGCAATGAGCATCCCGGTGCTGATCAACTGGCGGCGCGGTCGCGCCCGGCTCCCCCTCAAAGCGCTGCCTTTTGCGCTGTTCGCCGGACTGCTCTTTTCTGGCGATACCGCGATCTGGTCAACCGCAGTCAACCTGACCACCGCCGCCAACGCGACCCTGCTTGGCAATACCGCGCCCTTGTGGGTCGGACTCGGCGCAATGTTGATCTTCCGCGAGAAGTTGGGACGCAGCTATTGGCTCGGCGTGACAATTGCGATGATCGGAGTCTTGGCGATTATCGGCTTCGATGCGCTGCAAGGCTTGGGCACGAATCCCGGCAATCTGTTGGCATTGGTCTCAGGGATGTGCTATTCCGGCTACCAGTTGACCACACAGCGCGGGCGCTCACAGATTGATACGCTGACCTACTCGTTTGTCTTCTCGGCTACAGGCACGGTTGTCCTCCTCATCGTCACGATGATCCTGCGCCACCCCCTGACTGGATACCCGACCAATAGCTACCTTGCGATGCTCGGACTTGCGCTAGTCTCGCACCTCGGCGGCTGGCTGCTGATCA
>Ga0075431_100007870_pt1 | contig 10622 bp, 10 predicted proteins | sample RhiMetdeltSRZDD5_FD_75297 | JGI IMG/M metagenome (GOLD analysis project Ga0075431, IMG submission 75297) | Populus rhizosphere microbial communities from Tennessee, USA - Rhizosphere MetaG P. deltoides SRZDD5 | ecosystem: Host-associated > Plants > Roots > Rhizosphere > Soil | place: USA...
AGGACGCGCCGCACTGCCGTATCGTATACGCCCATCTTTCCCGGTGACATAATATGACTCAACCGACTGATCCGAGGTGATTGGTTGGCAGAAAGGAAAAACGTTATGTCTCTCGGTAAAAGAGCTGGAGCCGAACTGCTTGGCACATTTTGGCTCGTTTTCGGAGGCTGCGGCAGCGCCGTTCTCGCCGCCGCGTTTCCAAACGTTGGTATTGGTCTCCTTGGCGTATCGTTGGCCTTTGGACTCACGGTGCTTACCATGGCTTACGCCATCGGCCATATTTCGGGCTGTCACCTCAACCCTGCTGTGTCCGTAGGATTGGTGGTCGGCAGGCGGTTTCCCGCCTCAGAATTGCCCGCGTACGTCGGCGCGCAAGTGGTGGGCGCCATTGCGGCTGCGGGAGCCCTGTACTTCATCGCCAGCGGCAAGGCCGGGTTTGACTTGAGCGGCGGATTCGCGTCGAACGGATACGGCTCACATTCCCCCGGCGGCTACTCGCTCGCTGCGTGTTTGACCGCCGAAGTCGTGCTCACGTTCATGTTCCTGATGATTATCCTCGGCGCCACCGACCGGCGGGCTCCGGCCGGCTTTGCGCCGCTGGCCATCGGGCTCGGGCTTACTCTCATTCATCTCATCGGTATTCCGGTGACGAACCTGTCGGTAAATCCGGCGCGCAGCACGGGCCCTGCCGTGTTGGTTGGCGCGTGGGCGATCGAGCAGCTATGGTTGTTTTGGGTGGCGCCTCTGGTCGGCGCTGCGCTGGCTGGTATTGCCTATCCGGCGCTCGCAGAAGAGTCCGCTGAACAGTCTTCGAAGCCTGCCGCGCATCGGGCGACGGCCGCAAATTGATCCTCCAGGCGGTTGAAGGAAAATAGGCTCCGCGGCTCGCGCCGGGCGTTTTTTGGACAGGCGTGGTGGTACACTGAGGATGTTCCCAAAGTCCAAGAGGTTCCGGGTGAATGAATAGTCTTCAGGATATTCTCTCGACAATTCCAATTTTCAGCTTCCTGGGGCGGAATGAAATTGCCGCCGTGGAAACCCTATTCGTCGAGTCAACGCGACAGAAGGAAGAGTACGTCTGCCGCGAGGGCGAGGAAGGCGATACATTCCATATCATTCTCGATGGTGAACTGGAAGTAATCGTTGGCCAGAATGATTCGGCGCGAGTGGTCAGTATCCTGAAAAAAGGCGACTTTTTCGGCGAGATGGCCCTGCTGCAAGGAGGCAAGCGCACGGCGTCAGTTGTGGTGTCGCGCCGGGCGCGCCTCGTCACGCTGGATCGCTCGTCGTTCAACAGCCTCTTCCTGAAGAATCCGAAAGCGCTGGAGTACTTCACCCGTGTGCTTTGCAAGCGCGTAGCGGACGCGAACAAGGGCGATGTCGTCCGCAAGTCGACGATGACCATCAGCATTGCTTCGGCGCGTGAGAATTTGCACGGCAAGTCCATGCTTTCCGAAGCGCTGGCGGCAGTCCTCCATGACCTCACCGGCTCACAGATTCTGTTGGTTCGCCTTTCATCATGCGCTGTGGGACCGGAGGGCGAGTTGGCGGAAATTCTGCATTGGGGAGGTTCCGGCGAGGCTTTGGAGCGCGCCATCAGCAAGATCGCCCAGGGCGTATTCATCTTGGATGTGCCGGCTCGACCCGGTCAGGACGCGAATTATTACGCCGAATGCGGTTCCAGTCTCATTTCCCGGTTTAGCGATCGATTCCCTTTCATCATTTTCGACATGAACACCGAACGCGGCGTGTTGGAAGCGCTCGATCTGTTTTCTGACGTCTACATCGAGATCGGCGATACAGCGGAGCCACCGAAGAAGGCCGATTCATCCGGTAGCAAGATGAAGTACTTTCGCGTGGTCAACCGGTTCAACATGACGTCGCGGGCGGTGTCCCTGAGCCATTGCGAACCTTTCGTGATGCCGCACGCTAGCCGGCTCAATAGCGGGACCTCAACTGATTTCATTCGTACCAACCCGCGATCGGCGTTGGGTCTTCCGGTTCATCGTCTGGCGCGGAAGATTCTGGGAACGACAGTGGGCGTGGCCCTCGGCGGTGGCGCGGCGTTTGGAATCGCTCACTTGGGAGTGCTACAGGTTCTGGAGAAGCACGGAATCCCGATCGATCTGATCGCGGGATGCTCACAGGGTTCAATCATCGGAGTTGGTTATGCCGCTGGCGTCTCGACGGCGCGAATGATCGAGATCGCGCTGCAGTTGGGGCACTGGAAGAACTCGCTGCTGGCAGTGGATCTGACGATCACACGCCCGGGACTGCTCTTAGGGGACAGTTTTGTTAAGATCTTCGAACCTTACTTGACCGAGTGCCGCACGTTCGCGGATCTGCTGATGCCCTGCCTGACGGTAGCGACGGATATCGAAAGCGGTGAACGCGTGCCGATCGGCTCGGGGTTGTTAACGACGGCCTTCCGGGCCAGCGCGGCGGTACCCATGGTATTCGCTCCGGTAAAGGTGGGAGACAGGGTTCTAGTGGACGGCGGTGTCTCTGATCCGGTGCCAGCCGAGGTTGTGAACGCGATGGGCGCGGACTTGTGTATCGCGGTCAATGTTGTGCCGCCGTTGAAACTGGGCGTTGAAAACGCTGTAAGCAAAGCTGTGCGGCTGGTTAACCGGTTCAACCCGATGTCCTACCTGAACGGCGTATCTGGCATGCCGGCCATGTTCGACATCATTATGAACTCGATGCAAGTACTGCAGCACGAGCTTGGAAACTTCAAAGCGATCTCCGCGGATGTGCTGATCAAGCCGGATCTGTCGGACTTCACGTGGATCGAGTATTACCGGTCGAGTGAGTTGATCGAGCGCGGCGTGGAAGCTGCCGAGCGGGCCATGCCCGCCATCCACCGCGTGCTCGCCCAGAAGATGGCGCCTTACAAGAAGCGCTCGACTACCGAAGTGGCCGTGGCCTCCTGAGCCCTCGACTCAAATAACCAAGCCTCCCAGGCGAAACACCCGCTTCACGGGCGTAAATGGCGGCGCGGGCTTCGCCTCAATCAACTTCGTCGAGTCTCGCCAGAGAGCCGTAAATCCAGCCTTCTCTCCGGTGCGATAGTAGTGCAGCAGATACGCCATGTCGTATGCCGTATAGTCACTGAACCACTGAGCCAGACCGGCGATGCCGATACATTCGAACATGCCGAGCGCGTAACGAGCCGCTTCGCGTTCGTAAGCTAGAATCACAGGCAGCAGACTTTCGGCCACTGGAGGACTTTGTAGCCTCCCGAGCTCGAAGGCATCAGGGTCGATGTTCCATTGCACCGTGTGTCCGAACAGATGCCCCAGCAAAAACAACCGCTGTTCCGGCGTCACGGCGTGATCGATATGTATTTCGCAGCCATCCAGATCCCCGGTCAGAGGGTCGGGAATGTCGCGCGTCACGACTCGGATTCCTACCGTCTTTTCCAGGTAATGCTCGACCTGCGCGCAGTAAACGGCAAACGGGATCATTTTCGATTCACTTCGCCGGTACGGTAGCTGGAGCCCCTTTCTCCTTCACGAAGACCACCAGGAACTTGGCCGGCTGCGTGCTGCTGGCATTTTTGGAAACGGCGTGAACGTCCTCCGGCGACTCATAAAACGTCTGCCCCGGCCCGAGCGTCACTTCCTTCCCGCCCTTCACCTGCATCACGACCGACCCCTCCAGCACATAGACGAACGTATGAGCATTATGCCGGTGCTCGGCCGACGAGGCGCCCGGCGCATACTCCACCGTCACCATCGTGCCTTCCTTGCCGGCAAGCCCCGCCAGATCCTTGGTCATCAGCGGTGTCACCTTCGCATTTTGAGCCGACACGCCCGCGGCCAGGCACAATGCAATTAGGACGCTCCTCATTGCGTCGCTCCTTCAGTCTTGCGCGCCGCAGGTTGATACTCTCCAGGCACAGCCCGGAACGCAATCGCCAGACGATTCCACCCATTAATGGCAACTACCGCCATCGTCAAATTCACCAGCTCTTCGTCCGAGAACTGCTGCCGGACCTCTTCATACACTGGATCCGGCACATGATCCTCGGTGATTAGCGTGACCGCCTCTGTCCACGCCAGCGCCGCCCGCTCCCGGTCGGTAAAGAACGGAGTCTCACGCCACGCGTTGAGCGCATACAGCCGCTGCTCACTCTCCCCCGCAGCCCGGGCATCCTTGGAATGCATGTCAATGCAATAAGCGCATCCATTGATCTGCGACGCACGCATCTTTACCAGCTCGATCATGGAAGGCTCCAGTTTGGACGATTTCCGGAGAAACATCTCCAGGCCGAGCATGGCACGGTAAGCTGCAGGCGAAGCCTCTTGAGAGTTCAATCGTGATTGCATAGTTCAGGTCCTTTCACTTCCAGGATAAAGCCATAAGTGGACCTGCGAAAGTTGCAGCCGAGGATTGCCGTCAAGAGCCGGCGGCGGCGGGAGGAGAGTTAATTCGGAAACTACCCGTTCTCGTGAGACTTGCCGTCAGCCAGACCAGCAGGCAAATTCTGCAGAGCTGCCTGAACCAGTTCCTGCTGGGAAACATCTGCACGCGCCAGTTCTGGCGGCGGACCTGGCGTGTGCGTGATATTTCCGTGGAGCAGGAACGCGACGACCTTGCAGATGTTGATATGGCCGTCGACCCCAATGGAAACGCCGTCATTGTCGTCGTAGACGCGCACCCCGTCTGCCGGAGCGTGATTTCGAAACCATTCAAGTAGCCGTTCGGTCATTTTGTCGGTAGCGTCCATGCGATTTATAGAAGCAATTCGCGGCCCAAAGTTAGATACGATCCTCGCTTTGGATAGGCGCCCGGATTGCTGCATTTGGATTGAGAGATCCTCATGCTTCCGATTTCCAGGGTCCTCGTTCCGGTCGATTTTTCCGATCGTTGCCTTGCGATGCTGCCCTACGCGCGTGCGTTCGCATTGAGACATGACGCGGAGCTGACACTCCTGCATGTATTCAATCCGGTCTACACGGTCCCGCCGGCAGGGCCATTTGGACCGGCGATCGTGTCCCTGCCTCCGTCCGTTTTCGAGCACGCTACGCAACGGCTCGACGCATTCGGAGGAGATCAGCTGCAAGGATGCCGCGTCCGGCGATTGATCTATGAAGGCGACCCGGCGGAGCAGATCACCGAATTCGCCACCGCGGAAGACGTTCATCTGATCATCATGCCGACTCACGGTCTTGGAATTCTGCGTCGATTCCTGATCGGCTCAGTCACGGCCAAAGTTCTCCACGATGTCGAGTGTCCCGTCATGACTGGCGTACACGTCGAGCAGTCTTCTCAAGCGAAGCCGGATAACTTTTCCAACATTCTGTGCGCGGTAGACCTAGGGCCGAGCAGTGAGCCGACGCTCGCTTGGGCCGGCCAGTTCGCCGAAGCCTTTCACGCGCGGCTGGAAATTGTTCACGCTGCCCCATCGTCCAGTCGCGGATCCGAGCGGGATGATATCGAAGCCCTGCAACAGTCAACGGGAGCAAAAGTCGCGGACATTGTTATCCAGGAAGGTGAACCTGTCAAAACGGTGATCGCTGTCGCGAACTCCACCGCGGCTGACCTCCTGGTAATTGGCCGGGCCGTTCACAAGGATCCGGCAAGTAGATTACGGCCGGAAGCTTACGCAATCATCGGCCAGTCCCCCTGTCCGGTTGTGAGTGTATGAAGAAGGTTGACCAGCTCATGATCGCGGAACTCTCGCTCATTACGTCGCAAGCGCTTGGGCGATATCCTCCACCAAGTCCTCGCCGTTCTCCAGTCCGACCGACAGCCGGATCAGATTCTCCGGAGTACGGGTTGGCCGCGCCTCGAGCGAGGCCCGGTGCTCGATCAGGCTCTCAGTCCCGCCCAAGCTCGACGCCCGCGTAAATACCCGTGTCTTCGCCACGACCTCCGTCGCCCGCGCCCGTCCACCTTTCACCTGGAAGGCGATCATGCCGCCGAATTGCGTCATCTGCCGCGCCGCGATCTGATGGCCGGGATGACCGGCGAGACCCGGATAGTACACCTTCTCGACTCCGTCGTTCTGACAGAGGAATCGCGCTACTTTCAGGGCATTTTCCGAGTGGCAGCGCATCCGGCACGGCAGCGTCCGGATACCGCGCCGCACCAGCCAGCTATCGAGCGCGGCGGAAACCGCCCCCCCGGTGGTCTGGATCCTGCGGATGTTCCCGAAGAAGCAATCGTCAACCCGCGAGATCACCAGGCCACCGGCCGCGTCGCAGTGCCCTCCCAGGTACTTGGCGCTGGCGTGCAAGATCAGGTCCGCGCCGAAACGGAATGGATTCTGCAGCGCCGGCGTCGCAAACGTGTTGTCGCAGAGAACCATCGCGCCCGCCTCGTGAGCGGCCGCGGCCACCTCGGCGATGTCGGTGATCTTCAGCAGCGGATTCGACGGCGTCTCGACCCAGATCAGCTTCGTCTTCGGCTGTATCGCCTTCCGCAGGCTCGCGAGATCCGCCATATCGACGAAGGTAGTCGAAAGCCCCCACCGTGCAAATACGTCGCAGAGCAGATCGGATGTGCCGTAGAAGAGATCCTTCGGCGCAACCACGTGATCGGTCGGCGAAAGCGCCTGGAACACGCTCATCGCCGCCGCCGATCCGGAGGAGAACGCAGCAGCGGCCGCGCCCCCTTCGAGAGCCGCGGCGCACTTCTCCAGCGCTTCACGGTTCGGATTGTTTACACGATTGTAATAATACCCGCGCGGATAAGTTCCGTCCGCCGAGCGCTCAAATGTCACCGAAAGGTTAACCGGAGCGATGATAGCCCCGGTCGCGGAATCCACGTGGTAACCGGCATGCACGGCCAGCGTTTCGAGTTTCATTGCGGTATATTGAGGCCAACCGGCGGATCCGTAAATAGCCAATCGTGAAATGGCTATTCCCAGCCGCCGGAATCTGGCGCATACTGATGTCCAATCGAGCTATGGATCTGTCTAAATTGAAATTTAACAGGGCGCCTGGGGACAGCCTCTACGACCAGCTCGTGACCGCGCTCGAGACAGCCATCGAGCAAGGCGACCTCGCGCCTGGCGCAAGGCTGCCTTCGGAGCGCGACCTGGCGGGTGTCCTCAGCTTGAGCCGCACCACCACCACAAACGCCTATCGCGAGCTGGAATCGCGTGGCGTGCTGCGCCGCCACGTGGGTCGAGGCACGTTCGTCTGCGCCACGCCCGAACCAGACGAGATTCCTTTCGCCTGGAGGGGAAAGGTGTCGGCGACCGCGTTGCGATCGGCCAATGCCAATATGCGCAATCTGATGCGGCGCGCGGTCGATCCAGGCGCTATTTCGATGGCGCTAGGCGAGCCGGCTCTGGAGTGTTTCCCCTCCGCCGAGTTTCGCCGCATCAACGATCAGATTCTTAAGCGCGAGCCGGGGACCGTATTCGGCCACGGCCCGATCGAGGGGCAAAAGGTGTTGCGAAAGGCGCTATCGGCCCGCATCGGCGCACGGCCGGAGAACATTCTGGTCGTCACTGGATCGCAACAGGGAATCGACCTGCTGGCAAAATGTCTCATCGATCCGGGCGACGCTGTAATTCTCGACCGCCCCTGCTATGTCGGCGCCATTCACACGTTCCGCGCCGCCGGAGCCAAGCTCATCGGTTGGGATATCCGGCGGGGAGATCTCAATGAGCTGGAAGATCTGTTCGTCAGGCACCGGCCGAAGGTAATGTACACGAACCCGACGTTTCAGAATCCGACCGGTTACACGATGCGCCTGAACGATCGCCGGGAGCTGCTCAAGTTGGTGGCCCGCTACCGCATTCCGGTGGTCGAAGACGATACCTATCGCGATCTGTATTTCGATTCGCCGCCTCCGCCATCCCTGCGGCAGCTCGATGAATACAACGTAGTCATCTACTCAAGTACGTTTTCGAAGAACTTCGCCCCCGCACTGCGCGTGGGATGGATCGCCGCGAGCGAAGTCATCGTGGACCAGCTCGGACTGCTCAAACAGCATACCGACATCTACTCGCCAACCCTGCCGCAGCTCGCGATCGCCGAAATGCTGCAAAGCGGGGCCTTCGACGATCATTTGCGCAAGCTTCGGGCCGAGCATGCGCTGCGTTGCTCGGCGCTCAGCGGCGCGCTCGATCGTCATGCGCCGCAGAAGGTTCTCGCCTACACGCGGCCGGACGGCGGAATGTACCTCTGGTGCCGATTGGGTCGCGGGGTCACGACGGCGCGCTTACTGGCGCAGGCGCGAGCGATGGGAGTGGTGTTTGCCAGCGGCGAGCTGTTTTATTGCGACGACGCCGGCGGCCACCATTTGAGGCTTTGCTTTTCAAGCCGGCCTGTCGATCAGCTTAAAGAGGCCGCTCGCAGACTGGCCAAGGCCCTCGAAGTGTGTTCCGCTGCGGCGCCAGCTGACGTATTTTCGGTCGCAGTCGTTTAGGCGATTTTACTTAGGAATTGCTTTATCGCGGCGGTCGCGCTACTATATTTATCCGCCCTGTCAGCAATTCTTTTAGTTTCTTCCGAAACTTTCAGCATACAGTCAGCGTCATATCTAAGTACCGAACGGGAGCCGTTCGGGGAGAGGGCGGGAGCAACAGAAGCTCCCGATAAAGCGATGAAAAGCGAAGCAAAAACCGGTGTGGACCGTAACCTGAAAGCGTTGCGCGAGAAGGCCAGCGACTTAAGGCGAAGGATGTCCGCTGAAAAAGCGGCCGCCATCGTCTCGCGCCTTGAGGATCCGTCCGATTCCGGCGATTTGAGTCAGCAGAGCCACGAAGAGTGGCTGTTTTTAAACCGTAACAATCTTGAAAAGACGCTCTTGCGCGAGGTTGAAGAAGCGTTGTCTCGCGTAGAAGAAGGCACGTACGGAGTCTGCCAGGAGTGCGAAGAGGCGATCTCGCCGAAGCGGCTGCAGGCGCTTCCCTGGGCCAAGTTCTGCGTCCGTTGCCAGGAGCTGCTCGGCTCCATGGCCAACGAATCTTAGTCAGATTTCCCCGCTAGAATAAGGGCTATGGCAAAAACAAGGTGGGCGCTTGCCTTAGCCCTTTACGCTATTGCTGCGCACGCTCAGAGTTTGCCATCGATTCGGGTGTCTCAATCGAGCGTTACTTTTTCGGCCTACGTCTCGGGAGATCCACCGCCTCCCCAGTCGATTATCGTCACTTCCACCAGTCAGACACAGGTCCGCTTTACGGTTGTGTCCAACAATTCCAACCTTACGGTGTTCCCCAAAATTGCGACGACGCCGGCCAGGATTGCGGTGGCAATCGATCAGTCAGACTTGCCTGCCAGAATCTACACAGCCCTTATCAACGTCACAGACCCGTCCAATAGCTACTCTTCCATCGCGATTCCGGTTACCTACACCGTTGAGCCGCGCAACCCCGAGCTCGAAGTGTCCCCCCGCCTGGTCCGCTTCGCTTCTCGCGACCAGGGTCTCGACGAGGATGAGAGCGTCTTCGTCCGAAATTCCGGCGGCGGGGGACCAATCGGCTTTTCCGTTTCCGTTCCGGCCAACAGCCCCTGGATCGCTGTTTCTCCGGCCCAGGGTATCGTCGGACCAAAAAATCCCTTGCCGGTAAAGATCAGGGTATCGCCGCAAGCGGTCAAGGCCGGCTTTTACCGGACTGTGTTGAAGTTCACGTCGCCCGCCACCAGCCAAGCCATAGAAGTTCCGGTCTCGCTATTTGTAGGCGCGGGTGGACCGGCTCTGGCGCTCAATCCTCGCGGGTTCCAGTTTGAAGTCCGGCAAGGCGAAGGAACAGCCCAGACCCGTGACGTCAGCATCTTTAGTAAGGGGATTGGATCACTGGATTGGACCGCCAACGTCCTCCAAGGCTCGGAATGGCTGAAAGTCAATCGCACCAACGGCACGGCCGGCGCCATAAATCCCGGCGTAATCAGGCTGACAACCGATGACACTAGACTTCCCGTAGGAATTCAATATGGCCTGGTGCGTATCTCCTCGCCGACGGCGATCAACTCTCCGCTGCTCCTTCCTATCATCATCAATGTGCTGGATCCCGCCACTCCCCCGCGCGTCGGACTCTCACCCGCCGGACTCGTGTTCGTCGCTGTGGCCGGCCAGCCGCCTCCGGCCAGTAAGACGTTGCAGATTTTCGCCAGCAGCGCGCTGCCGGTGGCCTACCAGAATTCGAGCTATACCAATGACGGCGCCGGTTGGTTGAACATCAGCTCCAGCTCAGGAACGGCCGCAACACAGCGTCCAGGTTCGACAGGCGTCTCGGTGAATCACGCGAATCTCACGCGCGGAATCTATACCGGCGAGATCGCTTACACTTTTTCCAGCGCTGATATCCGCGCCGTCAATGTTACGCTGGTCGTCCTCCCGGTCGGAGCAAGACTTTCCTCTACTCAGCGCGCCGCGACCGGCTGCAATCCTACGCGATTGTCGATGACGCAGTCCGCGTCGGCGTCGAATTTCAGCGCGGCGGTCGGCTGGCCCGTACCGATGACAGTCCAGCTTGCCGATGACTGCGGAGACCCCGTCCTAAACGGGCAGATCGTGCTCACGTATTCGAATGGCGATCCGGCGCAATCGATGACCCTGACCGATCCACAGGAAGGCTCTTACTCCGCCACCTGGACTCCGGCCAAAGACGGTCGCAGCGTCACCGTCACCGCTCGCGCGGCCGCGCCAAATCTGCCCGC
>Ga0075431_100007872_pt1 | contig 10619 bp, 10 predicted proteins | sample RhiMetdeltSRZDD5_FD_75297 | JGI IMG/M metagenome (GOLD analysis project Ga0075431, IMG submission 75297) | Populus rhizosphere microbial communities from Tennessee, USA - Rhizosphere MetaG P. deltoides SRZDD5 | ecosystem: Host-associated > Plants > Roots > Rhizosphere > Soil | place: USA...
CGGACCAGGCCGGCGGACCCATCAAGGCGGGCGGGCTCGACCTCGAGGTGCGGAAGCTGGAGTGGAAGGAGCCACGCCGGAAGGAATCGCGGGCGCGCGCGGGGCGCCGGAAGAAGGCCCCGTCGTGGACCGCGCTCGATCGGTCCTGGAAGCGGCGGGAGGCGGAGCGGGTGGAGGCGTCGAAGAGGGTCCGCTTCACGAGTCCGACGGCGCTGCAGGAATCCCGGGTGGAGCGGACCCAGGTCGCGGCGGACGAGGCGGCACTGTCGAGCGCCGCGGACACGGGCACGTTGTGCCATCTCGTCCTGGAACGGCTCGATTTCTGGAATCCCGACGTCGATCGCCTCGTGAAGGCGGGGGCCCGGGAGCTCGGCATCGAGGACGCCACGGAAGCGCGGGCGATCCTGCAGTCTTTCGTCGGCACGGAGGCGTTCAAGACGCTGGCGGGGGCGGAATTCCTCGCGCGCGAGCTTCCGTTCCTCCTGCCGCACGACGGCGGGGTGATGCAGGGCGTGATCGACCTCGTGGCGCGGATCGACGGCCGCCTGACGGTGATCGACTACAAGTCGGACCGCGTGGAGCAGCCGGAGAAGTACGCGGGCCAGCGGAAGTGGTACGTGGAGGCGGCGAAGAAGATCCTGAAAGCGAAATCCCCGGATTTCAAACTGCTTTACCTGAGAACAGGGCGGTTCGTGTGATGACGTTGGACTTGGAAGGTGGAATGTGGAATCTGGAATGTGGAATTTGGAATTGGGGCGTCGGGGGCTTGAAGCTTGAAGCTTGGAGCTTGGAGCTGAAAGGTTGCCGCGCCCTTTCTTCGAACGGCCGGACGACGTCCCGCTGCGAGCCGCCGGCTCCCCCTCCGCGACCCACGGCACATGAGGATGACCGCTACCGTTGCTGCCTTCCGGCCCTGGCGGGGTTCACGGCCCCCTGCATTGCATGGGGCGAAGGGTTCAACGCCACGTACCCGTACGCTTCCGTCGCCGGACGCCCTCATGAAAGGCTGTCGACCCCCCATAAGCGGGTCTGGGGCACCGCCCCTTTCGGGGCGGGGAGGAACCGCCACCTCCCCGTCTAGCGCGGCGGGGAGAGTATACAAGCGATCGTGATTTGTCAGTCGTGGATTGTGGAGGGCAGGTCTCAGTCGAGCTCCAGGCGCTCCGCCTCGGCCGCCAGGTGCTCCTCCGTCAGACCATACAGGAGGATGACCTGCGTCCCGTCCTCCAGCGAGCGGCGCGCGGATCCTTGGGGCGACTTCTTGAGCGCTTCCCGGATCTGGTCCCCCGTCAGGGGCGAGTGCGACTTCTGGAACTTCTCGGGGAGGACGAAATCGCCCCCGACGCACGTCAGGACCAGGAAGTGCCCCCTCGCGGCGGGAATCCACCTGTCGAAGTTCCGGTTGAACGTGTTGCCGGGAGCGAGGCCCAGCTTCAGGCATCGCTCCAAGACCTTGTCCACACCCGCGTTTCCGGCGACGTGGACGCGGCGCGTGAGAACGCGCCCGCCGAGGACCGGCAGGAGCTTCAGGTCGAAATTCTCGAAGTACTTCCGGGTCTGCGCCTTCCATTCCTCCCAGCGCATGGAGAGGACGAGCTCGTACGGGTCGCCTCCCTTGTCATAGGCGAAGCGGTTGACCGGGAGAATCCTCGCCTTCGGATCGTACGCGTCGTAGATCACCATCTGGGTCGCGTCGACCAACTTCCACTTCCCGTCGACGTGGACCTCGAGGAAAACGTGGCCCCGCCACGAGCCCTTGAATCCCTTGGGATCGGCGCGGAACTCGTGGATCCAGTCCGCGTCCATCGTCTTCACCCACACAGCCGGGATGCCGCACGCCCGCGCCAGGGCGCCGAAGACCAGCGCGTGGTCGGCGCACCCGATGTACGTGCCGTCGCCGATGACTTCCTCCACGTTCCGCCACTCGTACTTCTTCTTCTCGTCGCACTTGAGGTTTTGGTCGATCCAGCGGCCGATGGCGCGAAGCGTCTGCTCCGTCGTCTTTTCCTTCAGGGGCTCGGCGACCTTCCGGATGCGCGCGGCGTCGCCGAACGACTTGTGGAGCTCGAGGTAGGGCGCCGGCTTGCCGTAGTCGATCCGGTCGAACGACGGGTCCTGCGGCGCGATCACGAGAAGTGCGAGGAGAAGGTGCATGCGACCTCCCATCAAGCAAGGAACAGGAATTCTACGCCTTCGACGAGCCCGGATCGAACCAGTCGCCGCCGGATGAGGTCCCGCGCGCCGCGGCTTCCCACCGCGCCGAGCACCGGGCCGCCGCGATGGTTCAGCGCCTCTTCGGGAGCGCGGACCGGAATCTCATTCGCGATCTTGCGGCCGATCTTGCGCGGGTCGATGTCGATGGCCTGTTCGACGGTGAACCCCAGGGTCCGCAAGTCGCGGATCCAGGCGCGCCCGATCGGACCCGCGCCCCAGACGGTCATCGGACCCCGCGCCAGGATCGGATGGCGGGGGAGATACTCGAGCTTGGCCTGGCGCATCGATTTCTCGGAGTACGCGGCATGGGTTCGCGTGAGCCGGTCCGAGCGGTCGCTCCACGTCAGCAGGACTTGGGGAACTTTGGAGAAGGTCAATCCGGCCCCCCACGCGCGCAGCCAGAGATCGTAGTCTTCCGCCCAGCCGGGATCGCGATACCCTCCGGCCCGCTCGTAGGCGACGCGGCTGAAGAACGCCGTCGGATGGACCAGGGGGCTTTCGATGAAGAGCGCGTTCATCATGTCGTCGTGCGACGTGAGCCCGTTGTTCCAGCGGATGTAGTGACGCATCCCCTCGGCGGCGCCCCGCCCGCTCACCCGCGTCGCGCGGATGTCGCCGCCCGTGGCGACTTGGACCTCGATCCGGCGGGGATGGGAGAGGTCGTCCGCGTCCATCCGGGCCGCGAAGGGGGCGTTGGAGCGGGCGGCCGCGGTCTTCAAGGCGGCGACCAGCCCGAGGGCGGGCTGGCGGATCACCCGGATGCGGTCGTCGCGCTCCTCGAGCCGGGCCGCGACCTCCGGCGTGGCGTCGGTCGACCCGTCGTCGACGAGGATCAGCCTCCAGTCGCGGAAGGTCTGGCGGCGGATCGATTCCACCGCGCGGGCGAGGGTCGCCGCGCCGTCGCGGACCGGAAGCCAGACGTCGACGCGCGCCAGAAAATGCCTCTCGGTTGGAGGGGTCCGGACGTCATAATTACAGGAAGATGAAAACCGCGGCGATCCTTTTGTCGGGCCTCGCCCTCGCCTTCGGGGACGTGACGCCCCGCTCGAGCAGCTTCAATCCCAAGCGGCTGGGCGAGGAGCGCTCCTTCTCCGCCCCGGGGCTCTGGCTCGTCTCGCCCGGGGGCCGGTTCATCGCGACTTCGCTCGACGAGACCACGTTCGGCCTGATCGACGCCGCGACGGGTCGCGACCTGGGGACCGTCGGGAAGCACGAGTCCGGCGGCCGCCACGACGGCAACTGGGGCCAGAGCGACCGGATCCTCGCCACGACCAGCGGCGACGGCGAGGTCAAAGTCTGGGACGCCGTGGCGCGGAAGGAAATCGCGTCGTTCAAGCCCCACGCGGGCTACACCTGAGCGCTCGCCGTCAGCGCGGACGGCAAATGGCTGGCTACCGGCGGTAGCTCCGATGGAACGGTGAAGGTGATCGAGATCGCCACGGGCAACGTGGCCCACACGTTTCCCCTCGGCGAAGGCGGCTCGATCCCGTCGGTGGAGTTCGACGCCAAGGCGCGCCACGTCGTAGCGAGCGGCCCCGGCGGCGTCTTCCAGGCCGTCAACATCGCCACCGGCGAGAAGACGGTCATCGACGCGGGCATCGGCTGGGTCGCCGAGTACCGGTTCTCGCCGGACGGCCGGTTCATGGCGTCGGGCGGGATCGCCGGGATCATCATCTGGGACGCGCGCACCTGGAAGGAGCTGCGCCGGATCGGCGGCGACCTCATCTCGGGACCCCGCGGGAACGTGGGCTTCTCGCGCGACGGCAAGTACATCGCGGCCATCGACAGCCTCGGGCGGCTTCACTTCTGGGACCCGGCGACCGGCGACGACATCCATTCCGTGGGCGAAGGCCTGAGGCCCGACGGGCCCGTGGAGTTCACGATCGACGGCCGCGTGCTGGCGGCGGGGGCGGACGGCACGATCCGGGTTTTCGGACCCAAGGCGGCCCCGGCGCCGCGCTCCCCGGGAAAAGGGAAGTAGTCCATGCTGCGCCTGCTCGCCGCCTCAGTGCTGCTCGCGGCGGACGTCACGCCGCGCGGCGATCTCTTCCGGGCCGAGTCCGCGAGGGCGGTCGGTTCCATCCAGGTCGGCAAGTCCGCGCCCGCCTGCCTCGGCTTCTCGCGCGACTCCCGGCGGCTCATCGTCCTGTCGGCCGACAACCGTCTCACGGTCTGGGACCTGGGCGCGCGCCGCAGGGTCCGGGAGATCGCCCCGTCGTTCTACAGCCACCGCTTCGCCCTGAGCGCCGACGGAACCCGCGCGCTGGGACCCGCCCCGGACCGGAGATCGCTCCGGCTCTTCGACCTGGAGCGCGGCGTGCAGATCGGGAGCTACCCCGATATTGCCGTGCAGGCGCAAACGTTCGCCTTGAGCCCGGACGGCCGGCGCGTCTCCGCCGTGAGCCGCGAACAGGCCGTCCGCATCCTCGACGCCGCGACGGGAGACGAGCAGAAGTCCCTGGTCGGCCCCGGAACGGGCCAGGCCGGCTGCATGGCCTGGTCCCCGGATGGGAAGCAGGTGGTGGTCCACGGATGGGACTCCACGATCCGGTTCTTCGACGCGGCGACGGGGGAGACGACGGCGTCGTGCGCCACCACGGGCCAGGTCCCGTTCTTCGTGGGATTCTCCCCGGATTCCGCGACGGTGGTGGTGGTGAACCAAGCGGCCGGCATCGTGCTCTTCGACCGCGCCGGCCGGGAGCTCCGGACCCTGGAAGCAGGGCTCGCCGGGTCGCGCTCCATCGCCTTCTCTCCGGACGGCCTCCTGATGGCCGCGAACGACGTCGGGGGAAAAACCCGGCTGTGGGACGCGAAAACGTGGCGCCACCTGCGGGATCTCGAGACCGGACCCGGCCGCCACCTCGCGTTTTCTCCCGACGGCCGTTACCTCGCGATCGCGGCCGTCGACGGCACGGTGAAGTTCTGGGGCGCTTCGGGCGACTTCGGGACGCCGGCCCCGGTCGAAGGAGTCCGCCCCGGGGCGCCGGGATACCTCGGCATTTTCGGAAACTTGACGGAAGACGAAGAGAAGGGGGCCCGGGTCCAATCGACGGTCCCGGGCGGGCCGGCGGAAAAGGCGGGCGTCCAGGCCGGAGACTTGATCGTGAAAATCGGGGCCACTCCGACGGAATCTTTCGAAATACTCCGGTCGGTTGTGTCGGCGCTCCGGGAGGGGGACGAAATCGAAGTCGTCTACAAGCGGGAAGGCGTCGAGAAGAAGGTGAAAGTCAAGCTGGGCGCGCGGCCGCCGGAGAACGAGTAGAGTCCCTCGACTCCGCTCGGGACGAGCGGGCCGCGACGAACAGGTACTGCTGGGCGTAGCCCGCGAGCGGGCCGAAGCGGCGCGCCGCGAAACTGCGGATCCGCCGGTCGGTCACCCTGCGGCCCCCGAAGTAGAGTTTTCGCATCGTCTTGCGCACCCACGTGTCGACGGGAAACGCCTCCAGCCTTCCATAGGCGAAGAGGGCGACGCAGTCGGCCACCTTCCCCCCGATCCCCGGCAATTCCATGAGCGCGTCGCGAACCGAGTCGAGCGGTCCGTCGAGGCGATCGAGCCTCCCGTCGCGCGCGAGCCGGGCCGCCTCCGCGAGATAGCGCGCGCGGAATCCGAGCCGCAGGGCCCGAAGCTGGGGCTCCGTTCCCATCTCGTGCGGCCGGGGGAACGCGGGCGGCGTCCCGAACCGGGCCGCCATGTCGCGGACGTTGCGGGAAATGCGGGGGATGTTCGACGCCGCGGAGGTGATGAAGGCCGCGACGCATTCCCACGGGTCCTGCCGCAGGATCCGCAGGCCGCGGAACCGCTCGAGCGGGCCGCGGAGGACCGGGTCGCGCGCGAGCTCGGCGCGGATGGCGGACAGGTCGTGGTCGAGCGCGAAGAACCGGCGCACCGTCGGCGCGTCCGCGCCCTCGAACCGGAGCTCGTCGCCGTCCTGCCTCGCCGTGATGACCCGGTCGCGCAGGAGAATCTCGAACGCGCCGTCGCGCTCCCTCCAGCGGAAAAACTGCCCGGATTCCAGCGTCGTTCGCAGCGAGAACTCCGGACACGAGATCGTCTGCATGCAGGCGACATCTTACGTCCTTCACCCCCGGATGCTTGATGCCCGATGCCAGATCCCAGATGCCGGTCCTTTACCCATACGGGTTTCCTCAATAGACTCTCTCCCTTCATGATCAAACTCGCCATCAACGGCGCGCTCGGCCGCATGGGACGCGCCGTGGGGATCCTGGCCCTGGAGAGCGGGAAGTTCGCGATCGCGGCCGCGATCGAGGCGCCGAAGTCGCCCGGGATCGGGAAGGACTACGGGACGCTCCTCGGTCGCGAGGCCGCGGGCGTCGCCGTCGCCTCGTCGCTGGCCCGCAAGGCCGACGTCCTGGTCGACTTCTCGACGCCCGCCGCCTCGATGGTGCGGCTCGCGGAATGCGTGAAGACGAAGACGGCCGCCGTGTTCTGCACGACGGGGTTGGAGGACGCGGAGCGGCGGAAGATCCGCGACGCCTCGAAGCGGATCGCCGTCGTCCAGGCCTCGAACACGAGCGTGGGCGTGGCGGCCCTGCTCCGCGCCGTTCCGGACCTGGCCAAGCTGCTCGGCGACGCGTACGACATCGAGATCGTCGAGACCCACCACCGCGGCAAGAAGGACGCGCCGAGCGGGACGGCGGTGACCCTGGCGGAGCGCCTGGCCGGGGCGACGGGGCGCGCGTGGCCGGCCGACTTCACGTTCGGCCGGAAGGGGAAGGAACTCGCGCGGGGCCCGATCGAGGTCGGCATCCACGCGGTCCGCGCGGGCGGGATCATCGGGGAGCACTCGGTCATATTTGCATCCGACGACGACGTCCTCACCGTCACCCATCGCGCGGGGTCGCGCGACCTGTTCGCGCGGGGCGCGCTGAGGGCCGCCGAGTTCGCGGCGCACGCGTCGCCCGGGTTGTATGGAATGGAAGACGTGCTCACCCAGTGCTGAAGTGCGGATGTGCTGCCGTGCTGAAGTAGAAGAGGGAGGTCCGCTACTTCTGCACCGCAGCACTGCAGCACATCCGCACCTATCCCTGCGCAACCCCCTCCCGCCTAGGCTTTTGCTTGACCCTGCCTCCCCCCGGTGCTTTACTGGCCGCACCCCATCAACGAGGTGGCGCCCGTGCCAGAACCCGGGAAGACCCTCACCAAGAACGACATCGTGCGGACGCTGGCGGAGAAACACCGCCTCGAGATCGCCTCCACCCGGCGGGTGGTCCAGGGCACGCTCGACATGATCGTCGATTCACTATTGCGCGGCGACCGCGTGGAGCTGCGCAACTTCGGGGTCTTCGAGGTGGTGGATCGCGCGGCGCGCATCGCGCGCAATCCCAAGGCGACCTCCCAGGAGGTCTACATTCCCAAGCGCAAGATGGTGAGATTCTCCCAGGGCCGCATCATGGAAGAGAAGATCACCGAGCCGAGCATGCGGGGCGGCATCCAGCCGGTCCGCCGCAACCGTCCCGCCGACGGCGGGACCCAGGGCCCCGGAACCCATGAACCTCCACGAGTATCAGACCAAGCAGGTCCTCGCTAAATACGGCATCCCGACGCTCGCCGGGCGCGTCGCCGAATCCCCCGAACAGGCGGCGGAGGCGTATCGCGCGATCGGGAGCGCCGTGGCGATCGTCAAGGCGCAGATCCACGCCGGCGGCCGCGGGAAGGGCGGGGGCGTCAAGCTCGTGCGCAGCGCCGACGAGGCGCGCGACGTCGCCCTGAAGCTCCTCGGCCGGTCGCTGGTCACCCCCCAGACGGGCCCCCAGGGCCGCATCGTCCGCAAGGTCCTCGTCGAGGCGGGCTGCGACATCGGCCGCGAGCTCTACCTCGGGTGCGTCCTCGACCGCCGCCTCGGCCAGCCCGTCCTCATGGCGTCGAAGCAGGGCGGCATGGAGATCGAGGAGGTCGCGGCGCGCGATCCGGCCGCGATCCTCAAGCAGCCCATCGACGTGGGCTACGGGCTCCAGCCGTTCCAGGGCCGCGCGCTCGGATTCGGGCTCGGGCTGGAGGGCGACACGTTCAAGGCGTTCACCGCGATGGCCGCCGCCGTCGCCCGGATGTTCATCCAGTGCGACTGCAGCCTCCTCGAGATCAACCCGCTCGTCGTCACGAAGGAGGGCGGGATCGTCGCGCTCGACGGCAAGATGGGGATCGACGACCGCGCCCTCGACCTGAAGAAGCAGCCCGAGCTCGAGGCGATGCGCGACGTCCACGAGGAGGACCCGATCGAGCACGAGGCCGCGAGCTACGGCCTCAACTACGTCTCGATGGAGGGCACGATCGGCTGCATGGTGAACGGCGCGGGCCTCGCCATGTCGACGATGGACATCATCAAGCTCGCGGGCGGATCGCCGGCCAACTTCCTCGACGTGGGCGGCGGCGCGAACAAGGACCAGGTGAAAAAAGCCTTCAAGCTCCTCCTCGCGAACCCGACCGTGAAGGCGGTCCTCATCAACATCTTCGGCGGCATCCTGAAGTGCGACGTGCTCGCGCAGGGGATCGTCGACGCCGTGAAGGAGATCCACGTCGCCATCCCCATCGTGGTGCGCCTCGAGGGCACGAACGTCGACGCGGGCCGGAAGATCCTGGGCGAATCGGGTTTGAAAATCATCAGCGCGGCGGACATGGCCGACGCCGCGCAGAAAGTGATTGCCGCCGCCCAATGAGCATTCTCGTCGACAGGAACACGAAGGTCCTGGTGCAGGGGATCACCGGGAGCGCCGGCGGATTCCACGCCAAGGCGATGATGGAGTACAGCACGCAGGTCGTGGGCGGAGTCACGCCCGGCAAGGGCGGGCAGACCTGGGAAGGCAAGGTCCCCGTCTTCAACTCGTGCGACGAGGCGGTCCGCGAGACGGGCGCGACGGCGAGCGTCTGCTTCGTGCCCGGGATCGCGGCCGCGGACAGCGTGATGGAAGCCGCCGCGGCGGGGATCCCGCTCGTCGTCTGCATCACGGAAGGCATCTCGATCATGGACGAGTGCCGCCTCCGCGCGTTCCTCCGGCGGACGTCCACGCGGATGATCGGCCCCAACTGCCCGGGGATCATCACGCCCGGCCAGACGAAGCTCGGGATCATGCCGGGCTACATCCACAAGCCGGGCGACATCGGCGTCGTCTCGCGCAGCGGCACGCTGACGTACGAGATCGTGTGGCAACTGTCGAGCCTCGGGCTCGGCCAGTCGACGTGCGTCGGCATCGGCGGCGACCCCGTGCAGGGGACCGATTTCATCGACACGCTCAAGCTCTTCGCCTCGGATCCCGGCACGCGGGCCATCGTGATGGCCGGTGAGATCGGCGGCACGATGGAGGAGGAGGCCGCGGCGTACATCCGCGACCACGTCGGGAAGCCGGTGGTCGCGTTCGTCGGCGGCCAGACGGCGCCCCCCGGCAAGCGGATGGGCCACGCCGGCGCGATCATCCAGGGAGGCAAGGGGACGGCCGAGGAGAAGTACAAGGCGCTCCGCGCCGCGGGCGTCACCTGCGTCATCAGCCCGGCCGAGATCGGGGCCGCCATGAAGAAGGTCCTCGAGGACAAGGCCGCGTAGGCCAGCTTCAAGCTCCAAGCTTCAAGCTTCAAGCCAGAGCCGAGCATGCCGACCCTGAAGTCGATCGTTTCCGCCGCGCTGGCCGAGGACATCGGGCGGGGCGACGTCACTACAGAAGCCACCGTACCCGCCTCCAAGCGCGCCATCGGTCGCATCGTCGCGCGCCAGAAGGCGATCGTGGCGGGACTCGACGTCGCGCGCGAAGTCTTCAAGCAGGTCGGCGCCACGTGGCGATCCCGCGCCGAGGAGGGCGACCCGGTGCGGCCGGGCCAGGGGGTCGCCGAGGTGCGGGGCCGTACCCGGTCGATCCTCGGAGGGGAACGCGTCGCGCTCAATTTCATCCAGCGGCTCTCCGGCACCGCGACGCTGACCCGCGCCTTCGTAGATGCCGTGAAGGGCACGGGCGCGAAGATCCTCGACACCCGCAAGACGACGCCGGGGTTGCGACTCCTCGAAAAGGCGGCGGTGCGGGCGGGCGGCGGGACGAATCACAGGTTGAGACTCGACGACGCCGCGCTCATCAAGGACAACCACGTCTCCGCGACGGAGTCGGTGGCGGCCGCCGTGGAGCAGCTGAGGCGTCGCCGCGGTCCGCGGTTCCGGATCGAGATCGAGGCGCAATCGCGCGCGCAGGCGCTGGCGTTCGCGGAGCTCGACATCGACGTCCTCATGCTCGACAACCTGTCCGTTCCGGCGATGCGCCGCCTGGTGCCCGAGGTGCGCGCGATCCGGCCGAAGCTCCTCATCGAGGCGTCGGGCGGCGTGACGCTGGAGACGGTGCGGGCCATCGCGGAGACCGGCGTCGACTGGATCAGCGTCGGCGCGCTCACGCACTCCGCGCCCGCCGTC
>Ga0075431_100007877_pt1 | contig 10616 bp, 10 predicted proteins | sample RhiMetdeltSRZDD5_FD_75297 | JGI IMG/M metagenome (GOLD analysis project Ga0075431, IMG submission 75297) | Populus rhizosphere microbial communities from Tennessee, USA - Rhizosphere MetaG P. deltoides SRZDD5 | ecosystem: Host-associated > Plants > Roots > Rhizosphere > Soil | place: USA...
TAACGCTTCCCTCGAGGAGGGAGTGTTCCGTTTGGCATTCAGCGTAGACCCAGCCGGTAGCGTGGACTATCCGCTTAATTCTGAATTCCTTGTAGGAAAGCGCTGACTGATTTTGGTTTGAACGAGGCTTATTCCCGGAGGTAAAACGGCACATCAATGATCGCGCGAATCTTATCGAAGCGCCGGCGCCGATAAAGCAGCGCCAGTTTGATGAGCCAGGCCGTCTGGTTATGTAGCAGCGTTTCCCACCACCGGGCCGGAACCAGGTCCGGCAGCAGCACCGCCGCTGCCTGTCCATCGTTGTGTTCGTGATCGGTCTGATCAAGGAATTCCAGAAAGGGGCCGACAACGGAACGATAGGGGGACGGGACGATGACCAATTTCGCTTCTCGGTCCAAGCCCCATTCTTCCCATTGCGCTCGTAACTTTTCACCGCTGTCCGCCTGAATCTCGATATAGAGAGCGGTCACATCCTCCGAGATCGCGCAGGCGTAGCGCAAAGCCCGGATCACACCTTGATGCAGGTTGGCAATCGGCATCACAATGCGCGGCGAAGGCAGCGGCCGGAGCGAAGGCGGCAGACCGCTCAAGGCTAACTCGGCGGCGACGGCGGTGTAATATTTGTGAATCCGGCGGAAGCCCAAGACCAACAGCGGGATCAAGAGAATTACTAGCCAGGCGCCCTCCAGAAATTTGCTGAAGCCAATGACACTGACGACGACGGCGGTGACGACCATGCCCAAGCCATTGAGCGCCGCTTTGACTTTCCAATTTTTTCCCCGTTCTCGCCGCCAGTGAAAAACCATTCCGGCCTGGGAAAGGGTGAACGCCAGGAAAGCGCCAATGGCGAACAGCGGGATCAGCGCGTGCGTATCCCCCTCGAAAATTAAGACCAGCCCTGCGGCCAGCCCGGACAAAAGCAAAATGCCGTTCGAATAAACCAGGCGGTCACCCAGAAAGGTCAATTGCCGCGGCAAGTAACCATCCCGCGCGACGATGGAGGCGACGCGCGGAAAGTCCACGAAGCTGGTATTGGCGGCGACCATTAAGACGAGCAGGGTCGAGGCCTGCACCAAAAAGTAAAGCACCCCCGAGCCCCAAATGCGCCGGGTCAAGGCCGAGAGGATAGTTTCATCCGGGCCGGCGACGACGGCGAAATATTGCGTCAGTCCGGCCGTGCCGATGAATAGAATGAACATCAGCACCGCCATCGCCAGCATCGTTTGGTTGGCGTGTTTTGATTCGGGCGGTTTGAAGATGGGCACGCCATTGCTGATGGATTCCACGCCGGTCAGCGCCGTGCAGCCCGCCGAAAAAGTGTGCAGAATCAAAAAAAGTGTGACTGGCACGTCGGGCGGCGGCGCGGTCACCGTAAAGGAATTCGGGCCTTCGACGAGGCCGCGCCCGACGCCGGCGGCGATGAGCAGCAGATACATCGCCAGAAAAAAGTAAACGGGTACCGTCATGATCGCGCCCGATTCGCGCAGGCCGCGCAGGTTGGCGAGCGTGACAATCGCCAACAAGACCAGCGCGACGAGCATGCGCTGCGGCCACAGAACCGGAAAAGCGGAGGCGACCGCGGCGACGCCAGCGGTGACGCTCACCGCGACGTTCAAGACGTAGTCCGTCATCAGCGCCGCCGCCGCGACCAGTCCAAAATTGACTCCCAGGTTCTCGCGCGCGACGGTGTAGGATCCGCCGCCGCTGGGATAAGCCCGAATCGTTTGCGAGTAAGACAGCGCCAGCACCGCCAGCAGCAGCGCAATCGCCAGCGCCAGGTACGCCGAGTAAGCGAGGCCGGCCGCCCCGGCGACGACCAGTCCCAAGAAAATTTCCTGGTTGGCATAGGCGATGGAGGACAACGCATCAGGCGAGAGCGCCGCTAACGCGCGCCAATTCGAGAGCCGTTCGTCAGCCAGGCGCTGGCTGGGGATGGGCGGCCCGATCAGAATGTCACGGAGAGTTGGCATAGGCAGCCTTTCTTGAAGAGGACGGAAGACGGTGGACGAAAGACGAAAGACGATGGACGGTTCTACTTTTGGGTTGTGCTGAATTATAGGCTGAAGATTTCGATCCGGGAGGTGGGCTTAAAAAATAAACGTCAGGTCGGGAAGCCTGACGTTTATCCTTGTCGAGCAATTTCGGAATTACCGCAATGCTCGCCGTGAGAACAGATTGATGATGGCCAAGATAAGCATAGCGCCCAACAACGATACGACCAGCGCCGGTAAACTAAAGTTGGCCTGATTGATGGTGCTGGCCCCAAAGAGCAAGCCGGCGATCGCGGCGCCGATAATCCCCACCAAAATATTTAGGAAGGTCCCTTGTTCATCCCCGGCGGGCATGATCAGACTGGCCATCCACCCAATCAAGCCGCCTGACACCAGCCACAAAATCAAATTGATCATTGACTTCTCTCCTTTGTGAGTCAGAGCCGGAGGTGCAGCCTCCGATCTGTGTTCACATCATACGTATTCGACCTTGGAAAGCCATCGGTCGAAGGCTGATTTTGCTGTCCGCGTTTATCTGACGAAAGAAGAGGTATGGAGGACGGAAGACTGGAGCGGAAAGAGGGGACGGAAGACGGAGGACCGCTTCGCGAGACGAAGGGCCAAGGACCAAGGACCAAGGATAAACTTCCAAATCCCAAATCCCAATTACCAACGACCAACAACCAGCGGCTAGCCACCAACTACCAGCCGCCAACTACCAGTCCCTAACCCCCTCTTCAATCATTTCAAAAACACATCCACCAGAAAGCCCAGCACGCCGTTATCTTGGTAACAAGGAGGCGAGCGTAAACCTCACGGGTTTATGGAACAAGGGTGGGAATAGGCGGTATGCCGTCGGCGCAGAGGGCGGGCGGCGCGGTGAGCGCCGGATCGTATTCGACGTTGCGGGTGATGGTGTTCCCCGATCCATTGCCCATGTTGCCGGGGCCATCCGCCGCGCCCCACCAATTGTCAGCCGCTTGCACAGCCAGCGCAAACTCCGGATCAACATTGTAAATGGCGTCATCGGCGTGCGCCGGAGTCGTTTGAGTGGAACTGTTCTCTAGGAAGCAGCTTTGGCTGATCGTCAGTTCGCCCTCGGTGTCATTGAACAGCCCGCCGCCACGGCCGCCTACGTTCGTAGCAATCACACTGCCGATGATGGTGATGAAGCCGTGATTGTACACGCCCCCGCCGGTCGTCTCCGGCGCTTGATTGCCGATGAGGAAGCTGTCCGTCATTGAGACAATGGCGGCCTCACCGATGTTGTTAATGCCGCCGCCGCCATGCGGGAGGTCGGTCTCCGCTTCGCTGGCGGTGTTGCCGGTGATCCAACTGCGCGTAATCGTCAGGCGGCTTTCGTCCCAATTGTAAATGCCGCCGCCTTCAGTGGCCGAGTTGTTTTCAATCCGGCTGTCGGTGATTTCGACTTCACCGCCATCATTGTTAATGCCGCCGCCACCGAACGACGTGTGCCAGGCGCTGTTCTCCGACACGACGCTGTGGTTGAGGCTGAGCGTGCCGGAAACATCCAGGCCGCCGCCCTCGCCAGTGGCGATGTTTTCGCTCACCTGGCTGTCATTCAGAATCACCGTCGCGCCGCCGACGATTTCGATGGCCCCGCCGTTCTCAGCGGTGTTGCCGGTTAAGCTGACTCGGTTCAAGGTCACGCTGCCGCCCAAGGCCTGGATCGCGCCGCCATCGGCGTCCGCTAATTCCTGATCCGCCGTATCGCCGCCGGTCAACGTCAAATCATTCAGAACTAAAGTGCCGAAGCCGGGCAGCGCCAAGAAACGCATGGAGGGCGCCTCCGGCGCGCGCCGCAGCGTGGAGCCGTTGCCGTTGATCGTTACGCTTTTGCTGATGAGGGGCAGCGCGTTGGGTTGGGGTTCGTCGAGCGCGACGCCGTTGAGGGAGAGGGGGGTGGTGTCCACCTCGCTGAAAGTATAGGTTCCGGGAGTCAAGTTGATGACGACATTGGCCGCGGCGCTGAGTGGAACGACACAGCCATCTATATCTTTAAAAGTTTGGGCGGCGGTAATGGCTTCGGCCAGCGAGCAATCGCCATCGGCTTGATAGGGATAGACTTCTTGCTCAAAACTGTTGACGTTGATGCCGATGGGAACCGGCGTGGGGGCGGGCGGGATGGCCGTGGGCGGCTCGATGGTATCCATCGGTGCGGTGGTTTCGGTGGCGGGAATACTTTCGGGAGTAGGAGAGGAAGGGCTGGAGGTCGGCAGTGTCGCCGGAGTCTGAGTCGCAGGGATGTTGTTCGAGGCCGGGCCGCACGCCGAGGCAGTGAGCAAGAGCGCAGTGAGGAAAGGTAAATATCTTTTCATAGGAACCTGTCTGAAATTTAAGGTTGAGATGAGATTGCCTCCGTGGATGTCGGAGGTTTTATATGGAGGTGGTGGAGGACATGGGGCATTTTCTCTTAATTAGAAAAATTTGCAGTTACTACCCCACCAAGTTGCACAAATTGTTTACATCTTCTTGAATCGAATCTCGATAAGAAGATTTTTTCTCTTGCTCCTTTGAGATTGTTCCTTCTACATCTACACACTGGTGATCATTAATGCAAGTTGTTAAATCATCTATCATCCATGGCAAGACTGGATTGCCTTTTGTCGGCATAATGCTCTGTGCAATTTCCCCCCGAGAGAAAACAAGAACTTGCTTGTAGATATAGTAGGGCGTAATGTTACCTGTAGGCCTCCGTGTGTAGTAATAACATTCCATTGATTTGAGATCTGTATTGTTTGAGTGGGCGCGGTCAACCAACCATTTGGCAACCGCCTGTGAAACACAAATCTGGGGCCTGTCTTTTCGGAGTTCTTCAACTCGCGCTACAGAATACGCATTTTGGAATGCTTCTTGTGCTTGTTGATATTTGTCCAGATTGCTCTGCAGATTTCTGCACAACTCATCCAGCGCTCGTTCTTCAAACTCCACAGGCATATTCCTAAACGTCAAAAACAGAGCCCACTTCGCCGGGTGGGAGGCTTGGCGAACGAAGACTTCATTTATTGCTCTCAGTGTTTTAGAGTACGGGCCTTCATGGCGGGGTGTAAGGCTTGTAGTAAGGTCTAAGTTTATTACATCAAACGGAAAGAGTTGAAGCAGTTCGGCATAAAACTTATTTTGCGGATTGATAAGTGCATCCTCGATATCACTTGTGCCGAACAAGGTAAATTCGGGGGATTGCCCCTTCATACGCCCATATTTGGTTGGGTCATTTTCGAAAGCAGCGACATATACTTTTTTTGCGCTACCATCCTCAAAATTATCAACAACGTCCAGTAAATTCTCGCGGAGGAAAAGGGAAATATCTAGCCTGTAATAAGCTGGTAATGTGAAGTATCTGAAGCCACGCCCGTAAAGTTTCCGGGTCTCTTCCGCAATTTGGCGAGCAACCTTCAACCACCCCCTAGTCCGTACCCAATGTTTTTCGACATCTTTGAACTCGCGTTCCCGTTCGACAAATAACTCAGGAATTACTCCTTCAAGGAAGGATTTGCTTAAATCAGCAGCCTCTTTCTCCTGGCTTTCTTCCTCGGAAAGAAAATCATATACGTCTTGCGGCGTAGTCTCAGTGCTTGGGGCAACTTGTGGAGGCACATTTTCAGATGTCTCTGAGGGTGCAACCGGGAGTTCAGTGTCGTCGCTGTTCATTCGCCCCTTCTTCATCGCACGGCTAAAGCAAGAGCCTGCAAAAGAGTATTAACTTCATCTTGTGTTAAGTCTGTAAGGAGTTCACTCGATACAAGAACTGACAGCACCCTCAAGAATCGATCTCTGGTTTCATTTTTGCTGACGTCATTTTTTTCAGCAAACTCATCCCACTTTGCCTTGTCAATTATCAGCTTTGACTCGTCAACTTCAATCCAGTCGGAAATTGAGGGAGTGATATCTCTTTTTATCTCAGCAGTGTCCACCAAAGGAGCTGGTAGTTGCAGGACAGCCTCGGTGAATTTTTCTATCTGAACCCTTTGTATTTTATTTCGCTTTTTTTGGCGAAAATCAGCCGCACGTGATTTTATGCCAGGGAAAACTTCTGTTTGAAGAACTTCCCAGATGTGCATTCTCATTGCTTGATAATGCACATCGGTTTCTCTAAAGCTATCACGGTCAATATTCAAAGCGGGTTCTAGACCCTCATCAACATATATCTCCCCACTAATCTGACCGAACCTAATACTCTCGTCGAAGGGATATCCCAAGCATGATTTGTCATACTTGCCTATTCCAACATTTCGTATTCGTATGTGTATGCCCTTCAGTTCTTCAGGGTCAATTCTGGGCTGTTGGTTGTATATGTAACCATGAAACTTTAGTCTTCTCCCTGCAATTTCGCTGTCGTATTCCAAAGCATAAACCTTGGGATTAGGGCTTGGGTAGTGAATGGCACATATGTTAGGAAATACTTGGGGCCGAAACAACTCAATCCCATCCACCTCGATTTTGAAATCCTTTATCGCCTCAAATCTGAAGTCCTCTCGGTTTTCTATCTTTCTTTTTGATGTCTCAAATAAACCCCGGCGCGAATAATTAAGCGGGCATAACAATGCCAGCTCCCACAACATATAGTAATACCCATCCAAATCTAAATCAGCTCTCTTAGAAGCACGCACAACCTCAATCAGCTCGTCAAAGTCACTGATATTTTTCTTTTCAATGGATAACCGTTCTTTAGCTCCCACCTTTTTACGCAAAGAACTATTTATTTCACTGATCAGGCCTTTCTTGGCATCAGGAACAGTAATCACTGTGTATTGAACATTATCTTTTTCCGGGATGTCATCTACATACTTCACCGCCCCGATATGCACTTGACCTTCGTCTTTGATCTTCCCCATACTCCTCAAAGCAATGTCATCTTTGTGGAACGGTTCCAGATTGACTTCAGCGATAAAGCGTGTCGACTGACCTTTGACACTTGATGAAACGTAGAAATGGTTGCTCATTTGCGCAACAGCTAACATACCAATACCGATGCGCCCAATTAACTTTCTGCCACGAGAGCTTATATCTCCATCTATGCGTTTGCTACTTCCACCAATGTGATGGATCACATTCTTGAATTTCTCGATCGTCATTCCTATCCCGTTATCCTGTATCGTGAGAATACGAAAGTTTGGCGCATCGGTGGTTATTGTTACCCGTGTCGCATCGGCATCATATGCATTTGAAATCAGCTCCTTAAGTGCTGCAGCTGGGGAGCGGTAAATGCCCGAACTGATATCAGCGAGAATCTTTTGAGCGGCTAAAATTTCCTCTTGCTTGGGCTTTCTGTCAGCTGGAAGCATTTTGGTCCTCGCATGGCATTTCAAGGAATACTCGCAACGCATCTGCAACTACTTTGCTCAAACGGACGGGAACACCGTTTGCTATCATCTTGAATTTTGCTGACAAGGTTATTTCATCGGGCAGGGCATACTCATCTGGTACAGACTGCAAGCGCATAACTTCCCTGACACTTAACCGTCTCTCTTCCCAAGGGTGCAAATGAACTTCGTTGTTCCCATAGGCAGCTGTCGGGCTGTAACGCCAGCGATGAAGGCGCTTGAAAGACTTGTGTGAAATATCCCCCTCTAGAGTCTCTTGAAACCTTGGCGAGTAAGGACGGAACATATCATTGCCATTCGGGTGATTTTCAGGCGGATTATTCCCGTTTAAGTAAGTACCTGCCATTAGCTCTGACGGTATGGCTTGGGGCTTTCTAGGCGCTCTATCACTATCATTTACCTCTGGCCAACTGTATTTAGAGATAGCATCGGGATATTTAGGCGTGGGCCAGGGGAACCAACCTTCTTCTTCTAGCTTGGGCTGCCTGTGGAAATACTTTTGAAAAAGCCCAGGTTTTACGCCAACTACAAATAAACGCTTGCGGTTCTGGGGAACGCCAAATTCCAGCGCATTCAGAATAGTCCAGTCGCAAACATACTTGGCGGGGTCATTTCTGAAGCGGCGCAGAATCTCCAAGAAAAATTCCCGGTGTCGTAGCCACAGTCCAGGAACGTTTTCGAGCACGAAAAAATCCGGGGATAGACGGCAAATCCTCCGGACGAATACCTCAGAAAGTTTGCCATTTTCTCCCTCACGACCCCCGTTTTTGCCTGCCATCGAAAAATCGGGGCAAGGCGAACCGCCAATAATGCCAAACAATCCTGGACGACGGTTGCCGAATGCCTGAGAAAATATTTGATTTGATTTGGTAAACTCTATTCTGCTGGTGCAAGTTATCTGGGCGGGTTTGGTGTCGTTTCTTGACAGACGCCATGCAGCAATTCCAGATTCGTAGCCTCTTATAAAAGCTGGTTCGCATTCATTTGTCCAAACGATTTCAAACCCGGCTTGCTCAAAGCCCATATCTAAAAGCCCCCCGCCGACAAAGAAAGATAGCAACGGAATGCCATCGCACTTCACGTTCCGGCTTTGCCTTTTAGAAGTTTTACAAGCTTTGTCAGTTGACGAGATGGATTTTCTTCGAGTTGACATTCCCATATCCTGAAGATTTTCCAGCCGTTCCTCTGTAAAGCGCGGCGTTGATGCTTGTCGCGCTTGATGTTCATATCAATCTTTGCTGACCAGTATTTCACGTGCGTTTTAGGGCGGACGTAGCATCTAGGGCATCCGTGCCAGAAACATCCGTCAACAAAGACAGCAATTTTCTGGGCAGGGAAAATCAAGTCAGGTGTAATTTTCCCTATCTTGGCTCCAATCTTGAAACCACCGATGCCAAGTTGAACGAGCCGGGCGCGCAGATGCTTCTCAGGGGCTGTTATACCCCTGATCTTTGACATCACAGCACTGCGCTTTTCGGGAGTCCAAATATCTGTCATAGCCACGAGCAGCGAATGCTTACTAATTGTAATTCACACGGGAGTCGATGACAAACGGCAGAAACTCTTGCAGTTCCAAAATACAAGAAAAAAGCCAGCATCAAGACTAAAAGTCATCGAAGCTGGCTGAGTAAGCAAGTTGCTTCAACCCTGTCGTTGGGTGGTGCGTTCCTACGACTGTTTGGCGATCCCGCGATCATCCAAGAATTCAATCGGCTCCTTGCTCTTTCCATGTTCCCACATGAGCGAGTAGAACCAAATGCCGCTCTCGCCAATCCAGAAGTCGGCAGGCGTAAAACGCATCTTAGAGCCAAATGGTTTCTTGCGACTCTCGGGGGTGTACTCAGCGGGCCAGCCAAATATTTCACCCTGCCAACCTTTCCCTACGGCATGTAAGTGTTTGGCCAACGCCTTTACTTCTTTGAGTTCCGGGATCACCACTTGATTATGCCGGTCCGGCTGGCGCGGAATAGACGGGCGACTTCTCGTAAAACGTTACACCGACACGCTGGATATGCTCGAGGACGTCCGGGTCGCTGATCTGGCTAAAAATGGAGAGGTCAATTGTGTAAGGGAGAAGTAGGTCATCGAGGTCATCGCTGAGACGATACAGCACGTTCAGCGTCAAATCTGCGCCGCCGTACAGGGTCAGGTCAATATCCGAGCCGTTTTTGTAATTGCCTTTGGCGCGTGAGCCGTACAGCACCGCTTTTTCCACGGGCGGGTATTTAGCCAGCACACCGCAGATTTGCTGAATGGTGGTTTCTTTCAAGCCAAAACGGAGCGTCATAAGTAAACCTTGGCATTATTCTAGCACCGTTACTGAATAAAGCCGCTGTCGGCTTCAAACGGATGCCTTCGGCAAACGGACTAACGGATAGAAACGGATCATCTGTTTCCATCCGTTAGTCCGTTTCCTATCCGCTTGAAGCCCTATCCGCTCTTCTCCACCACCCAAAAATGCGAAAGCCCCAATACATTCAGCGGGGTTTGTTCGATTACGTATAACATCCACCGAATCAGTTTTCCGAACGACCCGAAGCGCGCGATGAGGTTATCGTAGCCGCCGAAGATGCGCGTGTGGGTAATGAGGCGCACCGGCAGTCCGGCGAACAGTTGCCGCAGACTGTGCGCGGTATACGCCCGGACGTGGGGAGCAAGTTTGTTCCGCAGTCCATCCGGCAAATAATTGACGAGCGGTATGTTGCCGAAGTGATACCGGCCGCGCCAGTAGATGCCATGCGTCTCGACCGGATACCAGCGATTAGGACAAAAGAGTGTGATGCGCCCGCTAGGTTTGATGACACGTACCATCTCCGCGACCGCCGCGCGGTCATCGTGCACGTGCTCAATAACTTCGTTGGAGAGAATTAGGTCGAAGCAATTATCGGGATAAGGTAAATGCTCACTCGCGGCACAAATCAAAACCGAGTCCCTCCGCATCCGTTGTTCGCCCTCGGCCACGCGTTCAAAGTCATAGTCCAAGCCAAAAACCGCGCGAGTGAGCGGGCGCAGCCTTTCGACGTAGACGCCGATCCCGCAGCCGTTCTCCAGCACGCGCGCCGAGTCCAGTTGCGGGACAGCGTCGCGAATCATTTTTAAGCGCCGCTCCTGGCCCGCGCGCCAGACGTACGATGGCTCGCCGCGCAAAGCCGCTTTGTCAAGTGGAGGTAGATTGGTGGGGGACACGAACGCGATTATACCTCCGCGTTTCCCGGACACCGCCGCTGGTATAATCGCGCTCATGCGCTCTCAACGTTGGCTGCTCCCATTCATCGGCGGT
>Ga0075431_100007878_pt1 | contig 10615 bp, 10 predicted proteins | sample RhiMetdeltSRZDD5_FD_75297 | JGI IMG/M metagenome (GOLD analysis project Ga0075431, IMG submission 75297) | Populus rhizosphere microbial communities from Tennessee, USA - Rhizosphere MetaG P. deltoides SRZDD5 | ecosystem: Host-associated > Plants > Roots > Rhizosphere > Soil | place: USA...
CCGAAGCACTTCGCCTACGTCAAGATCGCCGAGGGCTGCGACCACACCTGCGCCTTCTGTGCGATCCCGCAGATGCGCGGCAACTACCGCAGCCGGCGCGCGGGCTCGATTGTTCGCGAGGCCGAGCAGCTGGCCGCGCAGGGCGTCAAGGAGCTGGTCCTCATCTCGCAGGACTCGACGCGCTATGGCGAGGACCTGGGCGTCAAGGACGGCCTCGCCGCGCTGCTGCGCGCGCTCGCGCGCGTCGACGGAGTCGAGTGGGTCCGCGTCATGTATTCCTATCCGAACTCGCTCAGCGACGCGACGCTCGCGGCCATGGCCGAAGAAGAGAAGGTCTGCAGCTATCTCGACATGCCGCTCCAGCACGCGAGCGCGGCGGTGCTCAAGCGGATGCGGCGCGGCGGCGACCGTCGGTTGCTCGAGAAGCTCATCGAGCGGGCGCGGCGGATCGTCCCGGGGATCGCTGTGCGGACGACCTTCATCGTCGGCTTCCCCGGCGAGACCGGCGCGGACTTCGAGGAGTTGCTCGCCTTCGCACGCGAGGTCGAGTTCGACCGCGTCGGCGTCTTCACCTACTCGGACGAGGAGGGGACGCACGGCTACGCGCTCGACGGCAAGGTGCCGGCGCGCGTCATGCGCTCGCGGCGGGCGAAGCTCATGCGCGTGCAGGCAGAGATCTCCAAGCGGCGCCACCGCGGGCTCGTCGGGCGGCGCTTCCGCGCGCTGCTCGAGGGCGTTTCGGAGGAGAGCGAGCTGCTGCTCCAGGCGCGGCTCGAGTCGCAGGCGCCGGAGGTGGACGGCCACGTCCTGATCAACGACGTGCCGGCAGGATTCGCGGCCCGGCCCGGGGAGTTCGTCGAGGTCGAGGTCACCGGGGCGCACGAGTACGACCTCATCGCAAGGGCGGTATGAAGATCGGCAAAGTCGACGTCGCCCTGTCGAAGCGCGGCCGCGGCTTCAACGTTGGCGGCCCGGCCGACGCGGTCGCCCTCCTGGTCGCCACCGGGCTCGGTTCGGGCTTTGCGCCGGTCGCGCCGGGGACCTTCGGCTCCCTCGTCGGGCTGCTCATCGCCTACGGGCTGGTAGAACTCCTCAAGTTCGAGGTGCTGCTCCTCCAGAACAGCATCCTCGGCGTGAGCGCCGCGCTGACGGCGGCGGGCGTCTGGGCGGCGGCGCGCGCCGAGAGGATCTTCGAGCGGAAGGACGCCGGGCAAATCGTCATCGACGAGGTCTGCGGGCAGTTGATCTCCTTCGCCTTCATCGCGCCGTACCTGGTCAAGCTCGGCGGCGGGTGGCGCTGGGCGCTGCTCGTCGGTTTCGTCCTTTTCCGCGCCTTCGACATCCTTAAGCCCTACCCGCTGCGCCTCCTGGAGGGCCTCGGCGGCGGCCTGGGCGTCATGGCCGACGACGTGCTCGCGGGCCTTTACGTGGCGGTGGCGCTCTCGTTCCTGCTGCTTGTTTTGACTTAAGCGGCCAGCGATCAGCTTTCAGCGGTCAGCCAGAGGGAAGCTTTGGGTTTGGCTGAGAGCTGAAAGCTGAAAGCTAACGACCGACCATTATGCTCAACGCTGAGATCATCGCCATCGGCTCGGAACTGCTGACCCCTTACCGGGTCGATACCAACTCGCTCTGGCTGACCGAGCGGCTGAACTCGGTCGGTGTCGATGTGAGAATGAAAACGGTGGTCGGGGACGACGAGGCGCGGCTCGAGGAGGCGATCCGCGACGCGCTGCGGCGCTCGGAGGTGGTCGTCTCAACGGGCGGGCTCGGGCCGACCGAGGACGACATCACCAAGAAGGTCTTCGCGCGGGTGCTCAAGCGGCGGCTGGCGCTCAACGACGCGGTGCTCGCGTCAATCCGCGCGCGCTTCGCCCGGCGCAACATGGAGATGCCCGAAATCAACGCGCGCCAGGCGTTAGTGCTCGAGGGGGCCGAGGTGCTCGCCAACCGGAATGGGACCGCGCCCGGGCTGCTGCTCGCCGAGAAGGATTGCACGCTCGTGCTCCTGCCCGGGCCGCCGCGCGAGCTGAAGCCGATGTTCGAGGAGTCGGTCCTGCCGCGGCTCGCCGTGCGGGCGGGGGAGATGGTGATCCGGCGGCGTACGCTGAGCATCTTCGGGCTGACTGAGTCGGCCGTCGACGAGTTGGCCGCGCCGATCTACAAGCAGTACGCCAACCCCGAGACAACGATCCTTCTCAACCAGGCGCAGATCGAGCTCCACCTGACGGCACGGGCGCGCCGCCCCGAGGATGCCGAGCGCCTGCTCGACGAGCTGGCCACGCCGCTCGAGGGCGTGCTCGGCAACCACGTCTTTTCGCGCTGCGGCGAGCCGCTCGAGCAGGTTGTCGCCGACCTGCTCCGGCTCAACCGCTACACGGTGGCGACAGCCGAGAGCTGCACCGGGGGCCTGCTCGCGGGGCGGCTGACCGAGGTGCCGGGCAGCTCGCACTACTTCCGCGAGGGGGTGGTCGCCTACGCCAACGAGGCGAAGACCGAGCTGCTCGGGGTCGCGGCCGGGCTGCTCGAGGCGCATGGGGCGGTCAGCGCGGAGGTCGCGGAGGCCATGGCCGAGGGCGTCCGCCGCCGCGCGGGGACGACGTTCGGTGTCGGGATCACGGGGGTCGCGGGGCCGGACGGCGGCAGCGAGGCGAAGCCCGTCGGCACGGTCTACATCGCGCTCGCCGACGCGGCGCAGAGCGCGGCGCGCAAATTCCTCTTCCCCGGCGACCGCCAGTTCATCCGCCAGCTCTCGGTCCAGGCGGCGTTGGATATGATCCGGCGGAGGATTAAATGAACAGCGCTCAGCGGTCGCCTTTCAGCTGTCAGCCAGCAGGGAAGGCCCGGGTTTGGCTAAGAGCTGAAAGCTGACCGCCGAACTTCTCATGCCGTTACTCTCCCTCGTCATCGCTTACCTCTTGGGATCGATCCCGTTCGGCTACCTGATCGTGAGGCTGCGCGCGGGCGCGGACATTCGCGAGGTGGGAAGCGGCGGGACGGGGGCGACCAACGTGACGCGCCGGGCGGGCAAGGGGGCGGGGGCGGCGACGCTCGTGCTCGACGCGCTCAAGGGCGTGGGGGCGGTGGCGGCGGCGCGGTGGCTGGCCGGAGGAGGCGAAGAAGGGGCGTGGGTAGTCGCGGCGGCGGCGGTGATGGCGGTCGTCGGGCACATCTTCCCGGTCTGGCTCGGCTTCCGCGGGGGCAAGGGCGTGGCCACGGGACTCGGCGTCTTCCTGGCGCTCGCGCCCCTTGCGGTGCTCGCGGCCGTGCCGATCTTCCTGCTCGTCGTCTGGCAGACGCGCTACGTCTCGCTCGGTTCGATCGTCGCCGCCGCGACTGCGCCCCTCTGGGCCTGGCTCTGGTATGGCGTGGTCGCGCCGCGGGCGGGCCTGGGGCAAGTGTTGGCAGCGCTTGCTGTGACGGCCGCGCTGATCATCGCCAAGCACGGCGGCAACATGAGGCGGCTGCGGGCGGGCACGGAGAGTAAATTTCAAGTTTGAGATCTGACATGGGAAAGGTGGCGATCATCGGGGCGGGGAACTGGGGGACGGCGCTGGCGCTCCTCGCGGCGCGCGCGGGCCGGCGCGTGAGTCTGTGGGCGCATGACGCGGAGCTGGTTGAGGGGCTGAGGCGCGAGCGCCGGAATCGGGTCTACTTGCCTGAATTTGAGCTGCCGGAGGAGATCGAGCCGACGGGGGAGTTGACGGAGGCGCTGGCAGGGGCCGAGTTTGTGCTGGCGGTGGTGCCCTCGCATGTATGCCGGGAGGTTTATGGGAGGATGGCCCCGCACCTGAGCGCGGGCGCCATCCTGGTGAGCGCGACCAAGGGGATCGAGAACGGGACCGGGATGCGCATGGAGGAGGTCGCGCACGAGGTCTTCGGGAGGGTGAGCTACGTCGCGCTCTCGGGGCCGACCTTCGCGCTCGAAGTGGCGCGCGGCGAGCCGTGCGCGATCGTCGCCGCCGCGCGCGAAGCGGGGTGGGCGGCGGGCGTGCAAGACTTGCTCTCGACGCGGCGCTTCCGCGTCTACACCAACGCCGACGTCACGGGGGTCGAGGTCGCGGCGGCGGTCAAGAACGTCATGGCGATCGCCGCGGGGGCGGTCAACGGGCTCGGGTTGGGCTACAATAGCGCGGCGGCGCTCGTCACGCGCGGACTGGCCGAGATGACGCGGCTGGCGGTCGGGCTGGGGGGGCGGGCCGAGACTCTCTCCGGGCTGGCCGGGCTGGGCGACCTGGTGCTGACCTGCTTCGGCGGCCTCTCGCGCAACCGCCGAGTTGGCTACGAGCTCGGGCGCGGGCGCGGGCTGGCGGAAATAATCGGCGAGACGCGCGAGGTGGCCGAGGGCGTCAGGACGGCGCGCGCCGCGCACGAGCTGGCCGCGCGCGCGGGGGTCGAGATGCCGATCACGCGCGGCGTCTACCAAATGCTTTACGAGGGGAAGAGCCCGGCGGGACTGGCGGCCGAGCTCATGGAGCGCCCGCTCAAATCCGAAGAGGTGTGAAGCTCAATTGTCGATCTCTGAGAAAATCGTCACCACGAACCGCGCAGCCTACCACGACTACCACATCCTCGAGACCTTCGAGGCCGGGATTCAGTTGACGGGGACGGAGGTCAAGTCGGCGCGCGAGGGGCGGGTCAACCTCAAGGACGCCTACGCCATGGTGCGCGACGGCGAGGCGTGGCTCCACAACGCGCACATCAGCCCTTACAGCCACGGCAACCGGGAGAACCACGAGCCGACGCGGTCCCGCCGGCTGCTGCTCCACCGGCGCGAGATCGAGCGGCTGCGCTCGCGCGTCGAGGAGAAGGGGCTCACCGTGGTACCGACCAAGTTCTATTTCAAGAACGGATTCATCAAGTGCGAGCTGGCGGTCGCGCGCGGCAAAAAGCTCTATGACAAGCGCGAGACCGAGGCGCGCAAGACGCAGGAGCGCGAGGCGCGCGCGGCCCTCAAGGAAAGAAGGTGATCCACGAAGGGCACGAAGCGTACTCAGGGAAGAGATTTCCCCTGAGTACGCTTCGTGCCCTTCGTGGATGAAGATTTCATGCAGGGGAGAATATTGAATGGAAGTTAAAGCTGACGCGAGGAAGTTTTACGAGATCGAGTGCGACGCGCTGGCGGTCGGCGTCTATGAGGGCGAGAAGCCGGAGGCGGGGGTGCTCTCCGAGATCGACCGGCGCTCGGGCGGCGTGATCACGTCGCTCATCGAGGCGGGCGAGCTGACGGGCAAGGTGGGCGAGACCGCCTACGTCCATAACCCCGGGGACCTCAAGGCGCGGCGGCTGCTGCTCCTCGGCGCGGGCCGGCCCGAGGACTTTAACACCGACGGCGTGAGGCGCATGGCGGGGACGGCGGCGCGGCTGCTGCGCGGCAAGAAGGCCCGGAGCTTCGCCTTCCTGCGCCGGTCGCGGCTGCCGCTCGTGGAGAGCGCGCAGGCGGCAGTCGAGGGCGCGCTGCTCGCCCTCTACGACCCCGACAAGTACCGGACGAGCGAGCAGACCGAGGACCACCTCAAGGAGATGATCCTGGCGGCCGGCGACGGCGACGCCGGGGAACTCGGGCGCGGGGTCGAGCGCGGGCGCATCCTCGGCGAGGCGACCAACTTCGCGCGCGAGCTGGTTAACGAGCCGAGCAACGTCATGACGCCCTCGGAGTTGGCGCGGCGGGCCGAGGAAGTGGCCAAGACCTACGGGCTGGGGGTCGACGTCCTGGACGAGGCGCGCATGAAGGAGCTGGGCATGGGGGCCCTGCTCGGTGTGGCGCAGGGGAGCGCCGAGCCGGCGCGGCTGATCGTGCTCCGCTACACGCCGGCCGCGGCCGCGGCGGAGACGGTGGCGCTCGTCGGCAAGGGGATCACCTTCGACACCGGAGGCATCTCGATCAAGCCGTCCGAGGGCATGGAGAAGATGAAGTACGACATGGCCGGCGGCGCGACGACGATCGCGGCCATGCGCGCCATCGCGCAGCTCAAGCCGGCGGTCAACGTCATCGGCATCGTCCCGACGACCGAAAACATGCCGGGCGGGCGGGCGCAGCGCCCGGGCGACGTCGTCCGCTCGATGGCGGGCAAGACGATCGAGGTGATCAACACCGACGCCGAGGGGCGGCTCATCCTGGCCGACGCGCTGGCCTACGCGCGCGAGCTCGGCGCGACGCGGATCGTCGACCTGGCGACGCTCACCGGGGCCGTCTCGATCGCGCTCGGCGACGTCTACGTCGCCGTCATGGGCAACGACGCCGACTGGATCGCGCGCCTCATCGCGGCCGGCAAGCGCACGGGCGAGAAGATCTGGGAGCTGCCGCTCGACCGCGAGTACCGCGAGCAGATCAAGAGCGAGATCGCCGACCTCAAGAACGTCGGCGGGCGGAAGGCCGGGACGATCACGGCCGCCTACTTCCTCCGCGAGTTCGTCGGCGAGACCCCCTGGGCGCACCTCGACATCGCGGGCACAGCCTGGAACGACAGCGCCAAGGCCCACCTCTCGGCCGGCCCGAGTGGCGTCTGCGTCCGGACGCTGGTCAATCTGGTCGAAGGGGTCGGCTAGAGGGGGGCGCGGACGGCGTGGGCGGCGGGGGGAGGCGGCATTAATCTGCCCTGGTCGGCGTTATCCGCGTTCTATTTCTTCTGCTTGAAACTCTCCCCGGATTTCGTAAAATAGGGTGGACCCTTGAGGGAGCCCGCCATGGCTGATCTCTACGCTGTGCTGGGCGTGAGTCACACGGCCAGCCAGAGCGAACTCAAATCGGCGTACCGCCGCCTGGCGCGGAAGTATCACCCTGACGTCAATGCGGACCCGGCCGCCGCGCGCGAGTTCACCCGGGTCACCGAGGCCTATCAGGTGCTGAACGACCCGCAGCGGCGGAGCCTCTACGACCGCACCGGGGCGACCTCGCCGCGCCCCGCGGCGAGGCGAGCCAGTTCGGCCGCGGCGCGGGCGGCGCGCCGCGCCTACTACCAGGCGCGCGCCGACCGCATCGTCAACGAGTGGCTCGAGCGGGAGCGCGAGGAATCCCGGGCGCGCGGCAAGGCCGTCTACACGACGGTCACCCTCTTCCTCTCAACCTTCATGGTGGCCATACTCAAGCCGTCGATCTTCGAGATGACGAGCCCCTACTGGCGGGCCGCGCTGCTGCTGCTCTTCGGCGCCGGCGTCTGGCACCTCTTCGTCAGCCTCAAGCAGCACTTCGACCACTACACTTACCGGCCGGGCGTGCTCTCGGTGACGCGCTCGGCGCAGGCGCAGAAGCCGTTCCGGCGCGGCGTGGCCTGGGCCTTCGTCCTCGGCGGCTACGTGCTCTCGCTCGGCACCGGGATGCTGCTCGGGACGCTGACCGAGGACTTCTCCGCCGAGTTCTTCGGCACGACCGGCTCGGTCGATGCCTACTTCAGCGTCTTCTTCTACCCCCCGATCGCCGTCCTCATCGTCGACACCATGTATTCCGTCAATCTCCGGCTGGAGGAATGGTGAAGGGCGCCTGGGCGCGGCGCCTCGGTCTCCGCATCCTCCTGCTCGCCTGCTGCCTGCTCGCGGCCGCCGTCGGCCGCGCCGCCCCGGCGCTCGACTGCCGGGTCGCGAACATCTCCCCGGCGGCGCGCGCGCTGAGCGTGACTTGCGCGGCCTCGGCCCTGCCCGCGGGGCGGCTCCAACTGCGCTTCCTCGAACGCTTCGCCGGCCTCGACCGCCTCGGCGAGCGCGTCTTCAACCTCAAACTGCGCGACGAAAGGGGGGCGGTGGTGCGGCTCGAAATCCACGGCGGAGGCCTCCACCTCTTCAGCCGCGGCGACCGGCCGCAGCCCGTGACGATCAGCTACGATCTGCGCCTCGCAGCGGCGCTCGACCCCGGGCAGTACGCGCTCGCCTCGAGCCTCGGGCCGGAGGCCGGGTTCCTCTTGCCCTCGGATCTGCTCCCGCGCGTCTGTGCCGAAGGGGAGGGGGAGTGTGACGCGGAGCCGAACCCGGTACGGCTGCAGATCGCGGCCCCGGCCGGGTGGCAGGTGGCGACGACGCAGGCCGAGAGGGGCGGCTCCTTCGAGGTCGGCGACCCGCAGGAGGCGGTCTTCTTCCTCGGTCGCCTGCGCCGCCGCGCGGTCCGGGCGGGAGAGATGGAGATCGAGGTCGCGGCGGCGGGCAACTGGGGCTTCACCGACGAGGAGGCGGCGGAGCTGACCGAGGCGATCGCCCGCGACCAGGCCTCGCTCGTCGGCGGCGGGGAGGCGGGCCGCTTTCTGGTCACGCTCGCGCCCTTCCCGCTGCCGCTCACCGGGCTGCGCTCGAGCGGCCTCGCGCGCGGGCGCACGGTCATCCTCATGCTCAACGCGGCGGCCGACCCGGGACTGACCTTCAAGCACTACCAGCGCCACCTCGCCCACGAGATGTTCCACTTCTACGTGCCGAACGGCTTCCGCGTCCGCGAGAACTTCGACTGGTTCTGGGAGGGGTTCACGCGCTACGTCGCGCTGACGACGCTCGTCCGCCTCGGCCGGCTCGAGCTCACGGACTACCTCGCGGCGCTCGGCGAGGAGTATGAGGCCTACGCCGCGAACGCGGCGCGCGCGCGGCTCTCACTGGTCGATGCCTCGCCCGACAAATTCACCAGCCGCGAGAGCAACGAGCTGATCTACCGCAAGGGCATGCTCGTCGCCGCGCTCTACGACCTGGAGCTACGCTGGCAGAGCCAGGGCAAGCGCAGCCTGGCCGACGTGCTCCGGGCGCTCTACCAGGACTACGCGCGGCGCGGGCGCGAGGTGGGCAACAGCGAGGTGCTCGGGGTGCTCGGGCGTGGGGGCGACTTCGGCGCCTTCACCCGCGACTACATCACCGGGACGCGCGAGATCGATCTGGCGGAGAGCCTCGAGCCCTACGGGCTGGTCATCGAGCGCAGCCTCGCCACGCGCGGCCGGACGCGCATCGGCGTCGCGCCCAGGCTATCGGGACGCCAGCGGGCCCTACTCTCTCAGTTCTAATCCGTGAGAATCCGCCCGATCCGTGTCATCCGTGGGCTATCTTCTCGAACAATGTCAGCCGCTCGCCCTCGACCATCGGCCCGGTGACCTCGAAGATCTCCTGCAGCCGCGGGTCGGCCATGAGCCGCCGCCACGACTCGTCGAACTCCGCCACCGAGTCGAACTCCCAGAGCTCGAGGTACTCCTGCGCGTCGCCGACGATCGTCCGCCAGACGCCCCAGAAGCGGAAGCCGTGCTCGCGGATCAATGGCAGGGTGCGCCCGGCAAAGACGCGATCGTACTCGGCCACTTGGTGCGCCCGCAGGCGGTAAGAAATCTTCAGCAGAATCATGCTCAACCCGGCAGGCCCTTCTCGATGACCTGCTCCATCGCCTCGCCGAAGGTGTCGATCTCGCCCCGCGTCGTGTGGACATTGGGCGTCACTCGCAGCCCCTCGAACTCCTCGTGCTTGATCGGCGTGGTGATGATCCGGTGCCGCGAGAAGAGGTGCGAGGCGAGCCGCGCCGGGTCGACGCCCGCGACCGCGACCGTCGCCAGGCCGCATGACTGGCGCGCGTCGTAGCTCGTCAGCAGCCGCACCCCCTTACGCCCCTCGAGCCGCTTCGCCCAGCGGTGGAAGAGGAAGCGCAGCCGCGCCGCCTTGCGCTCCGCCCCGATCCCCTCGTGGAAGGTGAGCGCCTCGGCGATCGCCAGGAAGTTGGCCGCCGGGTGCGTCCCGATCTCCTCGAACTTGCGGATGTCCGAGTCCTGCTTCTCATCGGCCGCCATGAGCGGCCACAAGCCCTTGATCTTCGGCCGGCGCACGTAGAGGAAGCCGGTGCCGTGCGGCGCGAGCAGCCACTTGTGCAGGCTCGTCCCGTAGTAATCGCAGTCGAGCTCCGCGTGCTTGAACGGGAAATGCGCGAAGGCGTGCGCGCCGTCGACGATGACCTCGATCCCGCGCGCCCGGCCGAGCTCGCAGATGCGCCTCACCGGGAAGATCTGCCCCGTGAGGTTGGTGATGTGGCAGAAGTGGATGACCCGCGTCCGCGGCGTGATCGCGCGCTCGATCCGCGCAGCCAGGTCTTCGGGGCCGGGCGGCGGCACGGGGAAGGAGATCCTCCGGACCGTGAGGCGGTCGCGCCGCTCGCGCTGGCGCCAGGTGTTGAGCATGCGCGGGTAGTCCTGGCTGGTCGTGATCACCTCGTCGCCCGGCTCGAGGTCGAGCCCGAACTGGCAAATCTCGAGCGCCTCGCTCGCGTTGCGCGTGACGGCGATCTCCTCCGCGTCGCAGCCGAAGAGGGCCGCGAGGCGCCGCCGCACCCCCTCGCGCTGCGGCTCGAGGATCTGCCACATGGTGTAGGTCGGCGCCTGGTTGGAGAATTCCAGATAGCGCCGCATGGCCTCCTGGACGATGCGCGGTGAGGGGCTGACGCCGCCGTTGTTGAGGTTAATCAGGCTGCGGTCGACGGTGAAGGCCTGCTGGACCTCGAACCAGAAATCCTCGTCGGCCGCCACGTCCTCGGGCGCGCGCCCGGCGACGAAGCGCGTCGCGTCAAGCGCCCGCGCCATCCCGCGGTCGCTGAAACTGGCCGCGACCGCCCCGCCCGCCGCCGCCGTCATGAAAGCCCTTCGCGTCAACATTACGTCCCCCTCACTTCCTGAACTGC
>Ga0075431_100007881_pt1 | contig 10613 bp, 11 predicted proteins | sample RhiMetdeltSRZDD5_FD_75297 | JGI IMG/M metagenome (GOLD analysis project Ga0075431, IMG submission 75297) | Populus rhizosphere microbial communities from Tennessee, USA - Rhizosphere MetaG P. deltoides SRZDD5 | ecosystem: Host-associated > Plants > Roots > Rhizosphere > Soil | place: USA...
CGGCTGCAGTATCTGCCCATGCTCGCCAACGTCGCGACGCTGCTCGGGCTGCTCGGCACGATCTTCGGTCTGCGTGAAGCGTTCGAATCCGTGTCGCTCGCGGCGGCGGCCGAACGGTCGGAGCGTCTCGCGTCCGGCATCGCGATCGCGCTCAATGCCACTGGGTTTGGGCTCCTCGTCGCGGTCCCGTTGTCCGTCGCGCACGCGTACCTCGTCAGCCAGGCTGAGACGCTCATCGAGCAGATCGATGAGTTCTCGGTCCGGCTCATCAACGCCCTCATCGACCGGCCTGACGTGCGGCTCGGTCATCGTTAGGTCCGCGCAGTGGCGTCGGTCTATCTCCGATCGAAGCAGCGACGGATCGAGCGGAGGTCGCTCACGGATGCGGGGAACCTGAACCTCGTCCCGCTGGTCGACATTCTCACGTCGGTGGTGTTCTTCGGGCTCCTCACGTATCAGGGTGCGGCGCTCGCGGCGCTCACGTCGTTCGAACTGTCGCTGCCGCCGGTGGTAATCACGGCGGAGCAAGCGGCCGCATCGACTCCCGATCGCGAGGCGCTCAACCTGCTGCTCGCCGTTCGGCTCGACCGTGACAGGGTGCTCGTGGAGCACACGGGGGAGGGTGGGTTCCGGAAGGAGATCTCGGGTGTGAAAGGCGCATCACTGGATACCTTGCAGGCGGTGATGACGGAGATCCGGCGGCGCTATCCGCAAAACGCCGATGTCCTGGTCGTGCCGGCGGACGATGTCGCCTATGACGACGTGATTCACGTACTGGAGCGTCTCCGCGTGGCGGCGTACTCCGCCATCTCGCTCGGGAACCGAACACGCGCAACGCACATCGCGGCGATCGAAGGACGACAGGTTGGAGGTGCGCGATGAGCTCGCAGGTTACACCTCCGCCACCCGACCTGCCGACGAAGGCCGTCGCCGGAACGCGCAATCGCGCCCGTGCGGCGCGGCTCGCACGTCGTGCTGCGCAGTTCAACAAGTTTCGGCTCATCCAGCTGAACCTCGTGCCGCTCGTCGACACGTTCGTCTCCGTGGTGTTCTTCACGCTCACCACCGCGACGGTCGGGGAGCTCGCCCCGGTGATTGCCGGCGTGCAGCTACCCGAATCGCGCGTCGGACAGCCCGCGCTTCAGCAATTGACGTTAGGCATCGGCCCGCAAGTGACCGTGGCGGGACGGCCGGTGATGTCGACGATCGAAGCCGCACAAACCCGGTCGAACGATCCGGCCCAGCCGCTCGTGATCCCGCCACTGTACGCAGTGCTCCGTCAGAAGGCCGATTCCATTCGTGCCGCGCGGTCCACGCCGGCGACCGCGTCCGTCGACGCGCCGCTCGCGATTCAGGCCGACCGCACGATGCGCTACGACTTGCTCTCACGCGTCATGCAAACGGCGCGGCTGGCCGGCTTCCGCAACCTCACCCTGCAGGTGAACAGGGTGGTGGACGCTGGGCCACCGAGGTCTGGTTGAGATGACGGCGCCATCCTCGCCCCAGCCGGTGCACGATCCGGCGCCGGTGTCGCCCAACGGCCGCGATGCCGTGTTCACGCGGAAGCTCCATTATGAGCTCGCCGGGGAAGAAGGCCGCGCGTTGCTCGCGTCATATGGCATCTCGTTCGCGCTTGGGATCGCATGGCTCGTCTTCGTGTATTTCGGCCCGCGCACGCTGCCGATGCGTCTCCTATCGCTCGACGAGCAGCCGATCGCCGTGACGTTCGACGCGGTCGAGTCACCGCCGGAGCCCCTTCCGGAGGGTGAAACGGGCGAGGAGGTAAGTGTCCCCGCGCCAGGGCCGAAGGAGCGGCCCGCCGGCACCCGCCGCGACCGCACGCGCGAGAATGCGAACGCGAGCGCCGGAGCCATCGCCGACGCATTCGGTCCGACGACTGGGACCGGCAGCGGCGGACTGGTTGGTGATGTATCCAACGTCCTTCGGGGCGTGGACGTCGCCTCCGGTGCTGGCGGAACGGCGTCAGGCCCGCCCGGCGCCGGCGGCCGTGGGAAGGTCGTGCTCGGCGCGGGCGAAGGCGGCCTGGGCTCGCGGACCCCCGGGCGCGGTGGGATTGGCGTTGGGGGAGGGGGCGGCGGCATCGGTGGCGTCGGGCCGGGCGGCGGCACCGTATCGCGCGCGCCGGTTCGCATCTCCGCCCCGCGCCCGATCGACGTGCCCGCCGTCGGCGGTCCTCCCCGGGACGTCAACGAGCTCGGAACGTACGTTCGCGGACGTGAGTCGCAGCTGCGCTTCTGCTATAACGAGTACGGGTTGAAGGTGAATCCGGCGTTGGCGGGATCGGTGACCGCGTCGATCGCGCTCACCGGCAGCGGGAGCGTCTCGGACGTCGACATCACGAACCGCACCTTGGCGGGCACCGGGGCGAGCGAGACCGAACGCTGTATCGAGCAGAAGATTCGCGGGTGGCGCTTCCCGGCGTCCAACACAGGCGGGGGGACGTACTCGTTCTCGTTCAGCTTCACGCGTTAGGCCGCCCGAGCCGCCCCGATCGTGGTTGCGGAATTGGTTGGGGTGCTATTCTTCAGGGGTACACGCTCTCGAACCGGAACGTCGTGCTCCTCCCCCTCCTGATCGCTCTGCAGGGCATCCAGCTCCCGCCAGCCCCGCGAGGGTACGGTAGCTCGACCGCCGAGGTGGTCGTCGACGCGGCAGGCGTCCTCACGCCGGACGCCATTGATCGCATCAACCGCGTCGCCTTCGACGTCCATCAGAAGTCGGGCGGCGAGATGGCCGTCGTCACGCTGCCCGACATCGGGCTGCGCGCGCCGGTCGATGTGGCGCTCGGCATCGGACGTGCGTGGGGCGTCGGGGCGGCGGCCGCAATAGGGCAACGGACGCGAAACGCCGGCGTCGTGATCCTGGTGGTCCCAAAGGAAACGAGCACCTCGGGTCGTGGGCACTGCTTCGTGACCACAGGGCAGGGCACCGAGGGGTTCATTCTCGACGCCGAGGCGGCAGCGCTTTGTCGCGAGGCGGTGCCCTATTTTCAGCGACAGGACTACGCGGGTGGGGTGGAGTACCTCGCCCAGCGCGTAGGTGGGGAGTTCGCGCGCGAATTCGGCTTCACGCTCGACTCGGCGCTCGGGCCACGGGGCCAGCCGACGATGCCGGAAACGCAATTCCCATCGGGGCAACAACGTGAGCTCCCGTTCCAGTACGTCCTGCTCTTTTTCGTGGCGCTGTTCATTCTCAGCTCCATCGGTCGCCGGCGGCGAGGCTGTGGCGGCTGTATCCCGATCCCGATCGTGTTCCCGTCGGGTGGCCATTCCCGCGGAGGATGGGGTGGTGGTGGTTGGGGCGGTGGAGGTGGAGGTGGCGATTTCGGCGGCTTTGGTGGAGGCGGTGGATTCAGCGGCGGTGGCGGCGGCTCCGACTGGTAACGGCACATGAAGCTCGAAGAACTCGTTTCTCAGCTCCAAAAGGTCTACGGCGAAAAGCTCCGCACCGTGGTGCTGTACGGATCCGCGGCTGCCGGGGAGCACATTCCCAAACGCTCGGACTACAACGTGCTCGTCATCGTCGACGAGCTCACAATGCAACACATGCGGGCGGAAGCGGCGGTCGCACGCGCGTGGGCCGAAGCGGGAAATCCGCCGCCGCTGACGTTGACGCTGGCGGAGTGGCGCGGCAGCGCGGACATCTTTCCGATGGAGTACGCGGACATCCTCGAGCGACACCGCGTGCTCCACGGCACGCCGCCGTTCGACGGCATTGCCGTGGACCGCGACCATCTGCGATTGCAGCTCGAGCACCAGGCGATGGGCAAGCTGCTCAAGCTGCGTCAGGGGATTCTTGCGGCCGGGGGCAGTGAAAAGGCACAGATCGACCTGCTCGCCGCGAGCCTCAGTACGATCATGGTGATCTTCCGCGCCGTGGAACGCCTGCACCGGAGTACCCCGGGCACGGATTACGAGCAGCTGAGCCGCGACGTGGCGCGCCGAGTCGGGTTCGACGCTGAGCCGTTCGCCCGAGTGGTCCGACATGTGCGCGGTGTTGTTAAGATCGGCTCGGCGGACGTGGCGGGGGTCCTGGGCGGGTATCTCGAGGGTATGTATCGCCTGGTCGCCTACCTCGACCGCTACGAGCCAGCGTCCTGACGTGGAGCCCGCGCCGCCGTGGACGTCATTGTTGCTCGCGGACGGAGGATCTCGCGATGCGTGAGACGAGCCTGATGAACCGCGCAGTCGTCGCCCTCGTGCTGGTTGCTGCGACCGTCGCGCTGGGGTGCCCCGGCGAGCGCCGCGATCGGCGCGCTGATAGCGCTCGAGCGGCCATTCCAGTGGACACGACGCCGACGGACCTGAGCAAGGTCCAAACCTCCCTCCCGCCGACGCTCCCCGATACTTTCAAGGGACCCGCTCGCCAGGTTGCGCGTCGGTCGGCGGGCGAGGTGGATCGGGAGCCGGCGATCCCGCCGGCACCACCGGCCCTAATGGAAGCCGTATCGCGGGAGCGGACGTTTTCACGGTTCTGCTACCAGGAGTTCGGACAGAAGGTCGATCCATCGCTCGCGGGCGGCGTGGCGTTCGTCGTCACGGTGGGACCGAATGGCGTAACAGACGCGGACGTCGCGAACGACAGCTGGTCGTCCAACGCCGGACGAGGCGTGAATCGGTGCCTCAATGAACGCGCGGCGTCAGCGTGGCGGATTGCGGCTGGCGCTGTACCAGCCGGAAAGTACTTAGTGCGGATGACGTTTACCGGACGATGAACGTGCACGCGATGTCCATCCCCGCCTCGAGGATACTCCCCATGCGCCGATACACGCTGCCGCTCGCTCTGCTCCTCGTCAGTGGATGCGGCTACAACACCATCCAGCGCTACGACGAGCAGGTCAATGGCGCGAAGAACCAGATCGAGGTGCAGCTGCAGCGGCGCGCCGACCTCATCCCGAACCTGGTCAACACGGTGAAGGGATACGCGCAGCACGAGGAGCAGGTCTTCACGCAGGTGGCGGAGGCGCGGGCGGGGCTTCTGGGTGCCGTGCAGAAGGGCGACCCGCAGGAGATGGCAAACGCGAACGCCCAGCTCACAGGCGCGCTGGGCAGGCTCCTGGTGGTGGCCGAGGCGTATCCGCAGCTCAAGGCCGATCAGAACTTCCTGCGCTTGCAGGACGAGCTGACGGGAACGGAGAACCGAATCGCGGTCGCGCGGACGGATTACAACAACGCGGTGCAGACGTACAACACCTACATCCGCACGCTGCCGCAGTCGCTCACGGCGAAGGTGACGGGAGCGAAGCAGCGCGAGTACTTCGAGGTCACGACGCCGGGCTCACGCACGGCGCCGACGGTGGACTTCTCAAAGCCGAAGTAAGCAGCCATCAGCCATCAGCCATCAGCTCAAACCCTCGGGATGCCTCTTCTGCGAAAGAAGCGTCCCGAGGGTTTGTCGTTAGCTGATGGCTGATGGCTCCTGACGTTAGTCAGGTATCGCGTTGGGAAGGACGTAGGTCAACGGATCCACCACCTTCCCGTTCACGTGGATCTCGTAGTGCAGATGCGGGCCCGTCGAGAGACCCGTCTTCCCGACCGCGGCGATCGCCTGGCCGCGCGTCACCCGCTGCCCCTGACGCACATCGATGCGCGAGCAGTGCGCATAACGAGTGACGATCCCGTTGCCGTGGTCGATCTCGACCACGTTGCCGTAGCCGCTCTCACGCGCGACCTTCGTCACCACGCCTGACGCTGGCGCCACGATCGGCGCGCCCATCGGCGCCACGACGTCGATCCCCTCGTGTGGCCGGGTGATGTGCAGAATCGGGTGCTTCCGGTTCCGGGAGAACTGACTCGTCAACCACCCTGCCGTCGGCATGATCGAGGGCACGCTGGAGAGTCGCTTGGCGTTGATCTCGAGCGAGTCCGTGACGGCGGCGAAGCGCGCGGACAGAAGGTCGGCGCGCTGAATGAGCGTTTCGACGTCGGCCTGAATGCTCTCCGGCCGAGCGGCACTGTCGCCCACGGCCGCCAACTGCATCGCCGCGTCAGCGGTGGGCGCCCCCGAATCCGTCGCCGGTAATCCAGCAAGCAGTCGGATCTGCGCTTCACGCTTCCGGATCACTTCGAGGGTATCGCGGAGCGACGCGACGCGGAGCGCGACCTCGCTCACATCACGCGGCGTCGAGCGACTCATCGCGTTCGCCTCGCTGGGCCGAACGACGCGGGAGATCATGCGGCCAGCGCTTGCGATCGCGCTGCCCAGACCGACGAGAGCGATGAGTCCGAGCACGGAGCCCGTGTACGCGGCCGCGCGCACCGCGCGCTCGCTGACGGAAAAGCTCCGTGGCGAATCACTCCCGTGGGGAACTACCATCACGGTCCAGCGGCGATCCGCCATCGTCGGCACTCCTTCGGCAGCGTGAAAACCCGTCTCTAGACGGCCCGCGCCATCAGCCGTAACGATAGCCTCTCGTGCAGTGATAGTGGCGTGACGGCCAGTACTTCCAACTACGTAGCTACATCACCAAGAGCCACTACGTAGCAGCAGCCAGTTGTTTGGGAAACAGTGCATCGCCCTTTGTGACGCGCCATCCAGTCGCGTCGAGCGCGGTCACACCACTGAACCGCTGATGGGCAAGGATCCCAGGGCCGCCGATCTGACGCCACAACTCCGCGGCCTTCACCGGCATGAACGGATGCAGGTAAATCGCGTGGCGCGCGAGCTGCCGCACGAGCGCGGCGAGTGTCCGCTCGAGCTCCGACTTGAGCGCCGGGTCCTTCGCGAGCTTCCACGGCGCCTGCCGGTCCACGTACTCGTTGCCGCGGCTCACGGTGCTCCATACGTGGCGCAGGCCCTCGTGGAGCAGATACCCACGCGAGCCGTCCATGGCGCCGTGATACTGCTCGAGGTCACGCGTGTCGTCCGCATCGAGACTGGTCGCGTCTCCCGCGGGGACAACGCCGCCCAAGTACCGCTCGACCATCGAGATCGTCCGGCTCGCCAGGTTGCCTAACGCGTTCGCGAGGTCGGCGTTGTATCGCTCCTCGAACCGCTCCCACGAGAAGCTGCCGTCCGCATCGAATGGAACCTCGCGCAGCAGGAAATACCGAAACGCGTCAGGCCCGAACCGGCTGATCGCCTCGTTGAGGTCCAGCCGGACACCGGCCGATTTGCTGAACCGCTCGCCCCCCAGCAGGACAAAGCCATGGGACCAAACCCGCTCCGGGATGGGCAGCTCCGCCGCCTGGAGCATGGCGGGCCAGATGATGCTGTGGAACCGAGTAATGTCCTTCCCGATCACGTGCAGCTGCGCCGGCCACCGCTCCCGCCACCCAGCGCCAGGAAATCCTGTCGCCGTTAGGTAGTTCGGTAATGCGTCGAACCAGACGTACGTCGTCTGCGGCTCACCCGTGGAGAGTGGAGCGGGGAAGGGCACGCCCCACGAAAACCGCGATCGACTGGCCGAGATGTCCTCGAGTCCCTGCTTGAGGAGCGCGAGCATCTCGTTGCGGCGGCTTTCCGGCTGAAGGAATTCAGGTCGCTCCGCAAAGAGCCGAGTGAGAAACCCCTGGTACTTGCTCAGGCGGAAGAACCAGTTGCGCTCCTCGACCCACTCGAGCGTGCGGGTCGGATGCAGTATGCACCGATCGTCCACGATCTCCGCATCCTGCTTGAATGACTCGCAGCCAACGCAGTAGCGGCCCGTGTACGACTTCTCGTAGAAATCGTCGGGGTTGTTGTCGAAGATGCGCTTGATGAGCGCGCGCACGCCTGCCTTGTGCGCGTCCGAAGTCGTGCGGATGAACTGGTCGTGGGAGATCCCGAGCGTGGACCACATCACCTGGAACCGAGGCGCGATGTCATCGACCTGCTGCTGCGGCGTGACCCCGCGCTCGGCCGCCTTCTGCGCGACCGTCTGCCCGTGCTCGTCCATGCCCATGAGGAAATGCACGTCGTCGCCGCGCAGCCGGTGATACCGGGCGATCGCATCGGCGCCGATCTTCTCGTAGGCGTGGCCGATGTGCGGGTCGCCATTCGAGTAATCGATGGCGGTCGTCAGGTAGAACCGTTTCACTCGTCCGATTCCTCGTCTCCGTCGTCATCGGCGGAGGCGCTCGGCGGCGGTCCTCCGTTACCGCCGGCGTTAGGTGTTCGCTCGGCGCCCCCGCGACCACGCCCCCGCCGTCCGCCCCGCCGTCCTCGGCGCCGCCGCGGACGTGGCGGCTCGTCGCCCGTGTCTGGCGCGGGTGTTGTTGCTCCCTCGGCACCGGTCGCCCCGGCCGTGGGTGTAACGGCCTCCGCTGGCGGACGCGCAGCGCCACCGCTGCCTAACGTGTCGGCCGGCGACCCGCCGCCCGGCGCCTTCTCGCCGCCCGCGACGTTACCGGCCGGAGTTCCCGGTTCCCGGTCTCCAGCTCCCGGTTCCCGACGCTGTAACTGCACCGGCCGGTCCGGTCGCGGTGGAGTCAGCGGCATGCCCGGTCGCCACCCCGGCCGGAACGCCGGGCGCTCCGCCGTGTCCGTCATGCGGATGACCTCTTCGTCGAGCTCGAGCATCATGTCCGGCTCTTCTTCCACCACCGGCTCCTCGACCGTGACCGGCCCGCCCGCCATCTCCCGCTTGAGATCCGCGAGCGTGACCACGCGCGTCTCGCCCTCGGCGTTCCGCAGCGTCACGCGCTCGTTGAAGATGTCGTTCGCGACGACCTTCTCCTCGCCGCGCGCGGTGACGAGAATCTTCGCCTCTTTGGGGAATCGCTTCCGGCTCTGCACGTAGAACTCGTGCTCGTAGCGCAGGCAGCACATGAGGCGCCCGCACGCACCGGAGATCTGTGCTGGGTTGAGCGACAGCCGCTGATCCTTCGCCACACCGAGGTTGACCGGACGCAGCTCCGGTAGCCACGACGCCGAGCAGTACTCGCGTCCGCAGCGCCCGATGCCGCCAAGCCGCTTCGCCTCGTCTCGGACGCCGATCTGCTTCAGCTCGATGCGGGTCCGGAACAGAGCGGCGAGATCGCGCACGAGATTCCGAAAGTCGACACGCTTCTCCGCCGTGAAGTAGATCGTCAGCTTCCGCCGATCCCATTGCCACTCGGCGTCCGACAGCTTCATGATGAGGTTGTTCGCCTTCACGCGCTCCATGGCGCGCCGACGTGCGACCTCGTCCTGCCCGCGAAGCTCGTCATATCGGCGAACGTCTTCCGGCGTCGCCAGCCGCCTCGCGCGCTTGGTCACGCCTTCGGGGCCTGGCGCATGGGGTACGCCGCCGCGCCGCTTCTCCGCGAGCTCCGCCGTCGCGTGCACGCGTCCGAGATCCTCGCCGCGGTCGGCATCGACGATGACCGCCGCCCGCAGTGGCGGTGGCGCCTCGCCCTCCCAGAGAAAGAACTCCTTTCGGTTGCCCTTGAAGGCGATCTCTATGAGATGATCCACGACGACTTGGTCTCGAATCGTTCAACACGCGAGGGCGCGCATGATACCGCCCGGCTGCCTCTCGCGTGCAATGCAAACGCGCCCGGCTCTCGCCAGGCGCCTAGCCCAAATCTACGTCGCGCGAGCCGGCACGGGTGAGAACGCCATGAACCGGCCACAGGCGTATCACTCGTCGAACTGCCCCATCCGCAGGAACTTCTCGCGCCGCCGCCGAACGAGCTTGTCCGGCTTGAGCCGCCGCAATTCCTCCAGATGCCGATTGAGGGCGTCTTGCACCGCTGCGGCCGTCTGCTCGTGGTCTGCGTGCGCGCCGCCCAGAGGCTCCCGGATGATCTCGTCGATCACCCGCATCTCGAACAGGTCGGGCGCGGTGATCTTGAGCGCGCCCGCCGCCCGCTCGCGCATCTCCGGGCTCTTGCCATCCTTCCACAGAATGGCCGCGCACCCCTCGATCGTGATGACCGAGTAGACCGAGTTCTCGAGCATCAACACCCGGTCTGCCACGCCCAGCGCCAGCGCGCCTCCCGACCCGCCCTCGCCGATGACCGTCGCGATGATCGGCACCTCGAGCCGACTCATCTCGAACAAGTTGTGGGCGATCGCCTCGCTTTGACCGCGCTCCTCCGCGCCGAGTCCGGCCCATGCCCCGGGTGTGTCGATGAACGTCAGGACCGGGACGTGGAATTTCTCGGCGAGCTTCATGAGCCGCAGCGCCTTTCGATAGCCCTCGGGGTGCGGCATCCCGAAGTTGCGCTTCAGATTCTCCTTCGTGTCGCGGCCGCGCTGGTGGCCAACGAGCATGACCGTCTCGCCATCCAGTCGCGCCCACCCGCCGACAATGGCGGGGTCTTCGCGAAACAGCCGGTCGCCATGAAGCTCGACGAAATCCGTGAAGCACAGACGAATGTAGTCCAGAGTGAACGGGCGCTTCGGGTTGCGCGCCACCTGCACCCGCTGGAGCGGCGACAGGTTCCGATAGACCTCGGCACGAAGCGCGTTGAGCTTTTGCTCGAGCGGCGCGATTTCCGCGTCCACGCTGAGCTGCTGGTCACCGGCCAGCTTTTTCAGCTCATCGATCTGCTTTTCGAGGTCGAAAATCGGCCGTTCAAACTCCATCAGTGGCGTCGACGCCAAGTTAGCTCCCGCGTACAAGACGGACGCGCTCCGGACCGAGCAGCGCCCGCAATTCGGTCAGCGCGGCGTTCGTTGCCGACAGC
>Ga0075431_100007886_pt1 | contig 10609 bp, 9 predicted proteins | sample RhiMetdeltSRZDD5_FD_75297 | JGI IMG/M metagenome (GOLD analysis project Ga0075431, IMG submission 75297) | Populus rhizosphere microbial communities from Tennessee, USA - Rhizosphere MetaG P. deltoides SRZDD5 | ecosystem: Host-associated > Plants > Roots > Rhizosphere > Soil | place: USA...
CGGCAAAGGTGACGACGACCGCGAAGACCCACAGCATCGCCGCGAGAATCAAGGCATGGATGCGAGCCTTGCGGGCCGGAAACGTCCACGTCCGCGGCACCCATGCCGGAAGCTTCGCTCGCACACCCAATGTGTCGGCAAAGTGCCGCCGGGCATACAGCCCGGACGCCGCTATTCGAGGCGAACGAGCCGAATGACGGCGCCTGATGGCTTCTGCGTCAGCACCAGGTTGTTCCCGGTCACGTTGAATTCGTACTGGTTTCCAGCACCGCCTATGGCAAAGGCGCTCTTGGCGACCATGGCTTTCGTGGCCAGCATGTTGCCGGTGACCGTATACGTGCCGGTATTGAGGTAGAGCGCGTTGAAGACGGCGACTTTATCGGCGTCGGTCGCCTTGTCGTTCGACGGATACGCAGGCAGCGGCCTCGTGCCCTGAATGCGCGCAAAACTGTAGTGTTGCCGGGTGAAGATGTAGAGCCCCGGCTGCGGATTGGTGATCGGCGCCGCATTGGCGTCAGCGAATTCGGTCACGCGCCACGCTCCGACGAGCGACGTGCCGGTTGATGAAGACTGGCCGGACACCGTCACCGCGACGGCCACAAGAGCAACAACCACTATCAACGCCCGTTCGAGCATCGCCCACCGATTGAGGTGTCTCATCGGAATTCTCCCTACAAAAAAAGCAGGGCGGGCCCGGCTGGGCCCGCCCCACGTGGTGATCGATGAAACGCGATTACTTCGCGGTGAAGACGAAGTGTCCGCGGCGGTTACGCTGCCAGCACCCCTCGGTTTCTTCGGTGCACTGGGGACTCTCTTCGCCTCTCGTCACCGACATCATCCGATCGGCGGCAATACCAAGGCTCACCAGATAGTCCCTCACGGCAGCCGCGCGGCGATCCCCCAGCCCGAGGTTGTACTCGTTGGTGCCGCGCGAGTCCGCATGGCCCTCGACTGACACCCGCGTCGTCGTCCAGCGGCGCAGGTAGTCCGCGTTCTTCTGCAGGATCGGCCTGGCGTCGGCGCGGATCGTCGACATGTCGTAGTCGAAGAACACGTCGCCGAGCGGCATCTCCGCATTGAGCTCCGCCAGCGTCTTGCGCTGGAAGATCTCATCTTCAGTCAGCGGCTTCGGCGCGGGCGCCGGCGGCGGCGGAGGCGGCGGTGGTGGCGGCGGTGGTGGCGGCGGCGTCGCAGCGGGAGGCGGTGGTGCGGGTGGCGGCGGCGCAGGAGGCGGCGTGCGCCTCGAGCAGCCCGCCATGATCACGATGATCAATAACGCAACGGTAGTCAGCAGCACCGAACGGCGCAGTTTCATCAGCGGATTCTCCTGCGAATCATTGCGTTGTGAAGCCGCGTCGAGCTTACGCGCGGATCGATCGCCTGTCAATCAAGGCGTGACCGGATATACGCGACATTCGTACACACGCAAGCCGAGATGCCGCTCGTCGGCGGTCCCTTCAGCAGGCCCTGGGAGGTAGACGGGGTCCGTTTCGATCGCGATCGTCGCGGCGCGCGCGACGTCGGCCGCTGGAATGGTGATCGTCCATTCGAAATCGTCATCGGGGCGAAACTGCGCAACCACGCGCCCTGCCGCAACGATGCGCACATTGGGCGGAGCATCGAAATAGCGAAGCGGCGACTCGCCCGTGAGCGTAAGACGCACCGCGCCGGTGGCGCCTTTGATGCGGATGACTGATCGCTCGCTCGTCCAGCGCCAGCGGCGCCCCGTCATGGGATCCAACTCCTCTTCGTGCCAGCCTTCGGCGAACCCGTAGAGCATCCGGTCCGCCGGCTGAATGTCGAATTGCCGCACGCCTGCCGGCGCCCGGCGCGAATCGCCGCCGGCGCTGTGCGACGACAGGGTGAGCCGGCCATAACCAGTGCCGGTCAGCCCTCCGGGAATGTCGAGGAAGCGCAGGAAATTCCGCTCATCGACCGTGAGCGTCCATCGATCGCGCACCACGCCATCGAGTGACAGCTCGAAGTCGGCCGCGGGATCCCCTGGCTCGCCGAGATGACGGCCACCGACGACGAGATGCAGAGGGCCCGGTCGGCGCTGTACCCACGCCTCGATCGGGCGGTGCTCGGGGCCCGCCCCCGAGGCTTGAGCGAGGCCGCCCGTTTCCGGTGTCAACGCCCATCCTTCACCGGCAAACCACCCGGGTGCCGTCATCCGATACCAGTCCGCGCCGAGCGGACGGCTGCCGCCCAGCTCAGGCCGGCCGGCAACCGCCCACGGAAAACGCGTGACGTCCTGCAGCGCCAGGGGATCGATGAGCGCTAGATCTGTCCGTCGCGGGTCGGCGAGAAACCAGACAGGACCGACGCCGCCGCCTTTCCAGTACTCGACGGGCCCCATCCACTCGTACTGGCGGCGCGGCTCGACGAGCGGCAAGCCGGCCGGGTCGGCCTGGAGCGCGCGCCACAGGCTGTAATGCGCGAACATCGCGGCGGGAGGCGCCGTCCGCGCCCGCTCCCGGGCCGCGGCAATCGCCAGGAATTCCGGGTGGGGCGCCGCACCGAACGCCAGCCCCACCGGCACCGACACGATCAGTGACGCAGCCACGAGCCCGGTTGCCACCAGCGGCGCGAACCCTCGAGCAAGGTTGAAACCGCCGGCGGCCAACCATGCCACCAGCGGCAGCGTCGGCAGCGAGTACCTGACGGTGATCGTCTCCTGAAACAGCAAGTGGAACGCGGCGTAGGGCCCGAACGCGAGCAGCATGACCGCAAGCCCGGGGCGGTCGCGAACCGCGAGTGCGATCAGTCCGGCCATCGCGCACACCGCAACCGCCATCGCGAGCGCCGCCGAGCCCCACGGCAGAACGAACGTCTCGTAGAGCGCAAACACGAGGCGCCGCGGGGTCGGCTCCAGCCAGAGCATGTTGACCCAGGCAAAGTCCTCACCGGCCTGGGTCTGCAACGAGCTGAGGTATCCATCCAGGCCGCCGCTGTCGAGGACGAGCGGGACGGCCCACGCCAGGCCGGCAACCGCAAGCGCAGCGACCGGGCGCGTCAGCACCCAGACGATGCCGGCGCGGCGTTGATGAATCAGGGCGAGTGCCAGAAGCGGCATCGTCAACCAGACGGTCTGGACGCGTATGCCTGCGGCGAGCCCCGCTACGAACGCGCCGGCAACCAACCTCGGGCGCTCCCGTCTTCCCTGAAGGATCAGCAGCTGCGAGATCAGCGCCGCGGCAAGACCCGGTAGATCACTCATCGGGCGCAGGCCCGACAGCCAGTACAGCGGGCACGCAGCCAGCAGCGCCGCGCCCCAGGTGGCGCCCCGAGTCTGCGGCGCCGCTTCATCAAACAGTCGCACAGCGGCAAAAAGCGCCACCGCGCCCGCGACCGCCGACCACAGGCTGAGCGTCAACGCCTCGGCGGCAGTCTGACTCAGGGTCGAACCCATTGCCGAGACGACGGCTAACAAAGCGCGGCCAAGGACGATGTAGACGGGCGAGCCAGGCGGGTGCGGCTGATGCCGGGCCGGATCGAAATCGCGCAGACCCAGCGCGAAGTTGATCGAGTCGATGTCTTCGAGCGAGGGAGCGAGCGACGGAAGGTGGGCCGCCAGGTATGCGGCGGCGATGACGAACGCGACTTTACGCGGGGCGGAGGCGGACCCCTTCATTCAGGCTGCCCATCCTATACCCCTGCAGGTCGATTGCGACGTGCTGGTAACCGAGGGCGCGCAGCTCGCGGACGATGCGATCGCGCACGGCCGGCTCGAAGGCGCGGTCCATCTCGTCTCGCCCGAACTCGAGGCGGGCCAGCGAATCATGATGCCGGACGCGGCAGACGCGGAAGCCGAGATCGCGCAGCACGGTTTCGGCGCGCTCGATCATCTGGAGCTTCTCGTCGGTGACTTCCGAGTGGTACGGAATGCGCGACGACAGGCATGCCGACGCCGGCTCGTCCCACGTCGGCAGGCCGGCGGCACGCGACAGCTCCCGGATCTCGGCCTTGGTCAGGTCAGCCTCGTCGAGCGGACTGCGGACACCGAACTCGCGCGCCGCTTTGCGTCCGGGACGGTAGTCGCTTCGATCGTCGGCGTTGCTGCCGTCGACGATGGTCGTGACGCCCCGCGTGCGTGCGAGTCCGGTCAACACGGTGTAGAGCTCGTGTTTGCAGTGATAGCACCGGTCGACCGGGTTGGCGCGGTAATCGGGCCGCTCCATCTCCGCGGTTCGTACGAACTCGTGGCGCAGCCCGCACTCGCGTGCGATGCGGATCGCAAGCTGGCGGTGATGATCGGGATAGCTCGGACTGTCGGCGGTGATGCACAGGGCCGCAGGACCGAGAACCTGCGTGGCGGCCCAGGCGAGATATGCGCTGTCGACGCCGCCGCTGAAAGCAACGATTACGGAATCATACGAGGCCAGCAGATCGTAGAGGCGCTGCTCGCCTTCACGCATCCTCTTCGTCGTCGAGTTCGTCTTCGTCGTCGAGGAGCTCGTCGTCGTCATCGACGTCGTCTTCATCATCGTCTTCTTCGTCGTCGTCGAGGTCGTCGTCGTCCTCGTCATCGTCGTCGGCGAAATCGAGCTCGTCGTGCCCCAACAGCACGAGGTTCTTGCCACATTCGGGACAGCTCAAAGTGTCACCCTCCTCGTGGTCGGCCGTGTCAATCTCATCGAATTCGCACTCGGGGCAGGTCGCCATACTGGCTCCATGCAGCGGTCCGGCCGCGCTCCAGGGTACAGGAAATGGCCGCATCCCCTAGTGGATCCAGCACTTCCCCGCAAAGGTCGGATTATATCGAGATCCCGCCAATCTCTGCAACGCACGCACCCCGCACACTACGGGTGTGTGCCTCGTGCTCCGATACAAGAGACGTGCCCTCGGTAACGGCCGTCGACGCCAAGTCCATCGTCATCGCCGACGACACCGCCTTCGTGCGCGACCGGTTCAAGAGCGCGCTGCAGGCGGCGGGGCATCGTGCGACGACGGTGGCGAGCGCGAACGAGCTGCTGTCGCAGATCCGCACGCAGAATGGACTGGTCGATCTCGTCGTGCTCGATTTGCGCCTGCCGCAGGCGCAGGGCGTGGCGCTCGTGCGGTCGCTTCGCGCGATCAACGGTTTCAAGGCCCCGATCATCGTGTTCAGCGGCACCATCGCGAACGCCGACGAAGTTCGCGAACTGTCGGCGCTCGGCATCGCCGGCTACATCAACGAGTACAGCGCCGTGCAGCACATCGTCCCGGCGCTGGCGCCGCACCTGTTTCCCGAACAGCACAACCGCCGCACGGGTCCGCGCGTCGTGCTGGGAATTCCGGTCGCCTACCGGCTGGCGAACACGATCGCGGCGGCGCTCACGCTGAACATCAGTCACGGCGGGCTTGCGATCCGCACCACCAACCCGCTCGACGCGGGCACGATCGTCAAGGTGCGATTCCGGCTGCCCGGTGGGTCGAAGGACGTCGACGCAGAAGGACGCGTGGCGTGGGCCGATCGCCGTACGGGGATGGGGCTGCAGTTCACCAAAGTCACGCCCGCCGACCAGGCCACCATCGACGACTTCGTCCGCAAGCATTTCTTCTCGAACCGCAAAGCCTAGCGAGGTCCGCCTGAAGGCGGACACTACACCTGTCTCAACGAAACCACGACGGCTCGACGAGCACGACAAGATTCGTGTCCGTCGTGTCGTCGTGGTTCAAATCGTAGTGTCCGGCTTTAGCCGTACCCGGCCTAGCGTGCAGTCGTACGTAGTGTCCGGCTTTAGCCGTACCCGGCCTAGCGTGCAGCCGTACGTAGTGTCCGGCTTTAGCCGTACCCGGCCTAGCGTGCAGCCGTACGTAGTGTCCGGCTTTAGCCGGACCCGGCCTAGCGTGCGCGCAAAAGGCGCAGCGCATTTCCCACGACGATCACTGTCGCGCCGGTGTCGGCCAGGACCGCCATCCAGAGCGTTGCCGTGCCGGTGATCGCCATGATCAGGAAGGCGGCCTTCAACGCCAGCGAGATCGCGACGTTCATCCGGACGTTGCGAAGCGTGGCGCGCGCGAGCCGGATCGCGTAGGGGACGCGCAGCAGTTCATCCGACATCAGCGCCACGTCGGCCGTCTCGAGCGCGGCATCCGATCCCGCCGCGCCCATGGCGATGCCGACGTCGGCGGCCGCGAGCGCGGGGGCATCATTGATCCCGTCGCCGACCATGACGACCGTTCCATGCCGGGCGTGCAGCTCACGCACGAGCGCGTGTTTCTGCTCCGGAAGCAGCTCCGCATGGTATTCGTCGACGTTCAACTCGGCCGCTACCCGAGCCGCCGATCGCTCGTCGTCGCCGGTGAGCATCGCGACCCTGCGTATGCCCTGTTCGCGCAGCAGGCCAATTGCCTCCCGAGCGTTCTCGCGGGCTCGATCGGCGAGCGCGAGCGCGCCTGCCAGCGTACCGTTGACGGCGACGAGCACGACCAGCTTGCCTTCGTTTCGCGCCCGCAGAATCGCCGGCACCTCGGGATTCGTGGCAACGCCGCGCGTCGCCAGCAGGCGTTCGTTGCCAACCAGCACCGCCGCCCCGCCGACGTCGCCTTCCGCGCCGAGGCCGGGCACGAGAGTGACCCGCGCCGCCGGCGGCGCGCCGCCCCCATTCTCGCGAGCATGGGCCACCACCGCCCGGGCGATCGGATGGCTGGACCGGGATTCGATTGCGGCCGCGTAGCGCAGCAGTTCAGACGCAGCCCTATCGAGGGGTATCACGTCGGTGACGCGCAGCTCTGCCTTTGTCAGGGTCCCCGTCTTATCGAACGCCACGACGCAGGCGCCGGCCAGCCGTTCGAGGTGGGCGCCTCCCTTCACGAGCACGCCATTCCGCGCCGCCGCCGACAGCGCAGAGACAATCGAGACGGGCGTCGAGATGACGAGCGCGCACGGGCAGGAAATCACCAGCAGAACCAGCGCCCGATAGAGCCAGACCGCCGGGTCAGCCAGGCCACTGAGGGCCGGGACCAGCGCGATGACGATCGCCAGAGCGAGGACGGCCGGCGTGTAGATACGCGCGAACCGATCGACGAACGACTGCACCGGAGCCCGGCTGGCCTGCGCGGTCTCGACAAGGTGAATAACCCTGGCGAGCCGCGTGTCGCGCACGACGCGCGTGACGCGCACGTCGAGCGCCCCGTGGCCATTGATCGTCCCGGCGAAAATCTCGTCCCCGGGTCCCTTGTCTGCCGGCAGCGATTCGCCCGTGAGTGGCGCTTCGTTGACGTCGCTCATGCCCGACACGATGACGCCATCGAGCGGCACCTTGCCGCCCGGCCGCACGAGGATCTCTTCGCCCACCCGGATGTCATCGACCGCGACCTGGCGTTCGGAATTGCCCTGCTTGACGATTGCCTCACGGGGCGACAGATCGATCAGCGCGCGAATCGCCTGCCGGGCGCGTTCGAGGGTCCGCACTTCCAGCCACTGGGCGACCGCGAAGAGAAACACCACCGAAGCCGCTTCGAGCCATTCGCCGAGCAGCAGGGCGCCGGCGACGGCGACCACCATCAGCGTGTTGATGTCGAGGCTGCGCGACCGGATTGCCACGAGGGCGCGGCGGGCAGGAAAAATGCCCCCCGCAACCGCCGCCACAACGAAACAGACGGCAGCCATACCAGGCCTGCCGGCCGCGGATATCGCGAGGCCCGCGGCGATTGCCACGGCGGAGGCGATCATCAGCCGCCAGCGCCACGCCATGTCGGCGCCGCCCGCGGATGGCTCCTCGTGCTCGAGCCACATCCGCATCCCGGTCTGTCCCACCGCGTCGACGATCGCCGCCGTGTTCAACCGGGCGGCGTCGTACTTCACGTGCAACCGCTGGCCAATCAGATCCGCCGACACGGCCTCGAGGCCGTCCAGCGGCTTCAGCCGCCGCTCGAGGATGATCACCTCCTCGCTGCAGTCCATCCCCTCGACGCGGAATACGGCTTCCGCGTGCAACTCGCACGTGGCGCACGCGACGGTCTGGGTACCGGCCATATCTGATCTCAGGGTAGCCGACCAACAGGCCCGGCGGAACGTCGTAAGTCGTCGGAAAGTTGCCGATCCTGCTCGGCATGGACTAGGATTGCGGGTTAACCGCCACCATAAACAGCAGCAGGTCTAGCAGTTACGAGGAGGAGCCAGGGTGATAGAGGTTCAGCACCTCACCAAGCGGTACGGGCCGACGACGGCCGTGGATGATGTGAGCTTCCGCGTGGAACGCGGCGAGGTTCTCGGCTTCCTCGGACCGAACGGCGCAGGCAAGACCACGACGATGCGCGTGCTGACGGGTTACATGCCCCCGTCAGAGGGCAATGCGATTGTGGCCGGCTACGACGTGATGACACAGCCGATTGAAGCCAAGCGCCGCACCGGCTACCTGCCAGAGACACCGCCGCTCTATCCGGAGATGACGGTGCGTGATTACCTTTCGTTCGTTGCGCGGATCAAAGGGGTGCCGCGGGCGGAGCGCGGGTCGCGCGTCAACGCCGCGATGGAGCGCACCCGGATCGCGGACATGGCGAATCGTCATTGCGCGAAGTTGTCGAAGGGGTACCGGCAACGGGTCGGCCTTGCGCAGGCGATCATGCACAACCCGGACGTGTTGATTCTCGACGAGCCCACGGCAGGGCTCGACCCGAAGCAGATCAACGAGACACGCCAGCTCATCAAGGACCTGGGCGGCGATCACACCGTCATCCTCAGCACGCACATCCTTCCGGAAGTCAGCCAGACCTGCCATCGCGTCGTCATCATCAACAAGGGGCGGGTCGTCGCCGTGGACACGCCGGAGAACCTGACGGCGCGCCTTCGCGGATCGGAGACGATGTTCGTGCAGGTGGACGCCGCGGGCGCCGACGTCAGGACCGCGCTGCAGGCCGTCCCGGGCGTGACACAGGTGGCGGCGTCCGAGACCCGCGGCACCGTCACGAGCTTTGAGATCAACAGCGAAACGGGACGCGACGTACGGCGCGAGCTGGCATCGACCATCGTCAGGCAGGGGTGGGGACTGCTGGAACTCCGGCCGCTCCGCATGAGCCTGGAGGAGATCTTCCTGCACCTCACGACGGAGGAGACGGCGCATGAATAACATCCTGGCGATCGCGCACAAGGAGCTGAAGAGCTACTTCGCGTCGCCGGTCGCGTACGTCGTGATCGGCTTTTCCGCCATCCTGTTCGGGTGGTTCTTCATCAACCTGCTCTACTACTTCGACCGCACGCAGATGCAGGCCGGATCGGGCTTCCAGGGGCCGCAGGCGATCAACGTCAACGAGATCATGATTTCGCCGCTGTTCCTGAACGTCAGCGTCATCCTGCTGTTCACGCTGCCGCTGATCACGATGCGGACGTATGCGGAAGAAAAGCGGTCCGGCACCATCGAACTGCTGCTGACGTCGCCGCTCACGGACCTGCAGATCGTCATGGGAAAGTTCCTGGGCGGCCTCGTGCTGTACGGCGCGATGCTGGCGGTGACGCTGGTGCACATGGCGATTCTGTTCGCCTACGGCAACCCCGAGTGGCGCCCCATCGCCACCGGGTATCTCGGGCTGATCCTGATGGGCGCCTGCTTTCTCTCGCTCGGATTGTTCGTGTCGAGCCTCACCCGCAACCAGATCGTCGCCGGGATGGTGACGTTCGCGGTGTTCCTGATGTTCTGGGTCATCAACTGGATCGCCACTTTCATGGGACCGACGTCGCAGGCGGTGCTCAACTATCTGTCGATCACCGAGCATCTCAATGACTTCGCCCGCGGCGTGATCGATACCAAGCACGTGGTCTATTACCTGTCTTTCATTGCGTTCAGCCTGTTCCTGACCGTGCGAGCGGTCGACAGCGAACGCTGGCGCGGATAACCGTCATGTTGCAACGCATCCTCAGCATCCTCGGGTGGATCGGCACGGCGCTCGTGCTGGTCGCGGTGGCCATTCGCATTCTCAGGCCGGAGTGGGACACCTATGCAGGCTGGGCGGCATGGGGCGGGCTCGGCCTGGTCGTGCTCTACACGCTCGGCCAGTGGCGCGAAATCGTCGCCTACTTCCGCCAGCGCCACGCCCGCTACGGCGCCATCGCCACGGTGGGCGTGATCGTCGCCCTCGCGATTGCCGTCGCGGTGAATTACGTGGCGTCGCGGCAGAACAAGCGGTGGGACTTCACCGCCAACCGGCAGAACAGCCTCGCCGAGCAGACCGTCAAGGTCGTCCAGAGCCTCGACGCTCCGGTCAAGTTCACCGTCTTCGACAAGCAGACGGAGTTCGAGCGCTTCCGCCCCCGCCTCGAGGCATACACCTACGCGTCACCGCGGATCTCGGTCGAGTACATCGACCCCGACATGAAGCCGGTGGAGGCGAAGAACGCCGGCATCGAGCAGTACGGCACGGTGGTCGTGAACTACAAGGACAAGACAGAGCGGGTCACGAGTGATTCCGAGCAGGATCTGACCAACGCGCTGATCAAGGCGATGTCGACGATGGAGCGCAAGGTTTACTTCCTCCAGGGTCACGGCGAACGCGAGCCGAACAAGACCGAGCGCGACGGCTACAGCGCGGTGAGCGGGTCGCTGCGGAAGGACAACTACATGGTCGAGCGGCTCGTGCTCGCCCAGATGAAAGAGGTGCCGGACGACGCGACCGTCGTGCTGGTTCC
>Ga0075431_100007887_pt1 | contig 10608 bp, 11 predicted proteins | sample RhiMetdeltSRZDD5_FD_75297 | JGI IMG/M metagenome (GOLD analysis project Ga0075431, IMG submission 75297) | Populus rhizosphere microbial communities from Tennessee, USA - Rhizosphere MetaG P. deltoides SRZDD5 | ecosystem: Host-associated > Plants > Roots > Rhizosphere > Soil | place: USA...
TTCTCCTTTCATATTTTTTACAGTACTGCCGAAGGCCTTCTGCAAGCCTTCCTTCATCCCATACAGGTTGAGGGAGTGGCTATCTTTGGGGATGAAAATAGACTGAAGCCGGAGCGTGTGTATATTGGACTTTGGTCCAATATAGGCGAGGGGCTATCGCGCCCTGACTAATGAGAGTCCGAAGCTCGAAAATCCGCAAAGGCGGCTGGTCGCGCCAAGCCTGTCCAGAGCAAGCTCAAAGGGACGCGAAGCAGGCCAAGGTTGTGTTGTTTTACAGGAGGACACAGAGGGAACCATAGAATTGTTTTCAAGCAGCTCTGCGATCTCTGTTGCCTCCTGTTCCACATCACCATGGCATGTGGACCTTATTTCGGTAGATCTTGTTTTCCGACCGAAATTGTCAGGAGCGTCGGACCGTTGGGCATTTCCTCGTACCTAACCAAAACCAACGCGTTGCCCTTCGTGTAAGCGATGCGATCTTTCTTGTCGGAGAAACGAGCCGTCGGTTGCCAACCTTTGGCGGCCATTACTTCCTGATAGAACGTGAATATTTCTGCCGGTGTGACTTTGCCCTGGTAAGAAACCTGTCCATCCGCAAATCCTGGAATCGGCTCCATCGCCTTATCCGGATTCTTCGTCATTTTATCCGGTATGGGAATCTCTTCGCCTGCGATCACCTCCGTGATGCGCCCCTGGCAGCCGAAAACGGTAAGCATCAGGATACACAAAACGCACAACAGCGAGCGTTGCAGGGATGTGCCCGCGATATTTCTTGTCATCGATCTCTCTCCGTTTGAATTTGTCGCGTGCCTCAAGGCCAGTTTAGGAGTCCGCGTTCAGTTCAAGTGACGGTGCTTTGGGCTTATGCCAGTGCGGATCCTCGTGGCCGAGGAACTCGTCCTTGCACGCGGCGAAAATCGCCGAGGAGACGACCACAACGGCCACGGCGACGGCCGCAGCCAGGGCGGCCTGCTGAGCGATTTGGGGATCGTTGGACAGAACATGCCTCGACGTCGCCGGCAGAACGAATCCGATGATGTTCGCGCCGACAGCGGCGCCGACATGGTTGCTGAAGGTCCGCGTGCCAAACAGCGTTGATGCCCAACGCTTCCCAGTCTGCTTGATCACACCCATATGGCCAAACAAGCGGATCATGCCGAAGCCGCTGCCCATCAGGACCAGCGACGGAAAGATCGCGGCGTACGTCGGGTGCGGCGACGCCGCAACAAACCACCACACCATGCTCAGCACGATAAGCGTGCAGCCGATCAACGTCTCGATCGGCCGGGTAAGTCCGTATTGCTCGCGGAAACGATGGGCGAGCAGGTGCAACGTGATGAGGGGGATCGTCAGCGCGAGCATGCCGATGCCTATTTCGGCTGCTGAAAGATCGGTTTCCGCTTCAAGGATCACCGGGAAAGCCGCCACGATAACGAAGAGCGCGCCGACGTGGATCGCGCCGAAGAGGTCGGTGATCCACATGCGCCGGTTATGCAGCACGATGTTGGTATCAAACAACGGGTGCGAGGACCTTCGATTGAGGACAAAGAAGCCGAGCAGGCAGACGACCCCGACCACCACGATGGCCACGCTGAGCGCCCAGGAAGCCACATGCTCCTTGCCCGTCAGCAGCGCCAGGTAGGGACACAGCAGGCCGAGGCCGAGCAGCAGCGCGGGCAGCATCAGGGCGAATGTGAACACACTGTCCTTATCGCGGCTCTCTTTCATCGAGTACGCGCCGATTCCGACCGCGACCAGCATCAGCAGCGCGTCGGCGATAAACATCCGCCTCCAGTTCGATGCGGAAGCGATCAGCGGGCCGAAGACAGGGCCGAGCACCATTCCGGCCATGCCGGCGCCGCGCCACAACAGCCAGGCGTCATGGCGTGTCGAACCGTGCAGGGTCGACACGAGCACCCCGCCGGTGGAGGCGAGAACCAATCCGGCGCAAAATCCCATGAATGCGCGAACCGCAACCAGCGACCCCAAGGTGTCTACCGTAAAGCCGAGGAGTGCAGCGGCAGAAAAGGCTAGGCCGCCGATTATGAATATGCGTTTGCGGCCGAGAATGTCCGCGATTCGTCCGCCCGCGACCGCGATCATGATGAGCGCAACGGAGTAACTAGCCAGAGCGATCTTGACCCGTGAATGGCTGGCGCCGAGTTCACTGGCAAGGCTCTCGTGAAACATCACGAACACCGTGCTGCCCAACCACGCGAGGAAGACCGAGAGAGTGATCGCGATCAGGCTCAACCGGTGCTTCTTGCGCTTCTCGGCCTTCTTTTTCTTCTTCTCCGCCTTCTTCAGCAGGTGTGCGGCTTCCTCCTCGGGAGTTCTCGGCGGCTTGGACGGAATTGCTTCGGACCCCTCCTTAGTCTTCTGCACCTCAGCCGGAGTTGCTTTAGACATCGCCATCCTCCTCAGACGGTATCTTTATCATCGGCCAGCAGCATCTGCGGCACGACAACAAAGCGGTACTTAAGTTCGGCGCCAGGCTGACGCTCCAGCACCCAGATCAGGTCGAATCGCTCATCCGGCCAATGCTTGGGAATCGCGCCGCTGTTAACGATCGGGAAATGGCCCGCGAGTTTCGCCATCGTGCCGTGATGCCAAACGATCAACGTTGATTCCGGCCGGCTGAGCACCTCTTTGACCATGTCCTCTTCGTTGCCGTGGGTGTGCGAGTCCACAACTTCAAGCTTCAGCCGTCTGGCTGTCGGTTCCGCGGTGTGCAACTCCCGCTTGCTCTTCGCTTCGTGGGTCGGCCGGGTTGCGAATATGCGGCCCGGTCGCACGATATGGGGATGGGACTTGGACGGGGCATGGGCGAACAGACTGGCCAGGGCGCCGGCGCGGATCCAACCCCGGACTGAAAGAGAGTGCTCATCCCTCTCGCCGTGACGATTGACGCCGTGCGGTGGCGAGCCATCTCCGGGCTTTTCGCCATGGCGCACGAACATGATGATTTCAGGAGCCTGATTCCGATTTGCCACGGCACACCTTAACCTTTCTCCGCGGGCCGGACGCTGCCGGCGCGGCGGCATTCAACCCCTTCAAGTAATAATATATTTCCTGAATTGTAGATCTTGCAAGCGCGTGACTTGCCGCTCGTAGCAGAATGCTTCTGCGGGATTTTCCGCGGTCATCTGTAAGCAAGACATGACAAAGAGAACTACTTGTCAATCCACTTTTCGACCCCCGGTCACTTTGCGTGTTTCGACGACGTTTTCCCAGCTGTCCCAGTCGAGGAGCAGCATGGCATCGGATCCAGAAACCAGTGTAAGCGGAGTGCCCTTGTAGATAAAAACCCTTCCTGGCACCTCTGAGACTCTCTTAAAGCTCTTGCCCCCTTCGACCTCGCTGGCAATATAGTAGCGACTGTCGTTCTGGTTCGGATCCGCGACAAAGGGAACGTCAGCACCGCCCTGCCTAAAGCTCACCTTAATCCAATTCGGGCCTGCGGACGTGACCACACCAGGAGTCATTTTCGGTATCAGGAAGGCCTGCGTTGCCCCGGGGTTTTGAACCTGAGCCATAATCTCTGTCGATACATAGAATTGAACTTTTCTGAGATCAGCCTCGTTGAGGCTGTAAGCCTGCCGATGGGTATTATTTAAAAAAGGAAATGTCGTCGGGTCTGATGAGCAGCCGACCAGAAGAAAGAAGAGAGCCACCACCAGGCATCCTCGAACGTTTTGCCAGCCGTTCGAGCCTGTCCGAGAACGGACGAGCACAAACGCCGGTTGCGGGGTAGGGCGCATTTCCGGATTTTCTTGGACTTTCATTGATACTCCCTTCGTGCGGCAGCCAGTTAGGTTCCCTGGCCTCACCGCTGATCCTGACACCTGAACGCCGAAACCTGAAACACTCTTTTCAGAAAGTTTTCTCTGCCACATTAAGTTTTTCACCGACTGCTTTACAAGCAGTAATTGGAGCTTTCGAACTTATTTTTTTTATTCCGGCAGCCCGTTGAGCATGTACATCGCTCCTATCGCCGGACTCGGCTTGCCGAAGGTGCCGAACCAGCGGTCATAGATTTGCGCGATATCACCCGAACGGTACAGCCCGGCTAACGCGCGGTTGACCGCCAGCCGAAACGCGGCATCGTTGCGCCGCAACATGAATCCATAGGGCTCGTAGGAGAATAAAATGCCCGGCAAAGCGAAGCGCGTCGGATCTTTTGAGGTCACCGCGAGCCCAACTAAGATGCCGCGGTCCGACGCGAAAGCTTCGGCCAAATCCTTTTCTATCGCCGCGAGCCCTTCCACGTGATTTTTGACAGGAACGGTTTTAACCGAAACAAATGCTTCCTTGAGAAACTTTGCCAACGCGGTCTCCGTCGTGGTGCCAGGAATGACGGCGATGCGCTTATCCGCTAAATCGGCCACGGCACCAAGCTTCAAGTCGGACTTGGTCAACAGGCCGCCGCCATCGACGAAGGTCATCAGGCTGAAATCAACCCGTTCCTGGCGTGAAAGCGTTGTTGTCGTCGTGCTACATTCAATGTCCACCTTGCCCGATGCCACCATCTCGATTCGGTTCTCGGTAGTCACCGGCACCCAATTGAGCTTGAGATTGATCCCGAGTTGTTTCTGGATACTACTTGCGATGTGCGTGCATAGATCAATGGAGTAGCCCACCGGACGCCTATCCGGACCCGGAAAAGAAAACGGCGGCGCCGACTCAAGGTAACCGAGAGTGAATGTACTCGATGACTTGATTTTTTTGAGAGTACCGTCCAATTCCTGCCCCAAGGCTTGACCAGCGAGTGCCAATGCGGCCAGCAGCATAACGAGCGCGAGTCTCATATTCTTCATGTAGTTCTCCTTTGTTTCTTCCACCTAAGTTCGATTGTTTGTCGCGACCAGTAATTTTTTATCCGCCTTAATCTTCGTCCGCAGGATCGCCAGATTATGCGGCGGCTTATCTTGGGTCGCGCCCAGCAGCGGTCAAACTGATCTGATCCCGACTATTCTCGGTCGGCGCTTGAGACGCGCTAGCTGTCTCCGCTTTGGGCTCCGCATCGATCCATACGTTGAGCAGCGTATTGGCCACGGCAAGCACCACCGGACCGACGAAGATGCCGATCAGACCGAAAGCGAGCAGACCGCCTACCACGCCAGCGAAAATAAGTAGCAACGGCAAGTCGGCGCCCTTTCGGATCAGGATCGGACGCAAAAAATTATCCATGGTACCTGCGACCACTGTCCAGACGAGCAAAAATATTCCCCAAGCCGAGTTGCCGGTCCAGAAAAGCCAAGCCGTCGCAGCTCCGAGCACCGGGACAACGCCGATCTGCGCAATCGCCAGAAGCAGCATCGCCGCGGTCAGCACGCCGGCAAAAGGCACTCCGGCGATCATCACACCCAGGCCGCTGAAGACCGTTTGTACCAGGGCGGTCACGACGACGCCGAGGGCAACGCCGCGAATCGTTTGGCCGGCCAGGTAGACCGCGTTCTGACCGCCCGACCCCGCCAGACGGTGGCCGAAACGCGCGAGGCGCTCGGCCGCCAACTCGCCTTTGGCGTACATGGCAGCGGCGAGAATCACGGTTAACAAAAATTCCACTAACAATACGCCGATGCTGCCCACCTGCGCCACAAACCATTTAATAAAGCCGCCGGCATAGGGCGCCGCTCTCATGGCACCTTCCTGGATGCCCACCGCCGCGATCCGTTCCCACAACTCGACCACTTTCACACCGACCAGTGGCAGATCGGCTATCCACTGCGGCACAGCAGGTGTCTTAAACGATTCTAGTGATTTTACCCATACGACAATATCATCGACGTTCGAGACGATCGTGCCGATGGCGAACGTCAGGGGCACGACCAACACGCACAAGAGCAAAAGTGTCATCAATGTCACGGCCAGTGCGCGCTTGCCCCAGAGCCACGCTTGTGCGGTGATCATGAGCGGCCACGTGGCGACGACGATCGTCGTCGCCCACACGATCGCGCCGAGGAATGGCCGCAAGATCCAGATGGAAGATCCGATCAGAGTGACGATAAAAAGGACCGCCAGCACGCTACGTGTGATATCGCGCTGTATTTCTGTCATGGCGAGAGTCTCCCTGCCAGGCTGCTGAAAAAACTCATATGCCAACCCCGATTGCCCTGAGCTTCGCCGAAGGGTGCGCTCAATCACCTCGGGTGAATTCGTGTTCGTGTTAGCGTGTTCGTGTGGATTTCACGGTCACGTTCACTGACACGAGCACGTCCATGCGCGCCTCGCCTCTGAGATCTTTTTGAGCAGCCTGCAATCCGGGTTTTTCAGCAACCTCCTAAGCTAATAAGCAATTGGGTACCGCGTCTATTATTAATGTTAAACGGGCCTTGCTTGGCTTAGCGGATAGCCCTCGTTTAAAACGCGGGAAGCTTCCGGCGCGGACACGGCTTTACTCCAAAACCAACCTTGACCGCAATCGACACCGGCAGCGCGAAGAAAAAAAGCTTCTTCCCAGGTTTCCACTCCTTCAGCCACCGTGCGCAGCCGGAGCGCAGCCGCCAGGGCGACGATGCCGCGCAGCATTCGCGCTGCGGTTTGATCCGTGAGAATCGTGTCGATCAACGAATGGTCGATCTTGAGGATATCAAAATTGAGACCGACGATTTGCATCAAGCCGCTGTGACCTGTGCCGAAATCATCGATCGCGATACTGATTCCCGCTTGCCGTGCCTGCTCCAGCGCCGCACGTCCGACGGGGGTCAACGCTTGCCGTTCCGTGACCTCGCAGGCGATCCTGCTGAGATAAGGGGTGAGCTTCAGGTCCTCGACGATCGCCAATACTTCGCCGCTGCCCAGTATGATCGGGGGAATATTCACGCTGACGTAGAAGTTTTGGTGTCGCTCGAACAGGGGCACCATGTCGCGTTGGATGGACACCAAAATAGTCTGGATCAAGGCTTTCAGAGCGTCCGGCTGGCCCTCGATCTCTTCGATGACCGCACCGGCAGTGGCTATCGAGCCATCAGCTTGAACGACACGCGCGAGCGCCTCAAAACCCGCGACGGCACCGGTGTTCAGGTCGACGATCGGCTGATAATTAGCAGTAAACTGCTTGGCGATTTCATCAGGCGTTGGCGGGGCCACAAGAACTCCTCTGGTATTTCAAACTGTCTCAAGCAAACGCTAACAAGCGTCAGACGCTGCCCGGGAATGCAGCGGCCGAACACAAATCGTCATCACATTCCTGGCCGATGCCGATAGACGCCTAGTGCCAGACCTGTATTTTATGCTCTCCTGTTAACTACTCGGCTGACCGATCCCCGACGGCTTGCTCCTGCTGTCTTTTACCGCACCAGCGGCACCCCCTGAGCGATGTCATATCTGACGACGGCCCGGATCTTGTTCTCGATCTGCAGGTAGCGGGCAACTTTCTTCACCGGCAGCACTTTGCTGAGCTTCGGTGCGAACGTGCTCTTGATATTGGCTTCGGCCTGCTCGACAGAAACCGCCTCGTCAATTAATTTTTTCGCCTTGTCGTCTGTCAGTGACTTACGCCGGTTGTCGTCCGCATAGCTCTCCAGCACCTTGGCCATGCGTTGATTGATCTTCTGCAGTTCCTTTTGGTACTGATCGTAAATCGGCCAAAATCCTTTCGCTTCCGACTCCGTCAGTTCCATGTTTGACGCCACGAGCAGTTTCTTGTCGGCTTTGAGCTTGTCGCGCAAAATTTGCATGTTGTCGGCGGGTTTATCCTGCGCCGCACGGAGCGGCGCGAAACCAAACAGCATCATCACTATCGCAGCACCCATCGTTCTTCTTACCAAATCCATCCTCATCAGTTCTCTCCTTTAGTCTTTGTCGACGGTTGAACTATTGAACGCACGAAAAACGGCTTGAACCGTTCCACGATCAAGCGATTCTGCTATGGATACGGATTGATTCTCGTGATTTTCGTTCCCTGAATACCCATGCCACCCATCAGGCCTGTTTGGTCGAAGATAAAAGCGTACACGCCGCTCTGCAGGGTTGTCGTTGACAAATTTTTGCCGAAGCCCGCATCAAGCACGACCAGGCTGGGTCCTACTCCCAGCTCCCAGCCGTCGCTGGCGTTGAGATACTGAAGCGAGGCGTCGTCCATGAAGAACAACACGTAGCCAAACGCTTGAATGCCGGCCTGAAATCCATAGGACGCGGCAAGCGAGCGATAATACGCCACGGTCCTGCCTTTCCTCCGTAATGCGCCATCACCGAACTGCCCGGCGAAGATGAACCCGCCTTTCACGATGGTCGGGAAAATCAGCACGGCCACCGCTTTGTCGGCCAACGCTTTTGCGCCCGGCGTGTTCTGGTAGAGGCTGGCCAAGGCCGCTTTAGCGTTACGGTCGATGGCGCTGGCGCTCTGAGCCAGCGCCGCAGTCGGGCTTAATCCGTTCCATATGAACGTCACTAACGTCAATGCGATCATTAGAATCAGCGGTCTCGGATTTTCTTTCTTTGATTTCATTTTGTTCTCCTTAGGTGTCACTCGACACTCGTCCCTCTCTTCCTACTGAACCAACGGCACCGTGGCCGCAAGGTCGTAATTCAGCAGCAAGCGGTACTCGTTTTCGATTTGCAGGTAACGCGCGGATTTCTTCGCCGGCAATGCTTTCAGAACCTTCGGAACATAGGATTTCCGTTGCTTGGCATCATCCTGTTCCAGAGTGAGCCACTCATCCATTAGCTTTTTCGCCTTTTCGTCGGTGAGCGACTGGCTGCGGTAGTCTTCGGCGTAGCTGTGCAGCAAACTACCCAGCCTTTCGTAAATCTTCTGCAAATCTTTCTGGTACTCTTCGTAGACCGGCCAGAAATTCTTGGCTTCCGATTCGGTCAACTCCATATATTTGGCGACGATCAGTTTCTTGTCCGCCTTGAGCTTTTCATGGACGATTTCCAGGTTGTTGGCCGGCTTGTCGCCCGCGGATTTGGTTTGCGCCCAGCCGCGAGTCGGCACCCCGGTTAGTATTAACGTCGCTGCGATGACCGCAACCGCTATTGCACTGCTGCTTTTCATTGCTCCTCCTCTTTATAAATATTCGTTTTCAAAAATTTTCTTGGGCTTGCGGCTTTCCGTACTAGCTTCGCCATGGCGCATTTTCGTTGCCAAAGTCACTCTCGTTCCCTTCGTTTCACGCCGAAACTCCAACCGGAATAACTCGGACGGATGACGAAAACGTTTAGTCCTAATCTATTACTGAAGTGCGGCAAGTCTGTATATTGGACTTTGGTCCAATAAAGGTAGCGGGTTTGTCGAAGGGCCTTGCTGGGGCCTCGGGCAACGAGCGAACGTCAAATTTGCCAACCTGACAGGTGCAGCGCGAAACCAAGACTCAGAGACCGCTTGCATGGTCTTCGGCTATTTGAGTGATCATATCCAATTGATTCTCTCGACCATCTTCACTTATCGAACGCGAAGATGCGTTTCCAGTCGTTCTTCATGCTGATGACGGACCAGCCTTTCTTTTTCGCCTCGGCCATCAGCGCGTCGGGGAAGGTGCCCACCTTGGATTTCGCTCCGTAAGCGTATTCTCTTTTGTCGTCGTCGTGATGCACCAGCATCATCAGCCGCGCGCCGTCGCCCGCCTGCGTGTACTCGAGCATTTGTTTGTCGCCGATCGAGTTGCCGAACGCGGCGACCGGGCGGCGGCCGATCATCATGTGAATGCCTTCCGGCTTGCCGGCGCTATCGTCGTTCAACAGAAGCTTGGCCACTTTGGTTAAGATGGGCTTGCCGCTCTTATCGTAACCAAAGTGCGTTGCCCCCGCGCTGCCGACGACCTGCTCGGGAGGAATGCCGTAGACCTGCTCGGAGTACATGCGCACGAAGTCCTGGCCGCCGCCGGTGACGAAGTAGGTCTTGTAGCCGTTAGCGCGAAACAGCTTCATCGCCTCCTGCATCGGCTGGTACGTGAGCTCGGTGTAGAGCTGCTTGAAGCGTGGATGCTTGGCGGTCGCCAGCCACTTCTTCACTTCGCCGTTGAACTCGTCCACCGTCATGCCGCTAAGCGTCGCGGCGAGAATCATCATGAGATCCGGCATTTTGAATTTCGCCATCGCCTCGCGGTCGCCGGAAAGCACGGTTTTGAATGGTTCGACGTTTGCGAGTTCCGGTTTCGCCTTCACCACCGCCGGAACTCGTTCCAGGCAGTAAACCACCTGCGTGTACATTGGCTGCTCCACCCAGGTCGTTCCGTCCTGGTCAAAAACAGCAATCCGCGCTTCCGGCGCTACGAACTTGGCGCTCGACTTATCGGTGGTCGCCTTCACGAACTCGACGATTGCCTTTTTCGCGCCGCCCTCGTTCCAAGATGGTAGCGGATCTGTCTGGGCATACACCCGGGCGAACAATGGTATGATCAAAAGTTGAGCCAGCACCATGATCGTCTTAATGTTTGCCGATTTCATCAGGAGTTTCCCTCTCAAGAATCTCTTCTCACTTCAGAAAAATCGACCGGTCCATTCGGACCGCCCGATTGAACTTCATCCGATCACTGCCCGCCAAGATTGACTGTGAACCCCTGTTTCTCGAGCTGCTCCGGGGGACCAGTGTAACCCTCGGTCTGCAGCGGGCGCGGCGACGCGCGCCGTGCCGGGCGATAGCTCGTCCTCGGTGAGCTCCCC
>Ga0075431_100007889_pt1 | contig 10608 bp, 8 predicted proteins | sample RhiMetdeltSRZDD5_FD_75297 | JGI IMG/M metagenome (GOLD analysis project Ga0075431, IMG submission 75297) | Populus rhizosphere microbial communities from Tennessee, USA - Rhizosphere MetaG P. deltoides SRZDD5 | ecosystem: Host-associated > Plants > Roots > Rhizosphere > Soil | place: USA...
TTGCGCCCCAGCTCGGCGCTGATCTGGCGACGCACTGTATCGGCCCGCTCCAGTGCCGCCCGACCAGTGTAACACAGCGAGCTGATCTCGACTGCAGTTTCGGGCACGGGCTCGGCCGCTCCATCGCCCAGCAGCGCTGTGAATGCGGCGGTTGCCGGAGCGCGTTCGCGGCGTAACCGCTCGTATGTCTGGAAGCTGATCTCCAGTCCGCCGGGAGGGGCCGTTACTGAACTCGGAGGAGCGACCGGCGAATCGGGGGCGAGGCTCTCAATCGGCACCACCGGCTCGCTCTTCTCCGACTCGTAGATCAGGGATTCGATGGGAACCACTTCCTCGGTGGATTCGGCCTCGGCCCGAAGACCGTCCAGCCGATGGGCCACGTCGAGCAAGCGCCGCGAGATGAGCATGCGATCGTCACTCTCCACCACCGCCCGCAGGAGCTGGCCGGCCTCGCGAAGCCGCACTACCAGCATCTCCACTCCGCGGCTGGCAACGCCGGCGCCCAACGCCTCCCGGGCCGAGCGGGCAAAGATGCCGAGCGCACTGGCCACCGGATCGCTGCTCGGCGCTGCCGCCGTGCGCAGTGCTCCAAGTAGCCGATACAGCCGGAGATCGCGCTCGGTGGTCGCCCGCGCGCCGGCGATCAGATCAGCACTCTGACACAGGTGCTCTCCCTGACTGACCAGCTCGAGCGGGCCCAGCGGTTCCGGCGCGGCAAACTGGGGCTGAGATGATGGATGGGAGAACGGCTGCGGGTCACGGTCGTAGTAGAGCGATTCGATGGAAACCACATCGCGCTCGACCGCAAAGGCGCGGAGCAGGAGCTCGGTGAAGCGCCGGGTTTCCTCCGATTCGGGATCGGGACGGCCCTGCTCGGCAACGTCGCGGGAGATGCGGGTCAATGCCTGAGCCGCGGCATCCATGACTTCATCGACGCCCGGGGGCGGGGCGAACAGCCGGGTGAGATCGCCCACCGCGAGCTCGATGCCGTCGAGCACATCGGGCAGCGGAGCCAGTTCGCCCAGCTCGGCCAGGCCTCGGAGCGATTGCATTCGCCGAATCACGTTGTAGAGCGGCTCCCGATCGGCCGGCGAAGCCCGCAGGGTTCGGGCTGCGCGATCGAGCGCGCTCGCAATCAGGGCTCCCTCCCGGGCCACGAAGGCGCGGACACCGGTATTCAGCTCGCGGGACGGAGATCCCTGCACCTGTTCAGTGGCTGCTCCGGCCTTCTGGCCCAGCAACGTCTCGAAACCATGGCCCAGACGAGCTGCACGCGTGGTGTCCGCCTCGGTCCATTCCCGCACCCGCCTTACCAGCAGCCGAAACTCCTCGATTGCCTGAGCGAGCTGCTCCCGCGTGGCCGCGTCCCAGGGCCGGGGCTGATCCCGGTGGCTCCGGGCAAACGCCTCGAGGCCTGCTGCGGCCTTAGCGATGTGGGGTTGTCCAGCCATGAGAGCCGAGCCCCGGAGGACGCGCGCCATCCGCAGCAGCTCATCACCCGCGGGGGCCATTTCCGCATTCACCAGGCTGTCGAGCCGATCCAGCGATTCGCCGGCCTCGAGTGCAAAGAAGTCAGCAGTGCCAAGGGGATTGGTCATCGTGGCTACAAACTAATCGCTTGTCTCATCTCTACCACCGCCAACCGGATGCCGACCATGACGGAGCGACTCACCACGCTATGCCCGATGTTCAGCTCCTCGATCTCCGGAATTGCGGCGACTGGAGCGACGTTGGCATAGGTGAGCCCGTGTCCGGCGTGGACGGCCAGCCCCATTGCTGCAGCGTGGTTGGCGGCCCGGCGCAACTCGTTCAGCGCGTCGTCGCCCCGCCGCCAGGAATGGGCATATCGCCCGGTATGCAGCTCGATTGCCGGCACCCCGAGGTCCTTGGCCGCATCCAGCGTCCGGCTGTCGGGGTCGACGAAGAGGCTGACCCGGATCCCGGCCAACTCGAGCTGGCGAATGGTCTCCCGCAGCCGAGGGTTGGGCCGGCTCAGGTCCAAACCTCCTTCGGTGGTGATCTCTTCCCGCCGCTCTGGCACTATCGTTGCCTGATACGGTCGCAGCCGGCAGGAGAGATCCACAATGTCTGGACTGGTGGCAAGCTCGAGGTTCAGGACCCGTACTGCCGCCATGAGGCGCTCGACATCCCGGTCCTGGATGTGCCGGCGATCCTCCCGCAAGTGAGCGGTGATGCCGTCGGCTCCGGCGTCCTGGCAGACCAGTGCTGCGGCGACCGGATCGGGCTCATCGGTCTTCCGGGCCTCGCGCAGGGTCGCGACGTGATCGATGTTGATGTACAACCGCATCGGCCGCATTGCTCGACGCTCCGGTGCCGGTTAAGTTCGCTCCCTAACTTTCGATCTGCGAGAAACTTGTGACCAAGCAAGGATACTGCTGGACCGCGTTTCTCCTGGCTGCCTGCGGCGGTGGCGGAACGTCGACTCCGATTCAGCCCGCCAAGACTGCAGCGGCCGCAGTGCAGGGGTTTATGCAGGCTGTCGCTGACAGCAATCTGGACAAAATGGCCACCCTGTGGGGGACCGCCAACGGCCCGGCAGCGAAGACTAAACAACCCCAGGACTACGAGCGTCGCATCGCCGTCATGCGGGCCTACCTCCGGAGCGACTCCTTCCGCTTGACATCGGATGTCCCCGAAAGCACTGACCGACGGGCACTTCAGGTGCAGCTCCGACGCCAGGTGTGCACCTGGAACGTACCGTTCGTCGCGATCAAGACCACGGACGGTTCCTGGCTGGTGAACCAGGTCGACCTTGCCGCGGCGGGAAATCCGGCTCGTCCCTGCGAGCCCGGAAACCGTAGCGACAGCCTCGCCAAGCCATAGCGCGGGAACCTTTTCCGCCCGGCGCTGTTAACTTTTAGTCGGTCAGCTCCAGCAGGATACCGGCCGTCGATTTTGGATGCAGGAACGCAATGCGCCGGCCGCCAGCTCCCGCGCGTGGCCTCTCGTCCACCAGACGATAGCCAGCCGCCCGGCAGGACTCGATGGCGGCATCGAGATCGGGGACCCGGTAGCAGATGTGATGAATGCCGGGGCCACGCTTGGCCAGGAATCTTCCAACGGGGCTGTCAGCCTCGACCGGAGCCAGAAGCTCGACCTCGGCCTCTCCGAAAGGGAGCGCCAGAATTCTGGCTCCGTCAACCGTTTCCGGCGGATGGGGCTCGATTCCGAGCACGTCACGATAAAAGGCCACTGCCGAATCGAGGTCAGTTACGGCAATGCCGACATGGGCAATGCGGGGGCGGTTAACCACCGGATCCTCCGAACACTTTGAGATCACAGGAGAATAACAAGATGGGCGCAACTGATTCCCCCGCCGTACACGTCAGCGATGCCTCCTTTGCGGTTGAAATCGAACAGGCGAATGGCCTCGTCCTGGTGGATTTCTGGGCATCCTGGTGCGGTCCGTGTCATATGGTCGCGCCCATTCTGGACCAGCTGGCCGGTGAGTACGCCGGCAAGGCCAAGGTGGCGAAGGTCGACGTCGACGCCAATCAGCGGACCGCCATGCGCTTCAACGTCCGTTCTATTCCCAGCATCCTGTTCTTCAAGAACGGCCAGCACGTCGATACCGTCATCGGCGCCGTGCCGAAGGCCACTCTGGAAGGCAAGATCAAGCAGCACCTTAGCTAGAACGAAGAAGGCGGGGTCACCCTATGGCCCCAGGGACGCTTTACATCGTCGCAACGCCGCTGGGGAATCTCGGTGACCTGTCGGCTCGAGCTGCCGAGATCCTCCGGACAGTGCCCGTCGTCGCGGCGGAAGACACCCGCAGAACCCGCGGGCTGTTGACCCACCTGGGCACCTCGTCCACGCTCCTCAGCTTTCACGCTCACTCGCCGGCCCAGCGAACTCGATCCCTCCTCGAGATCTTGCACTCGGGCCGGGACGTGGCGCTGGTGTCGGACGCCGGCACGCCCATCGTCAGCGACCCTGGCGCCGAGCTGGTGGCGGCCGCGCGCGCGGCAGGGGTAACCGTCGTACCAGTGCCGGGCCCTTCCGCGGTGGCGGCTGCGCTCTCTGCCTCCGGGCTTCCTGGCGACCGATACCTCTTTCTTGGATTCATTCCTCGCAAGGGCCGGGAGCGATCCCGTCTGCTCCAACGTGCCGCCGCCGAGACCTGGAGCGTCGTCTTCTATGAGGCTCCACCCCGTCTGGTGGCTCTACTGGAAGATCTGCTCCCCTTGACCGGTCCGGATCGCATCGCCGTGGTGGCGCGTGAGCTGACCAAAATGCACGAAGAGATTCGCCGTGGAGGCGTCGCCGAGCTGGTCGACTTCTACACCGCCAACCCACCCCGGGGGGAGCTGACGGTCATCCTGCAGGGGACCGGGCTTCCGCCGGAGCAGCCCGACCGCACCGAGGATGCCGTGGAGCAGGCATCATCTCTCCTGGCCGAGGGTCTCAGCCGAAAGGAAGTTGTCCGGCGACTCACCGAGTCGCTCGGCCTTCCTCGCAACGAAGCCTACAAACTGGTTATGGAGCTGCCATGATCGGGCGAGTGCTATTGCCGCTGGCGCTGGCTGTCGGAGTGGTGCCGCCGGGCGCTTCCGCCCCGGTCCTCACCATCGGGCGGCTACACTATGACGGTGGAGGAGACTGGTATGCCAATCCCTCCAGCCTGCCGAACCTGCTGAACGCGCTCCGCACCAGGACCAATCTTCGGGTGGCGAGTGAAGAGAAGGTCGTCACCCTCAATGACGACGAGCTTTGGAATATCCCCTACATTTATATGACCGGGCATGGGAACGTCCGCTGGAGCGAGCAGGACCTTCGGATCCTGCGCCGCTATCTCGAACAGGGCGGATTTCTCCATGCCGATGACAACTATGGGATGGATGCCTCGATCCGGCGAGAGCTGGGACGGCTCTTTCCTGACCACCCGCTGGTAGAAGTGCCGCTGAATCATCCGGTCTATCACCTGGTCTATGACTTTCCCAAGGGTATTCCCAAGATTCACGTGCATGATGGCAAGCCGGCCCAGGGCTTCGGCATCTTCCTCGATGGCCGACTCGCCGTGTACTACTCCTATCAATCCGATCTGGGAGATGGATGGGAAGACCCGGAGGTGCACCATGATCCGCCGGATAAACGCGAATCAGCGCTGCGTATGGGAGTAAACCTGTTTGCCTATGCGGTGGGGTTCGGCGGGTGAGCTCCTCGTCCACCCAGCACGCGCTACAGCGTCTCGGTCGACCGCTCCGCAGCCGCAGTGGTCTTGCCTGGACCGCAATGGCGCTGGGCACCGTGGCCCTTCTGCTGGGAGCGGCTGCCTGGAGCGTGCGGCTCGGCTGGCTCACCGTTCCCTATTGGGTCATTGCTGCCTGGGGCTTCGCTCTGGTCGGCCTGGTGACGGTCGCCAGCATCGGAGTTTTGAATTATGGCCGGCTCAAGGCCCGACCTCTGGCGCGCCATCTGGAGGAGATCGGAGCCTGGCGGCGGGGAACACTGACGGCACTGCTGGATCAACCCGCCCCGGGCACCAGCGGCGCATTGCTCGAGCTTGCCGATCGGGCTCAGGCCGATGAAATCGCCCGCCGAGGCTCCTCGGCGCTGGAGCCGATCGCGCGGCCGGTTCGACTGGTCACTATGGCAGGTCTGGGCTGTCTCCTGCTGGGCACCCTGGCTTTCACCTCGGCCGGCCCGGTGCACGGCACCGCCTCGGCCCTCTGGCACCCGCGGAAGGCCTGGGCAGCGACTATTGCTCCACTGCAGCTCCGTGCATCGCGGGCCGAGGTGGATCGAGGCCAGCCGGTCCAGCTGCATATCCAGGCGTCAGGCCGCAAGGCGGCCACCCTCTGGATCCGTTCTCCGGGGGAGTCCTGGAGACCGATCGGCGTGCGCCTCGATTCGTTGGGGCGGGCGACCGTGTCGACTCCCCCCCTCATTAGCGATCTCTACGCTCGCCTCACCAGCGGCAGCCGGTCCTCCGATACCGTGTCGGTACGAGTTCGACTGCCGATTTTCCTGGGCTCGCTGAATGTCACGGCGAAATATCCTGCCTATCTGGGGCTCGAGAATGAGCCGGTTCCGATCACGGGTGACACTCTCATTCTGCCGGCAGGAACTCGTCTGGAGGCGACGGGCGAAGTGACGGCTCCGCTGGCCAGCGCTGCCTGGCTGTTGGGAGAACGTCGGTATGACCTCGAGGTGTCGCAGGCCGGCTTTGAGGGAACCTTTACTCCCGCTAGCTCCGGCGAATATCGGCTCCAGTTGTCGACTCGGACCGGCGCTGCCATCGCGGGTGATTCTGTCCGCCTGCCCATCCGGCTCGTGGTAGACAGCGCTCCGGTGGTGGAGATACCGGTGCCGGGCGGGGACACGCTGGCGCCGCTCAGCCTCAAGGTTCCGCTCGTGATTGACGTGAGGGACGACCACAGTGTCACCGCTGTGAGCCTGGAGAGCCGGCGGATCAGCCGATTCGGCATGGTTGACTCAACCCGGCGCGAAAGCGTCCCGCTTCCACCCGAGCGGCCGGACCGCGCCATTCTCACCTTCAATCTCGATCTCAACCGGCGGGGGCTTTTGCCCGGAGACACGGTCCGCTACTCCGCGATTGCGGTGGACAACGCTCCTCGAGCCCACCGGGGCCGGTCACGGGAGTATGTCCTGCGGCTGCCGACCATGAGCGAGGTACGCGCGGCCCAGCGGCAGGCAAGCGACGCTGTGGCGGGGCAGCTGGACTCGGTACTCGGTGCTGCGAGACGGCTGGAGCGGCAGACCGACGATCTCGCCCGCGAGCGGCCCCGGGCGGCCGGTCCGGGTCAGCGGAACGATGAGGCTCTCTCGTATCAGGAGGCGCAGCGGGCCCAGGGCGCCGCCAAGTCTCAGGAACAGCTAGTGCGTCAGGCCGAAGCGCTGAAACAATCGCTGGATGCATTGCGCCGAAGCGCCGAGGCCGCTGGTCTCAACGATTCGTCCTGGCAGCGCCAGCTCGCTGAGATTCGAGATCAATTGGATAGAGCGATTTCTCCCGAGCTGCGGGAGAAGCTTGCGGCTCTGCAGCAGGCCCTGCGAGACCTCGATCCGGTGCGGGCCAAGGATGCGCTCGAGCGCCTGGCCGAGGTGCAGAAGGAGTTGCGTGAGACGCTCGAGCGCAGCAGGGACCTGTTCCGGCGCGCGGCGCTGGAAGGCGATCTGGCGAGTCTGACCCAGGAGTCGAGGGAACTCGCCCGGGAACAGCGACAATGGAACCAGCGAGCCGAGGCCCGTGACAGCGCGCGGGCGGCGCGCACGGAGAAGGAGCTGGCCGGCCGAGCCGATTCTCTGAGTACCGCACTGAAGCGACTGGCCGAGCAATTGGCGGAAGCCAAATCAGAGCCACTTCGAGCTCCTGCGAATCAGGCGAAAACCGCAGCCAATACCATGCGTCAGGCGGCCAGCTCCGCCGGGCAGGGACGCAGGTCCACCGCCAAGCAGCAGGGAGAGGAGGCGTCGCGGGCGCTGGATCCGATCGGTGACCAGCTGCAGCGCCGTCGGCAGGAGCTACAGCAGGCCTGGCGGCAGGAAGTCATCGATGCCATGGACCAGGCGCTGGCTGAGACCAGCCGGCTGGCAGAACGCCAGCTTCGCGTGCAGCAAGACCTGGGAGAGGGAGAGTTTGGCGCTTCGACCCGGGCCGAGCAGGCGGCGATCGAAGAAGGCGTCAAACGGGTTCTGGAGCAAATGAAGCAGGCGGGTGGGAAGAACGCGCTGGTGTCGGCTCAGATTGCAGCCGCACTGGGGGCTGCTCAGCTGCAGATGCGCCAGGCCCGGGAGGCCATCTCATCGGCCGCTCCTAATACCCGTGAGGCTGCCGAACAGGCCGGGGGCGCCGTCGATGAGCTGAATACAGCAGCTCATCAGTTGATCAGGACCCGGGACGACGTGTCGGGGTCGCAATCGGGCTCTGGTCTGGCGGAGGCGCTGGAGCGCATGGCCCAATTGGCCCAGCAACAGGGCGGTCTCGGGCGGCAGGGCGCTGGGCTCTTGCCCATGGCAGGAAGGGGCGCCTTTCAAGATCAGCTGCAGCAGCTCGCCGCCAAACAGCGGGCACTGGCTCAGGAGCTGGAGAAGCTGCGTGGGCAAGGCAACATCTCCGGGGCCGGCCAAATGGCCGACGAGGCCAGGGAGCTGTCCCGCCGTCTCGAGGCCGGGAGACTCGATCGCCAAATCGTCGAACGCCAGGAGAGACTCTTCCGGCGCATGCTCGATGCGGGACGTACCCTGCAGGGCAGGGAGGAGGACGAGAAGAAAGAGCGTCAGAGCACCACCTCCACCGCGGACAGCGTGCACTTTCCTCCCGCGCTCCGTGCCCGGCTGCAGACCGACGATAACCGCCTGCGGGTACCGACCTGGGAGGAGCTTCAGGAGCTGTCGCCGGAGGAACGGCGGCTGGTAGTAGATTACTTCCGCCGCCTCTCCCAGCCGTCATCGAGGTAACGCCAGTGCTCAAGCTGCGGGTCCTGCTGCTGTTCGGCCTTATCGCGCCGGCCGTTCTCCACGCCCAGCAACCGGCCATGACGCGCGCGCTCGATCTCGAGCGCCGGGGCGACTACGCAGCGGCGGCGGAGGCGTATCGAGCCGTTCTCTCCAGGAAGCCCGCCGATGTGTCTGCCCTCCTGGGACTCGAACGCACCCTGCTGCCGCTCAACCGGAGCAGCGAGATGCTGCGGTTCATCCAGGCAGCTCTCTCCTCCGCTCCCACCAGCTCGGCGGTGTATGGCGTTGCCCTCCGGGCCTGGGCCGCGGCAGGACAGCCGGACTCGGTCCGCCGCATTGCGGAGCGATGGGCTCGCGTAGCGCCGAAGGACGAAACGCCCTATCGGGAGTGGGGTGCGGCGGAGCTGGGCCGGCAGGATCGGGTTGGAGCCCGGACCGCATATCTCCAGGGCAGGGCTCGGCTGAAGCGTCCCGATGCGCTCGCCGCCGAGCTGGCTCAGCTGGCGCTGGCCGACGGTGATTACGCCGGGGCTCTCCGCGAATGGCTGATCGCGATCAACCAGCTGCCCGGCTATCGCGCGGCAGCAGTCTCCACGCTGGGACAGGCGCCAGAATCCATCCGCCCTGAGTTGCTGGAGCAGGTAGCGGACCAGCCGGGCATCTCCGCCCGGCGCCTGGAAGCAGAACTGCGGGCTCGCTGGGGCGATCCTCTCGGCGCGCTTCGGGTGTTGACCCCGGTACTGCCCGCCGATCGGGTGCAAGCCATCTCCGCGCTGCGCGCTCTCCTCGAACAGGTTCGGCCGCTGCCTACGCCGGAGGGCAAACTGGCTCTGGGACGTATTCTCGAAGCTTTGGCCGAACGCTATCCCAATGCGCAGGCGTCCCGGCTGCGGCTGGAGGCCGCACAGGCCTACTCCGATGCAGGTGACAAGGCCGCCGCCAGGCGAATGCTGGGTCAGCTGACCACCGACCGTACGGCACCATCGTCGGTCTCCTCCGGCGCGGCCGCGACGCTGGTCGGCGTCCTCATCAACGAGGGCAACCTGGAGGATGCGGACAAGAGTCTCTCCCAGCTCCGCCCCACCATCTCCTCAGACGAGTACGAGGATTTGAGACGGCGCCTGGCGGCGGCCTGGGTCAAGGCCGGCAATCTGGCTCGGGCGGAATCCACCATAGCCGCTGACAGCAGTGTAGAGGGTCTGGCCCTGAGCGGTCGCATCCGTCTCTACCGGGGCGATATCCGGGGCTCAGTGGAGCGGTTCAAGGCCGCGGGCCCATACACTGGTGATCGCCAGGAGGATACCCACCGCACCGCGTTGCTGGCCCTGCTCCAACCCATCGAAGTGGATAGCTCACCGGCGCTGGGACACGCCCTGCTTCTGCTGGAGCAGGGAGATACCGCGGCCGCCGCAGTCGCGCTGGAACAGCTGGCCCAGGAGTTTCCAGTTCAGCGCGGCCGAGCGGAGCTCAGCCTGCTGGTTGGGCAGTTGTATGCGGCCACCGAGAAGCCCGGCGAGGCTGAGCGGTTGTTCCGCGCTGCCACCGTTGGGGCCGCGCCGGCCACCGCACCGGCGGCCGAGCTGGCCCTCGCCGAGCTGCTGGTCTCTACCGGCCGGCCGGGCGAAGCCATCACGGTGCTGGAACACCTGATCCTTACCTACCCCCAGAGCGCCTTGGTTCCCCAGGCGCGACGCAAGCTGGACGAGGCTCGGGGAGCCATTCCCAAGACATGAAACGGAGAGAGTTCGTCACCCGCGCAGGTGCGGGGCTGGTCGCGCTGCACCCTGCGTTGTCGTGGGGACGCTGGCGGGCTCGGGACGCGGCTCCCTGGCTGCTGGTTCCCATGGACGAGGCCCAGAGTGATCACCTGAAGGCGTATGGCTTGACCTACCGCGCGCTCAAGCGCGGAGCCCGGGCGGAGTGGTTCCTCAACTTTCGGAGCGGCTCATTTCTGCTGCCAGGCGATGCGGCTACCGTGCGAGATGCCGCGCTTGCCGGCGTCAGCGTCGAGCCGATAGACGAGGGACGGCTGGCGGAGACCCGAGGACAACTCCGGGGCGGCAACATGGATGCGGTGCCGCTGGAGAAAGCGCCGAAGGTGGCGGTGTACGCGCCGCCCAATGCGCCGCCGTGGGACGACGCAGTGACCATGGCGCTCAACTATGC
>Ga0075431_100007892_pt1 | contig 10607 bp, 10 predicted proteins | sample RhiMetdeltSRZDD5_FD_75297 | JGI IMG/M metagenome (GOLD analysis project Ga0075431, IMG submission 75297) | Populus rhizosphere microbial communities from Tennessee, USA - Rhizosphere MetaG P. deltoides SRZDD5 | ecosystem: Host-associated > Plants > Roots > Rhizosphere > Soil | place: USA...
CACGAGCTCGTCGAACGCCTTCGCGTCGCAGCTCGCGACGACGCACGGCGTCATCGTCGTGACGGTCGCCGTGCGAGGGATGTTCATCGCGAGGGCCACCTCTCCGAAGAACTCGCCCGCGCGGATGATCCCCCGCTCGCCGAGCGACGCCTGGGACACGCCGGCGATGCCGGAGAGGAGAACGTAGAAGCGGTCGCCGGGATGACCCTCGTGGATCAGCACCGTGCCGGCGGCCACCTCTTCGCGCTGCATCTGCTCGGCGAGTTTCCCGAGCGTCTCCCCGGGAAGGGAGGCGAAGAGGCCCACGCGCGCGAGCTCGGTGACGCTGGCGGGAACGTGACGAGGGCTCATCGGGCGCAGGCAGACGTTCGCGACATCGGGGGTACGGTACCCCGGTGGGCGTCCTCGACGGCTGGCGACATTGTCCGCGGTGCGCATCGCCGCTCGAGCACGCCGACGGCCAGGTGAAGTGCGGCGCGTGCGGCTTCGAGCACTGGGCCCACTCGTCGCCGGCCGTCTCCGCCTTCGTCGGCGACGACCACGGGCGCGTCCTTCTGGGCCGTCGTGCAGTGGAGCCGGACGCGGGTCTCTGGGACTCGCCCGGCGGCTTCCTCGAAGCGGGGGAGGACCCGCTCGCGGGTCTGCGGCGCGAGTTGCGCGAGGAGACCGGGCTCGCGGCGGAGCCCGGCGCCTTCGTCGGCGCGTTCATCGACACCTACGGCCTCGGCGATGACGCACCGCCGATCCTCAACCTCGTCTGGGAGGTGACGCTCGAGCCGGGCGAGCCGACCCCCGCGGACGACGTCACCGAGCTGCGCTGGTTTCCGCGGGACGAGCTCCCTCCCGACGACGAGATCGCCTTTCGCTGGCTGGCACCGAGCCTGCGAGCGTGGGCGAGCACCGTCTCCTGACGCACCGAAGGGCCGGGATTCCGGCCCTTCGGCTAGGGGAGGGGGAGGGGGAAGCCTCGAACGAAACTCCTGGAAAACCGACTCATACCAGGATACTCCCCGCAGTGGAGGTGCCGCAGCCCGACTTCCCGGGCGACGGTGCGTCAGGCGGCGGCTTCGGCTGCGAGGCCGAGCGAGCGCTCGATCGCGCCCTTCGGCTGGGCGCCGACGACCGCGGAAGCCGGCTCCCCGTCCCTGAAGAGGATCATCGTGGGGATCGACATGACCCCGTAGCGGAGCGAGAGAGCCTGCTCCTCGTCGATGTTGACCTTGACGAGCTTGAGCTCGCCCTTCTGCTCCTCGACGATCTTGTCGAGCACGGGAGCGACCGCATGGCACGGGCCGCACCACTCCGCCCAGAAGTCCACGAGCACCGGGGTGTCGCTCTGCAGGACTTCCTGCTCGAACGTCGTCTCTGTCACGTCGATTGCCATCTGAACCTTTCGATCCTTTCTCCGAGGTATGAGCGTTGCTCAGAGGCTAACGCTCCTTCACTCTCGATCCTTCCCGGAACTGCGACCTCCTACACTGACCGACGTGGCGCGCATCTTCCCATCGCTGCCGGACAAGCCGGATCACGATGCGCTCGAGCGCGAGCTCCTCGAGGTCTGGGAGCGCGAGGGGACGTTCGAGAAGCTCCGAACGCTGAACCGCGGAGGCCCGCGCTTCAGCTTCGTCGACGGGCCCGTCACGGCGAACAAGGCGCTCGCCGTGCACACGGCCTGGGGGCGCACGCTGAAGGACGTCTTCCAGCGCTACAAGGCGCTGCGCGGGTTCGAGCAGCGCTACCAGAACGGCTTCGACTGCCAGGGGCTCTGGATCGAGGTCGGCGTCGAGCGTGAGCTCGGCCTCAACTCGAAGCGCGAGATCGAGGAGTACGGGCTCGCGGAGTTCGCGCGCCGCTGCCGCGAGAAGGTGATCTGGTCTGCGACCGAGCTCACGAAGGGATCGAAACGCCTCGGGCAGTGGATGGACTGGGGCGCCGACTACTTCACGTTCTCGGACACGAACATCGAGTACATCTGGCGCTTCCTGAAGCTGATGCACGAGCGCGGCTTCCTGTACAAGGGCCACCGCTCGACCGAGTGGTGCCCTCGCTGTGGCACCTCGATCTCCCAGCACGAGCTCTCGCAGGCCGGGGTGTACCAGGACAAGACCGATCCGTCGCTCTTCGTCCGGCTTCCGCTCGAGGACCGCGCCGGGGAGTCGCTCGTCGTCTGGACGACGACGCCATGGACGCTCCCGGCGAACGTCGCTGCGGCGGTGCGGCCGGATGCCGAGTACGGGCGTCGGGAGAACGGCGAGTGGGTCGCGGTGGCCCGGTATCCGGACGAGCGATTCGTGCAGCGGGTCGAGGGCTCCGAGCTCGTCGGCCTCCGCTACCGCGCGCCGTTCGCCGATCTCGCACCTGCAGCCGAGGTCGAGCACCGCGTGATCCCGTGGGACGAGGTCTCGCTCGAGGAGGGCTCGGGCATCGTTCACATCGCGCCCGGCGCGGGGCAGGAGGACTTCGAGCTCGGCCGTCTCCACGACCTTCCCGTGCTGAGCCCCGTCGACGAGTCGGGCCGTTTCTACGACGCGTACGGATGGCTGCACGGGCTCTCTACCACCGAGGCGGCGGACCAGATCGTCGGCTGGCTTGCCGAGAAGGGCGTGTTGCTCGAGGCAGGCACCTATCTGCACCGCTACCCGCACTGCTGGCGCTGCGACACGCCGCTCATCTGGCGCGTGACGGACGACTGGATGATCTCCGTGGACGAGCTGCGCCAGCCGCTGCTCGACGCGAACGCCACCGTGGAGTGGACGCCCGAGTACATGGGCAAGCGCATGGACGACTGGCTCCGCAACATGGGCGACTGGAACATCTCGCGCCGGCGCTACTACGGGCTCCCGCTGCCGATCTACGAGTGCGGCAGCGGACACGTCACGGTCATCGGGTCGAGGGCGGAGCTCGAGGAGCTCGCGCTCTCGGGCCTCGAACAGCTCGAGGAGCTGCGGCGGCCGTGGATCGACGAGGTGCCGATCCGCTGCCCGGCCTGTGGCGAGACCGTGCGCCGAATCCCCGAGGTGGGCGACGTGTGGCTCGATGCCGGGATCGTCCCGTTCTCGACGCTCGGCTGGGAGAGTCCCGAGCGCGTCCCGCAGGGCTATGCGACGGGCGCGGCAAGAGGCCTGACGACCGCAGACCTGCCGGACCACGCGTACTGGGAGGAGTGGTTTCCCGCGGACTGGGTCTCCGAGATGCGGGAGCAGATCCGGCTCTGGTTCTACTCGCAGCTCTTCATGTCCGTCGCGCTCGTCGGCCGGGCGCCTTTCCGGAAGGTCCTGGGCTACGAGAAGATGCTCGACGAGCAGGGCCGGGAGATGCACGGCTCGTGGGGCAACATGATCGACGCGCAGGATGCCTTCACCCGCATGGGCGCGGACGTCATCCGCTGGCAGTGCGCCTCGCAGCCCTCGGACCGCAACATGAAGTTCGGCTTCGGGCCGGCGCACGAGATCCAGCGCTGGCTGCTGACGCTCTGGCATTCCGCGAAGTTCCTCGTCGACTACGCCTCCCTCGAGTCCTGGCAGCCCGCGTCGGCCGATCTCGCGGGCGGGCCGGACGGAGACCTCCAGCCCCTCGACCGCTGGCTCCTCGAGCGCACGCACGGGCTCGTCGCGGAGGCCGAGGCGAGCTACGAGAGCTGGAGCAGCCCGGGTGTCGTCCGGGCGTACGAGTCCTTCGTCGACGACGTCTCGAACTGGTACATCCGGCGCTCCCGGCGGAGGTTCTGGGACGGAGACGAGACGGCGTTCCGCGTGCTCTGGTACGCGCTCGTGCAGGGGCTCCGGGTCGTCTCGCCGCTGATGCCGTTCCTCACCGACCACCTCTGGCGCGTGCTCACGGCACCGGTCGACGCCGCCGCGGAGTCGGTGCACCTGTCCGGCTGGCCCGAGGTTCCAGCGATCGACTCTGCGCTCCTCGACGAGGTGGCCGAGCTCCGTCGGGTCGTCGAGCTCGGTCGCCAGGCACGCTCCTCGGCCGGGGTGAAGCTCCGCCAGCCGCTCCGCGCCCTCGTCGTCGCCGGCGCGCCGCTGGCTGAAGGGCACGCGGGCGAGATCGCGGAGGAGCTCCGCGTCAAGGACGTCACCTTCGGCGACGTCGAAGCGAGCGAGCTGCGCGTGAAGCCGAACCTCCGGGTGCTGGGGCCGAAGCTCGGCGCCGAGCTCTCGAAGGTGAGGGCCGCGCTCGAGTCGGGCGCGTTCGAGGAGCTCGCGGGCGGAAGCTTCCGCGCGGCCGGTCACGAGCTCCGCCCGGACGAGGTGCTCGTCGAGCGTCAGGGCAAGGAGGGCTGGTCGGTCGCGGCGTCGGACGGTCTGACCGTCGCGCTCGACCTCCACCTCGACGACGAGCTCGAGCGCGAGGGCCGTGTCTACGAGCTCGTGCACGCGGTCAACACGATGCGCAAGGAGGCGGGCCTCGAGCTCAGCGACCGCATCGGGCTGACGATCCCGGAGCGGGACGCAGACCTTCTCGAGCACGAGGAGTGGATCGCGCGCGAGACGCTCGCCGTTTCGGTGGAGGCGGCGGGCGCGGAGCTCCGCTTCGAGCAGCGCTAGTCGCCGGCGACGAAGAACGCCCAGCTGCCGTCCGGCTCGATCCCGGCCCGCCAGCCGAGGTAGCCGATCCCTGGCGGGAACAACATCGTGAGCGGTCCGAGCGGCGCGAGGAGCTCCCGCTCGTGCGGGGAGACGTCGTCGGCGCTCTCGATCGTGTACGCCCACGGCCAGACGTAGAGGCCGCGCGAGAGGACGTACGGCATGCGCAGGATCGCGGCCAGCGTCTCGAGCGGCCGCGCGTCGCTCGTCCGCTCGAGCTCCCGCCAGTACGCGATCGCGCCGCCCTTGACAGAGTCGCCGAACGCGTAGGCGAGATCCGCGGGCACGAGCGGGCGCAGCTCCTCGTAATCGCCGGACTCGGCGGCTTCGAGCAGCGCGGCGCGCGTCTCTTCGACGGCCGCCGGGAGGTCGCCGATCACCGCCGTGGTCGTCGTCTCCGTGGTTGTCGTCTCGGTCACCGTCTCCGCGGCCTCGAGCTCGCGGCCGGCAAGCCATCCCGCGAGGCCGCCGAGCACGAGCAGCGCCGCAGCGCCGAGGACGACGAGTGTCCGCATCAGCCCTGCGCGGCGAGCTCGAGCTCGCGGCGCAGCTCGACGGGGAGGCGGAAGGTGACATCCTCCTCGACGAGGCGGTACGGCTCGATGTCGCCGACACCGCGGGCGCGGAACCAGTCGCAGACGCGGCTGACGAGCTTCTCGGGGGCCGACGCGCCCGAGGTGATGCCGACCGTCTCGGCACCGTCGAGCCAGGCCTCCTCGATCTCGCCCTCGTCGTCGATCAGGTGCGCGTCCGTTCCGGCCGCCCGGGCGGTCTCGACGAGGCGGTTCGAGTTCGACGAGTTCCGCGAGCCGATCACGAGGAGGACGTCGATCTCCGGCAGCATCTCCTTCACAGCCCACTGCCGGTTGGAGGTCGCGTAGCAGATGTCCTCCTTGCGCGGCGCGCGGATGTCCGGGAAGCGACGGCGGAGCGCGGTGATGATCTCGCCCGTCTCGTCCACGGAGAGCGTCGTTTGCGTGACGTAGGCGAGCTTGGCGTCGAGCGGAAGCTCGAGCGCCTCGACCTCCTCGACCGTCTGGACGAGGACGGTCGCATCAGGTGCCTCGCCCATCGTCCCGACGACCTCCTCGTGCCCCGCGTGCCCGATCAAGACGACGGTGTACCCCTCGTCGGCGTAGCGGCGCGCCTGTACGTGCACCTTCGTCACGAGCGGGCACACCGCGTCGATGACGTTGTGCCCGAGCCGGGCGGAGTTCTCGAACACGGTCGGGGCGACCCCGTGCGCCGAGTAGACGACCGTGGCTCCGGCCGGCACCTCGGTCTCCTCCTCGACGAAGATCGCACCCCGCGCCTCGAGGTCGCGGACGACGTGGATGTTGTGGACGATCTGCTTGCGCACGTACACGGGCGCGCCGTAGTGCTCGAGCGCACGCTCGACGGTCTCGACGGCGCGCTCGACCCCTGCGCAGTACCCGCGCGGAGAGGCGAGGAGGACGCGCTTCACCATCGGCCGAAGCGTAGCCCCCGGACGTTCGACGTCGGACCCTTCAGCGTGCCGACTGCGCGAGGAGGATGCCCGCGATCACGACCGCACCGCCGACGAGCTGGGCGGCGCCGAAGCTCTCGCCGAGCCACGCCCAGGCGACCGCGGTGGCGACGACAGGCTCGAGCGTCGCGACGATCGAGGCGCGCGTCGCGCTCAGGTGCCGCAGGGCGCCCGTGAGCAGCGAGAACGTGACCATCGTCCCCACCACGACGATGAAGCCGACGAGCCCCCAGACCGGCGCCGAGTGCCCGGACAGGTTCCCCTGCAACGAGACCGAGTCGTCGAGGACGTCCCAGGGGAACTCCCACAATGGCTGGACGACCGCCCACAGCGCTGCGGCGAAGAGGAAGCCGTAGAACGAGAGCGAGATGGGATCCCGGTGTCGGCGCTCGCGCTCGGCCATCAGCAGGTACGCGGTCAGCCCCAGTGCGCCGCCGAGCGCCGCCGTGACGCCGACCGTGCTGAAGGCCATGCCGGTCCAGATCTCGACGACGACCGCGAGCCCCGCGATGCAGAGCACGACGGCGACCCAGATGCGCCGGCGGATGTGCTCGCGGTAGACGAAGCGCGCGAAGAGCGCGACGAAGAGCGGCGCGGTGAACTCGATCAGCAGCGCAACCCCGACGGGCAGGTTGTGGATGGCGACGAAGTAGAGCCACTGGACGAGCGCCACCCCGACGACCCCGAAGGCGGCGAGGAAGACGAGCTCGCGGCGGCCGACGCGGAGGCTCTCCGTCGAGAAGGCGAGCAGGAACACGAGCAGCCCGAGCGCGGCGCACGTGGCGCGGATCTGGGCGAGCTCGAGCGAGGAGAGCCCCGAGTCGAGAACGACCTTCGACACGCTCCCGTTGACCGCGAAGAGCGTCGCCGCCGTCGCGACCATCGCGTACCCGAGCCGCGTTCGATCGTCGGTGCGCCCCTCCGGGAGCAGCGTGGGGGCGTCGACCATCGCGGCAGGCTAGACGCCGATGACGCGATCTCGACGAGCGACCGCCCTACACTGTCGCGGACGGGGCGTAGCTCAGCCTGGTAGAGCGCCCGCTTTGGGAGCGGGAGGTCGCCGGTTCAGATCCGGCCGCCCCGACTTCGTGAGGCCGATCGCCCTCGTCGCGGTAGCAGCTTTCGTGCTGGTCGCGGGGGCCGCCGCAGACCCGTCCGCGAGCGGGTTCCGCGGGACGATCTCCCGCATCGACGCCACGCAGGCGAAGCGCATGACCGGAGTCTCGTGGCGCCCGGGTTGCCCCGTCTCGCTCCGCGACCTTCGGCTTCTCCGCCTCTCGCACCGGGGCTTCGACGGGAAGGTGCGGACGGGCCGGCTCGTCGTCCACCGCGACGTCGCCCGCGAGGTCGTCGCGGTCTTCCGGAGGCTCTACGAGGCCAGGTTCCCCGTCCGCCGCATGCAGCCGGTCGACGCCTACGGGGGCAGCGACTTCCGCTCGATCGAGGCCGATAACACGTCGGCATTCAACTGCCGCCACGTGGAGGGCACGCTCCGCTGGTCGGAGCATGCCTACGGCCGGGCGCTCGATCTCAACCCGATCGAGAACCCGTACGTCTCCGGCGGGCGCACGTCGCACCGCGCCAGCACCCCGTATCTCGACCGCGCACGACGGCGGCCCGGGATGGCCTACGAGGGCGGCGCGGCCGTCCGCGCCTTCGATGCGAGCGGGTGGGGCTGGGGCGGGCGCTGGGCGGCGGCCCGGGACTACCAGCACTTCTCGGCGAGCGGCCGCTAGCGAGGCGCGCGGGCACTGCCGTTCGGGCGGTCCGCGTCGGGCATACTGCGGTCGAGGGGAGGTGCACATGTCGACAGCGCCGGCTCCCGCGGGTTCAGGGAGGTCGCTGCTCAACCGGATCATCGGGCCGCCGTCCACGAGAGCGGGCAGGTGGTCTGCGTGGCTCGTCGGCGCGGTGATCGGCGTGCTCGCCGCCGTCGGCGGGCTCGTGTTCGCAGGCGCCGCCGACCTCGGGTGGGGCGCGTTGCTCCTGCTCGTGCTCTCGAGCGCCGCAGGTGTGGTGACGGGGATCGTCGCCGGCGGCGTCGCAGTCGCGGCCGTCGCGAAGGGAGAGCGCTCGATCGTCGTCGTCGGGCCGATGCTCTTCGGCACCGTCTGCCTCGTCTTCCTGGTCGGGGTGTTCGTCACGCCGACGAGCTAGACGGCGAGGGGCGCCGCGCGGCGCCCCTCGGTCTTCGGAGTGGTGCCGTGGTCAGGTTGCGAGCGGCTCCCGTCGGCCGACCACGTAGGCCCAGATGGCGCCTCCGAGCACGCCCCCCGCGAGCGGGCCGACGATGTAGATCCAGACGTCGCTCCACTCCTGGTTCCAGAGCACGGGGTCGAGCGAGCGAGCCGGGTTGTAGGAGCCTCCGGAGGCCGGGCCGACGGTCGCCGCGGCCGTGAAGATGAAGAGGCCGATGAGGAACGGTGCCATCACGCCCTTCCAGGCGGCACGGTCGTCGGTGACGACGGTGAGGATGACCATCACGAAGAGCGCGGTCGCGACGATCTCGAGCACGAGCGCGGCCCAGTCGTCGATGCCGCTGCCGGGCTGCGTGTGCAGCGAGTCCATGACGTCGCTCGAGTAGACGATGCCCATCACGAGCACGGCCCCGAACCCGCCCACGAGCTGGGCGACCCAGTAGGGGATCACGTCCCTCGACGGGAACTTCCCGGCGATGGCGAGGCCCGCGCTCACCGCCGGGTTGAAGTGCCCCCCCGTCAGATGGCCGAAGGCGGTGATCGCGAGCGTGAGGCCGAAGCCGAAGCCGGCCGCGATGCCGAGCGACGTGATCGCCTCCGGGCCGACGTCCACGAGCACGGCGATCCCGCTGAAGCCGAGGAAGAAGAACAGGAAGGTTCCCAGTGCCTCGCACACGAGGCGTACGCCCAGCGGCTGATCCATGTCGCACCTCCAGTTCGCTTGCCGGGCGCGAGTTCGACGGAAGCCGGCGTTCTCCTAGGCTCCCGCCATGGATGCGGGCGTCCTCCTCGCCGTCGTGCTCGCGCTCGCGTTCGCCTTCACGACCGGCGTGCAGGATGCCGCGAACTCGATCGCCACCCTGATCGCCACGCGGGCGGGCCGCCCCGGGCCTGCGCTCGTGATGGCGACGGCCGCGATGCTCGTCGGCCCGTTCCTCGTCGGCTCGGCGGTTGCCGACACCGTCGCCGGGATCGTCGACGTCGAGCCGGTCGACACGGTCGAGGTCGTGACGGCCGCGCTCGCTGCGGCGCTCGCCTGGAATGGCGCCGCCTGGTACGCGGGAATCCCGTCGAGCTCGACGCATGCCCTGATCGGCGGGCTCGTCGGGGCCGCGATCGCCGCAGCCGGGGTCGACGCGGTGAACTGGGGCGGGCTCGAGGGCCTGCGGCCCGTCGGCGTCTTCGGCATCCTCGTCGTGCTGGCCACGTCGCCCCTCGTGGGCGCGATCGCGGCGGTCGTCGTGCTCCGGGTCTTCCGCAGGCTTCTCCGACGCGGCACGCGGCGGTTCTCGGGGCCCGTGCGCGACGCCCAGTGGGTGACGTCGGCGGTGCTGTCGCTCGGGCAGGGGGCGAACGACGCGCAGAAGGCCGTCGGCGTCGTCGCTGCGGTGCTCCTCGCCGACGGCGTGACGTCGTCCCTCGACTCGCCGTTGTGCGTCACGTTCGCCGCCGCGCTCGCGATGGCAGCGGGCTCGCTCGTGGGCGGTTGGCGGATCGTCCGAACGATCGGGAGGCGGATCTACGACCTCCGGCCACTCGACGCGCTCGCGAGCCAGACGGGATCGGGGGGCGCGATCCTGGGAGCATCGATCGTGGGCGCGCCCATCTCCTCGACGCACGTCGTCTCCTCCTCGGTCGTCGGGGCGGGGCTCGGACGTCGGCGCTACAGCCGGATCCAGTGGTCGGTCGTCAGGCAGATGGGGATAGCCTGGGTCGCGACCGTGCCCGCGACCGCTCTCATCGCCGCGGCTCTCCTCCTGGCCTGGGAGATCCTCTGGTGAAGGTGCAGCGCTGGTTCCTGCCGGAGACACCGGACGTCATCGGGCTGCTCCGGCTCCAGCTCGACGTGACGACGGAGGGCGTCGACCGTCTCGTCGCGTGGGCACACGGTGAGGCCTCCGGGGCCGACGAGATCCGTTCGCTCGAGCACCGCGGAGACGAGCACAAGCGCGCGCTCGAGCGTGCGCTGACGACGGCCTTCACGACGCCGCTCGAGCCCGAGGACCTGTACACGCTCTCACGCGGGATCGACTGGATCCTCAATCTCTCGAAGGACCTCGTGCGTGAGAGCGAGGTGATGGCCACCTCGCCCGACGCGCCGCTCGCAGACATGTGCGAGGCGCTCGCGCGCGCGGTGCATCTCCTGTCGGACGCCGTTCACCTGCTCGGCTCGGACTCGGAGGCGGCGACCGAGAAGGCGAACGAAGCGCTGCGCGCGCAGCGTCGGATCGAGAAGATCTATCGCGAAGCGATGGCAGCTCTCGTGGAGGTCGAGGACCTGCGCGAGGTCTTCGCCCGCCGCGAGCTCTA
>Ga0075431_100007894_pt1 | contig 10606 bp, 8 predicted proteins | sample RhiMetdeltSRZDD5_FD_75297 | JGI IMG/M metagenome (GOLD analysis project Ga0075431, IMG submission 75297) | Populus rhizosphere microbial communities from Tennessee, USA - Rhizosphere MetaG P. deltoides SRZDD5 | ecosystem: Host-associated > Plants > Roots > Rhizosphere > Soil | place: USA...
CCGGTTCGGAAGTCGGAGCCCCGAGGAGAGGGGAGACCGCTGCGACGTGAAGAAAGAAGCGCCTGTCCACGGGCCTGAGTTTAGCCCACTCGTTCGGGCAGGGTCAAGGCGACTTCTTTTGGGCAGCTTCGACCTTCATGAGCAACAGCAAGCGCTCGACCTTGGCGTCTTTCGTGTCTTGTGCTCGGGCCGGTAGGGAGATAGGAATGTGGATACTATCAGGCTACACGTAACGGCGCGAATCGGTTTCATTCCAACAGTCTACCGGAAGTTCCAGTAATTGGCGGGATGGTGAGAAATTGAAACAGGTGATGAAAGTGATGAAATCGGATGATCGGCAGCGTGCACGGTGGTCCTTCCTCGATTTGAGACTAGCACCGCTGTCAAGGATTCCAAGTGGTTTCGGGTGGTCGACGCTTGTGTTTGCAAGCGGTTGGGGGGTATTCGAGTGGTGTTAACACGATTTCGAGATTCGGACTTTGAGGGAAGAGGATGCGACGGCTTTCAACAATCTTTGTGCGCTTGTTGAAAAAGCAATTGACGTTGCTGAAAACTAAACGAACAAGCTAAAGCTTGTTCCACAGTGACTTTGACTCCTCGAGTTAACTATTACTGCAACCTTACGAAACTGTAACCTTGGTTGCTTTCCATGGTGGGTGGGCGTATACTTTTGCAATCTTTCATAGTGGGGGTAATATGTTCCTCAACCGCTTTGGCGCCATCCTGCTAGTTGTGGGCGGACTCACCGGCCTGCTAGCCCAGACATTCACAGCGTCTCTTCAAGGCACGATCACCGATTCAACGGGCTCGGTTGCGCCGAATGCTCACATCACGCTGATCAACGAAGCGACCAACGTGAAGCAAGAGAAGACGTCGGATTCGCGCGGCGTGTACTTGTTCACTCTCGTGCCGCCGGGATCCTACAAGCTGACCGTGGAGCTGGCCGGCTTCCAGTCTTCGGTCCGGACCGGCATGGTTTTGCAGGTCCAGCAGCAGGCGACCGTCGACGTCGTGCTGACCGTCGGCGATACGTCGATCAGCATCATGGTGGCCGGGGAAACGCCGCGGCTCGACGCCGTCAGCGCCACACTGGGCCGCGTCGTGGAGAACAGGTCGGTGCAGAGCATGCCGCTCCCGTCCCGGAACATTTTGGACTTGGCGAATTTGACTCCGGGTGTGGTGGGAACGCCCGGCGGCACGGGCTCGAACTTTATGTCGAACGGGGTGCGGAATTCGCAGTCCGACGTGCTGCTCGACGGTGTGACCGTCGCGGTGCATGAGCAGGGCGGCGGGGCGACCGACATCAAGTTCCGTCCGACTGTAGAGTCCATCCAGGAATTCAAAGTCCAGACAAACAGTTTCAGCTCCGAGTACGGATTTACCGGTGGGGCTGTCGTTACCGCCGTCACGCGCTCTGGCACCAACCAGCTTCATGGCAGCGCGTTCGACTTCCTGCGTAACAGCGCCCTCAACGCTAATGGCTTTTTCTCGAACAGGAACGGGCGATCGATCACTCCGTCCCGGCGAAATCAATTCGGGGGCGCGATCGGCGGTCCGGTAGTGCTGCCGAAGATGTATGACGGCCGCAATAGAACCTTTTTCTTCTTCCATCACGAGGGGACCAAGCAGCGGTCACAATCCTCGTCGACTCAGACCCTTCCGACTACTTTGGAGAAGAATGGGGATTTCAGCGATACCCGCGACGCAGCGGGGCGTGTGTTACAGATTTTTGATCCTTACAACGTGACCACCACTGCCGGAACCACGTTGCGCGCCCCATTCGCCGGAAACGTCATTCCCCGGTCCCGGTTCAATCCGGTGGCTGTCAATGTTCTCAAGTTCTATCCGGAGCCGAATCTGCCGGGATTGGCTTTCACCCGGACGAGCAACTTCTTCTTCCAAGGCAGCAGCGTCACGAACGGCTTTCAAAATACGACCAAGATCGATCATAATTTCAACGATCGGCAGAGGCTTTCAGTCCGCTACAGCAAGTCCAAGGACAGCAGCGCCTCCCCGAACCCCTGGGGCGAGGGCAACTGGATGAGCACTGCCGGCAACACTGGCAAGACCATTACCAACAATCCGGCGGTCGATTTCACGCACACTTTAAGCCCCTCGATGGTGCTGAGTGTGCGGTGGGGGCTGGCCCGACAGTATGGCCGGAACTCTCTGCCCTGCAAGGAGCAGTGCGACTTCAAGCCGGAGACACTTGGAATTCAAGGTCCATGGGCTGCGCCGATTCCTCCGCAGTTCGTTCCCGAGGGAATGCAGGCGGTTGGGACGGGACGCTTTACGCAGATTATCCGCGGAGAGGACGTCCATCATTTCAACGGGAACGTGAGCAAGATAGCCGGGCGGCACACGATGAAGTTCGGCGGAGAGGCCCGTCTCTACCGGTTGAACTACGCTCAGCCGGGCGTGAATCACGTAACGTTCAACTTTCCGCGGACGATCACGATGCAGAATCCGATCGTGTCGAACTCGCTGCAGGGCGTTGGCATGGCGTCGTTCCTCATGGGATGGGGGACTGGCGACGAGGCGACGGACGGGGCCGCATCCTGGGCGTATCAGTCTTATGGGGCTTTTTATCAACATGACGTTCAACTGACGTCCAAGCTCACCGTCAACATGGGACTGCGCTACGAGCTGCCGATCCCCGAAAAGGAACGGTACAACCGCGCCGCCTGGTTCAATCCCCTGGTGAAGGCCGGGATTAGCGTGCCCGCGTTTCCGGACCTGAGGGGCGGAATTCAATTCGCGCTGGCTGGAAACGACTATCGGAGTCCTCACGACACGGACAAAAACAATTGGGCTCCAAGAATCGGCTTCGCTTACCAGTTCCTTCCGAAGATGGTGATGCGCGGCGGTTACGGGATCTATTACGGGGTGACACGAGCGCAGATCAGCTCGCCACTGGGGCCGGGCTTCCGCACGTCGACGTCGTGGACCGCGAGCCTCGATGCCAACATCACGCAATACAACTCCTTGACGAATCCTTTCAAAGATGGCCTCAACCAGCCCGTGGGGTCGAAGAACGGCCTGCTGACGAACATCGGTGTCGGTACCGGACTGTCGCCGATTCGGGATTGGGATACGACGCCATACTTCCAGCAATGGAGCTTCTCCATCGAGCGGGAGATGCCTTGGAACTCAGTGGGTGAGATCGCTTATTCGGGAAGCCGGGGAGTGCACCTGGGCTACGACACAATGACCAGTCTGCAGCGGATCAAGCAGAGCGATTATTCGCTGGGGGCCGGGCTGAATACGCAGGTACCGAATCCGTTCTTTGGGATCATTACCGATCCCTTGGCAACGGTCCTCAACAAACCAACCGTGCCGCGGATGCAGTTGCTGTTTCCGTACCCGCAATTCACGAGCGTCGGCGCCTGGCCAGCGCCACCGATTGCGGACTCGATCTACCACGCGATGCAGTTGAAGTTCACCAAACGCTATTCGAGCGGTCTGAATCTCTCGGGGCACTACACGTTCGCGAAGATGTTCGACAACAACTCGCTGGCGTCGAGCGGGCAATCGTTCCTGGGCGGCGCAACGCCGATCCAGCATTACGACAATACGAAGCTGGAATGGGCCGTCTCAGTTCGGGACATCACCCATCGGGCGGTGTTCGACTACGCCTACGAGCTTCCGATCGGGCGGGGCAAAGCCGTGGGCAAGAGCTGGAACCGGGCTGTTGATATCGTGCTCGGTAACTGGCAGATCAACGGCATCATGACGATCCAGTCGGGAAATCCGCTAGCTACGAATCTGCAGAGCGGCGTTCTTCCGGGGGCCACGCAGCGTCCGAACCTGCTGTACGAACCGGGACTTCCCGGCTCGATCCAAGACCGGCTCGACAAATACTGGGACCCGAATGCTTTCTCGCGGCCGGCGTCCTATATCTTCGGCAATGCTCCGCGGACGATGCCTCGCGCGCGAGGACCGGGTCTGCGCAGGACCGACATGTCGATCTTCAAGAACATCGTTCTCCACACGGAACGCGCCATTAGCCTTCAGATGCGGGGCGAGTTGTTTAATGTCACCAATACGCCCCTGTTTGCCGATCCGAATGTGACGGTTGGAGGCACAACGTTCGGCGTGATCAGCTCGGCGAGCGGCGAGCGGATCGTACAAGTTGCGCTGAAGCTGACCTTTTAACGGCGTAGTTTGGGCGACCTGGGACCCGCGTTAAAATCCGTTAGTCTTGTTGCACCGTAGTACCTGTTGGGATATAGTAAGTACGGTTTCAACTCTCTTGAGGAGGTTTTATCTTGAAGAAACTTGTTTTAGCATGTGCGGTGGTTCTGTCGTTATTCGCTTTTAGCGCGATGGCGGCCGATATGACCGGCTACGTCAGCGACGCAAAATGCGCTGCAGATGCGGCCAAGGCAGAGAGCGATGGCCATGCCAATTGCGCTGCTGCTTGCGCTAGAAAAGGCGCGGAATTGGTTTTCGTGTCCGGCGGTAAAGTGTACAAGGTCGACGATCAGGCCAAAGTCAAGGATCATGCCGGCCACAAAGTAACTATTTCGGGTAAAGTCGAGGGCGGCACGCTAAAGATCGATAGCGTGAAGATGTAAGCTCGCGTTTCTTGTTCCGATTTTGCGAAGGGCGAGCGCTGCTATTGCAGCTTGCCTCGCCCTTCGACCTTCCAAACTGCCTCAACCTGCTCGTTCCTCACTCCGTAAACCTGCTCGTGTAAGTTCACTGCCACGCAGACGTGATTCGGGATAATTCGCACGCGATCACCAACCTTGAATTCGCGGGTGGCGGCGGTGTTGTCCACGTAGCCGTGCTCTTCATTGAGGTTCTGCAGGATACTTTCCGGAGATTCGACGATGCGTCCGTAGCTCACCGGGCCCGGGCCGGCGGTGCGATCTGACGAGAAAGTTTTGGAGCCGCCATCGACGATCATGTGGCCCTTTCTGGCGGTGGAAACTACTGTCGTGAGGATAGACGCGGCGCAGTCATTCCATCCGCAGGTTCCTGCCAGGACCGTGTTGACGTCGTTATAGACATAGGTGCCGGGGCGGATCTCGTTGAGGCCGGCGATCTCGTGGGAACGGAATAGCGTCGGAGTGGATCCGCCGCTGACGACACGGGCTTCGATTCCGGCGCGCTGCAGATCGTCGAGGATGGATTTGACGACTGCTCCCAGGTCTCGGAGGGCTTGCTCCGGGCCGGCTTCGCCCAGGAACTTGATGTGTCCGGGATAGAAGGTGATGCCTTCGAAAGTGAGTCCGGGAAGCCGGCTGATGGACTGCGCCAGTTGCAGGAGCTCCTCGCCGGGGCGGACACCGACGCGTCCGAGGCCGACGTCGACTTCGGCCAGAACGGCAAAATTCACTTTCGCATCTTGTGCTGCTTCGGACAGCTGATTGGCGGCGATGCAGCTATCGAGCGCTACGGTGACGCGGGTTTTCCGGGCGATTTCGGTCAGTCGAGCCAGTTTCGATTGGCCGATCACGGGATAGGCGATGAGCAGGTCCGGGGTGCCGGACCCGAGCATCACTTCCGCTTCGCCTACCTTGGCGACGGTCAGGCCGACGGCGCCGCTGTCGAGCTGTCGTTTACCAACGGCAGGCACTTTATGCGTTTTCGTGTGCGGCCGGAGGCGGAGCTGATTGGCCTTGGTGTAGCCGGCGACGCGCGCCAGGTTGCGCTCGAAGATATCGAGGTCGATGAGCAGCGCGGGGGTGTCGAGTTCGGAAATATGCATCGTTTAAGAGCTCCCAAGCGGCATTTTATGAATTCCCAATCAACCAACGGGTTGCGCAGGCCGGAAAATCCTTCTCGCGCCAGGCGAGTACCTTTCGCGGCGTCACGGCGTAAATGGCCAGATCTCCGGGGGCGTCGGTCATACGCATTCCGTATTTTGCATGGTAGGCGTCGTTGACGGTGGAAAGCAACTTCAGATTTTTGAATTCGGCGGCGGCGCCTTCGACGATTAACACATCATCGCCGCTTTCGAGGTGAACGGTGACGGCCGGCTGTTCGATCAGGTTGCGGCTCTTGCGGGAATTGCGGTCTGTGCCAAAGTAGAATTTCGTGTCGACCCAGACGCCCCACACGGGCATCGCGTGGGAATGGCCATTGGGGCGCGTAGTGCAGACCCAGTAATTGTGCGCGGCTCCCATCTTCTCCTCGACGTGGGTCCAGGGGAGGAAGTTCTTTTTGTCTTTGCGGATGCCATAGCCTTTGGGCATGATGGGACGGTCCGGAGAGGGGTCCGTCTTTCTCGAGCTCTTCGGCATATCACTTCTCGAAGTTGATTGTGGCTTCGCCGGAATACTTCTTGTAGTTGCGGAAGTCGATCACATTCCGGTTGCACATGTTCGTGCCGCGCTGGCAGCTCAGGGTCTCGGAGCGGACCGGAAGCAGGAACTGCTGGGCTCCGCCGATGCGGACATATTCGTAGTCGGTGGCTACTTCCCAGACGTCGGCTGGAAATTCAGACGGTACATTGCGGGCCTGCATCTCGATACGCAGGACTCGGCCGTTTTGCTTGTCGATCCAGACTGAGCCTTTGTAAGCAGGATGAACTGACTGCGAGGCGACTTGCACGCGCCAATGGGAATTTTCGCGCTGCACCTGAAAGTTATAAACGGCGGCGGTCTTGCCGGCGATGGTGGCGTCGCGCCGGGGGAGGAAGACGGCCGCCGTGGATCGGGAGAAGAGATCGCGCAGCACCGTGCCGAATTCGCCGGTCGACCAGGCGCCGGACAGCTCTTCCATCTTCTTCTTCACTGCCTTGCCGTTGATCGCGAGGTTGCGGTAGCTCTCGCGTTCGTTCTCGTAGACTACTTCCGCCGAGATGACGTCCAGGGCCTGCCAGTTGGTGACGTGTGAGGTATTGACGAATCGTGTGGTGAACTGCTGGCAGATATAGTTCGGAAGCGACTCGGTGAATCCATCGGCGACTTCACGCGCCTTTTCGATAATGGGATCGGCAGGCGCCGGAGGCTCCGGTTCTCGAGCGGGCGGCGCGGAAGGAAGAGAAGCTGGCGGCGGTATGACGCTGGCGATCTCCTGCGTGTCGCTACTCTGTGTTTGTGGCGTTCGCCTGGCGGGAATTCCGCGGCGCAGCTTGGGTGGGCCAGGATCGTCAGGATCCGGAGCTGCGGGTAGGGATTCTTCCGGCTTTCGCGCGGGCGATGTCGCGGTGGCGGCGGCCGCGGTAGGGGCGTCCGCAGGTTCTGGTACTTCCTCGGCGTCGGGCTTGGGTGGTGAATCGGCGCGCCTCAGCCGGGGGCGCTCGTCATCGGAACTCTTGCCGTCGGAGGCTTGGGTCGAGAAGACCACCGGTTGTGCTGCATCGGCTCGCTCGGCGGCTGTGCCTTGTTTCTGGAAAATGATATTGAGGGCGGTATAAAAACCTTCGGTATCCTGATTGGCCTCGATCAGCACGGTATCGCCGGGTTTGAGCTCTGACGGGTCCATAGCCAGGGCGTCTTTGGTGAACTTCGTCTTGGGGGTGCGCTTGAGATTGATGATCCTGGTGTCCTTGGCTTGGACTACAACCTGGTTCTCGTCGAGCAGGCGGAGCTTGCCGGTGACGTATTCGAATTGCTCATCGATCGGTAGATTCTTGGTGGTCGTCTTCTTGCCGCGGCTCGGCATCGGGATGCCGGCGCCGGGGTATCGGTTGGGGGGATAGGGACTGCCAAGCTGTGCAAGAAGGGCGATTTCACCTACCAGGAGCGCAGATAAGGCGAGGCAGACAGCCTTCATGTCTGAGCCTAGGATACCTCATGTCGCAGTCGGGTGAAATGGCAACCAGCGTGCTGCCACAAGAAAAGAGAGGAGAATTTTCAAATGAATCAAGGAATTGGCGTTTTGACCCTGTTGGTCGCGGCCGCGGGGAGCGCGTTTAGCTACCAGGCGGCGGATCGGGCGTCGAACGATCGCGCTACACAGCGTTTGGCGCGGGAAGCTCGGCACGAACTGGTGATGCTTCCGTATTACGGCGTATTCGACAACCTCGCCTTTCGGGTCGACGGAAGCACGGTCACGCTCGAGGGTCAGGTCACCCGCCCGACGCTTAAATCGGATGCGGAGAAGGTCGTGAAAAATATCGAAGGTGTGGAGCGGGTGGTGAACAACATCGAAGTGCTGCCGCTTTCTCCGAATGACGATCGGCTGCGGCTGGCTACTTACCGCGCGATTTATGGCGACACCCAGTTAAGCCGGTACGGACTTCAGGCCGTCCCACCGATTCACATTATTGTAAATAACGGGAACGTTACGCTGGAAGGAGTGGTGGCGAACGAGGGCGACAAGAACATTGCCAATGTCCGGGCTAACGGCGTGTCGGGAGTGTTTTCCGTCAAAAATAATCTACGAGTTGAGAAGTAGAACGCGCCCACGGGCGCTGTGTGGAACCTCGGTATACTTAGATCATGACGACCGAGCAGCGCTTTGAACGGATTGAGGCTGACTTGGCTGGGACGACGGCGATTCTTCGAGTCGTAGCAACTAGTCAAGAAATCCACGTCGCAGCGCTCGGCGAATTTACCGCCACCATTTCCCGTTACATCGATAGCAGCGAAGCTCGCTTGAAGCGGCTGAGGAAAATCTGGACGGGCTGATCCGGGGTGATCACGGCTGACCATAGCAACGGAAAAGGGAAGCACTGAGGCAAAATGATTTAACTCGGAGTCGTCTCTAGCTGCGCTGTACGCTGAAATCGGCGGCGACAGAGGTTCTGGGTCCAGCGTTGTTAGGCGCCTCCCCAGTTTGACAGCAGGCTTACAGTCCGCTAACCTAATTTACTGGTACCAATTACGTGGAGACGTGTGTTTAATGAGTACTGAGTTTCCTTCCAAGAATGGCATTACGCGGACGTGGCTGGTGGTCGACGCCGAGGACCAGGTCCTTGGCAAGCTGGCCAGCAAGGCCGCCAGGATCCTGATGGGCAAGCATAAACCGAGCTATACGCCCTTCCTGGATACAGGCGATCATGTGGTGGTCATCAATGCCGCCAAGGTTCGTCTAACAGGCAATAAAGAAGAGAAGAAAGTTTATCGCCATTTCACCGGTTACCCCGGCGGGTTGGTGGAAATGGGTGTCCGCAGAGTTCGTAACACGAGGCCGACTCGCATGGTCGAGGACGCTATTTTCGGCATGCTGCCCAAGACGAAACTGGGCAAGCAGATGTACCGGAAATTGAAAGTGTACGCCGGCGACAAGCATCCGCATCAAGCTCAGAAGCCGGTGGCGATGGGCGCATCCTAACGAGCAAGCGAGAGGTTTATAGCGAGTGGCAATCAAGATCGTGCAATATCTGGGAACGGGACGCCGCAAGACGGCGGTGGCTCGTGTCTTTTTGAGACCGGGAAAAGGGGACATGACGGTGAACGGCCGTCCGCTGGACAATTATTTTCCCACGGAGGCGTCGCGGGGCGCGGTGAAGCAGGCATTGCTCGCCACCGAGACGGCTGAGAAGTTCGATGTTCTGATTCTTGCGCACGGCGGCGGAATACACGGCCAGGCGAGCGCGGTACGTCTGGGTATCTCCCGGGCGCTGGTGGAATTCAACGCGGAGTTACGTCCCCGGCTCAAAAAGCTCGGCTATCTCACGCGCGACGCGAGGAAGCGCGAGCGGAAAAAATACGGCCAAAAGGGCGCCCGCAAGCGATTCCAATTCTCTAAACGCTAACCACGGCATGGCGGCGCGCAAATCTCGCTTTGGATCGCGCGCCTGCCGAATCCGCCGCTGGTTGGTCGGGGCAGCAAAGGGGGAAGCGATTCCCTCTCACATTTGAGGAGGCAGTTTGCCAGCAATATCAATGAAAGAATTGCTCGAAGCCGGCGTTCACTTCGGGCACCAGACCAAGCGCTGGAATCCGAAGATGAAAGAGTATATCTTCGGCGAACGTAACGGTATTTACATAGTCGATTTACAGAAAACTTTGAAGATGTTCAAGGACGCGGCCCGCTTTGTAGGTGAAATGGCGGCTCAGGGCAAAAACGTACTATTCGTCGGGACCAAGCGGCAGGCTCAGGAAGCGGTGGCAGAAGAGGCCAAGCGTTGCGAGATGTATTACGTCAATCAACGCTGGCTGGGTGGATTGCTCACCAACATGGCAACGGTTCAGAAATCGATCAAACGCTTGAAGGAGCTGGAGCAGATGTCTTCGGACGGCGGCTACGATTCGCGCCCGAAGAAGGAAGTCATCCGGCTCGAGCGGGAACGCAAGCATCTGGATTCGAACCTGGCGGGAATTAAAGACATGCCGGGTCTTCCCGATGTGGTCTTTGTGATCGATTCGAACAAGGAAGCAATCGCGGTGAAGGAATCGCGCCGGTTGGGCATTCCTGTGGTGGCGATTGTCGACACCAACTGCGATCCGGACGAAGTGGATTGGGTGATTCCCGGCAATGACGACGCGCTGCGCGCGATACGGCTCTTCACCAGCAAGATCGCCGATTCGGTGATCGAGGGCAGAGCGCTGGCGACGGAGCAGGACTTCACCGCCGAGAAGATCATCACCGACGAGACGCCCGCCGGGGAAGTCCCCGAATACACGCAGTACGTGGACGAGAAGTACGCCGCCGAGCTGATGGCGGAGACCGAGAGCGTGGCCGACGACGATCTGCCGTCGACGAG
>Ga0075431_100007897_pt1 | contig 10605 bp, 8 predicted proteins | sample RhiMetdeltSRZDD5_FD_75297 | JGI IMG/M metagenome (GOLD analysis project Ga0075431, IMG submission 75297) | Populus rhizosphere microbial communities from Tennessee, USA - Rhizosphere MetaG P. deltoides SRZDD5 | ecosystem: Host-associated > Plants > Roots > Rhizosphere > Soil | place: USA...
CTTGCGCCGTCGATGCCGGTGACCACGAGCGGGTCGAGGCTGAGGTCCAGGCACAGGTCGCCGACGTGCGGGGCGGCGTGGGTGCGCCAGGTGGTTCGCAGGCTGCCGAACACCGGGGCTGGCGCGGGCCAGGGCATGAACCGGTCGCCGCGGCGGAAGGTCACGGGGGTGGCGAACCTCAGCCGCCACCGCCCGCTGTGTTCGGGCCGGGCGGCCGCGAGCTGGGCCCAGGTCGTCGCGGCTACTTGGCGCAGCGGCTGCGTCAACGGTGGGGCGTCGCGCCGCTGCTTGGACCGGTGGTAGGCGGCGGACCGGTCGAGTAGGCGCTCGACGAGGGTGTCGTCGACCAGGCCGATCCACAGTGCGGGGATGCCACCGGCGTCGGCCGGTGACCAGGACCAGGGTTTGCTACTCGTGTGATGGTCGGTGTCGAGCCATTCGGACAGCAGTGCGTGCACGGCCCGCCGGTCAGGTGTGCCGTCGGTGTCGAGTGACCATTGCCAGAGGGTGGGCATCGGTCATCCCTGCCGGTCGGGCTTGGTATAGAAGCTCCGGGGGATGCGTGGTTTCTGGCTGATCCAGGCGTCCCAGGCTTGTTTGGTCAGCTCACGATCGGGAATGTCGAGCTGCTTACCGTGGCCGTCGTCGGTCAGGTGAATCTCCGCGTCGCACGGGAGAAGTTGTGCCCGGAATACGTGGCTGAAAATGCGCCACTTGCCAGCGGCGAGCCGGACAGGTCGCAGCCAGACCGGGGAGGCGCGGCGAAGGGACTCGCGGCGATCACCGCGGGGTCGGTCGGCTTCGGCGGCGGTCTTGAATTTGGTCTTCTTTGAGTAGTAGCCGACGGGTAGGCCGAGGGCGGCGATGGGATAGCGAGTATCCGCGTCGTGGATGGCGCCGGTCCATTCGGGTGAACGGGTGTTCTGGCTCGGCGTGGCGGACAGGTCGGCCGTGGCGGCACGGAAGTTTCGCCAGGCGGTGCCGGCGGCGTGCAGGGCGTCGCCGAGGCGCTTGTGCTGGCCGTCCAGAAGCCGACCCGCCCACCAGGTGGGCGTGAGTGCGGGGAATTGGGGTTCTTCGGCGTCGCCGGCTGGTTTCTGGTCGAACCATCCGGTCCAGCCGATCCGGTCGGGTTGGCGCAGGTGAGCGGGGATGGCGTTGGTCGCGAGGGCGTCCCAGTCATCGGGACCGGGCACGGTGGTGAGAACGGTCGCGAAAGGGTCGGGCAAGGGGGCGCTGGTAGCGCTGCAGCGGAGTTGGCCGAAGCCGCGGCGGGTGCGGGCGCCCAGCCCCCCATAGGTCAGCCAGGCCCAGACGCTGAGCAGGAACTGCTGGTCGACGGTCTCATCGCCGCTGAGCCGCAGGTCCAGTTTGACGCCCTCGCCGGGGGCGACGAAGGGGCGGGTCAGGCCACCGGTCTTGAAGCTCCACAGGCCCTGTCCGAGCAGGTACCGGGCGCCGTGGAAGCGGTTCACGTCCCAGGTGGGGCCGCCGGTCCAGTCGGGGGGCAGGCCGGCGGGCGTCACAGCTGGGTCGCCGTTCAGCCTTAGCCGGATGGGTGACGGATGTTCGGTGCTGCCGAAGACGCGCTCTTCGGCCTTCCACACCTCGGCCGGGGTGAGCAGGCCGTGGCCGGCCGCGACCGCGCGGAACCAGTAGCGGAGCACGCCGCGGATGGACGGGACGCGCACCGGGGAGCCGCCGGCCTTGGGGTCGTCGCCGCCGAACAGCGGTGTGACGACCCGCAGCTGCAGGGTTGTCCAGGTCATGAGCTGGCTCCTCTCACCCGGCGCAGCCGGCCAAGGGGTGCGGTCAGGGGGCGGTCGTCCCAGAGGATCTGCGCGGCAACACCGACCGCGAAGGACCAGCCGGTCATGAGGAGCAGCACGCCGGCCGGGGCGGCGGCTGGGCCTGGGCCCAGGTCGAGCTGGCAATCGCGGCTGAGCGGCAGTCGCTCCATGGGATTGGCGATCCACCAGCCGTTCAGGCAGCCACCGTCCTCCCCCATGCCAGGGATCACGAAGCCGAGGAAGGCGAGGCTGAGCACGAAGGCGTAGAGCGCACCGATGATGGCCACGAGTACCGCGCGCCAGGCGGCGAGCCAGCGGCCGGTTCCGTGCCGCCGCGCCTCCAGGGCGATATACGCGGTCACCGCGAGGAGCATGGCCAGGCCGATGGTCCAGCCGTCCGGAGCCAGCCACCAGCGAGGCGTGAGGCTGAGAAGCAGGGCCTGGCCGGCAGCCGCGGCCGCCGGCACCCGCAGCAGCGCCACCGCGTCGATGTGGGCCGGTAGCACGAAGGCCACGGTGACCGCGGCGGCGGCCAGCAGCCACACCGATCCGGCGCGGGCCCAGTCCGCGTGGCGCGTGAGGACCAGGCCGAGCAGCACCACAGCGGCCAGCGGGAAGGCGGACAGCGCCGCAAGGGCGGCGGCTGGCCGGTGGGGCGCGAAGCCGGCCAGCGCGGGCAGCACGGCGCCGCGCGGCAGCCAGTGCACCTCGGCGACGTCCGCGGCGACCCGCCGATGCTGCCCGCGGCGCGCCGGCCGGGCCGCGCCGGGTTCGGCCAGGTCGAGCATGATCCAGCGGGAGCCGGCTTGCTCGCCGTCCAGAGCGTCGGGCCACGCGCGGGTGAGCCAACGGAGGTCCCGTTCGAGCAGCTCGTCGCCAGCGGCCTGGAGGCCGGCCAACCAGGGGTCGTCCTCGGCCGCGGCGAGGAACTGCAGCCAGTCCTGCTGGGCGAGCCGTGCGCTGGCGCGCACAAAGTCGGTCGGGGTGGCAGTCGTCGTGCCGCCGGCCTTGGACGGCCAGGCGATGCGCTCCGGCCGGATGGGCTGGGAGTGGTCACCGGTCAGGCGGCAGGGCAGGCTCCAGACCAGGAAGCGGTAACGCGCCGCGCGGGAGGTGAGCTCGGCCGGGACCTCACCGGGTGGGGCGGTTTCCAGCCAGCGCGCGAACCGCATCAGCCGCTCGACCTTGCTGACCGGATTGGCGACGCCGTTGAGCAGCGCGCCGGGATCGCTGAGGGCGTGCTCGACGTCCCTGGGACGCAGCGGCATCGGCTGTTGCGGTGGTGCGAGCACCGTGCCATCCGGTACCGGGCCGGTCCGCAACACACCGGCGACATAGGCGTCGACGGAGTTCACAACACCCTCGTGATGATCATTCCCGCGCTGGTCAGCTTGCCCCCACCGGCCTCGATCCACTGGCCACGCCAGCTGATCCACTCGTCGGCGCGCAGGAAGGCGTTGCGGCCGACGTGCTTCTTGATCTGCCGGAGATCGTCCAGCGCTGTGTCCTGGACCCACCGGACGGGCAGGTCCAGCAGGATCTGATCGCCGAGCCCGAGGCCGGGCCACTGTTCGTGCACGCTGACCGCGCGGATGCTGGGCACCCGGCCGCCGCTCACATCCTTGTCGACGTGGAATACCGAGTTGATGCCCTCGGCCATGATCAGCAGGTAGGGCACCATCGCCTTGTACCCACCGGTCAGGTGCAGCAGCACCTCCCACCGGCCGGCCGTGGCCTGGCCTGCGGTCTGCTGGATGGCGTGGCCGACGGTGCCGAGGGAGAACCACGTGGTGTCGTCCGCGCGCCGCGCGGCCAGGTCGAGCCCGGGGATGCGGATGATGTACGCAGCACCGGGCTCGATGCGAAGGTGCGTCGCGTCGAGGGGCTCGTGGATGTAGTAGAACCGACCGTCCTGCACGTACTGGCCGGCGACGAAAGCCGCCGAGCGCAGCCCGTCGTCCGTATCGGAGGCGATCAGCACGTACGCACGCCCGTCGTCGGAGCGGTCGCGTCCGGCCACAGCGACCGACTGCCACTCCGCGCACAGGTGCCATTCCCCGCCCCGCACCGCGGCCCGCTGCTGAGGCGTGGTCAGGATCCGGTCCAGATCAAGCCGGTAGTCGTGCGGATCGGTGTGCGCCACCAACTCGGCGCGGACGTCGGTGCCAGGGGGAAGGACGCGGAACAGCGGCTGAAGCTCGGGGGCCCCCGCCTCGGCTCTGGTGAGGATCGACCGGCCGACCGGCAGCACGTGCATGGTCAGCTTCACTGCTGCACCTCCACCGCGCAGTAGCCGTAGCCGGCGGCGGTCTTGCCGCCGATGCCCAGATCGTCGGCGCCGCCCTGGAGCAGGGCCGCGAAGCAACCGACGTCGCCTTTCGGTCCCACCAGCCAGCACTGGAAGGCGGTGGCCGCCACCGCAAGGAACCGCACCGGCACCGGACTGTGGTACTCGGCGGGTGGTTCCTTGGGCTGCTTGGCGGCGTCCTTGTCGTAGTACGGCTTGACGTGCGGCGTGAGGACATCCACGACCACGTCGGGCGGTCCGACCGGCAAGGCATCCAGCACGGTGACCGCGCCCCGGGTGGCCACCACGTCGTCAACAGTGCTCTCGCCGGGCCGCGGGGTGCCGAACAACCGGGCGATCCTGTCCGGGAGGGGGTCGCCGTGCGCGGCGCGGGCCTGGCTTGCCGCCACGCCCTTGAGCGCGGAGCCAGGAATGATCGGCACGCCCCAGGTCGGCGACATGGTGAGGCTCGTCTCGTGTGCGGTGTCCTCGCCGTGCCCGACCACCATCCGCCATCGCGGCGTGATTCGCACCGGCGTGGCCACGAGACCACGCCGGGCCGCGAGCCGCCGAGCCGCGGTGCCGCGGCGTTCGTGCAGCCCGTCCAGCAGCGCCGCCGGCACCGCGCCGCAGGCCGAAGCCACCTGCCGTAGGTGGTCCACCGTGGCGTCGTCGGACTCGCCGATCCACAGCCGCTTGAGCAGCAGGTCTGCGTTGATCCGCGAGATCGTCCGGCCGACCGAGGCGCGGATCCGGCCATCGCGGACGGACAGCACCGCGGTGAGCACGCCGTGAGCGCTGGCCATCACGCGGCGCCCGGCGAGGGCCGCGGCTCGGCCGGTGGGGCTGGCTGCATCTGCTGCTTCTGCTGCTTCTGCCGCTCGGCAAGGGCCTGCGCCAGCCGGGCCAACCAGATCGCGAGCAGTTGAGCACGGGTCTCGGCCAGCATGTACTTGGCCGGCGTGGCTTCGGCGAGATCGGCCAGCATCCGCTCCGGATCCCTCGACTTGACGGTGATGCCGGCGGCCTCGACCGCGTCGTCGAGGATCAGGCGGGCGGCCCGGTGGTAGGCGTCCTTGCCGTCCTTGGCCTTGCGCCGGGATAGCAGGAACGCCACCGTGGCGGCCAGTCCGTTGGTCTGGATCATCACCGGCAGCGACCGCATCCGGGTCCTCAGCTCGGGGTCGACCTTGCCGTCCAGCAGTTGCGCGGCCTTGCGGGCCAGCAACTGGTCCAGGCGGATCGCGTCGGTCACGGCTGCCTCCTGCTTGGCATGGCCACCGGGCTCGGCCCAGGCCTTCCGGCCGCCGGAGTGGGCACCGGCCTGGCAACCGGCGGGGCTGCCTGCTCGTCCGGTGCAGGCGCTGGCACCGACACCGGCTCGGCCTTGGGCGCCATCGACGCCGGATCGGCGGTGAATGCCTCGCGCAACTGGTCGGGGCCCAGGACACGGCACCAGAGCACGCCCTTGCCGATGGTCTCGTCACCACCCAGCTGCAGCGGCTGCCCGTGCAGCAGGCCGGCCAGCTGTTCAAGGTGGTTGTCGTTGGTGCTGGCCAGCACGGCCATGAGCACGGTCTCGACCGGCAGGTGCTCAGAGTAGAACGGGCCGTTGGCCACGGTCTTGGCCTCGGCGTTGAGCTGAACCCTGGCCACGATGTCGGTGGCCATCCGGCTCGCGCTGGCCAGCGTGGTGTCCGTGGTCAACACGACGTCCGCGAGCAGCTTCTGCCGGGTGAATGCGAACTCGGCCGAGCAGGCGATGGACGCGAGCGTGGCGTTCAGCGCAGCCATGCTGGCCCCGCCATCGTCCACCTCGGCGACGAACGGGCCGAGCACCTGCTTGCCACGCCATTCCGTGCTCGCGGTGGCGTGCACCTGCCGGGGCCGCAGGCCGAGCCGGCCGGCGTCCAGGACCCCGAGCAGCGCGGCCTTGCGTCTCAGCCGTTCCAGCAGCAGCGGCGAGGTCAGCCAGGCGAAGCAGTTCCGTAACGCGGCGACCGGGAACAGCAGGAGCTGGGCGTCTCCCACCGACACGCTTCCGCGCTTGAGCGACCGGTCCTCATCCGCGTCGGCCGGCGTGTCCTCGGTGGCCCTTGGCGGGCGGGACCCGAAGACCGCCTCCTCGTCCACCACCTTGTCGCCCGCGTCACGCGCCGCCTGGCGCAGCGCACCCTTGAGACTTTGGCCCCAGATCACCGGCAGCCCGGTGGCCGCTTCACGCTGAACCGGTAGGTCGACCGCACCGAACGATTCGCTACCGCCGGCGTGTACTGGCGTTTCGGCCATGAGGACGAGCAACCGCCGATGCATTACCAACTCCCTGTCAGACACATGCCAAAGCCAGCCGTTCGAAGCGGTGAATTGGACAGCCCCGGCAGCAGTCGCCCGTGATGTTCGCGAGCCCAGGCGAGGGCGGCCGCGGCGTCGCCGCCGAAGTCGAGGAAGAACACCGTGCCCGCCGGCACGGCCCAGGCGAGCTGGCGGCTGTCGCCATAGTTGCCTTTGCGGTCGGAGGCGGTGGCGATCGGTACCGGCCCGCCGTTGGCCAGCGCGCACAATGCGGAGTTCGCCGGTGCCCACAACGGGTCCGACCGCGCCGCTTCCGGGTGCGGCGCGTCGGGGTCGACCCCGAGCAGCGCCGGCGTGGCGAGGTACACCGCGACCCGGCCGTTCGGGTACTCGTCCAGCGGTGGCGGCATTACGTCGTCATCGGGTTCGACAAGCTCGACCTGCGCGAGCCGGCCGCGCCCGCCGAGCCGCAGCAGATCCCGGACTACGGCGACGTCGCGCTCGTCCCGGAATGGCACCAGGAACCGCATCCCATCGTGGCGCGGCCGCAGGTGCGCCATCGTGTACAGCAGTCCAGGCGACGCCGTCCCGGCCAGCTCCCCCTCCCACTCGCGCGCCAACCCCAGCCGCTGCTCGGGTAGCCATGGCGCGCTCACCACGCCGGCACCCGGACCAATCTCCGATCCGGGCTGGAGTGGCGAGGCGCCGCGCAACCACGCCTCGAGGCCGTGCTGGGTCAGCCAACCGCCGGCCAGCGGCTCACCGTCGCCGGCGAGCTGATGCGACAGCCGGTGGTCGGAGTCGAGATCCCATGCTTCACTGCCGCGTTCCGTCACCGGCAGCCGCAATGTCCTGCCCCGGTGCACCACCAGGTCCGCCGGCGCCGGGAACACCGAGCCGAACCTGGTCTGCACCACGACGCCCAGCACCTCATCGACGGCGTCCCCCAGCGCGGTATGCAGCGCTCCGCCCAGCGTGCTCGGTGGGGGCGAAGTACATGCCGCCCGCCCGCTGACCCCGGCATCGAAGCGCCGGCCGTCCCGCACCATGACCGTGTCGAGCGGCTCGACGGCCAGCCACCGCGTGCTCACTGGCACTCCTGCACGAGGAACCGCGCCGTCAACGCCGCGGGCACCGGGTCGAACGCCAGGTTCGCCGGCCTGTCAAACGGGTCTCGGGCGGGCGGCCGGTACCTCTCGGTACGGCCCAGTTCCACGAGCGCCCCGGCGGCCCGCGGGGTACCGCCCTGCCGTGCCACCAGGCGAGCCAGCTCCGCCGACAGTGTTGTCCACAGCTCGTCGCGAGCAAGGTCGGACAGGCTGCGCCGGTCAAGTTCAAGACGCGACGCCAGCGAGGGCGAAAGCCCGACAGGTTGCACCGTCTCCAGCAAATCGGCCGCGTTCATGCCGTTGCCCCATGGCTGGATCGTGCGGGCCCGCTCACCACCCCGGCGGCGTACCACCACGGTCAGCGCATTGCGGTTCTCGCCAACGCCGGCGTCCTTGGCCGTTTTCAGTGCCTCGTGTGCGATGCCGAGCACCTCCTGCAGCGGGCTGCCCATGTGCGCGAACACGACCGCCGTCGTGGCCGTGACCGGCCCACCGTCCGCGGCGACCAATGGCGTGCCGGACAGGTGCTCGGTCACGAGTTGCCGTACTCGACGTGCCAGCGCCAGCGCACCCGCGGCGGGGCAAAACGCGAGGAAATCGTCCCCGCCCGCATAGATCGGCTCGGCCGGCAGCGGCAGCCCCGAGGAGGCCAGCTGCCATTGCGCCCCAGCCAGCTCGCTCAACGCACGGGAGACCGCGCGGTGCTGGTCAAGGCTCAACCCGTCGAGCGCCTGCCCGAGCCGGTCCAGATCCTGCACGACGACCGCGAAGTACGGCGACGGCGGCCGCACCGCCAGCCCGCGCGCGGCCGCAAGAAGGCTGCGTGCAGCTCGACGGCCCCGCTCCACCAGCCGCGGCGACGCGATGACCCCGGCCCTCCGGAGCCCGTCGGCCTCCCACCGCTCCACGAACACCCAGGTCCCCAGCCGGGTTGCCAGCGGCTCCAGACCGGGCGGCACATCCGCCAGCCTCAGCGGCCGCTCCCGCGGCGGGTCCAGCTCGTCCACACAGGAAGCCAGCCCAGCGACGGCAGCCGCCAGATCCTCCCGCGGGCTGGCCGCCGGCCCGATCAGCCTCGCCCGGAACGACGCCGAGGCGATCGCCACCGTCGATGGGAACGACATGTCGCCGTCCCGAGCAGCCAGCCGCTTCACCCATCCGGCGACCGACAGGCGCTCCCGGCTCTGCCGCTCATGCCGATAGGCCCGCACCGGCACCGGGCTGGCCGGCAGGTGCGGGGCCTGCGAGCACAAGCTGGCCCGCTTGACCAACACCGGCACGAACACCCGCGCCCGCCGGCGAGCCACCAGCGACTCCCGGGCCCGCTTCCACAGCTGCGCATACTCACCGCCGGCCGCCGGGCCAGTCACCCGTACCCACGACACGTCCGGCATTCCCGGCGTCGCCGCCCCCGTCCCGGGAAATACCTGGTCGACCCAGCTCTGCCAGGTGTCCCGGACCAATCCCGCCACGTCGCCAGCCAATTGCTCGCCACGGCCCCTTGGGGCCAGAAATGCGATCTTGTTTGTCGCTCCCCCGCTGGTTGCGCCCGCACTCAGTAGGGAAGGAACAATCAGCCCATACGGCTCCGGCTCCCCAACGAGCCCATCATGCACAGCCCGCGCCGCCAACCACGCGAGGTCCTGAACGATCCGGCTCGCCCCAGCCACATCACCAGTCGTCCGTGACTCTCGCAGGAACCGTTGCACGCCGCCCAATGACAGCAGCACCAAATCAGCCACACACGTCCCCCTCGTCACAATCGGACGCTGGCGTCCGGAGTATGGACCGCGACGCAATACCGTAGTCGCTGAGCCGGTGACCTCCGTTACCGGCGGCATGCCCACCGCTCGACCAGGTGGACCAGCCGGCGAGCTGACAATTACTCAAGCAGCCGCGGCCAGGGTTGGAGACCGGAATCCCGGCGATTCTGTACTCGTCGCTGCCTGTGAGCTTCGGCCGCCTACGCAACCGGCGGCCGCCCCCACTATTCCCCGTTGCTCGCCGAGGCAAGCCGCCCCGGCCACGCAGCGTGGGCGTCCCAGCCTCCCCCGGGTGAAGGCTGGGACGCCCAGCGTTCAGCGGCGAGCGGCCCCGGCCGGGACGCCCGGTCTTCAGCGGCGAACGGCCCCAGCTGAGGCGGCGGGCCGCACGCCGTACATGGCCGGCAGGTCCACCAGGTGCACCCCGGCGGCCCTGGCCAGGTCCGGCGCGAACCCGGCGCGGGAGAACAGGGCAAGCTCGGCGCCATCGGCGTCCCAGCCCTGGGAGGCGAGCAGGCCGCGGAGGTGCCTGAGCCGATCGACGTCGGCGGCCGTGAAGATGTCGTTGGTCGACTTGGCCTCGCCGAGCAGGGCGATCCGCGCGCCCCGGCTTCGCGGCCGAGCGTGCCGGTCGAGCGCGATCACGTCCACCTCGTGCCCGCGGTGCTCCCGGCAAGACACCACCGTGGTGCCGACGTGGCCGATATCGTCCAGGCCGGCCTCCCGCCCGTGCCACCTGACCCATTCCCTGGCGAGCCTCTCGAAGTGCGGGCCGGCGATCTTTCTGGCGAACGCCTCACGCGAGCGGTCCCAGGCCGCGCGGCTATTCCGCATTTCCAGCTCCAGCAGGTTCGGCTGCACGACGAGGTTGTGGAAGCGCACCGCTGGGTCCGCCACCGTGATTACCGGACGTCGCTGCAGGAGGATGTCCTGATCGTAACGGATGAACCCACCGTCTCGCATGATGCCGAGGTGATAGCCGAGCGACTTCGCGTCCATGCCGACCAACCCACCGATCTGCGTTGGCGTGGTCGCGCCATTGGCAACGGCCGCCCAGATCGAATGGTAGATGGCGCGATCCCCGACGCGCGGATCCTCGGCGAGCAGGTAGTCCGGTTCGGTGAACAACGCGTGCGACGGATTGAGTATGCCGCGCTCCAGCCAGGCCAGAAGGCCGTCCGGACCGGGCCTCGGGGCGGCGCCCAGGATATCCCGGTAGCCCGGCGCACCACCCAGCACGGCATCGACCAGAAAGGCCGTCGCCGGGTCGCATTGCCAGTATGCGGCGGCGTCGCGAAAACGGAACGGCCCGACCCGCAGGTCGAGTGCGGCCCGCCCGCGCAGCGCCTGATCCCCGGCGAGCA
>Ga0075431_100007898_pt1 | contig 10605 bp, 7 predicted proteins | sample RhiMetdeltSRZDD5_FD_75297 | JGI IMG/M metagenome (GOLD analysis project Ga0075431, IMG submission 75297) | Populus rhizosphere microbial communities from Tennessee, USA - Rhizosphere MetaG P. deltoides SRZDD5 | ecosystem: Host-associated > Plants > Roots > Rhizosphere > Soil | place: USA...
GCGAACGGCGGCAGCAGCTCGACGGTCTCGCCGGCGCCGATCCGTACCGTCGCCGGATCCCGCGACCCGACCGGCCGGTCCCCGACCAGCACCGAGCAGACGTCGAGGACCCGGGCGAACCGCGCCTGGTCGGCATGCAGCTGCCGGACCGCGGTCAAGACATCGGCGAGCGTCTCGCCCGGCACCTCGTCACTGTCTCGGCCGGCGGCCGCCCGCGCCGCGGCCCAGTAACGCACCCGAACCCTCTCCACGTCAGGTATCCTCCCTTATGCGATGAGGCCCGGGCACTGTGCCCTGGGCCTCTTGTGCGTTTGGGACGCGAAACGACTCGCGGCGCCAGGCCGACCGAGGAGGGAGCGGGCGATGGCCGAACTGCTGCTGCTCACCGCCTCCCTGGAGTCGTCGTCGCAGATCCTCCCCGGCATCGCCCTGCTCCCCCATCACGTCCGGGTGCTCCCGGCCGAGGCGACCGCGCTCATCGACGCACCGGACTGTGACGCCGTCCTCGTCGACGGCCGCCACGACCTCGCGCAGGTACGCGCTCTGACCCGGCTGATCCGTACGACCGGCACCGAGGTCCCGGTCATCCTGATCCTCACCGAGGGCGGACTGGCGGTGGTCACTGCCGACTGGGGCGTCGACGACGTGGTGCTCACCTCGGTGAGCCCGGCCGAGCTCGACGCCCGGCTCCGGCTGGCGACCGGGCGTCTCCAGGCGAGCGGGGACGATCCCGAGGCGCACGTGATCCGGTCCGGCGGCGTGACGGTGGACGAGGCGACGTACACCGCGAAGCTCGACGGCTGGACGCTCGACCTGACGTTCAAGGAGTTCGAGCTCCTCAAGTACCTCGCCCAGCATCCCGGCCGGGTCTTCACCCGGCAGCAGCTGCTGCAGGAGGTATGGGGGTACGACTACTTCGGCGGCACCCGGACGGTCGACGTCCATGTACGCCGGCTGCGCGCCAAGCTCGGCGCCGACAACGAGACCCTGATCGGCACGGTCCGCAACGTCGGCTACCGCTTCGTCGCACCGCCCGAACACGCCGACCAGCCGACGTGATCTGTCACGTGCCGTTCCGCGATTGCGGGACGGTGGTCGGCTCGGATCGCTCCGAAACCGCCACCATCCCGCAACTCGCGGTGAACTGACCCCTACGGCACGTTGATCCGGTCGGTCGCCGTCGGCGTGTACGGGTCGTTCGCACCGAGGAACGCGGTCAGCGCGTCGATGTCGAGTCCACCGATGTGCTTGTTCGTGCCGGCGGCGAAAGTCGGGAAGTTGTCACCGCCGTCGGACAGGAACGAGTTCGCCACGACTCGGTAGGTCGCCGCCGGGTCGATGGGCTCGTCCGCGACGCCGTCACGGTCGGCGTCGACCATGACCGTGCTGACGTCGACCCGCGAGCCAGGCGCCTGGCTCGGGTCCCAGGTGTAGGTGATGCCGGACACCTGCAGGACCTTGACGGCCGTCGCGTTCGGGCCGGACCACTGCTCCTCGAGCAGATCGAGGATCTGCTGGCCCGTGAGGTCCATCGACACGTCGAAGTTGTTGAACGGCTGCACCGTGAAAGCCGCGCCGTAGGTCACGTCGCCGGCGGCGTTCGCGAGCAGGTCGGCCCGGATCCCGCCCGGGTTCATGAACGCGATCTGCGGAACGACGCCCTGCGCCGGTCCGGAGTCCGCGATCACCGTCGGATCGACCTTCTGCGCGTCGGCGATCAGGTTGCCGAGTGGCGAGTCACCCGACCCGTCGGCGTCGGCCGTCCTTGTGACGACGTTGCTACCGGCGATGTGGCCGACGACCTCGTTGGCGATCGGCTCGACCAGCGTCCGGTACTTCTCGATCAGCGTGTTGATCTCCGCGACCGGCTGGACGTCGGTGTTGGTCACGATCCGGTTCTGCGCGAACGCCGCCGGCCGCACGATGTCGTCCGTACGCTTGTTGAGCAGCAGGTGGACGTCGGTCACGATCCGGCCGAACGACGACGCACTGGTGATCAGCCGCGGCTTGCCCGCCGGGTCCTGGACGGTGCAGTTGTACGGCTGGTGCGTGTGGCCAGAGATGACCGCGTCGATCCGCGGGCTCAGGTTACGGGCGATGTCCATGCCCGGACCCGACACGCCGGTGCACCCGTCGTACGCGGTCGGATCGGTCGGGCTGCCGCCCTCGTGCAGCAAGACGACGATCGCCTCGACGCCCTGGGCCCGGAGCTTCGGAACGAGGGCGTTGGCGGTCTCGACCTCGTCGGCGAAGCGCAGCCCCTCGATGCCCGATTTGCTGACGATGGCCGGCGTCCCTTCGAGGGTCATGCCGATGAAGCCCACCTTGACACCGCGGACGTCGACCACCTTCGTGGCCGGGAACAGCGTGGGCCGTGTGCGGTTGCCCTGGTTCTCCCAGAAGACGTTGGCCGACAGGTAACGGAAGTCCGCGCCCTCGAACGGCTGGCTCGGGTCGGGGCAGGAGTTCTGGTTGTTCGCACCGTCGCCGTCGTCGAGGCAGCCGCCCTGCTGCATGCGGCGCAGCTCGCGCCAGCCCTCGTCGAACTCGTGGTTGCCGACCGACGCGATGTCGAGGCCGATCTTGTTCATCGTCTCGATCGTCGGCTCGTCGTGGAAGGCGGCCGAGATGAGCGGCGAAGCGCCGATCAGGTCGCCGGCGGCCACAGTGAGCGTACGGGCGTCGTTGGCCCTGGCCTGCGCCCGGAGGATCTCGAGATGACGGGCGAGGAACGCGGCACCGCCGGCTGGCGTGTTGTTGATCCGGCCCGACGAGCTGGTCGGGGGAATGACCTCGAGGTTGCCGTGGAAGTCGTTGACGGCCAGGAGGTCGAGCCTCACCAGATGGTTGTTGTTGGACTGCTTGGCCGTCATCTGACGGTAGGTGGCGCGAGCCGAGTCGGAATCGGTGTCTGCGGCGCCACTGCCGACGGCTGAGCCTGGCATCCCCGCGATCGTCGTCGCGAGTGCCGCGACGGCTCCCACCGTTCCAGCGACCGCGCGACGCCGGTTGAGCCTGATCATATGTACGTCCATCCCCTCGACGGTCCGGATAGGTTCACGGCAACCTACCTCGCGGACGGGGACACGGCCACCAGTTCCGGCCGAAGGTTTGGCGAACCTCTAGGTTGTGTCCGTGAACCACGCATCACCGCCCGACGACGCGATCGAGGTGGCTTCGACGCTGCGCACGGGCGACGTCGCGGCGGTTCGCGAGATCGTGTCAGCGGCGGCGGCCGCCGACGGTGTCACACCCCTGCACGAGCCCGCCATGCTCCAGGTGACCACCGAGGAACAGCGGCACGTCACGCACCTGATCGCTCGTACGGACGGCCGAATTGTCGGCTACGCCCAACTCGACCGGCGGGACGCCTCGACGCCGCATCTGGAAGTCGTCGTGACGCCCGACGCGCGTCGCCACGGCTTCGGCGGCGCCCTCGTCGCGCGCGCCCAGGCGGCCGCCTCCCCCCGGCCGCTGGAGCTGTGGTCCCACGGTGACCGGCCGGCCGCGGCGGCCTTGGCGGCCCGGCTCGGCTTCCTCCGCGTACGTGAGCTGTGGCTCATGCGACGCGACCTCGACTCCGTGCTGCCGCCGGTGCCCGACGTGGATTCGGTCCGGATCCGGGCGTTCCGGCCGGGCGAGGACGAGGCGGACTGGCTGCGGCTCAACGCCCGGGCGTTCGCCGAGCATCCGGAGCAGGGCGAGATGACCCGGGCCGACCTGGATCGCCGGATGGCGCAGTCGTGGTTCGACCCGGCGGGGTTCTTCGTCGCCGAGCGCGACGACGAGCTGGTCGGCTTCCACTGGACGAAGGTGCATGCCGGGGATCCCCCGATCGGCGAGGTCTACGTCGTCGGGGTCGACCCGGACGCCCAGGGAATCGGCCTCGGCCGCACCCTGACTCTGGTCGGTTTGCACCATTTGCGGGACAAAGGGCTCGCGTCGGTCGTGCTCTACGTCGAAGCCTCGAACGCCGCGGCGATCGCGCTCTACAGCCGGCTCGGCTTCAAACACACCGACACCGACGTCATGTACCGCGGCTGACGAACCGACCGATCGACGCGCGGGCAGGGTCGGCCGAGGTTAGTGTCCCTCCGCGAGTGTCCGTGGATGGGCCTGGCCGCCTCGCGAGGCACGAGTGAGGCTGGCTGGACCGAGCGGAGGGCCACCACCTCGGCCAGAAACCGCGCTGAGTCACCCGGCGTTCACCAATCAATGGCACCCTTGTCCCTATGGCTGTGGAGGACGTCGAGGCAGATGCGAGCGCATTGCGCACCGACCTGACCCACAGCACCGAGGACGGACCTCCTGACAGCCCAGTCAGTACGGTCCCGCGCGAGTCGTTCGATGTCGAGCCGCCCTACCACGCCGAAGACGTCGAGCTGCCCGCCGACCGGTTCCTCGACCGCGAGCTGTCCTGGCTCGCCTTCAACGAGCGCGTCCTCGAGCTCGCCGAGGACGAGGACCTGCCGCTGCTCGAGCGGGTCCGGTTCGCCGCCATCTTCGCGAGCAACCTGGACGAGTTCTTCATGGTCCGGGTCGCGGGCCTGAAGCGGCGGATCGCCGCCGGTGTGGCCGTGCCGGGCGCGAGTGGGATGCGGCCGCGTGAGGTGCTCGAGAACATCTGGAAAGAGAGCCGGAGCCAGATGGAGCGGCACGGCCGGCTGTTCCACGACGAGTTCGTGCCGACGCTCGCCCGCGCCGGGATCGAGCTCTTGCGCTGGGACGACCTCGAGGACGCCGAGCAGGCCGAGGCGCGCGAGCTCTTCACCGAGCGGATCTATCCGGTGCTGACGCCGCTGGCGGTGGATCCGGCGCACCCGTTCCCGTACATCTCCGGTCTCTCGCTCAACCTGGCGGTCGCCGTCCGCAACCCCGAGTCGGGCAAGGAGCACTTCGCGCGGGTCAAGGTGCCGCCGATCTTCCCCCGCTGGATCGCCGTCGCCGAGCACCGGTTCGTCCCGATCGAGGACGTCATCGCCGCGCATTCGGATCTGCTGTTCCCGGGCATGACCGTGCTCGGCCACCACGCCTTCCGAGTCACCCGCAACGAGGACCTCGAGGTGGAGGAGGACGACGCGGAGAACCTGCTGAAAGCGCTCGAGAAGGAGCTGCTCCGGCGCCGGTTCGGACCGCCGGTGCGGCTCGAGCTCGAGGAGTCGATCGACCCGCACGTCAAGGACCTGCTCGTCGAGGAGCTGGACGTCCGCGAGGCGGAGGTCATCGCGTTGCCGGGGCCGCTGGACCTCGAGGGTCTCAACGCCATCGCCGATCTCGACCGGCCGGAGCTGAAGTACCCCCCGTTCGTGCCCGGGATCCATCCCGACCTGGCCGAGGTCGAGACGGCGAGCCCGGCGGACATGTTCGCGGCGCTGTCGCAGCGCGACGTACTGGTGCACCATCCCTACGACTCGTTCGCCACGAGCGTGCAGCGATTCATCGAGCAGGCCGCCGCGGACCCCAAGGTGCTGGCGATCAAGCAGACGCTCTATCGCACGTCGGGTGACTCACCGATCATCGATGCGCTGATCGACGCGGCCGAGGTGGGCAAGCAGGTGCTCGTGATCGTCGAGATCAAAGCGCGGTTCGACGAGCAGGCCAACATCCGGTGGGCCCGGAAGCTGGAGCAGGCCGGCTGCCATGTCGTCTACGGGCTGCTCGGTCTCAAGACCCACTGCAAGCTGGCGCTGGTCGTCCGCGACGAGCCCGAGGGCATTCGCCGCTATGCCCACATCGGCACCGGCAACTACAACCCGAAGACGGCGCGCCGCTACGAGGACCTCGGGCTCCTGACGTCCAACTCCAACATCGCGGGCGACCTCACCGACCTGTTCAACAACTTGTCGGGCTTCTCCCGGCGCGCCCACTATCGCCAACTGCTCGTGGCGCCGGATGGCATCCGGGCCGGCATCATCGAGCGGATCGAACGCGAGATCGACCACCATCGGTCCGGTCGTCCGGCGTTGATCCGGATCAAGGTCAACGCCCTGGTCGACGAGGGCACGACCGACGCGCTGTTCCACGCCAGTCAGGCTGGTGTCCCGGTGGACCTGTTGACCCGTGGCATCTGCGCACTGCGGCCGGGCGTTCCGGGCCTGTCCGAGACCGTACGGGTGCGCAGCATCCTCGGCCGGTTCCTCGAGCACAGCCGGATCTTCTGGTTCGAGAACGGTGGTGAGCCGGAGGCCTGGATCGGCTCGGCCGACCTCATGCATCGCAACCTCGATCGGCGAGTCGAGGCACTCGTACGGGTGCCACGCCGAGCTCACATCGAACAGATCGGCGCGCTGCTCGACAAGTCCTTCGACGACGAGACGTCCGCCTGGCACTTGCGGGCCGACGGCACCTGGGAGCGGCGCAACCTCGCCGCGGACGGCACACCGTTGAACGACCTCCAGGACTGGCTGATCGGGCAGTCCCAGCGCCGCCGCCGAAGCTGACCCGCGAGTCAGTTTCTAGAAACAAACTTCGCCCGCGAAAAGGAGTTTCTCTACAAGCAAAGTCGGCCTACAAAAAAGACGGGCCGGCTCGCAGCATCTGGGGGGAAATGCACGAGCCCGGCCCGTCGCGCGTCCAGCCGGCTTGGGGGGTGGGCGGGCTGGACGGCCAACGTCACTCTACCCGCCGCATCCGGCAAACAGCAACGGGCTGTTAGCAAGATCCGACACCAGGGTCATGCGGTTTTCGACCGGTGTTAAAACCAGCACCAGATCGGTCCCGATAACGTCAGCATCGATCAGTTCGAACCGCTCGTCATAGGTCCCGCCCTGACCGATCGCCGGTCCGGTCGCCACCTCGGATCGCGGGACCCGTTCGGCCTCCGCGATCGCGGCGGTTTCGAAGTTCATGCTGACGGCCAGATCGAGGCCGCGCTCGGACGGCCGGATGCCGAATCCGAGGCCTTGGTGGGCCCGGATCTCCCCGACCTCGGCGATCCGGGCCGCGGCCAGTTCCTGGTCCGCCGGCGCGGCCGAGTCGTAGGACGTGACGACGCACGATCGCGGCGGCTGATGGACGATGGCGGTGATTGATCCGAAGAGCGGTGTCGCCGTCGCGGCCACGTCGGCCAGATCGCCCATCCCACCGGACTCCGAGCCGATCGTGTCGACCGTACGTTCTGCGTAGTCCGGCGCATCGGACAGCACGACCAGCCGTTGGTCGGCCAGCACAGCGATGTGCTCCAAGAGGGGTGTCAGCGTGTCGCCGAGCCGGGCCAGCAGGTCCGGTCCGCCCTGCCAGACTCCGCCGCTGTCGGCGTCCGTGTCGGGCTCCCGGTAGCCGAGGTCGGCAAGACCGGCCGTGACGTCCGCGGGCTCGACGGCGTCGTCGAGCTCGGCCACGATCACCGCACCGTCACGGGCCTGGCCGAAGATCTCCCAGTCCAGATCGAGCACCGACCAGCCGTACGGCTCGACCATAAACCGCGCCGAGCCGACCAGACCGGACACCGCGGACAGGTCGTCCTCGTACGCGGCGTTCAGCGCCTCCCGGCGGTCCGCTTCTGGGGAAGCACTGCTCACGTCAGTGTCGCCCACGGTCTCTCGTACCTGACTCCAGTCGGTGAAGTTGGCCGTCAAGGTCCCGTCGGGCAGGGTGGCGAGGGCCCGCATCAGCGGCGGATCGAGCGGCTCGCTCCCCCGCGCGATGAGTGCGCCGGACACGATCGCCATGGCGAGCACCATGGCGGCGGCCAGGCTTCGACGCATCGGCCCAGCATGGCAGGCGGCCGCGGCGGCCAACGCGTCGATGTGCATTCGGCAGGCAAAGCGGCGAAACTGCTCGCGTGGAGCCCACCCGAACGGTCCTGGCCGCCGGTGCGGTCGTCTGGCGTCGTCTGGGTGACTCCGTCGAACTGCTTGTCGTCCACCGGCCGAAGTACGGCGACTGGAGCTTTCCTAAGGGCAAGACCCACCGAAGCGAACGGCTGCCGGCCACCGCGGCACGGGAGGTGCTCGAGGAGACGTCGGTGCCGATCCGGCTCGGCCTTCCGCTGACGACGGTCCGCTATCCGCTCCATCGGCCCCGCCCGGTCACCAAGCAGGTGTCGTACTGGGTCGCTCGTCCGATCGGCGACGGCGAGATCACGCTCGAGCCCAACCACGAGATCGACGAGGCCAGCTGGCTGCCGCTCGAGAAGGCGGCCCGTCAGCTCAGCTACGAGCACGACCGGGATCTGCTCGATCGCTTTGTCCGCCTGCAGAAGACCAAGGCCCACAAGACCCGGACGCTGGTCGTCTTGCGCCATGCGACGGCCCGGTCGCGGACGCGATGGAAGGGCGACGACCGGCGCCGGACCCTCACCGCCAAGGGCCTGCGCGAGGCGCATCGGCTGGTGCCGTTGCTCGCGGCGTACGGAATGAGCGAGATCGTCAGCAGTGACTCGGCACGCTGCGTGCAGTCGATCGAGCCGTACGCCGACCACCTCGACGCCGACATCGTCCTCGAGCCGGGCATCACCGAGGAGAAGTCTTCGCCGAAGCGCGTCGCCGAGTGCCTTCGCAACGTCTGCGCCACGAAGCATCCGGCGGTGATATGTACGCACCGGCCGGTGCTGCCGATGATCTTCGACGCGCTCGAAATCGCGCCGATCCCGCTCGAACCGGCGCAACTGATGGTCGTCCACCACCGCGGCCGCAAGGTCCTGGCGACCGAATTGCACCACGCCTGAGCGAGATCGCACGTTCCGTCACGGAGTGCATCTAGCTGCGAAGTTAACGTGACGGCCGCCCAGTCTCAAACGGAACGTTTCCTGGGCGCTGATCACCGTTCATTCCGCGTTCACCTGCACCGATGGGGCGCTTCACCTGCGATCCCTACGTTCCGAAGTGCGGGTCGACGTGACCTGCGAAGGTTCCAACTCCTGGAGAGGGATTGCAGTGATTCGCACCCCCTTGCGCCGCGCCGCCGCTCCGGCGGCGATCGTGCTCTCACTTGCGTTCATCGCCGCCGCCTGCGGCAGCGATGACGATGACGGCGGAGGCAGCGGCGGTAGCAGCGGCGATGTGTCCGGCACGGTCAACGTCTCCGGCTCGTCGACCGTGGCACCGATCAGCTCGCTCGTCGCCGAGGAGTTCAGCGGGGAGAACGAGAACGTCGACATCGCCGTCGACGACCCCGGAACGGGCGACGGCTTCGAGCTGTTCTGCGAAGGCCAGACCGACATCTCCGACGCCTCCCGGCCGATCGAGCCCGAAGAGGCCCAGCTCTGCAAGAAGGCCGGCATCGAGTACACCGAGCTGGCGATCGGCTTCGACGGCATCACCGTGCTGACGAACCCGAACAACGACTCCGTCGAGTGCCTGAGCTTCGCCGACCTCTACGCGCTGATCGGTCCCGAGTCCGAGGGCTTCGACAACTGGTCCGACGCCCAGCAGCTGGCAAGCGATCTGGGCTCCTCCACCGAGTTCCCGGACGAGTCGCTGGAGCTGACCGGTCCGGGTGCGGAGTCCGGCACCTACGACTCGTTCATCGAGATCGCTCTGGCTGACACTGCCGAAGCCCAGGGCGTGCCGGAGAACCAGCTCGAGTCCACCCGTCCGGACTACGCCTCCAGCGCCGATGACAACACCATCATCAGCAACATCGAGGCGTCCGACACGTCGCTCGGATGGGTCGGCTTCGCGTTCGCCGAGAACGCGGGCGACAGCGTGAAGGAGATTCCCGTCGCGGCCGAGCCGGGCGGCGACTGCGTCGAGCCGAGTGCGGAGACGATCGCCGACGGCAGCTACCCGCTGGCCCGGACGCTCTACATCTACGTCAACAACGCCAAGGCCGAGCAGAACGAGGCCGTGTCGGCCTATGTCGACTTCTACCTCGACGGTCTCAGTGAGTGGGTCGAAGCGACCGGCTACGTTCCGCTCCCTGAGGACCAGGCCAGCGAGACGATGTCGACCTGGGAAAGCATGTAACGACTGCGATGGCTACCTCAACCGTTCCGCCGAGTGGATCACCGGTCGACCTGACCGGTGATCCACGTCGGCATCGGCGCGAGCGCTTCATGGGCGTGCTGTTCTTCGCGGCCGCCGTGACCTCCCTTCTGATCAGCGCGGCGATCCTGTACTCGCTGTTCAGCAACGGCATGGAGTTCTTCACCGAAGTCGACTGGGGACACGTCTTCGGCACCGACACCTGGAGCCCCCGGTTCAACGAGTTCAGCATCGCGACGATCTTCATGGGGAGCCTGATCGTCACGGGCATCGCGATGATCGTCGCGACGCCGCTTGGTCTGGGAGCCGCGATCTACCTCTCGGAGTACGCCCGGCCCAGCATCCGCTCGGTGCTGAAGCCCATCCTCGAGGTGCTCGCCGGTATCCCCTCGGTGGTCCTCGGAGTCTTCGCTCTCATCTGGATCGCCCCCGAAGTGGTCGGCCGCCTGTTCGGGGAGGAGCACGGCCGCGGCGGCACCATGATGGCGGCCGGCATCGGCGTCGGCATTCTCACCATCCCGCTCATCGCCTCGGTGTCCGAGGACGCGATGCGGGCGGTGCCGTCCAGTCTGCGACAGGCATCGGCGGGTCTTGGGGCGCGTCGCATGACGACGACCGTGCGCGTGGTTCTTCCGGCCGCGATCTCGGGCATCGTCGCCGCGTTCATCCTGGCGACGTC
>Ga0075431_100007900_pt1 | contig 10602 bp, 8 predicted proteins | sample RhiMetdeltSRZDD5_FD_75297 | JGI IMG/M metagenome (GOLD analysis project Ga0075431, IMG submission 75297) | Populus rhizosphere microbial communities from Tennessee, USA - Rhizosphere MetaG P. deltoides SRZDD5 | ecosystem: Host-associated > Plants > Roots > Rhizosphere > Soil | place: USA...
CAATTTGTCAGTCACAAGATCGAGCGCCGCGTCAGCGACAACGAGATCGTGGTCATCTCGGAGTCCAGCAGCACTTCTCTCGAAGAGAAGGTCACGGATCTCGCGCAGCACCACAGCGACAGCCGGTCCGGAAGCACTTCGAGCAAGGGCAAGGATCCTGATGTCTCGGAGACAACCCGGTCGGATGATGTGGTCATCGAGATCGGCTCCGCAGCTCCTGCGAAACCGCTCAAAGTCTTGGAGCCAAAATCCGATGACTACGACATTTTACGAATCTATGGTTCAGATCCTGCGAAATGGTGGCCGCCGAAGAGCCAACGCGAGATCAACGATCTGACTCGAACGCCTGCGCATATGGCCCAACATCGGACGGCGAGGATTGGCCAGTACTTGGCAGTTGGCGGTGTAATAACATCGGGTATGGCTACTTGCGTCGCGGTCTATCACGCGAGCATTGAATCCACTTCGGTTTGGGCACCAGTCGGATGGTCGCTGGCTGCGGCAGCAACCGCCGCAGCCGGGGTTTCCCTTCTTTGTTACGCTCTGCGGATTCAGGGTGTCATGCGACACACTGAAAGCAATTTGAGGTGACTTCGTCGCGATCAGACTAGAAGTCCCCGCATCTGCCCATTGTGGGCACCTTCTCCCCGCGCGCGGGGAGAAGGGAGCAGGGAGGCGCCTCACCCGCCGGCGCCGACCGCGTCGTCGTCGCCCTCGCCGCCTTCGGACGGCATCTTCTTGGAGAGGTCCTCGCCGGTCTGCTGATCGACCACCTTCATCGACAGGCGAACCTTGCCGCGCGGATCGAAGCCGACGAGCTTGACCTTGACCTTGTCGCCTTCCTTGACCACGTCGCCCACCTTGGCGACGCGGCGCGGCGCCAGCTCGGAGACATGGACGAGCCCGTCGCGCGAGCCGAAGAAGTTCACGAAAGCGCCGAAGTCGACGATCTTCACCACCGTGCCGTCATAGATCTCGCCGACCTCGGGCTCGGAGACGATCGACTTGATCCATTTGATCGCGGCATCGATCGAGGGGCCGGAAGCCGAGGCGATCTTCACCGTGCCGTCGTCGGAGATGTCGATCTTGGCGCCGGTCTTCTCGACGATCTCGCGGATGACCTTGCCGCCCGAGCCGATGACCTCGCGGATCTTGTCGACCGGGATCGACATCACCTCGATGCGCGGCGCGTATTCGCCGAGGCCGGGGCGCGACTCGGTCAGGGCTTCCGCCATCTTGCCGAGAATGTGCATGCGCCCGTCCTTGGCCTGGAACAGGGCGACCCGCATGATCTCCTCGGTGATGCCGGTGATCTTGATGTCCATCTGCAGCGAGGTGATGCCGTCGCGGGTGCCGGCGACCTTGAAGTCCATGTCGCCGAGATGATCCTCATCGCCGAGAATGTCGGAGAGGACGGCGAAGCGGTCGCCCTCGAGGATCAGGCCCATGGCGATGCCGGCCACCGGCCGCTTCAGAGGCACGCCGGCATCCATCAATGACAGCGAGGCGCCGCACACCGTCGCCATGGAGGACGAGCCGTTGGACTCGGTGATCTCCGAGACGACGCGGATGGTGTAGGGGAACTGGTCCGGGGTCGGCAGCATCGGATGGATGGCGCGCCAGGCAAGCTTGCCATGGCCGACCTCGCGCCGGCCGGTGAAGCCGACACGGCCGGTCTCGCCGACCGAATAGGGTGGGAAGTTGTAGTGAAGCAGGAAGGATTCCTTGTAAGTCCCCTCGAGCGAATCGACATATTGCTCGTCATCGCCGGTGCCGAGCGTGGTCACGACCAGCGCCTGGGTCTCGCCACGGGTGAACAGCGAGGAGCCATGGGTGCGGGGAAGGACACCGACCTCGCACACGATGGGACGGATGTCGGCGAGGCCGCGGCCGTCGATCCGGGTGCCGGTCTCGATGATGTTGCCGCGCACAATCTCCTTCTCGACATTCTTGAAGGCGCCGGCGACCTTCTGGGGATCGACCTCCGAGCCTTCCGGCGCGAGGCTCGACAGCACGCTCTCCTTGATCTCGTCGATCTTGAGGTGGCGTTCCTCCTTTTTGGCAATTCGATAGGCGCCCCGCAGTCCTTCGCCGGCGCTGCCGCGGACATTGGCGAGAATGTCGCCGGTGTCGTCGGCGACGAGCTCGCGCGGCGAACGGGCGGCGCGCTCGGCGAGGCGGATGATGGCGTCGAGCACCGGCTGGAAGCTCTTGTGGCCGAACATCACGGCGCCGAGCATCGTGTCCTCGGAGAGCTCGCGGGCCTCGGATTCGACCATCAGCACCGCATCGCGGGTGCCGGCGACCACCAGATCGAGGTCGGACTGCTTCTGCTGCTCGAGCGTCGGGTTGAGCACGAACTCGCCATTGAGGACGCCGACGCGGGCGGCGCCGATCGGCCCCATGAAGGGGATGCCCGACAAGGTGAGAGCAGCCGATGAGGCGATCATCGCGACGACGTCGGGATCGTTCTCGAGATCATGCGACAGCACGGTGGCGATGAGCTGGGTCTCGTTCTTGTAGCCGTCGACGAAGAGCGGACGGATCGGGCGGTCGATGAGCCGCGACACCAGCGTCTCGCGCTCGGTCGGGCGTCCCTCGCGCTTGAAATAGCCGCCGGGGATCTTGCCGGCAGCATAGGTGCGCTCCTGATAGTTGACGGTCAGCGGGAAGAAATCGATCCCTGGCTTCGGCGATTTCTCGCCGACCACGGTGGCGAGCACGGTGGTCTCGCCAAGGGAGGCCAGCACCGCACCATCGGCCTGGCGGGCAATGCGCCCGGTCTCGAGTCGCAGCACGCGGCCGCCCCACTCGGTCTCTTCAACAAAAATATCAAACATCGTCGTTTCCTGCGTTCTGCCCTTGGCCGCAAGACTGCCATTCGTGCCTTGTCTCCATGCGGCGTCCCCGTTTGGGCGCTTTGGCAAGGGCCCCATTGCCCGATGCCGTTGTGAGGGGAATGCGGCGGCATGCTGCGCCGCCAGAAATGATCATCAGCGTCGAATGCCCAGCCGCTCGATCAGCGTCTGATAGCGCTCGACATTCTTCCGCTTCAGATAATCGAGAAGACCCCGGCGCTGGCTGACAAGCTTCAGAAGGCCGCGCCGCGAATGGTTGTCTTTCTTATGCGTCTGGAAATGGTCGGTGAGGTTCTTGATCCGCTCGGTTAGAATGGCGACCTGAACCTCCGGAGAGCCCGTGTCCTCGCTCTTCACCGCATATTCCTTGATGAGCGCCTGCTTGCGCTCGGCAGCAATCGACATCGTAACGTCTCCTTTCAGGGCGGCCCGCCCGTCAACCCAGATTGAACACACGCCTGGGCTTCAGCACGCCACCTTCGATGTTGCCGATGGCGATCGGTTCGTTCCGCCAGGTCACGAAAACAGCGTCGAGCCTGATCGGAGCATCCCTGCCACGCAGAAGGATAGGCTGGCCTTGCTTGAGGCGTGATGCCTCCGCCTGGCTCACGGCCAGCGCCGGGATGTCGTCCAGCGCGGTCTCAAGCGGGCGAAGGCAGGAAATGAGGCATTCCGGCCCCGCGCCCTTATGGCGCAACTGCCGTAAGGATTCCAGCGAAATCATATCGGCCTCGGCGAAGGGGCCGACGCGGGTGCGCCGCAATGTCGCGACCCGGCCGAGACAGCCAAGGGCGCGGCCGAGATCGCGGGCGAGGGCGCGGATATAGGCGCCCTTGCCGCATTCGGTCTCGAATTCGGCATGATCGCGGTCGGGGATGGCGACGAGCGCCAAGCGGGCGATCTCCACCGGGCGGGGTGCGAGCACGGTCTCGACGCCCTCGCGGGCGAGGTCATAGGCCCGCTCGCCCTCGACCCTGACAGCGGAAAAGCGCGGCGGGACCTGCATCAGCGTGCCGGTGAAGGCGGGCAGCGCGCTCAGGATCGCGGCTTCGGATGGGCGCTCGGACGACACAGCGGTCGGCGCGGTCTCGCCATCGTCGGAGGGCGTCTCCTCGCCCCAGGCTATGCTGAACCGATAGGTCTTGGATCCGTCCATGACGAACGAAACGGTCTTGGTCGCCTCGCCGAGGGCGATCGGCAGGAGGCCGCTCGCCAGCGGGTCGAGGGTGCCGGCATGGCCGGCCTTGTCGGCGCCGAACAGGTGTTTGACCTCGCTCACCATGCGGGTCGAGCCCGCCCCCACGGGTTTGTCGAGGACGAGCCAGCCATGGACCGGCTCGCCTTTGCGCCGCGCTGCCATGGCGGGTCACTCCCGGTCCGGCTCGGGATCGCGACGTTCGAGATCGCGTCGGACCTCGGGACGGCTGAGGATCTCGTCGACATGGGCGGCGTAGTCGAGCGCCGTGTCGAGGCGGAAGCGCAGGTCGGGCATGAATTTGAGATTGAGCCGTGGGGCGAGGAGCTTGCGAAGATGGCGGCGGTGACGCTCGAGGGCGGCGAGGAAGGCATCCTCGCGTCCGGGTACGAACGGGCGTACGTAAACGGTGGCAAGCCTCAGATCGGCCGAGAGCTGCACCTCGACGATGGTGACGCCGGCATGGTCGATGAGGTCGTCGGCGACATCGCCATGGGCGAAGATGGCGGCGAGCTCGTGCCGTATCAGCTCGCCGACCCTGAGCTGGCGCTGGCTTGGCGTCCTGCCGCTCACAGCGTCCGTTTCACCTCTTCGACGCGGAAGCACTCGATGACATCGCCGACCCGCATGTCCTGATAGCTCTCGAAGGCCATGCCGCATTCCTGACCGGCGACCACCTCGCGGACCTCGTCCTTGAAGCGCTTCAGCGTCGACAGCGTTCCCTCATGCACGACGACATTGTCGCGAATCAGCCTGACCCTGGCGCCGCGCTGGACCACGCCTTCGGTGACGCGGCAGCCGGCGACCTTGCCGACCTTGGAGATGTTGAAGATCTCGAGGATCTCGGCATTGCCGAGGAAGGTCTCGCGCAAGGTCGGCGCCAGCAGGCCCGACATCGCCTGCTTAACGTCGTCCACGAGGTCGTAGATGATGTTGTAGTAGCGGATCTCGATGCCGGTGCGCTCGGCGGCGTCACGCGCCTGGGCATTGGCGCGGACATTGAAGCCGAGAATGACGGTGCCGGAAGCGGCGGCGAGCTGGACATCCGATTCGGAGATGCCGCCGACGCCATAATGGATCACCCGCGAGGCGACTTCGTCGGTCGCGAGTTTCTCGAGCGCCTGTACGATCGCCTCGGCCGAACCCTGTACGTCCGCCTTGACGAGGATCGGGAACTCCTTGCGCCCGGCATCCTTCATCTGGCTCATCATCTGCTCGAGCGACGAACGGCCGGCCGGCGAACCCCTGGTCTCGCGGCGCTTGCGGTCGCGATATTCGGTGATCTCGCGGGCCCGCGCCTCGGTGTCGACGACCACCAGCTGGTCGCCAGCCTCGGGGGCGCTCGAAAAGCCGAGCACCTCGACGGGCACCGAAGGACCGGCCGATTTGGCGGTCTCGCCGCGCTCGTCGATGAGGGCGCGGACGCGGCCCCAGGCGCTGCCGGCGACGACGATGTCGCTAGGGTGCAACGTGCCGCGCTGGACGAGCACGGTGGCCACCGGACCGCGACCCTTGTCAAGCTGAGCCTCGACGACGATGCCGTCGGCCGGCCGGTCGGGATTGGCGGTGAGGTTCAACACCTCGGCCTGGAGCAGGATGGCGTCGAGCAGCTTGTCGAGATTGATGCGCTTGGTGGCCGACACCTCGACCTCGAGGGTCTCGCCGCCCATGCTCTCGACGACGATCTCATGGGCGAGGAGGTCGGTCCGCACCCGGGTCGGATTGGCGTCGGCCTTATCGATCTTGTTGATGGCGACGATGATCGGCACCTCGGCGGCGCGGGCGTGGTTGATCGCCTCGACAGTCTGCGGCATGACCCCGTCATCGGCGGCCACCACCAGCACGACGATATCGGTGGCGCGGGCGCCGCGGGCGCGCATGGCGGTGAAGGCCTCATGGCCCGGCGTGTCGATGAAGGTGATCATGCCGGACGGCGTCTCGACCTGATAGGCGCCGATATGCTGGGTGATGCCGCCGGCCTCGCCCGACACGACATTGGTCTTGCGGATGGCGTCGAGCAGCGACGTCTTGCCATGGTCGACATGGCCCATGATGGTGACGACGGCAGCGCGCGGCTTGAGGTCGCCGGCGATATCGCTCTCGCCCATCAGGCCCTCCTCGACATCGGCCTCGGAAACGCGGCGCACCAGGTGGCCGAGCTCCTCGGCAACGAGCTGGGCGGTGTCGGCGTCGATGACGTCGTTGATCTTGTGCATCTGCCCCTGCTTCATCAGGAGCTTGATGACGTCGACCGAGCGCTCGGCCATGCGGTTGGCGAGCTCCTGGATGGTGATCGCCTCCGGAATGATGACGTCGCGGGCGATCTTCTCCTTGCTCGGCTGGAAACCGGAGGCCTGCTTGCGCTGGCGCTCGGTGCGGCGGCGGAAGGCGGCAAGCGAGCGGGCGCGCTCCTCATCCTCGCTCAGCGCATTGGAGACGGTGAGCTTGCCGCGCCGGCGATCGGTTTCGGTTTTGGTGACCTTGGGCGCCGGCACTTTGATGTCGCGGCGAATGCGGGCGCGCGAACGCTCGCCTTCCTCTTCCTCGGTGACGGCGGGTGCCGCGGGGCGCGGCTCGCCGATCCGGGTGCGGGCGGTCTCCTCGGCGCGGCGCTTGCTCTCCTCCTCGGCGCGGCGGCGCGCTTCCTCGTCGGCCTTGCGGGTGGCAGCGGCTTCGCGCTCGGCGGCCTCGCGGGCGGCTGCCTCGGCATGGCGGCGGGACTCCTCCTCGGCGCGTTTGCGATCCTCGGCCTCGCGGACCCGGGCGGATGCAAGGGCGCGCTCGCGCGCCTCCTTCTCATCGGCGGTCAGGGTGCGCAGCACGACGCCGGAACGGGAAGCCTGCGGGCGGGCGCCGTCGCCACGACGGGACGTCTCGGCACGGCCGGTCGGGGCCTGCGGTTGAGATGCCCCTCGGGTGGCCTGGCCGCTACGGGCGGCGCCGGCGGCATCGCGAGCGGGACTCGCCGGGGCGGATTGTGCCTGGCGGGCGGCCGTCGCAGCGGGTTGCGGTGGCGGCGGCTGAGCCGGCCCCGCCGGGGTGCCGGGAGACGGCTGAACCGCTGCGACCGCCGGCGGCGCGGCCGGGCGCGGCTGGCCTGCGGCGGGTGCGGTGGCTCTCGCCTGGGACTGTGGTGCGGGCGCGGCAGGCGGTGCCGGCGGGCGCGTGATGGTGGCGGTATCGGAATCGCCAGAGGCGGATGCGGCGGCGGCCGGGCGTGGCGCTGCCGGCGGCGGGGCAGGGCGGGGCGAAGCTGCCGCTGGGGCAGGGCGGGGCGCGGCGGCAGCCGGGGCGGGGCTCGGCGCCTTCGCGGCAGCCGCGGACTCGGATTCGGCGGGTTTGGCCGGCTGAATCACGCGTTTGCGCTTGGTCTCCACCACCACGGTCTTGGAGCGGCCATGGGGAAAGTTCTGCCGGACACGGCCCTGTTCGACGGCCGGACGGCGAAGACTCAGTGTCCGACCGCTCGGCCCTTGCGGGCCGGCGCCATGCTTGCGATCTCCGGGATCGTTCGTATCGTTCATCTGCTCTCTTGTGTCCAACAGCTCAGCGCTCCCGGTATGCTGCAAACCGGCGCGCCGCTGCGAGAAATTTGCGGGCAAGCCCGCCCTCGGCGATGGCAGCATGTATCACATGTGATTGGCCCAACGCCAAACCCAATTCAGGGGATTCGAAGACTTCGATTATTTCTGGGGAAGTCCCGGCCTCCTTGAGTTTTCCGACCAGTTTTCGCCGTCCGTCCGCTGCCCCGTCCGCCGCCTCGACAAGGACCGCGAGGCGACCCTTGCGGGCCTCGCCCGCCACCCGCTCGAAACCGGCGCTGACCAGCCCGGCCTTGTTGGCGAGCGACAAATAGGCCAAGGCCTCCTGCCGCAACAATGCACCGGTGCGCTCCGCCAGATCGGCCGCCGCCTGGCATTCCGTCCGGAAGCCCCGGGCGAACAGCTTGCGGCGCGCCGCCTCGGCAACCTTGGTGGCGGCGCAGGTCACCCAGACGCCCCGCCCCGGCAGCTTGCCGCGGAGGTCCGGCACGATCTCGCCGGAAGGCGCCCGGACAAAGCGGATGAGCTCGCCCGGGTCCCTGACCTCGCGCGTCACGATGCAGGTGCGCTCCGCCACCTCGCCCTCGCCGTCCTGCCGGTCCGCTTCAGCGTTTGCGCCGAGGTTCATGATCTCCCTACTCTGCCGTCACCTGCTCCAGCGGCTGCTCGGCCCCTTGCGGCTCGATCCAGCCGGCCGTGACGCGGGCCGCCATGATGATGGCCTCGGCCTCGGACGCCAATACTTCGAGGCCGCTGAACGCGCCCTCATGCTTCACCGTCTCGCCCTGCTTGCGCTCGGTCCAGCCGGTTAGGTCGTCGGTGGCACAGCCGGCCAGATCCTCGACGGTGAGGATGCCGGCTTCGCCAAGGGCGACCAGCATGGCCGGGGTGACGCCGTCGATCTCGGCAACACCGTCCTCAACGCCGAGCTCGCGGCGCCGCTCATCCTGCTCGGCGGCTATCTTGGCGAGATATTCGCGGGCTCGACCCTGGATCTCGCTGGCGGTCTCCTGATCGAGGCCGTCGATGGAGGAGAGTTCCTTCTCCTCGACATAGGCGATCTCCTCGACCGAGTCGAAGCCCTCCGAAGCGAGCAATTGGGCAAGCATCTCGTCGGCGTCAAGCGCCTCGATGAAGCGCTGGGTGCGCTCGGCGAACTCTTTCTGGCGGCGCTCGGACTCCTCGGCCTCCGTCAGGATGTCGATGTCCCAGCCGGTGAGCTGGGAGGCAAGACGCACATTCTGGCCGCGCCGGCCAATGGCGAGCGACAACTGGTCGTCAGGAACCACTGCCTCGATGCGCTCGGCATCCTCGTCGAGCACCACCTTGGCGACCTCGGCCGGCGCCAGGGCATTGACGACGAAGGTTGCCGCGTCATTGGACCAGGGAATGATGTCGATCTTCTCGCCCTGGAGCTCACCGACCACCGCCTGGACGCGGCTGCCGCGCATGCCGACGCAGGCGCCTACCGGATCGATCGAGGAATCCTTGGAGCGCACCGCGATCTTGGCGCGGCTGCCGGGATCGCGGGCGACCGACATCACCTCGACGATGCCATCATAGATCTCGGGCACCTCCTGGCCGAACAGCTTGGCCATGAATTGCGGATGGGTGCGCGACAGGAAGATCTGCGGCCCGCGCTGCTCGCGACGGACATCGTAAATATAGGCGCGCACCCGGTCGCCGGTGCGGAAGTTCTCCCGCGGCAGGCTCTCGTCGCGACGGATGATGGCCTCGCCGCGGCCGAGATCAACGATGATGTTGCCATATTCGACGCGCTTCACCACACCCGACACGATCTCGCCGATGCGGTCCTTGTATTCGTCATATTGCCGCTCGCGCTCGGCATCGCGGACCTTCTGGACGATCACCTGCTTGGCGTTCTGGGCAGCGATGCGGCCGAAATCGATGGGCGGCAGCGGCTCGGCGATGAAGTCGCCGACCCGGGCGGCGGGATTTTTATGGCGGGCATCGTCCAGCGTGATCTGGGTCGCCTCGTTCTCCACCGTCTCGACGACCTCGAGCAGGCGGTTGAGGCGGGTCTCGCCGGTCTTGGGATCGATCTCGGCGCGAATGTCGTTTTCGGCGCCATAGCGCGAGCGGGCGGCGCGCTGGATCGCATCCTCCATCGCCTGAAGGACGACCCGCTTGTCGATGCTCTTCTCGCGAGCCACCGCATCGGCGATCTGCAAGAGCTCGAGCCGGTTGGCGCTCACTCCGGATTCAGGCATCGTCATTACTCCCTTCGATCACATCCATTTCACTGCCGTCAGTGGGGCTGATGCCCGCCGGCTTGCGGCTGGCTTCGATCAGTGCGTCGGTCAATATCAGCTTGGCATCGCCGATATCGGCAAAAGGCAGCTCGACCGTCACCGCTGCGGCGCCCGACTTCTCGGGCGGAAGGGTGAGGCGGACGGCGGCGGCAGCGATGCCGGCAATCGTGCCGCGAAAGCGCTTGCGGCCGGACAGCGGGCTTGCGAGCTCGATCTTCGCCTCATGGCCGGTCCATCTTGCGAAATCGTCGGGCCTGACCAACGGCCGGTCGATGCCGGGGGAGGAGACCTCGAGATTGTAGCTCTGCGGCACCGGGTCCTCGACATCGATCAGCGGCGAGATGGCGCGGCTCACCGCCTCGCAGTCATCGATGGTGAATGTGCCGTCGGGCCGCTCGGCCATGATCTGGAGAGTCGAGGTGGTGAGGCGCACGCGCACGAGGCGGAAGCCCATGTCATCGAGAACCGGCTCGATGAGTCGGGCGACGACTGCCGCGGGTCCGGTCTCGCGGGCCATCCTCAAATCGGCGGCATCGGGTCTGCGCTCGGCTTGCAACAATCGCCTTTCACGACAAAAAAAGCGGGCCCCGCAGGACCCACCCTCAACAAGTCTCCCGACCACAGGATCAGGAGTTATGTGAGAATGAATTCGGCGCTCATATACGCCTGCAATGACGTTGGTGCAAGGGGGCAGTGGGCGAAAAGGCAAATGGGCAGTCGGCAGTAGGCAGTAG
>Ga0075431_100007902_pt1 | contig 10599 bp, 10 predicted proteins | sample RhiMetdeltSRZDD5_FD_75297 | JGI IMG/M metagenome (GOLD analysis project Ga0075431, IMG submission 75297) | Populus rhizosphere microbial communities from Tennessee, USA - Rhizosphere MetaG P. deltoides SRZDD5 | ecosystem: Host-associated > Plants > Roots > Rhizosphere > Soil | place: USA...
GAAGGGCGGGCGCAAGACCTGGACGCTACTCTTCACGCCGCCCGGGGTGGGCAAGCGCGCACGCATGACGCTTGGGACGTATCCCGCCACCTCCCTCGCGCGGGCCCGCACGTTGGCGATTGAAGCGCGGGCACACTTGCAGCAGGGGCAGGATCCGCGGGCCGTGCTGGCTGCCCAGGCCGCTGGCGCAATGACAGTGGCCGCAATCATCGAGAGCTTCCTTGAGAAGCATGCCAGGCCGAATCTGCGGAGCGCCAAGGAGATTGAGCGTCGATTGGCCAAAAATGTCACGCCCGTCATCGGCAGCGTGAAGCTCTCCGACCTTCATCGACGCGACATGAACCGGGCGGTCGACCCCGTATTGAAACGCGGACGCCGTGTGGAGGCTGGACGCGTCTTCGAGGACCTAAGGGCGGTCATCCGGTGGGCAGTCGCGCGTGGCGACATGGATCACAATCCGTTCGACGGGATGAAGAAGCCGATTGGCTCGACGCCGCGCGAGCGCACGCTCAGTGACGATGAGATCGTCAAGGTGTGGACCGACCTGCCTCTGGCGCTTGCTAGATCACCGGCATGCCAAAGGATCGTCAAGCTATGCCTGGTGACCGGGCAGCGCGTGGGCGAGGTCTCCGGTCTGGAGACGGCCGAACTCAACCTCGATGCCCGCACTTGGATCATTCCGGGCGCGCGAACTAAGAACGGACACAAGCACGTCGTTCCACTGTCCGACTCCGCCATCGAGATCATCAGGCAAGCTCTCGCCGACGCCGGCAAGGATGCGGAGTTCGTATTCCCCAACAAGGATGGGACTGGGTCGTTATCGCCGCTCGTCGTCGCCAAAACGCTCCTGCGTGCGCAGGAACGCTTCGGACTCGCACGCTGGACTGCGCATGACCTGCGGCGCTCAGCGGCGAGCGGTATGGCGAGACTCGGCGTACCCCCAATTGTGCGCGGCCACATCCTCAACCACCGGACCATCACCAAGGCCGGCGTCACGCTCGGTGTCTACGACCAATACGACTACGCCAAGGAGAAGCGTGAGGCGTTGGAGCGATGGGCGAGCTGGCTTGTCGGCCTGGGCGTTTTGGCGGTGGCGGCATGAACAGAGGGCATCGGGTTTCTGTCCAAGGCGATCTCATCGGTGAGGTTGTAATTCCGACCCTCGCTAACGTCGAAGCGCGCGAGCACCTCTTGCGCATCCTCGAGCCGCTAGTGAGCGTATTGTCTGCGACCCGAGAACACGCGGGAACACTGCCGGGGGAGTTCCTAGCCGCCTTTATTCGTGACATCGTCAACAATGTGCTGCCTCAAGCCCGGCAAACTCTGTCCAAATGCCTTGAGGAATTGAACGAGGCGCTATCGCGCCAGACCGTTGCCTCCCGGAGCAATGGGAAACGCCCCTGGTTGGCCCCGGAAAACCTTCACAAGCTTGCCGCGGCGTTTGGCAATCGATCTGCGCAACGTCCTGACCTCGATGACGCATTTTTTGAAAAGCTTGAAGCCGGTCACGTTGTATTTTGCCCGCTTTGCCGTGGGAAGATTGAAGGGTTTATCCATACCTATTGGATGATCTGCCAGGACAGAAAGGGCGATCATCAGCAGTTGGAACGAAAATGGAGGACCGGTGTAGTTCAGCAGGCAGCGTCGCTAGCTGCGTCGATTAAGGCGAGCGGTGCTCTCGAAGACGATCTGTGGATGCGGCTGAACGGCGTGAGCCCGGACATCATCGCGACGCTCGGCGCAATTTCCGCCTCAAGCCCTCCTCCTCCTAAGCGAAGCGAAGCCGATGGCTCACAAGAGGCTGCTAATACTACTGTCCAGACCGCTCGGAGTGTTGGCTATGGGCTCGGGCTTCTGATTCCAGCGCTAGATGTCTTCGCCGACGCCTACAAGAAGGTAGCGGACCGGCGAGCCGAGGAAGGGAATGCGAGAGAGCGCCGAGGCAGCGCCAGCGACACCGATTGGCTGCTAAAGGCACTTGCGCAAACGTACGCTATTGCCGGTGGCAGCGTAGCGATGCGCTGGGACAAGAGAGACAAGACAAAAGTTGAAGGCCCGTTTGCACGGTTTCTCCGGTCGGTTTGGGAAGTCCTGCCTCCGGTGGGCAGACCGAGGAGACCCGAAACATTTGCGCGAAGAGCCAAAGACCAAATTCTCCCGCAATTCAGCACGGGAGATCTCAAGCGCAAGCGCTGCCCGGACTGTGCGCTGATCGCGCTTGAACGCGCAGGTCGTCGGGCGTAGATGGCGAAATAAGGGTCCGCTACGGCGACCCCAAAATTGACACGGCGCTGACACGCCTCTGCGTCGCCCGTATATGGCTCTGCATCCTATGCCATGTGGAGCCACGACATGCACAACGTCCAGCGGACGGCGCTATCAACGACGGCGATAATGCCGGATGCCATGGCCGCCGTCGCGCCCGTACCCTTCGCGCCGACGGGCGCGCCAGCATCGGCGACGGCAGGCGCCGAGGACATGATGACTCTAGCCGCCGCATGCGCCTTTTTCGGCGGGGATAGGCCGCTTAATCCCTCCACCCTGTACCGCGGAATCAAGGCCAAGCGCTATCCGCCACCAGTGCGCGTCGGCCCGAACTCCTCGCGTTGGTTGAGGTCTGAGTGCCACGCTGCACGCCGAAAGCTAATCGAGGCGCGCGACGTCGACACGCCGGTTGCAGGTGCTGCCGCGCCCGCCCGCGCATCGGCCACGTCTGCCGTCCCCCCGCGAGCGCGGCGTCCCTTCGCAGTAGATGGGCCATGATGATGCAGCTTCTGCAGGCATCGACCCCCACAAAAAGCCGGTCGCTGCTCTGAGACAGCGTAGCCGCGCTGAAAAGAAGCCGAACACCGAAAACCCGTCTAGCGTATCGGCCGTCCAACACGATGGTAACAGGCAATGCGCATCGACCGCCGCAATCGACACAATGAACTAGCCGGCCTCCCAATCCAGGAGATCGCACGCGCCCTCGGCGGCGAAGTGCTAGGTGGCGACGGTTTCCTGGTGCCGGGCCCCGCCCATGGCCCGCATGATCGTTCGCTGCGAGTGTGGCTCGATCCGACGGCGCCTGACGGATTTCGTGTCCATAGTTTCGGTCGCGATTGTGACGATCCGCTCAGGTGCCGCGACTACGTGCGCGAGAAGCTGGGGTTGAAGCCCTGGCGGCCCGGCGCGTCGACCAGGCCGAGACCCAGACCTCGCCGGACCAGCAACACCGCAGCCCTAGAAGTTGGCATAGGTCAGCGCGACAAGGCCCGATGGCTCCGGGACCAATCTCGCCCGTCAAGCGTCACGTTGGTCGATTATCTAGCTTCGCGCGGCATCCGAATGCCGCTTGTGCCGACCACCCTTCGTTATATCCCACCACGCCCACCAAAACACCCCTACGCGGCCATGTTGGCCGCGTTCGCGCTCGCTCATGAGCCAGAGCCCGGCCGGCTCGCTGTGTCGCGGGGGGCGATCACTGGCGTGCATCTGACGCGCCTTCGCGTCGATGGGCGCGGCAAGGCAGGGACCGACCGCGACAAAATCATGGTCGGCCCATCGCTGGGCACCCCCATCGTGCTCGCGCCGCCGAACGATAACCTTGGGCTAGCGATTGCCGAGGGCATTGAGAGTGCACTAAGTGTCCACGTCGCAACGGGGCTCGGCGTATGGGCCGCAGGTAGCGCCAGTCGCATGCCGCATCTCGCTGAAGCGGTTCCGGACTACACAGAGATTGTAACCATCGTTGCGGACGGCGACGAGGTGGGTCAACGCAATGCCCATCTGTTGGCTGAGCGCCTTTTTGAGCGAGGCATTACTGTCGACATCAAGACGGTGGTGGGCAGCGTGGAAAGGGTCAACTCATGAGCTCTTTTCCTGACGCCAACGATGTATTGCGCGACGCGGGCGCAGATGCTTTGCGCCGTCAGCTCGATATGAATCGTCGACCCTACATCGGCTTGCAAAACGGCCGATCTACCGCCAATTCCCGCACATTGCCGATCATCCGCAGAGATGCCGGTCAGCTTTCACACATCGCAACCGAAGCCGAGCGGCATCTGATCGCTGCAGGGGTTCCCTTTTTCCAGCGTGCTGGAAAGCTCGTTAGACCGATCACATGTACGGTCCCAGCCTCCAATGAGCGGAAGGCGAAAACGGCTGCTCTTCGCAACGTTACTGTTGGGTACATGCGCGACCAGATGGGTCAGCACGTTGAGTGGCAGCGATACCGGCGACGTGAACAGGACTGGATCCCAACCGACGCACCAAAGGACGTGGCCGAGATCATCGTGGAGCGAGCCGGAGATTGGAAGTTTCCGCCTGTACAGGGTATATTGACTACGCCAACGTTGCGGCCGGACGGAACGATCCTCGCGGAAGGTGGCTACGATCCCCAGACACAGCTGCTGCTCATTGCTCCGCCCATCCTGCCGCCCATCCCAGAGTACCCATCGAGGTCCGACGGGCTCAAGGCCCTGAGTGTTCTTGATGACCTGCTGGAGGAGTTTCCATTCGTTGACGAGCCGAGTCGGAGCGTTGCTCTCTCCGCGATCATCACGCCGGTGGTACGCCCGGCTTTTTCAAACGCCCCAATCCACGTGGCAGGAGCGCCAACGCCAGCCACTGGAAAATCCTTCCTCATGGATGTCGCTTCTGCGGTCGCCGTCGGCCAGCCTTGCCATGTAATCGCCGCTGGCCGAGATGAGGCTGAAACTGAGAAGCGGCTCGTCGCGTGCGTCTTGGCTGGATATCCACTTGTCTCTGTGGACAATGTAAATGGTGAACTCGGCGGTGACTTTTTGTGTCAGCTCGCCGAGCGCCCACTTCTAAGTCCCCGCATTCTGGGTCGCTCGGAACAACCCATAATTCCAAATCGGATGACTGTGTTTGCTACGGGTAACAACATCCGTTTGAAGGGCGATTTCGTTCGGAGAGCGGTGACCTGTCGGTTGGACGCAAAGGCCGAGCGACCCGAGCTGCGCCGGTTTAAAAGCAACCCAGTAGAGAAGGTCCTTGCAAATCGTGCTCACTATGTGGCGGCCGTGCTAATAGTCGTGCGTTCCTATTTCGCTGCTGGCAAACCAGTGAAGCCGCCACCGTTTGGGAGCTACACAGGTTGGTCGGAGAGCGTCCGGGGGGCGCTCCTCTGGCTTGGCCGCGCTGACCCCGTTGACACGCTAGCGGCCGCGCGATCCGAAGATCCCGAACTGCAGACGCTGAATGCCGTTCTCGGTGCTTGGGCCCAGGCAATCGGGACTGGGCGTGGCAGCGCGTGTACGGCAGCCCAGGCTCTCTCTCGCCAAATTGATCACCTGCGCGAAGCCATCGAGTTGACCGGGGCCTGCAATAAGAAGTCTCCAACCAGGGCGCTGGGCAACTGGCTGGCAAGTGTCAAAGGCCGCATCGTCGACGGGCGCTCGTTTGCTCGCTTGTCGGACAACACGCATGGCCATGCTGCACTTTGGTTCATTGAGCAGGTCGCATGAGTGCGATTTTGGCGGTTTTGGCGGTTTTGTGTCCACCGGATGGGCGGGAGTTGTCACTCTGCCATTTCTCGCCTGAGTGCTCCAACCAAACCGCTAGAACCTCCCGAACCGCCCCGAATCTTGCAGAGACGCCAAGCAGATTGGCCCAACTGCGCGCTTTCATCGAGGTGAGGATTGTATGACAGCCATCGTGCCTTTTGAGGCGCTTGCTGCGCGCGCGCTCGATGTGGAGCGGCTGACCGGGATCGCTGGAGGAGGGCGCAGTCCGCAGACGCTGCGAGCCTATTCCAACGACATGCAGAGCTTCACCGCGCGCCCACTGCCGGAGCTGGAGGATCGGCCACTGCCGCCGCGGTACGCGTCGGGGTTCGCAGAGCAACGTCAGCAGGCATGAGGAGGGTGCCCCATCGGCCCGCGTCACAGACACCGCTTTGGATGCCCCTGCCAGGATCAAACCGGCGATGGCTTGGGCGGTGGGTCGAGAAGCACGCTGATCGTCGCATCAGTGGGTTGTGGTTGGGGCGTTGCCGCGGACGAGCCAGTGCCGCGCATTGGAGGGTAGGTAGCGCGCCGAGGGCTCTGGCTTGAATGGTGATTTGGTGGGATTGGTGGGTTCCCGCCGGCTGCGTGCAGCGATCTCTTCTCGCAGCAAAATAGGGGGCAATTAGCGTGCGGGTTCGGCTGACACAGATCGACGGCAAGCTGCCAAACCTTGCTCTGATGAAGCTTGCGCACCACCACCGTGCGCAGGGCGATGACCTGTACTTCACCAAGGACGTCGAGCGCGGGCTGTTGGAGACCGACTACGCGCGCGTCTATGGGTCGGCCCTCTTCTCCTTCAGCGCGGATCGCGTCGCTGCATTCCTCGCCGCTTTTCCCGATGCCATCGTCGGCGGAACGCACAATCTTGCCGACAACACCACGGTCGAGGAATACCTAGGGGTCGAGGATAACGAGCGATACGACTACTCCATCTATCCGCACTTCCGTGGATCCATAGGGTTCACGCAACGCGGTTGCCGCCTCAAATGCGGCTTCTGCGTGGTTCCCAAGAAGGAGGGCAAGCCGCGCTCCGTAAACACCATCGCCTCGATCTGGCGCGGCGAGCCATGGCCGAAGCACATCCATCTGCTCGACAACGACTTCTTCGGGCAACCCCGCGAGCAATGGCAAGCGCGCATCGCCGAGATCATATCGGGTGGTTTCAAGGTCTGCCTGAACCAAGGCATCAACATCAGAATGGTCGATACCGATGTTGCCAAGGCGCTGGCATCCATCCCCGTGCGGGACGATCAGTTCACGACGCGGCGGCTCTATACGGCCTGGGACAACATCGGCGATGAGGCGCGGTTCTTCGCTGGCGTTGATCTTCTGGAAGAGCACGGTATTCCGCCGACATGCCTGCTCGTCTACATGCTCGTCGGTTACGACCACCGCGAGACGTGGGAGCGGGTCATGTACCGCTTCCAGAAGATGGTCGCGCGCGGCATTCGGCCCTACCCGATGATCTACGGGGATCGCACTAGGGGCTTGCCGCTGGGCGGCTGCAATCAACGCATCGGACATCGAAGTCTGTCGGAGTTTCAGCGCTGGGCCGTCCGCAAGGCGTACACGTTCATTCCATTCGAGTACTACGACGTGAACGCCAAGGGTCGCAGGCCGGAGAAACAGCCCGACCTCTTTGCAGAGGTCGACACCCAACAGGGGAGCACTCTGGCCGTGCGGGCTCGGATCTCGACCGGCGGAGACGAACGATGACAGCGCTGGTCCCTCTCAATCTCGACCCAGTGGCGGCGCGGCTGATCGATGCCGCACGCTTAATCGAGCGTTGGCGCGAGGGGCGCAGCCCGCAGACGCTCCGCGCCTATAGCAACGACCTCCGGCATTTCTCGGACTGGCTTGGTAAGTTTCTGATGACCACCTCTCTGACCACTGCTGAGGCGGTGACGGCGTTGCTGGCGAAGCCGCAAGGCGAAGCCAACGAAATCGTTCGCGCCTATCGTTCGGCCATGATCGACCGTGGGCTATCGCCGAGCACCATCAACCGCCGGCTCTCGGCGCTGCGGTCGCTCGTAGCACTCGGCAAAGAACTTGGGTTCGTCACGTACGACTTGGCAACGCGCAACGTCCGAGCCGAGGCCTATCGGGACACGCGAGGCCCGGAGCGGGACATGGTGGTGATGCTCCTCGAATACGCCAAGGCCCAACCCCATCAGGCCAAGGCCGCTCGTGATGTGGCCATTTTCCTGCTGTTGGGCTACGGCCGGGCCTTGCGTCGCGGCGAGGTCGTCGCGCTCGATCTTGAGCACTTTGACCCTCGGGGCAACCGCTTGAGCGTCCTGCGCAAGGGCAAGCGCGAGCGCAAATTCCTCTCGCTCGATCCGCTGGTGACGGCCAAGTTGCGGGCTTGGGTTGCGCTCCGCGGCAAGGAGCCAGGGCCACTCTTCCTCCAGGTCGGCAAGGGCGGTGGCGTGCTCGCTGGTCGCCGGCTTTCCGGCGATGGCATCCACAAGCTTTTGCAGACAATGGGCGCCAAGCTCGGCAGCGTCATCCGCCCTCATGGCCTCCGACACGCGGCGATTACGGCTGCGCTTGACGAAAGCAAAGGCAACGTCCGGGCCGTCCGTGAATTTTCTGGGCACGCATCGATGGAGACGCTCCTGGTCTATGATGACAATCGCCAGGATGTCGGCGGTGAGGTCGCCAGCAAAGTCATTAGGCGCTTGGGCAAACTGTTCGAGGATACGAAGGGCTGAGAAATGGGGGCACGAAGAAGATTTTCCGCCGTGCTGCTGGAAATTCATGGCGACTACCACCATGCCGACACCTAGAGGCTGCCTCAAATCGATCTCTACTGTGCTCAAACGACTGGCCAGCAACGGCGATGTCGAGGGCCTCCGAGCTTACGTTCGCAGCGACGCGTTCTTGACGGCCTTTGCCGGGCTCGATCCCGACCGCCGGCGGAGTGCCATGCGTGCCTATGCCAAGGCCGAGACGTTGTGCGAAGCCAAGGCTCGCCATCCTCTAGTGAAACCTAAAGCCCATCGACGCCAAGCGGGCGGAGAAGGTCGATTGGAGCGATCCTATCATGCGCACCAAGCTGGCAGACGCCTACGCTCGCGTTGGAGGCGATGACGAGAAGGCCGCTCGGATTCTTGGCGTGACCGTTGGTTCGGCTCGGCTAGCGAAAAAGCGACATCTGGACCCGGCAGCACATGGCCAGGCCTAAAAAGCCAGCTAGAGGGCCGCAGGCGCGCGTTCGCCGTCAGGGCGCCATCCCCCTTACCCCGTCTTGGCTCGCCAGCGTCACGCGTTGTGGGGCGGATTTTCCCTAGGCTCGTGGGGCACCTCGCTCGCTAGAGACAATTCGGCGCCCAAGAAGCGGCCCGAGCACATAAATTGACGCACGGAGGGCCTTCATTCCGGCCAAGATTTCCTCGTATTTGCGGATTGGGTCCCCTCTCCTCGACACTCCATGTCGCAACTCCGATCCTTGAGCAAAACGCACCTGGCGGTCCTCGCTCTCGCGGTTGCCGTGGCGGCCGGGTGGCGGTTCGGGCGCGGGCCAGAGATCACGGCTGTTGCGGCGATACGCGGGACCGCCGTCGAGATTGTCTACGCGACGGGTGCCGTGGAGCCCGTGCGCTGGGCCAAGGTGACGAGCCTGATGCGCAATCGCATCGTCGAGATGTGCTACTGCGAGGGTAAGACCGTGGCCAAGGGCGACGTCCTCGTGCGCCTCGACGACAAGGAGCCGCGCGCACAGCTTGAGGAGCTGAAGGCCCGAGAGGAATTTGCCAAGAGGGAGATGGAGCGGGTCGCGCATCTGGTGGGACGGGGGGTGGCCACCACTCAGGCGCACGAGCGCATCGCCATGGACCTGAGGCAGGTCCAGGCGCTGATCTCCGTGCAAATGGAGAAGCTCGCCTACTTCACCATCTCGGCGCCCATGGATGGGGTCATCCTGCGGCGGGACGGCGAGGTGGGCGAGATCGTCGAGGCGGGGCAGGTGCTGTTTCGCGTCGGAGTGCCGAAGCCGCTGCAGATCGTCGCCGAGGTCAACGAGGTCGACATCCCTCGGGTCGCGGTTGGCCAGACCGCGCTGCTGCGCACCGATGCCTTCCTGGATCGGCGTCTGGAGGGCACCGTGCACGAGATCACGCCGATGGGTGACGTGGTCACCAAGACCTACCGTATCCGCATCGCGCTGCCGGATGACACGCCGCTGATCGCCGGCATGAGTGTGGAGGCCAACGTCATAACACGCGAGAAGGCCGGCGCCCTGCTTGTTCCCGCCGATGCGGTACAAGGCGGGCAGGTCTTCGTCGTCGATGGCGACCGCGTGCGACGGCGGCAGGTGATGCTTGGGATCCGTGGTACTCGCGCCACCGAGATCGTTTCGGGATTGAAGGATGGCGAGCTGGTGGCTTCCCCCGCCGTGGCATCCTGGGCCGATGGCCAGCGGGTCCGACCGGGAGCGCCGGTCAAATGAGCACGCTCAAGCTCATTTCTTTACATCGCTCTCACGCACGTGCGCTTCCGCGTGCGCCAAACTCTCGTGGCTGTCGCCGGTGTGGCGACGGGGGTGGGCTTCTCCATCGTGATGGCGGCACTGATGCAAGGGTCGCAGGCCGACTTCACCCGGCAATTGATCGACGCTCTGCCCCACATCACGGTGTCCGATGAGCTGCGCAAGGCGCCGGTGCAGCCGGCGGAGACAGCCTTCGGCGCCGCCGAGATCCATGGGCTCACGCCCGAGGTGCGCCGGCGCGGCATCAATAATCCCATGGCCATCATGGCCACCCTTGAGACCTGGGTGCCGGGCGCGGTGGCGCCGGCAACGAAATCGCAGGCGCTCATCCGCTACGCCAACCGCGACGTGGGAGCTAGCGTGCAGGGCATCGACCCCCATCGCGAGCCCAAGGTGTCGATGCTCGCCACGCAGATGCGCGTAGGCACGCTCGCCTCGCTCTACCGCGCAAGCAATGCCATCATTCTCGGCAACCGCCTCGCCGAGAGGATCGGGGCACGGCTCGGCTCCAATATCACCGTGCAGACGACCGATGGCGCACGCATCACTGCACAAGTGGTCGGGCTGTTCCGCTCCGGCATCCGTTCCATCGACGAG
>Ga0075431_100007903_pt1 | contig 10599 bp, 4 predicted proteins | sample RhiMetdeltSRZDD5_FD_75297 | JGI IMG/M metagenome (GOLD analysis project Ga0075431, IMG submission 75297) | Populus rhizosphere microbial communities from Tennessee, USA - Rhizosphere MetaG P. deltoides SRZDD5 | ecosystem: Host-associated > Plants > Roots > Rhizosphere > Soil | place: USA...
TCAGCCAACGCAGATCAAAGGTAAGGGGTTCGCGTCCGGGCTTCTTGGAGAGGACTTGCAGTTTCGTTCCATCGGCGATGATTTCCGCGGCGGCGAAATTCGCGTCGAAGGGACGTTTCTTGGGGCGGGGCTCGCTGGATTTATCCCGTTTGGGACCCTTGCGGCGCGGCACGGTGATTTCCAATCCGTGCAGACGAACAGTGGACGCTCGAGGTGTGGGAGCGAATAATCTCATGTCGCCGCTGATATCTATTTGCCGGATGCGGAACAGAGGAGGAACGTCGCTCCTATCTTTATGGGTGAAGACAACTCCGGTAAGCGTGGCCGAGGGAGGAAGAATGGATACGCGGACGTTCTCGACAGTTACGGTGCTTGAGAATCGGTCCCTGCCAAGCTCAGAGATCTTGCGGCGAGCATACTCGTCCACCCACGGACCTGCCAAAACGGGCGCCAGCAGAACGAAAGCGAAGACAGCAAGTACCGCCCCGCCAACTATCCACACGACGACCCTGGACCGTTTGCTCATGACAACTATCAGTAAGCACGCCGGTGACCAACTGGAACGTCTCATGTTTTGAGCGGGTTGGGGCGGCAGACTGTTGGAGGGCCGTTACAACTTTTCCAGTCTGGCCTATCTGCCGTGACGCAGCACCCGGCCCGGCAGCGCCGGCGTGCCGCGGCCATTTTCGATCACGATCTGGCCATTCACCAGCACGCGTGCGATTCCCTCAGGGAAGGCCAACGGACGCGAAAAGCTAGCGGTGTCTTCGATGCGATCCGGGTCGAAGACTACCAAGTCAGCAGCCATTCCCGGTGCGATCCGGCCGCGGTCGAACAGGCTGAGGCGGTTGGCGGCAAGCGAAGTCATCTTGCGGATGGCTTCCTCCAACCCGATGATCCGGTCCTCGCGGACATACTTGGCCAGGACGCGCGGAAATGATCCAAATGCTCGCGGGTGTGCGCCCGTCGCTGTTTCGATGTCCGTGGCCGAGGCGTCGGTGCAGAAGCTGACAAAGGGCGTGCGCAGCGCGAGATGCTTTTGCGCTTCGTCCATACTCTTGGGATTTACGCTTACGCCGCCCGTTTTGACCAGTTCGAAGAATGTCGTCCATTCGTCCGCGCGTCGCAACTTCGCGGCTTCGGCAACCGATTTCCCTTCGATGGACTTGTCGGAGGCTTGCGCGATCAGAATATTTTCCCAATCGCTGCCCACATGGCGGTACCAGTTCTCCCAATCCGAAGTCGTTTCGATTTCACGCCGTAGCTCCGCGCGCACGGCGGCGTCCGGGAGCCTGGCAAGGAAAGCTTCAGCGCCCGCAGCGAAGTGGCGCGGATGAATGAGTGCGCTGATGCCAAGGCCATTGCGGATGTAGGGGTATATGTCCGCCGTCACATCCTGACCTTTATCGCGCGCGAGTTGGATGCTTTCGATCGCCTTCGCCATGAGAGGCCAATTCTCCTGGCCGGCGGCCTTCAGATGGTAGATGTGGACGGGCACGCGGGCTTTCTCGCCGATTTCCATCGACTCGGCAATGGCTTCCAGCACCTTGCTGCTTTCATTCCGCATGTGCGTCGAATAGATGCCGCCGTATTTGGACACAACCTGTGCCATAGCCACCAATTCAGAGGTGCGGGCGTAGGTTCCCGGCGGATAGATGAGCGCCGTGGAGAGACCGGCAGCTCCGTCGCGCATGGCCTGGTCAACGTGTTGCTTCATGCGCTCCAGTTCGGCAGCGGTGGGCGCGCGGTCCTCGACGCCAATGACAAGACGCCGCACCTGAGCCGCACCGACGTTGTGGACGACGTTGAGCGGAATGCCCTTCTTTTCCAGAAGCGCGAAGTACTCGGCGAAGGTCCGCCAGCGATAACCGTTCTGGGCTGGCTCATCGCCGCGAGGCGCTTCCGAATTCCCTTCTCCGGCGAAGATGGTCGTAATTCCCTGACGGAGTTTGCTCTGCCCGCTCGCTGCGTTCACCAACAGCGGGAAACTCGATCCACCCATCATGTCGATGAATCCGGGAGCGATCACTTGTCCCTGAATATCCAGGGTCCGCGCGGCGGGACGATTACGGAGAGAGCCGATGGCAGCGATACGGCCGTCGCGGATTCCGATGTCGGCGTGATACCAGGGATTGCCCATGCCATCGACGACTCTGCCGTTGACGAGGAGCAAGTCGAAGGTTTGCGCGGCGCAAGAACCGGCCGCGAAGAGGGCAAGCAGAATGACAGGAAACATCCCTGGCAGTATAGCGGGAACTGCTACCGGGTTAGCCCAAAGCACATGATGTTCGATCCCACGGCAAGGGCGACGAATTGTTCCCCATCCACGGCGAAGGTTATCGGAGAGGTCTTGATCGTCGCATTCAAGGGCATGCGCCAGAGTGTCTTTCCATCACGCTCATCGGCCGCGATGAAGTAGCCGCTAGGGTCTCCATAGAAGAGAAGCCCGCCAGCCGTGCCAAGGATTCCGGCTACTCGCTTGCCGTCGACCGGCCCCACGAGCGGAACCTCCCACGCGATCTTACCGGTCTCGATGTCGAGCGCCCGCAGATACTTCGTGCCGGGGTCCGGAGGAGCAGGGGCGCGCTGGGTTTTCCAACTGCCAGGCGCGAGCTTCGCCACGCACTTTTCTATGGCGATGACGTAATACAGCCGCGTGACCGGGCTGAACGCGGTCCCGTTCCAATTTGTCGCGTGGTCGGGGCAACTGATGTCCGTTTCCCTCTGACGCATTGGCCGCCCATCGGCACCGATTCCACTCGCCCATGTGAGGCGCCGTAGGAAGGATTCCGCGAGCAGACGTTCGCCGTTCGTACGATCGAATACATAGAAGAACCCGTTTCGGTCGGCGTGCAGGAGGAGCTTTCGGTCCTGCCCTCGATACTTCGCGTCGACGAGTACGTTGGGCTCGGTCGCATCCCAATCGTGCGTGTCATGCGGCGTGAACTGGTAATACCATTTCAATTTTCCGGTTGCAGGATCGAGGGCGAGCACGCAGTCCGTGTAAAGGTTGTCGCCGCCGCGCTCTCGATCGTCGGAGTTCGGCCACGGGTTGCCGGTGGCCCAGAAGAGCGTGTCGGTACCGGGGTCGTAGGAACCGGTGAGCCACGTGGAGGCGCCGCCATATTGAACCGACGTTCCCTGCCATGTTTCAAAACCCGGATCGCCCTTGGCCGGAACAGTCCAGTGGCGCCAAACGCGTTCGCCGGTGGAAGCCTTGTAGGCATCTAAAAATCCGCGGATGCCCCAATCGCCTCCGGCCACTCCGGCAATCACCATATCTTTCACGATCAGCGGCGTTACGGTTCCTCCGTAGCGCTGAGGCTCGTCCGGCATGACGACGTCCCATACCAGACGCCCGGTGATCCTGTTGATCGCGATGAGATGCGCGTTGTCGGTAACCATGAACACGTTGTCGCCGAGGATGGCCACGCCACGATTAGTACCAAGAGATGGATCCGATACGAGGCCGGGCGTGCGCGGGCGCGAGTAGTGCCAGATCTGAGCGCCCGACTTCGCATCGAGAGCGAACACTTGATTCGGGCCGGTGACGTACATGATTCCATCGGCCACGATTGGAACGGTCTCGAGCCCGAAGTACCGCATGTTCTCGCGATAGTAGGGAGTGTCGGGAAGGAACTGCGCCCATAGCGGTATGGAGAACGCCCACTTCAAGGTCAGTTTATTTACATTTGACTTGTCGATCTGAGTCAGTTGGCTGTAACGGTTCCCGCTTATGTTTCCGTTATAGTTCAGCCAGTCACCAGGCTTCGGATTGAGGATTCTCGCGAAGTCGACACCGCCCGGCGACGCAGCGCGAGCGGCAAGGGAAGCGCCGGGCTTCACGCCAGTGAGGCTGCTGAGGTAGGAGATCAGGTTTTGCAATTCAGCGGCCTCGGCCTTAACCGCCGGCATGTGCGACTGTTTCGAGTTGGTGTCGGTACGGACGACGTGATCGAGGGAAAGGGGACGGATCTTGCCCTGCAAATCCTGCACGGCAATGTCGAATTTGGTTCGGCTGCGTTCGAATCCGCGCAAAGTACCGCCACCGCGTAGATGCAGGGTGAGCAACTCGTACCCGGGAGCGATGCGGGCGGCGGGTTGCAGCAACGCTTCTCGAATTTGCTCGACGGTCATCTCCCGCGCGACGTTGGAGAGGTCGGGACCAACTGGCGCGCCTTCTCCGGAGATCATGTGGCACGAAGCGCATTGTCCTTTCCCGAAGAAAAATTCACTACCCGCCTTCCGGTCGCCAGGGACAGTGGATTCCGCGGCGACTGCATTGAGCGAGACCACCATTGCGGCGAGCGCATCGATCGTTGCGGAAGGCAGATCGAACGGAGGCATGCCCGCCGCAGGCACGCCGTTTCGGATCACATTGCGCAGACTCTGAAGCGATCTTCTGCGGACCCACGGGTTGCCGGCGAGCCCCGGTCCCTGCTGCGTGCCGAGAGCGTCGGCTCCATGACAACCAGCGCACAGTTTCGCGTACGTTTGCTTGATGTCACCCACCGATGCGGCGGGAGGTGGGGTTTGGGCGAAGGACCCGCTCACCGAGAGGAACGGCAGGCCCAACAAAAGGATCGGGATTGAAATGATTCGCGGCACGGATGAGGTGATTACATCACAGTGCTGCGAGTACGCGGCGAATCCACAGTGCTCAATAGCTAAAACGCAAGCCGAACTGAATCTGCCGGGGCACGTTTACCTGCGAGAGCCGGATCAATCCGAAGTCGGCCGAGGTGACGTTGGTCTGCGGCCCGGCAAAAACAACGTTGTTGAATGCGTTGAAAAGCTCGGTGCGGAAGTCCAGAGCAAATCGTTCGGTGAAACTGATCCGCTTCTCGATAAGAATGTCCCAGTTATGGTTGCCAGGGACGCGCACATCGGGAAGGTTTCTGCTCACATTGCCAAACGTGAATTGAGGCGACCGCGAAAACGCCGCCGAGTTGAAGTACTTTGCGCCGTCTACATATTCGCGGCTATCGATGTGAGCCGGCTGACCAGTGGCCGTCGGGCGCTGGGAACCGCCAAACGAGTTGGAGTCATTCGGCCCAGTCACCTGCACCGGTGTGCCGTTGTCCCAAGTGAAATACGTCGCCGCGGACCACCCTCCCAGGACACGCGCCATTACTCCGTGATTCAGCCTCGGCTTGCCCACGCCAAACGGCAATTCGTAGCGGAGGCTCAACCGCACCACATCCGGAATGTCGTAGAAAGAAAGCGCGCGGTCGCAGGAAAAGCAATTGTTGTTCGTGAACCCGGCGGGCCCCAGGAAAGTGCCGAAGTCGCCCACGTTATCAATCAGCTTGGAATGCGTCCAGGCAAACAGGAGCGCCAGGCCATCGGCAAAACGCCGCTCCACGCGCATCTGCATTGCATGGTATGTCGAATGCCCTACGGGCGCTTGGCTGGCGGACATGCCTGTGAATTGCGGAAACGGTCGGAGCAGTTGCCCGCGTTGAATCGTCGGGCGGCTGAGGGTGGAGGTCGTGTCGGTGATGTAGCCCGCGAATGGGTTGTTCACTGTTTGCAGCAACTGTGTGCCCAGGCTCAATTGCGAATCGGGAAGCTGGTTGTACTGCACGCCGGCCGGCAATGCAACTCCCGCCGAGCCTGCATAGCCAACTTCAATCACGGACTTCCAAGGCAACTGCCGCTGCACGTCGAATGACCATTGCATCTGATAAGGCAGGCGCTGCTGGCGCACAGGGCCGCTGACGCCTTGTCCAAGATTCGTTTCTAGTCCCAGCGAATTGCCGGTGGGCTGTACAAATCCTCCGGGAAGAGGGTTGGAAAGATTGAAGAGCGGAGTGACGCCATCGGGTTGGGCGGCGAGAGAAGTCGTCGTGCGCTGAAAACCCAAGGACGCATCCGTATTGGGCGCAATTGAGGAGGTGAATACGCCGAATCCAGAGCGAACCACGGTAAGCGGATTTAGCTCCCACGCGATGCCAATGCGCGGATCCCAGTTCTTGCGGTCCGCAATCTGCGTCCGCCTGCCGCGCCCATTTACACCCACGAAGCCAACGCCGCCGAACAGCGGTCCCACTCCGGGAACCTTGCCGTCCAGCGGGTTCCTCGACTCCATGTCGAGGAACACATACTTGTCACCATCCTCGGTGCGTGGCAGCTCGAGCGAATAGCGAATGCCCATGGTCAGGCTCACGTTCCGGCGCAATTTCCATTCGTCCTGGAAGTAGGCAGCGTAATACGGGTGCCGGTGCAATTCGATTGGGCGAAGTGTATAGCTCACCGTTGAAGCGCCAAGCAACAAATCCGCCACACCGCGGCCGGTGCGGGCCGCCGCGGCCTGTGGATTCGGACCCGCCGTGAACGTACCTGACGAGGAAATGTTGAGCGGCGACGACTGATCGATCGAAACCGGGAAGCGCCGAGCGTCAAAACCAACCTTGAACGTGTGACTCCCGCGCAACATTGTAACCGCGGCATTGTATTGCCAGGTGCGCGATTTCACAGCGTTATATCCAGTGCCCGTCACGCCCAACTGCGCCGCGCCCGCCGTCGAAAACACTGGAAAGTATTTCACGCGTTGTCCCTGCACCAGACTGCTTGGCAAACCGAGCGAGGTCTGATCGAAATCGAGGCTGAGCGGCGTGCGGTTAGTTTCGCTCTGTGCGAACGACCCGTGGTGCTGAAAAATCGTTCCCGGCCCCGCCGTCCAGGTGTGATTCACGACAAAGTTAATTCCAGGGATGCGGTTCGGCGTTTCCACGGGCGAGGCAACGTTGCCAAACACCAGCGGTTGCGCGTTGATGTTCTCAAACCAGTTGTGGCGCACGAACAGCGAATGGCTCGAATTGATTTGATGGTCGACGCGCCAATCGATGCGATCGCCATCGAGCGCATTGGCCGCGGCAACAAAGAAATTGTTGATATCGCTTTGGCCCAACCCACGCTGGTTCGGCGCCGGGTAATATTTGAACGCGTTCGGCCCTATTGGGTTGATGATGCCCGATGGAATCATATTGCCGGGGAACAAGTCGCGGATGTAGCGAGTGACACCCGCTGGACGGTCCGGATCGAGGCGTGTCGTGCGCGGATCATAAATTAGGAAGGGCGATCCGTTTGTGTCGCGGGACTGCGAAAAATCGCCCCGCCGCTCGAGTTCGGTCGGCACTGTATTGGTGTAGGGATTCAGGCTCCGCTGACGCAACCCTTCGTACGCCACAAACCAAAAGGTTTTGTTGCGGCCGTTGTAGAGCTTTGGGATCCATACGGGCCCGCCGCTGGTGAAACCAAATTGGTTGCGCTTGAAGCTTGGCTTGCTCGTGAGCCCCGCGCGGTTCGAATTGAAGCCTGCCGCGTCGAGCACGCTGTTGCGCAGAAACTCGTGAAAAGTTCCGTGCAGTGTATTCGTGCCGGACTTAATCGAGAAGCTCACCACTCCTCCGCCGGTGCGTCCAAACTCAGCGGCATAGGGGGATGTATTGACCTTGAATTCCTGAATTGAATCGAGCATCGGCATCGCCGACACCTGATTGTTGTAAGTTCCCGTGTTCGCCGCACCGTCGATCAGAATCTCGCTCGTCGATCCACGTCCGCCGTTGATGCGAAAGTTATTCGTCGTCGATTGCGATGCTGTGTTGTCTCCAGCTAACCGGCCTGTGGTCACACCCGGCACATTTGCAAGCAACAAGTAGGGGTTGCGAATGTTCAGCGGAATCGACATCAGGAACTTGTTCTCCACGACGGTTCCACGATCGGCACGCGCCGTAGTGACCAACGGCGCCGCGTCCACCACAGTCACCGATTCCTTGACCTCGCCAGGCTGGAGCGTCAAATTGATCGTGCGTGCCTGACCGATTTCCAGCGGAAACGATTCGATCTTGGCTTCCTTGAAACCAGGAGCCGCCACGGTGACCTGATAAGTTCCCGGCGAGACCGGCGGCAGCACGTAGAAGCCTTCGGCGTTCGAGTCCGTAGCCGTACGCACTCCGGTGTTGCGATTCGTGATTTCCACTCGCGCGTTCGGAATTGAAGCCTCGGTGCTGTCCAATATGCGGCCAGAAACCGTGGGGTTCTGTGCGAACAGCAATCCCGGCGTCAACGCCAACAAACAAAGCAGGCTGGTCCGTAGCATGCGCAACTCCCTTGTCACGGTATTGTAACAATACAAATCTCCAGTCGTTGCGCGCCAATTTTTGACAGACTGTCTTCTGTATGAATTTCCGGTTGCCTGTATGCCTCACCATTATTGGGCTCTTGCCCGCACAAACAGCACCGCCCGCTCCGGACCCCTTTCTGCGTTGGCTCGATGGGATCGCGCAGAAGCAACTCGACCAGCGCGAAAGGACTGTCGCCGAGATTCGCGATCGGGCCGCAGCCGATCGGCGCAGAGAGTTCGTGCGCGCAAAGCTGCTGGAGATCTTGGGTGGCCTTCCGACTTACAGTGGGCCGCTGAACGCCCGGCGGACGGGACAAATCGCGGGTGACGGTTACATCATAGAGAAGATCCTGTTTGAGAGCCTGCCTAGTTTCCACGTCACAGGCAACCTGTTTCGGCCCACCCAAGCAGGGCGCTATCCGGGAGTCCTGATTCCCGTTGGACACACGCAGGAGGGCAAGCCCGAAGGGCAGATCCTGGCGGCAAATCTGGCCAAGAAGGGATTCGTCGCGTTTGCCTACGATCCCATTGGTCAAGGCGAACGCGAGCAGACTTACCTTCCTGAGCTTGGAAGGCCGCTTTCTGGCGGCGCTGGCAACGAGCATCTCGAACTGGGCGCGCGGAGTCTGCTCTTGGGCCAAAGTGTCGCCCGATACTTCATTCACGATGCCCGGCGGGCGCTCGACTATGTCGCCAGCCGTCCTGACGTCGACCCCGATCGGCTTGGCGTGACGGGCTGTTCGGGCGGGGGCTGCATCACCACGTACCTGGCCACACTGGACCCGCGCATCAAGGCGGCGGCTCCCGGATGCTACATCAACACGTTTCGCAAACTGTTCCCAGGCCCTACCGGCGACTCGGAGATGAGCCTTCCGGCGTTTCTCGCAAGCGGTTTGGATATCGCGGACCTAGTGGAGCTGCCGGCGCCGCTGCCGTGGCTTCTCCTGGCGACTACTGAAGACTACTTCACTCCCGAAGGCGCGCGACCTGTTTACGAAGAAGCACGGCGGTGGTATCGCCTCTACGATGCGGAAGAGCGTGTTCAGTTCTTCGTAGGCCAAGGACCGCACGGCACGCCGAAAGAGTCGCGGGAAGCGATCTATGCCTGGATGATCCGCTGGCTCAAGAATGGCCAAGGCGAAACGCTGGATCAACCTGTAAAGCTCTACACAAATCTCGAGCTCCGGGTTACCAAAAACGGCAATGTCATGGAGGAGCCCGGCAGCCGGAAGTTGTATCAGATCATCGGCGAGGAGATGCAGGCCGGCCTGCAACAGCGCACCGTGGATGAATTGAAAACTCACTTGGTGCGACTGGGAGTGCCTTCGAACGGCGCGGCGCCAACCGTGCAGATTCGCGAGAAGCGCAGCGCGCAAGGCTATCACGTGCAGCAGGTCGGCATCGAAGTAGAGCCCGGTTTGCAGATCGCCGGGAAGCTCTATTTGCCCGACGGACCAGGACGAAAAAAAGCCGTTGTGATCGTCGAAGAGAAGCGCCTGCCGGTACCGCTGCACGTGCAGCGCAGTCAGTCAACCGAAGCGCTGGCCGAGGCAATGGCGCGCGCCGGGAGCGTGGTGTTGGAGATGGAACCGCGCGACTCGCCGACGGCCATCGACGGACGGCCGTTTCTTGGCAATTGGCTCGCAAACGAACGCGCCGATCTCGTAGGGCGAAATCTGGCGGCGATGCGAGCTCACGACATTCTGCGTGGGGTCGATCTCTTGGTGGCGCGACCCGAGGTACACCAGGCGGCCATCCATGGATATGCGCGGGGCGTAAAGGGGTTTTGGCTCTTGCTCGCCGCCGCGGTCGATCCGAGGCTCACACGGCTGTGGCTTGACCGGACACCCTGGAGTCTACGCGCGGCTTTCGAGGGGCCGATGACAAATCATCTATTCGACGCCATGATTCCGGGCTTTGCGCGCCATTGGGATTTCGCGGATCTTCAGAAGGCGTTGGGCTCACGCCCCGTTTTGTGGACGGACCCAACCAACTGGATGAACCGCGTCGTGGATGCGGGGGCGGGATTTCGTTACCGGTACGTGGCAGAGCCCGTTGACGGGCATATAAAAGAATTCCTGCGATGACGCCTAGTTGTTGCGGAAGTTAGCGGCCGGCGCGTTCCACGCGCCGAAATGCACCTTTATCTTCGGCTTGGCCTGGCGCAAGATTGCGATGCCTTTTTCAGTGACGGCCGACCCCTTCAGGTCCACTTCCTTGAGCGCGGGGAAGGCTGCCAGCACCTTCATTGCGTCGTCGTCCAGGCGATCGCAGCCTTGCAGCTTTAGCCTCTCCAGCTTCGGATAGGATTTCATCCTCTCTAGCCAACGCGCCGTCACGCTCATCATGCTGACTGTCGCGAATCTTGTCCCTTCGATGCCCACGCCGAGCGAGGTACATCCGAAGCGCAGTTCGCGAAGCTCCTTCAGCGTGAGCAGTGCCTCAAGTCCCCGATCGGACATGCTGAGAGT
>Ga0075431_100007904_pt1 | contig 10596 bp, 11 predicted proteins | sample RhiMetdeltSRZDD5_FD_75297 | JGI IMG/M metagenome (GOLD analysis project Ga0075431, IMG submission 75297) | Populus rhizosphere microbial communities from Tennessee, USA - Rhizosphere MetaG P. deltoides SRZDD5 | ecosystem: Host-associated > Plants > Roots > Rhizosphere > Soil | place: USA...
AGGCGATCGGACCCCACCCTCTGCACGGCGTCCAGAATTTTCTGCGTCCCCGTCGCCGTGAGGCTGCGCCGCACCAACGCGGCTATGTGCTCGCCCGCCGCGTATCGGTTCTCGTAACGGTCGTAGAGACCAGAGAGCGCGTCCGTGATCACCTCCGTCGGCGCCTCTGAAGTGTTGAGGAGTTCTACCAGGGGCATCGCCGTGTCTTCGTCGCCGAGCTCACCGAGCGCCTCGATAACGGGCGCGCGGAGCAGCTCGTCCTCCAGCAGCGGCACGAGGCGAGGCGCGATTGCAGAGTTTTCGAGCCGGCTCAACGCCTGGATCGCGGGAAACGCCAGGAAGAAATTGCGTCCCTCGGCGATTTCGACAAGCGCGTCGCACGCGTCGATCGCGCGCAGGCGCCCCAGCGCTTCGATCGCGTGAAACTGAACATTGACGTCAGCATCGGTCAAGCGGGAGATGAGCGCCGGAACCGCTCGACGATCTCGTCGCTCGCCCAGTATAAGCGCCGCCTGGAGGCGGAGATTCGGATCATTGTCTTCGAGAAAATCGATCAGCGGCTCGACGACATCGATGTCGCTGATCGCGAGCAGGTCGAGCGCGCTGCTGAGCACGCTCAGGTTGTCGTGCTGCTCACGAAGCGTGCTCACCAGCCTGGTGACGATCGCGGTACCGTGTGAGGCGAGGGTGGACACGGCCGCGCGGCGGACGCGCCAGTCGTCATCGCCGAGGAGCCGACTCAACGATTCGATTTGTGGATCGGTGTCGGCTGCGACCCCGGCATCTGAAACAGGGGCGACATCCCCGTGCTTAAGGCGAGCGGCCACGGCGTGCTCGCGCTCGATACGCGCGGTGACGTCCTCGATCGTCACGATGACACCGACGATTTTTTGGTCCTCTCTAAGTGGACCGATCGTCACGTGCTGCTGCATGCGGTCGAACATCGCTGATGGCTCGCTCGGCGCGCATGAAAAGAAATAGCGGTGGATCGCGGGCGCCAGCACTTCGGCGCACCCACGCGCGAGGACGTTCTCGATCCGAGCGAGCAGACCCCGCGCGCCGATTTCGGGCAGAACTTCCGCCAGGGGACGATTCACGGCCTGAGCCGGCTCGATTCCGGTCGCATCCGCCAGCCATCGATCCCACGAACGCACGACCAGCCGTTCGTTGGTTGTGAAGACGCCCAGTGGGAGTCGCTCAGCCGCCATCAGTCGCTCGCACCGTGAACCGTCGGCACGGATGCCGGAACAGGACTTGCCGACACCTTGTTCAGGATCGCCCTGCCGATCACCTGCCTGAACGCTGTGAGCGCCCGTTGTTACCGCGCGGTATGGGTGCGGGGCCCGTGGCAAGAGCGCCCAAAGCCTGGACGCGCCGGAGCAGATCGTCCGTGCCGCCGCGCGTTTGTTTCACCCCCGTGGCGTTGCGCTGCGTGACCTGCCGTATCTCATTGAGCGACGCAAGAAGCGCCGAAGCCGCCGTGGAATGCTCGACATTGGCGGTGGTGATGAGCTTGATCTGCCTGGCTGTGCTCTGTACGGCGGTCGTCATTTCGCGCATTGTGCGCGACTGATCGGCCAAGGCGCGCGACGCCTGTTCCGACTGAGTTCTCATGCCGTCGGTGGCACTCGTGATCTCCTTCATTCCTGCCGCTTGCTCCGACATTGCAGACGCGACCGCCGCAATGGTGCGCTGCAGCTCTGCGCCGGATCGGGAAATCTGTTCGCCCGCGGTCGCCTGCTCCGCCAGAGCCCGCGAAGTCGTCGCCGCTCCACGCCGCATGGACTCGATGGATTTCGTGATGTCACTCGCCGCTTTGGCCTGCTCCTGCGTGGCTTTGCGCACGCTCGAAGCCTGTTCCCGGGTGTTTTGCGCGGCCTTCAGAATGTCGCGCGCGGCGCGCGTCTGCTCGGCCATCGCCTTCTTGACTTCGTGCGATGTCTTCCGCACCTCCGTATTCGCCTGAACCAGCGTGGTTACGGATTTCGCCTGCTCATCGGTCGCGCTGGCGACGAGGCGCGCCTGTTCGGCTGTAGAGTTGATGGCGGCCACTACGCTCTTTGCTGCGTCGCGCTGTTCAGTACTCGCGCGCGCGATCTCCCCAACCACCCGCGTCGCGTTCGTCACGCCTTCGAGAATTTTCGAGAGGCCCCTTGAACCTTCCTCGGCCTGCAAGCCGCTCTGGTCGACTGCCCTCAGGCCCTCGTTCGAGGAGTCGACAGCCTCGCGTGCGACCTCCTGGAGCGACTTGATAATAGCTGCGATGTCCGAAGTCGCCTTCGCAGACCGGTCGGCGAGATTGCGAATCTCCTCCGCCACCACTGCGAATCCTCGGCCTGCGTCGCCGGCCCGGGCCGCCTCTATCGAGGCGTTCAGCGACAGAAGATTCGTCCGCTCCGCGATCAGATTGATCGTATCCACGATGCTGCTGATCTCGTTCGCCCGTTTGCCCATCTCGCGAATGACTGTCGCTGACTGCGTCATCGACTGTTTGACCTGCGCGAAACCCTGCATCGAGCGCTGAACGCTCGCCCCGCCCTCTTTGGCTTCCTGACTGGCGCGCTGCGTGATCTCGTCCGCTTGCTTCGCCAGCGCGGAGACCGACTGGCTCGTGCGATCGAGCTGGGATGCGCCCGTCGCTGCCGTGTTGGCGGCCTCGCTGATTCTTTGGGCGCTCTCCGCGACGCTCCTGACCGACCGGCCCAGTTGTTCCGTGGACGCGCCGTTTTGCTCAATCGTCGAGGCGAGGCTATCCACCATCGCAGTCACTTCCTCGATGGAAGCGGCAGTCTCGTTGATCGCCGATGATGTTTGCTCTGCCGCAGCCGCGAGATCGTCGGCGTTTGTCGCGACGCCCTGAATCGACCGCGTCATTTCCTCGATCGCCGCAGCGGTTTCATTGACGGACGATGCAAGGGCCTCCGTGTCGGCGGTGGTGGACTTGATCGCGGCCGACATTTCGGTCATCGAGGTCGTGACCTGCTGAGCCGCCGTCGCCATGTCCTCCGTCGTGCCGGCAACCTTATGAATCGAGGCGTTGCTCTCCTGAATGGCGGAGGCTGTCTGCCGGATGAAGGCCGCAAGGCTCTCCGAATTGCCTGTCACCTGCTCGATGGAAGCCGCGACCTCGTTGACCGACGAAACGAGACTCTCGGTGGCCGAGGTAACTGTTCCGGCCTGCGTCGCTGTTTCCTTCAGCGACGCCGTCATCTGGTTCAGGCCACTGAGCGAGGTATCGAGCGAGCGAATTTGAGTGTCGGCACCCTGCGAAACCTCATCCGTGATTTCGACAATACGCGATACGGCTTCGGTAATCCGACCGGCCTCATTACGCAATAGATTGTGGTCGAAGGCGCCTGCCTTCCCGTTTCCGCCTCTGGCTGCCATGATCATTCTCCTTGCAGACAATTTCAGTGTGTCTCTGTGCCCGTCACGGCGGCGATCGCGGCGGTCTCCACGACCTCATTGATATCCAGAATCAGAACGATACGCTCGTTGATTGTCGCTATACCTTCGAGGTAGTTACCGCTCAGTCCGCCAATGGCTTCATTCGGGGGATGAATCGAGGCGTCACTCAACGTGATGAACTCCCGTGCGTTGTCGGCCATGAGCCCCACACGGCGACCACCGTTGTCCACGATCAGCAACCGCGTTCGCAGGTCCAGCTCTGCCCGATCGAAGCCGAATCGCGTGCGCAAATTGATGACAGGCACGACCTGCCCGCGTGAAAAAACGACCCCTTCGACGAACGGCGGAGCGTTCGGGACAGGCGTGACGTGCTCGATCATTTCGATGTGCAGCACGTGGCGGCTGGGCACCGCATACGACGTGCCGGCCACCGTAAAAAGAATGTATGTCTGCCGTGCGTCAGTTGCAGTTGAATCGCGTGTAACGACAGCCTCTTCGCTCATGCGGTTACCCGTTCTGTTTTCGGCGAACGGACGCGCGACGTACGAGTCAGCGCAGCCACGTCCAAGATCAGCACCAATCTCCCGTCTCCCAGTTCGGTTGCGCCCGAAACGCCGTCGACGCGGATCAGTGGATCCGTGATCGTCTTCACGACGATCTCGCGCTGGCCCGCGATCCGGTCCACGAGCACGCCGACGGCCGCCGGGCCGGCACCCACCACGACCGCGTGCAATCGCGCGCTGGGACTGACCTGAATCGAAAACAGCTCGGCAAGCCGAACCATTGGCAGCGTACCGCCGCGATACACGAGGAGCTCGTTGCCTTCCATTCGGCGAAGCGCCGCAGTGTCCACCTCGATGACTTCACGAATCGCCGACTGCGGTACGGCGAACGTGTGATCCCCGACGTGCGCGATGATCGCGTCCGTGATAGCAAGAGTGAGAGGTAATGTGACCCTGAAGGTGGTGCCGCGACCAAGCTGCGTCTCCATGCCGAGTGTCCCGCCCAACTCGTGAACCGTGCTGCGCACGACAGTCATTCCGACGCCGCGACCGCTGGCCCGGTCTGCTTCGTCGCGGGTCGAAAAGCCGGACGCACACAGAATGTCGAGCAGGGCGCGCGAATCGATCGCGCCGTCTGGTAACGCCATGCCGCCCGCGCGGGCGCGTTCCACGACTGCTTCGGCGTCGATTCCCTTGCCATCGTCAGAAACCTCCAGGACCACGGACTCACCTGCAGTCGACGCATTCAAAGAAATCGTGCCCTCGGCAGGCTTGTCGGCTGCGACGCGCGCTTCCGGCGTTTCGATTGCGTGGCTGATCGCATTTCGAACGAGATGAAGCACGGGGTCCATCATGCGCTCGATGAGAAATTTATCGATCTCCGTGGCCTGACCGGTAAGGTCAAGCCTTACGCGTTTACCCGTATCGCGGGCAAGGTCCCGAACAACGAAAGGCATGCGGCGGAATATTTCACCGATTGGCACGAGGCGTACGCGCATGACGCCCTCGCGAAGATCGCGTAGCTGCCTTTCGATTCCGGAGTTGTGTTCCTGGAGAGCGCGCCATTCCTGAAAGGGAACATGTTGCTCGACCCGCTGCAGCGTGTCGTCGAGCCGAGCTCGCGTGACAACCATGTCGCCGACGAGCCGCATGAGCTCATCAAGACGCGCGAGATCCACGCGGACAAAGTTCGTAACGCCGGTCGCGCTGGGCTCCCAGTTTTGCCGTTCGAGAGATCGTTCGCCGCTGCCGGAAGCGACTGTCGCGTCGAGCGCGATACGCTCGTACCTCAGGCCATCCTCCCGCCACGCGGCCAACTGCGCTTCGTCCTCTGTCTCGACGACGAACTCAAAAGCGATCCCGCCGGTAGCGATCACCCGTGGCGCAACATTCAAGACCTGCCCGATCTGCAGCAGACGGCTGCGGATCGTGTCGACCTTCACGCCACGCTGAACGAGCTCAGCCGAGGGTGTGAAAGTTACCTTCCAGGCTCGTGCTCGCGGGGACGGGGCTTGCGAGGTGCTCGGTTGCTCGGGGCGCCGACCTTCAGCGGTGGTCCCCACGGTCCCCCGCGTAAACCGATCCAGCTGATCCAGAAAGGGGCCCACGTCGGGAAGCGGCGTGCCGGCGCGATGTGCGGCGATCACATTCTCAAGCACCTTCGCGCCATCGACGAGCGGCTCGAAATTGACGGGGGTCAATGCAAGCTCCCCCTTGAGAACAGCGCGCAGGCAGCTTTCCATCTGATGCGCAACCAGTTCGGCCGCGCGCAATTCCACCATCGCCGAGATGCCCTTCAGCGAGTGAAAGCTCCGGAACATATCCTCCAGCGGTGCCGGCGGCAAATCGGATCCCACAGCGGCTTCCAGCGCGAGGAGACCCCGTCTGACTGAAATGATGTGCTCTTCGGCCTCGGCGAAATAGTCCTCCATGAAACCGGCGGCGAAGGCATTCTGCTGCTCGGGAGTCGCCATGCTAGGCGTGATGCGAACGTGCAGGGGCCGCCAGCAGTTCACTGACGGATGCAGCGAGGGCCGTCGGAGAAAACGGCTTGGTCATATAAGCGGAGGCACCTGCTTTGAAAGCCGCATCGCGGCTTGTCTCATCGCCGCGCGTGGTCAGGACCATGACAGGCAGCTCACGGTATTGCTTGTGCGAACGCAGGAACTTGAGAACATCGAGCCCGTGCATGTCCGGCATGTTCAGATCCAGCATCATCATCTGCACCGGCTGCACGGCGAGGACCTCGATAGCCTGAAGGCCCGATCCGGCTTCTACAAACGCGACGTCGGCCAGACCTCCGAGCGCGGCGCGGACCATCCGCCTCATCGTGTGCGAATCGTCAACGACCAGAATGGTATGCATCCGACGCACGACCCCTTGCGCCGAGGGCGCGGTTATCACTGAAGACGACTTGCAAGCGACTGGACCAGGTCGGCGGCGTGCGCCTTTGCGGGCTGAGGATTATGTCGTCAATCTGAAAGTGCGTCCAGCCGCCGGAGAACCGCTGGCCGTCAGCAGAACGGAAAGAATTTCTGCACGTTTCATCACGGCGATCTAATACACGGTGATGGTATGAACCGTTATCCATGTGTCCAGAATGGACGTTGAAGGATTGGCTCCCCCACCCGGGCTCGAACCAGGACCTACTAATTAACGGTGCTGCGGGACTTTTGCGGGACTCTATGGCGATGCCGTTGCAGTCACCGGAGCAAACGTTGCGACGGGCTACTATACGAACTACGATACATATCAATAGGTTGCGCTAGGGAATCCGCCTGCGAACCAGGGGGTCGTGGGTTCAAATCCTGCCGGGCGCGCCAGAATTCAACGGACCGTTTGCCCCTGCGGAGTTCGCCAGCTTCGTCGCCGCCGAGTCTGAGAAATTCGGGCCGTGTGATACGTGAAAATTCCCTTCCGCTCGATTGAGATGTGATCGGGTCGGGCGTGTTCAAAGTTCTGATCGACTTATAAGAAGGAGGTCGTCATGGGCAAGCCTGTCGTTCACTGGGAGCTGATGTCGAAAGAACCGGCGAAGTTGTCGGACTTCTACGCGAAGATCTTCGACTGGAAGATCCAGCACATGCCGGAGATGAACTACCGCATCGTCGATACCGGCGGCGAAGGCACGCATTCGATCCGAGGTGTCACTCCGCGCCCAGCACCTTCGCCGCCTTCCTGACATCAGCCGGAGCGACCCAGAACATTCCTGCGTAGCGGCCATCGCCGCCGGAGGCTGCGTCCATGGCGATCATATTGATGCCCGCCTCGGCGAGCTTTTCGCAGATCTTCGCGATCGCGCCGGGGCGGTCGTCGCCCTGCACGATGAAGACGGTTTTGCGCGGGCTCACTTCGATGCCGATCTTGCGGGCGGCCGATTTGAACGCGGCGCTGTCTTCGGGAATGAAATCGATCTGCGCGCGGCGGCCGCTGGGAAAGGCGGTGAACGCTGTCAAGTTAATGCCGGCATCGCGCAGCGCGCCAAGCAGCCGTGCGCCTTCGCCGACTTTGTTCGGGACTTCGGTGCTGAAGTAATCGGCCTTGCGTATCGTGTCCATTGGCTACCTCCTTTTGAGCAGGCCTTTGAGACCCGCGAACGGCTGGTGAGTCGCCGGTGCCGATTCGCGCTGCGCAATCGCGCCGGGATTCGCGTCAGCCTCGAGGAAACGGCTGTGCTCGTTCTCGTGGCAGTAGATGCAGAGCAGCTCCCAATTGCTGCCGTCGGGCGGATTGTTGTCGTGGTTGCCGTCTTTGTGGTGCACGGTGAGCTCGCGCACGCGGATGTCGCTGAATTCGCGTCCGCAGCGCCCACAGATCCACGGAAGGAGCTTGAGCGCCTGCTCGCGATAGGTCTTCGCGCGCTCGGCCTGATGACGCCGCTGTTCGGCGATGGCGCGGTCGAGCCTCGATTGCCCCGGAGATGACTTATCCACCGCTCGTCTGGACGTACCTTCGACGGCCAAAGTAAGGTGGAAAGTTACGCCCTCGCGTTTGTTGCGCGCAAGCCTGAGGCTCGCGAGACCAAACGTGCGCAACGTCGTGGAAATCTGGCTACGAACCAGGGGGTCGTGGGTTCAAATCCTGCCGGGCGCGCCGACAATCAATGGGTTAGCGAGAGCTGGCCCGTTTTCTATGTAACGGCCACGATCGCGGCGCAGGTGGAGGGCAGAAGTGCATTCGCGTAACCGCGTGATTAGCAGTCAATGTTCGGTTTGCCGTCGCCGCCGAGTGTCGGACCGGCGCCGATCTGATGCTGCTGATCCAGCTGCGCGATTTGCTCCTCGTAATGCTTTATGAAGCTGCGGATTTGCTCCGCCTCCTCAGGGGCGCTCTGGTCCAGTCGCTCAAGTTCCGCCCGCCAGTAGTTGAGTCGGGTCTGATACTCGCGCAACAGCGCGTCACGTCGGAGTGCCATGCCCGGAGCGAAGGCAATGTGCAGGCCGTCGGCCCAATGCACGCTTGGTCACGAAGGCGCGAAGTCACGGCCGTCTTGCCCATCGTGATCCCGAACGGGACCGAACAGGGTGCGGCACCTTACAGCCGTGGCTTGTTACATCAACACATTTATATGTTCGCCAAGGCACCAAGTATGCAGTCAACGTAGCAAATAAGCTCCGCGATTTACGGCACGGCAGTGTGCATTGGAGTAGACTGATTCGTGCAGTTCGTCGTATCTCCACCGGCAGGGCAGTCCTGCCCGAGAAGAGGCAAGCGAAAGGCTTTTCGCCTCTGCACCTCTGAGTCCCTGTTCACAGTCCCACCCGCGGTAAGCGGCTCGTACCAGCAGTTCGCTGGTGCGCCGATGCGCGTATGCCCGTAGAGAGGGCCACCACATGAAGACAGCAACGGTTTCGGCTATCCCCGCAGGCGAAGCATCCGACTTCGCATGGACGTGGCGTTCCAGCAGCGGTGATATCGTGAGCGCAGCTGCGTTCGCCTTTTATTACGACTGCGTGCTTGATGCAAAGGAGCACGGCTATGAGGTCGAGCTCACGCAAGCACAGGGCCATACGGCACCGGGCGGCGTCGGCTACGCCTTATCGTGAGAAGACTGGAGATGGCTTTCCAGATCTATCTCCATAGCTGAGCGCTAGGCACCCAAGTGTCTACAACACAGGATAACCGGAGCAGCGCGGTCACTTTTCAAGGCAAGTCGGGCACACGCTACCGTTTCCAGGCCTGGCCGATGGATACCAAGTTCAAGGCGGCAGGGGGTATCTACATCGTGACAAAGCGCGAATGCCTGGACCGGACGTTCCCAACGATGGCGACTCATCGTTGCCTTGCAATTGGCCAGACAGCCAACTTCGCTGCCTCAGTGCTCACAAAGCCGGAGCTGAGCAAGCTCACCAAGCAAGGCGCGAACTGCATCTGCGTCCATGCCGTGGCAGACGAGGTACGCCGTCTCGAGATCGAGAAGGATCTCATCGAAGGCAACGAACAGTGGGGCGGGCAGCTGCACTATCTGTTTCGCGCCGAAGTTCCGGGACGGGCGCCCGGGATATCAGACGAGTCTTAGGGCAGGGCTCTTACGGCAATGTGACAAAAAGTGGAGATCCAATGAAAACTGCAGAGATTTATTCGCTGCGCGCACAGACCGCACATGGCTTTGTCTGGAAATGGCGGCCTATCAATCGCGCGAAGAGCTCATCGATGGCTTTCGTGACTTACGAAGACTGTGTGGCCGATGCGCAGAAAAGCGGCTATACCGTGTCCCTCCGGCCGCCGGCCGCTTGAGCGAAGGCGATCATTCATTTGTAACCGACCAGAGCAGCGGCGCTGCAGGGACTCCGGGCTGTGACGTTGGGGACCACTCCTCATCTGGACACCTGCTGCCCTCAGTGCACCCGGCGCTGATCATCTGTCCTGAATGGTTCGACCCTCCGGACGCCGTCCGCTTACATCGCAGCTCGCAGCGGACCGGCCCTCGACCTGAAGCGGAACGTCCGGGCCGTCTTCTACGCCCGACGTCGCCGAGGTTTCGTCATCTCCAAACGGGAATCAGCGCGGCTTCGCCGCAGTATGCAATAGCGCGCCTGTCGAGCCTTTTTCGCGAGTCCTTCCGACCTGTGAGGAGGCCGAGGAGGAGCAGGCCGCTCGCCAGGAGTGCGATGATCCCGGGCTCGGCCACAACCGCAGTCGGGCTGGTGGTGTAGGTGAGCCGCACCTCGAACGGGCTGATCGAGGCGAACGCGAGACCGCCACCGGCCACTGCATTCGTGGTGAGCTGGAATGCCCCACCGTCGAAGCCAGCGAAACAGGTGGCCGGAGTGCACGTCGCGCTCGGCGACCCTGTCGTGGATGCGACGATCGAGACGCTCGCCGCACCGAGATCTTCCGCTTCCAGGCTGGCTTGCGCGACGGCACTCGTGACCGCGCTCACCGCGACCGATCCGGAGGCGAGCAGTATCTGCTCGAAGTCCCCGCCTCCCGCAAGGATGGGGGTCGCCCCGAACAGCAGCCCTCCTGAAGACAGGTTGGCGCTGGCGAAGACGAACTGGAGATTCGTTTCACCTGGCCGCGAGAAGGCGAACCCGACGTAGCTGGCGAGCCCCTGAATGCCGGAAGTCGGCGTGACGAGGATCTCCGCTGCCGTCGCCGGGATAACGACGTTTCCGGGCAGCTCGCCATTAAAGTACGACGCGGTGAAAGCGCCGAACGTGACGCCGCCGATCGTGCACGGGCC